>TARA_R110002110_G_scaffold157554_3_pt1 | contig 166523 bp, 162 predicted proteins | sample TARA_R110002110 | Tara Oceans TARA_R110002110 (sample SAMEA4397330) | marine metagenome | biome: Polar Biome; feature: [SRF] surface water layer (ENVO:00010504); material: water (ENVO:00002006), including particulate matter (ENVO:01000060) such as... | depth 5 m | reverse complement strand
CGCGCGTATCTGCGCGCCCCGGCCCTTCGCAAGACGTAACCACCCAATTGGCACATCATTGAAAGTGGTCCTGTGAACGCATATTCCACAGCACAACGCGGCTATGCCGCGAACGCGGCCCCGACCCGAACGGACCGACGCGGCGAATACGAGGTTATCGCGCAGGTCACACGACGCCTGCGCAGCGCGGCACAGGATTCGTCGCGGAATTTCGGTTCCTTTGCGGAAGCTTTGCACGACAATCGCCGTCTGTGGACGAACCTGGCGGTGGATGTGGCAGGCAATGGCAACGGTCTGCCCGAAACCTTGCGGGCGCGGGTCATCTATCTGGCCGAATTCACCGCACAGCATACCAGCAAGATCCTGCAAAGGCAGGCGTCGGTCATGCCTCTTCTTGAAATCAACATGGCCGTTTTGCGCGGTCTGAAAGGGAACGGGGCACGGCAATGAGCGGTCTGATCCTGAAACTGAGCCCCAAGGAACGTATCCTGATCAACGGGGCTGTCATCGAAAACGGCGACCGGCGCAGTCGGTTGGCGATTGTAACCAAAGACGCGAACATCCTGCGTTTGCGCGATGCCATACACCCGGACGAGGCCACGACACCAGTGCGCCGTGTCTGTTACGCGGTGCAACTGGTGCTGTCAGGGGACGGGGATGCCGAAAGCAGCCGGAAATCGCTGTTGAGGCATATCGAGGAGCTGAGCCAGGTCTTTACCGATCGCGACAGCCGCCTGTCGCTGGCTGTGGCCTCGGACGCCTTGGTGAACGGCGACCACTACCACTGTCTCAAGGCGTTGCGGCTGCTGATCCCGCGCGAAGACCGCCTGTTGGCTGCGGGAACCTGACCGATGTTCCAGCCTGTCGTTCCCACCGGCGGTCTGGCCGGATGGCGGTTCCTGCAAAAAACCTATGACCTTCAGCGCGAGGCGTTTAACCAGTCGGCACAGCTGAACCGCGAAACCGATTATTTTCGCGATAACATCGGCAAGGTGACCTCGGCCAGAGAACTGGTCGATGACCGCCAGTTGCTAAGCGTCGCGTTGGGCGCATTCGGGTTGCAGGACGACATCAATAACAAGTTTTTCATCCAGAAAATGCTTGAGGAAGGCACGACCGCCGACGACGCGCTGGCCAACCGCTTTACCGACAAACGCTACAAGGACCTGTCCGAAGCATTCGGTTTTGGTCCGAACGAATTCAGTCCCACTGCGTTTTCAAGCTTTGCCGAGCGCATTGTGAACCTGTACGAAACCGCCAGTTTCGAGGTGGCCACCGGCAACGTGGACGAAACCCTGCGGATCGCTCTGTATGCGGAACGCAAATTGCCGGAACTGGCTGCGGACGACAGCAGCGAGCGGTCGAAATGGTTCTCTATCATGGGGGAATCGCCGCTGCGGGCGGTGTTTGACACTGTGTTCAGCCTGCCCAAGGCTTTTGGCCAGCAGGACATCGACAAGCAACTTGAGGTCTTTCAGGAGCGTGCCGAGCGTATGTTCGGCAGCTCGGACCCCGCGCAGTTTTCGGACCCCGAGGTGTTGCAGGATCTGATGACCAAATACGTCGCCCTGTCCCAGATCAGTGCGTTCAATGCCAACACGTCGTCCGGGTCAATCGCACTGATGCTGCTACAATCGTGAGGCCGGGACGTGCCTTGCCGGGCCTTTTGGCCCTGCGCTGGCCCGCCGCAGGATCAGGTTAAGCTGGGCAAAGCTGTTGGCCACGCCTTGCGGCTCTGATTTGGCTAAAAACGTCTCTAACTCGGGCCAAAGACGTATAGCGTGGTCAATCTCGGGGTCGCTGCCGTGGGTGTACAGGCCGGCCGAAATCATCATCGCATTGCGGTCATAGACACTAAGTGCGCGACGCACCTGAGCAAGGCTTTCATTTTCGGAATCAGAGGCGGCGGCAGGCAGGCTGCGCGACACCGACCGCAGCACATCGATCGCCGGAAACCGCCCGCGTTCGGCGATTGTGCGGTCCAGCACAATGTGGCCGTCCAGCACGCCGCGCAGGATGTCGGCGATGGGTTCGTCCATGTCCGATCCGGCCACCAGAACGCTGAAGACGCCGGTAATATCCCCCTGATCGCCCTGACCGGGACCGGCGCGTTCGCACAGGGACATGATCAGATGCGCGGTCGATGGGGGATGTCCGCGCAAAACGGGTGCTTCGCCCGCGGCCACCGACACCTCGCGGTGGGCCTCGGCGAAACGGGTGATTGAATCGGCGACGAACAGGACCGATTTTCCCTGATCGCGGAAATGTTCGGCCACGGCCATCGCGGTCCACGCACACCGGCGGCGCAACAAGGCCGATTGGTCCGACGTCGCAGCCACAACAACCGAACGCGCCAGCCCCTCTGCCCCCAGGATTTCGTCAACGAAATGACGCAGTTCACGCCCACGCTCGCCAATCAGCGCGATCACCACAACATCGGCCTGCATCGACCGGGCCAATGTGCCCATCAGGCTGGATTTGCCCACGCCCGAGCCTGCAAACAGCCCGACGCGCTGCCCTTGAACGATGGGCAACACGGTGTTCAGCGCCGCCAGACCCGTGTTCATCCGCCCGCCAAGCGCCCGGCGCAGCGCGGCCAGCGGCGGTTTGCCCCGCAGGGGGCGCATGACATTGCCCTGATGCAACGGCCTGCCATCCAGCGCCTTGCCGTCAGGGTCAACGATTCGCCCGATCCAGCCGTCATGGGGCGCAATAACTGCCCCGCCCTGCAAGATCACGCGGTCCCCGATGGCCACGCCGTCCATCTCTCCGTCGGGCAGCAGCACCAGGCCGTCGCCGTTCAGCTGGACGACCTCTCCGCTCAGCCGCAGGCCGTTTTGCCCGCTGAGCAAGGCGCGATCGCCAATGTGGGCGGTGTTTCCCAGACCCGAAACATGCAGCGTAGAACCTTCGGCGCGGGTGACACGGCCAATCCGGTGAACGGGTTTGAAACGTGCAAGCTGGTTTTGCAATCCGGCGAAAGCTGAGGCGGTTTTCATGACAATCCCTTGGGTTCTGCAAACCGTTTCTAAAGGAATCAGGGTTAAGCCTTGATTGAAATGCACGAGGGAGAAGCCCCGATGTTCGAGAACATATCAATTTTCAGAATCGCCAATGCGATGGCCGTTCATGCGGGTCAGAAACAGGCTCTAATATCGCAGAATGTCGCGAATGCGGACACGCCCGGCTACATGGCGCGTGACCTGCCCGATTTCAGATCGCTGTACCGCCCGGATGACGCGCAGGTGCAGCGTGCCACGCGTGCGGGTCACTTGAATGGTGCTGTGGCAGGGGCTGGCACGGCGACGCCCGTGGACCGGCCCGGCACCGCATCGCCCGACGGCAACACCGTATCGGTCGAGCAGGAAATGCTAAGCGCGGTTGACGCAGGTCGGCAGCACGAGCGGGCGTTGGCGATTTACAAATCGGCGCTGAACGTCCTGCACGCCACCCTTGCGCGCAGCTAAAGGATCACGAGATGAGCGATTTTTCCAAATCCCTGTCCGTCTCTGCCAGCGGCTTGCAAGCGCAGGCGCAACGGTTGCGGCACCTGTCCGAAAACATCTCGAACGCGGACACGCCGGGATACCGGCGCAAAACGGTCGCCTTCGAGACGGCCTTTGGCATGGGCGATGCCGTGTCGACGGTTGAAACCGGCCGCGTGCATCTGGACCGCAAGACGGATCTTGAGCGGATCTATGATCCGCAGCACCCGCTGGCCGATGAAACCGGCCATTACGACGGGTCGAACGTGAACCTGCTGATCGAGTTGTCCGACGCCCGCGAGGCGCAGCGCAGCTACGAGGCGAACCTGAAAATGTTCGAACAGGCCCGCAAGATGTCGGCCGGCCTGATGGACCTGCTGCGCCGCTGAACCCAACAAACAAGGAGTATCTAGAATGGATATGTCACTGCTGAACGCCACCCAACGCTATGCCGATGCCAAGCCCGCGACCGAACCGAAACCCGACACGGGTGCGGGCGGTATGGGCGATGCCTTTCGCAGCATGGCGATGGATTTTGCCCAGACGCTGGCCCACAGCGAAGAGGTCGCCAAACAGTCGATGATCGGCGATGCGGATCCGCACGCATTGGTGCAGGCGCTGGCCCAGACCGAGCTGGCTGTCGAAACGGCGGTGACCGTGCGCAACAAGGTCGTCGAGGCCTATCAGGAAATCCTGAGGATGCCGGTCTAAGATGCTGAACGAAATCATCTTTTTCGACACCCTGCGTCAGGGGCTGTGGGTTGCGGTGGTCGTGTCGATCCCGATCCTGACGGCGGCGCTGGTTGCGGGTGTGTCGATCGGGCTGGTGCAGGCGCTGACCTCGATCCAGGAAATGACGCTGACATTCGTGCCCAAACTGGCCGCCATCGTCGTCGTGTTCTGGATGTCGATGGGCTTTATGACCCAGACGCTGGTGTCGTTTTTTCACGACCGCATCATTCCCCTGATCATCGGAGGCTGACCCATGGACAGCGCAGGTTACATCACCATCACCCGCCAAATGGGCCTGAAACGCGAGATGCAGATCGTCGCCAACAACATCGCCAACGCGGCCACCACCGGTTATCGGCAAGAGGGGATGATTTTCTCGGAATACGTCAAGGCGGTTGAAAACGGTCCGTCGCTGTCGATGGGGCAGGGCAACGTTCACAACACCTCGTTCGAACAGGGCACGCTAAGCCAGACCGGCGGAACCTTTGATTTTGCCATCGAGGGTGACGGATTTTTCCTGATCGAGACGCCCGCCGGTGAACGATTGACCCGCGCCGGTGCGTTTTCACCAAATGCCGATGGCGATCTGGTCACCTACGACGGCTTTCGTGTGCTGGACGCAGGTGGTGCGCCGATCTTTGTGCCGCCGGGTGCGGATATTTCCGTTTCCTCGGATGGCACCATGAGCGCGGATGGCGTGCTGGTCGGGCAGATCGGCGTCGTGCGCCCGCTGGCGCCGCTGGACATGCAGCGCGAAGACGGCGTGATGTTCCGCGCCGACGCAGGGTACGAGCCGACGGAGGGGGCCCGCGTGGTTCAGGGATTTGTCGAGGGTGCGAACGTCAATGCCATCGGGCAACTGGCCCGCATGATCGAAGTGCAGCGCGCCTATGAGATGGGCGCCAGTTTCCTTGAAGCCGAAGACAAACGGGTGCGCCAAGCGCTCGAATCCATGACGAAATAAAGGAGAAAGCCCATGCGCGCCCTGAAGATTGCCGCCACCGGCATGTCCGCCCAGCAGATGCGGGTCGAGACGATTTCGAACAACCTCGCGAATATGTCGACCACGGGGTACAATGCCCGCCGTGCCGAATTTGCCGACCTGCATTACCAGCAGATGGCGCGCGCCGGCACGGTGAATGCCTCGGACGGGACGGTGCTGCCCACGGGGGTGCAGTTGGGGCTGGGGGTGCGGCCCGCTGCGGTGTCGATGCATCTGGCCCAAGGGTCGCTGTCGGCCACGGCCGGCGATCTGGACATCGCCATCGAGGGCAACGGATATCTTGAGGTCACGCTGCCATCAGGGCAGGCGGCCTATACCCGCGACGGTGGGCTGAAACGCACCGGCGAGGGGCTGATTGTCACCTCGGACGGCTTTCCGGTGGCGCCCGAGATTGTCATTCCCGCCGATGTCCGCAGCATTTCGATCAACGCCGACGGCGAGGTTTACGCCTATTTCACCGCCGAAAGCGAGGCACAGTTGCTAGGGCAATTTACCCTGGCCGGGTTCAGCAACCCCAAGGGGCTGGAGGCGATTGGCGGCAATCTGTTCACCGAAACCGCAGCGTCGGGTCCGTCGCTGGTGGCAGCCCCCGGGCAGGACGGGCTGGGCACCCTGCGACAGGGGTATCTGGAAGACAGTTCGGTGGATGCGGTGCGCGAAATCACCGAGCTGATCGAGGCGCAACGCGGCTACGAAATGAACGCCAAGGTGATTTCGGCCGCCGACCAGATGATGGGGGCGACGACGCAAATCCGATGATCCGTATCCTGATGCTTGCCAGCCTGTTTCTGTCTGCCCCTGCTGTCCGCGCCGACATCGTCGTGCCCACCCGCACGATCCGCCCGCAATCGGTGATCACCGCCGCCGACGTGCAGGCCATTACCGGCAGCCGTGCCGATGTGTTCGACAACGCGCTGGATGTGGTCGGGCAAGAGGCGCGGGTGGCGTTGTATGCAGGGCGTCCGATCCGGTTTGCCGACATCGGGCCGCCCGCGCTGGTTGACCGAAACCAGATCATCCAACTGCACTATCAAGGGGCGCAACTGACGATCAGCACCGAAGGCCGCGCGCTGGAACGCGGCGGCATTGGTGATCGCATCCGCATCATGAACCTGAATTCCCGCGCAACGCTGTTTGGTCTGGTGCAGGCCGACGGCACCGTACGCGTGTCCAACTAGGAAACTGAAATGAAACGATTTTGTGGACTTCTTCTAAGCTGCGTGGCGCTGCTGTCCGCCTGCGGACGCGGCGACCATCTGGGCAAGGCGCCGTCGTTTTCCGAACCGATGGAAACGGTCGAACATGCCGCGATGATCTCGCCGGGGTTGCCGCGCACCATCGAGATTGTGCGCCCGATGGATCAGGCCTCGCTTTGGTCGGGGTCGCGCAAATCGCTGCTGGGCGACCGGCGGGCGATCCGTCGCGGGGACATTCTGACCGTGGTGATCGAGATCGACGAAAAGGCCGAAATTTCCAACGCCACCGACCGGTCGCGGTCGAGCGGCGAGACATTGAACATTCCCGAACTGGTGGGCATCCCCCAACGGCTGGACAATGCGATTGATGATGGCGGATCGGGCACCAATCCGGTGTCGATCAACTCGTCCAGCTCATCGGCGGGCGACGGGTCGGTGAAGCGCAAGGAAAAGCTGACCCTGCGCGTGGCCGCCACCATCGTCGAGGTGCTGCCCAACGGTGTCCTGTCGATCGCGGGCAGCCAGGAATTGCGCGTGAATTTCGAGATGCGCGAACTTCTGGTCACCGGCTATGTCCGCCCCGAGGATATCTCGCGGCAGAATGAAATCACCTATGACAAGATCGCATCGGCACGTGTGTCCTATGGCGGGCGCGGTCAGATCACCGACGTGCAGCAACCGCGTTATGGGCAACAGGTGCTGGATGCGATCCTGCCATTCTGAAGGGGGCTGACGATGATCAAGAAACTTTTGCCTGTTTTGCTGCTGTTGATCGGCACCGGCAGCGGCGTGGGTGCGGGCCTGTTCCTGCGCCCGCCACCGCCCGAACCGGACCCGAACGCCGAGGCCGAAGTGCATGACACAGAACAGGCGTCAGACACCGAAGAGCACGAAACAGAAGGGCCGGTCGAGCGGGAATACGTCAAGCTAAGCAACCAGTTCGTCGTGCCCATTGTCGACCGCGAAGCAGTGCGCGCGCTGATGGTTCTGGCCCTGAGTGTCGAGGTGACGATCGGATCAAAAGACGCCGTTTACCTGCGCGAACCCAAGCTGCGCGACAGTTTCCTACAGGTGTTGTTCGACCACGCCAATCTGGGCGGGTTCGAGGGCGAATTCACCAGTGCCAACAACCTGTCCGTGCTGCGCGCGGCGTTGTTGGAAGTGGCGCAAAAGGATATGGGGCCGATTGTGACCGATGTGCTGATCGCGGACATCGGGCGGCAGGATTACTGAACCCTACCTTTGGACCTATTTCTCAAGGGACCGCCACAATGCGGTCTCTTGCGCCGTTTCCAGCTGTGCCTTGCTGCGCGCGTGACTGCGGTCGCGGGCGGCGTTTTCGGCAAGCTGCCGGGTGACCAGCACTTTACCATAAGCGGTGCGGACCCGGGCCAGGTGGTGCTCCTTTTGTGCAAGGATCTGTGCCAGCGCGATGTTCAACTGCGCCTTTGACCGGCCGACCCATCCCAGCCAGATCACATCCGCCCCGATTGCCCGCATGGACGCGTTGTCCGGGGCATTGGCGTTGGCGGCCCGCTCTTGCTCTGACAGACGCTGCAATTCGGCGCGGATCAGGGCCTCTTGCTGGGCCAGAGATTTCAACGATTGCTGCGCCCGTTCGTAATGAACGCGCGTCAGTTGATGCAGGTCAGACAGGTTTGCCATCAATACCCCCGCGTTCTGGCACGCTGGCGCATCGCTTCGGCAAAGCGGATTGCGGCGGCGACGGCCGGGTACATTTCGGGCGGAACCTCGGCGCCAATGTCGGTCACGGCAAACAGCGCCCGCGCGGTTGGCGGATCGCTGTGCACCGGCACGCTGTGTTCCATGGCAACTGCGCGAATGCGGGCGGCCAGTTCGTCCACGCCCTTGGCCACACAGGTGGGCGCGGTCCCGGCCTTGCGCGACCATTTCAGCGCCACCGCATAGTGGGTCGGGTTGACGATAATCACGTCCGCATCTGGTACATCCGCCATCATCTGCGTCATGGCGATGGTCTGCGCGCGTTGCCGGCGCGCCTGTTTCAGGTGGGGATCGCCCTCGGATTCCTTGTTTTCGTCCTGCAAATCCTTGCGCGACATCCGGTTTTTGCGGATGTGTTCAAAGTGTTGCCAGATCGCGTCGATGCCGCCAATGGCAACCGACACCAGCACCACCACGAACAAAAAGGCGATGCACAATTCGGCCAACAACAGCACGACCGTGCGTGGCCCGCTGTTCACAGCTGTGACCATTTCCGGCGCGCGCGCTTTGAGAAATGCCCCCAGACAGCACGAATAGATCACCAGTTTGACAAAGCTTTTTGCAAATTCGAACAGGCCGTTGCGGCCAAATTTGTTGCCTGCGTTCTTGATGATCGAGATTTTGGACAGCTTGGGTTCCAGCTTGGACGGCGCAAAGACAAACCCGCGCTGGGCGGCGATCACCAGAACCACGGCAAGGGCCGGAATGGCGAAAATGGGCGCGATGGCCAGAACCGCATCGCCCAGCAAGCCTGCGAACACAGGGCTGCTGCCGGTGGTGACGAACAGTGGCGCAAGGCGGTCGGCCTGATCCAGCAAGGTCATCAACGCGGTGCCAAGCCCCGCAACCGCACCAGCCCCGGCGATCAACAGCGCCACCGTCAAGCCAGCATAGGCGGCTGCGGTGTTCAGATCCTGCGAGCGGGCAAACTCACCCTTTTCACGCGCCTTTTGCAGCTTCTGCGGCGTCGGATCAAAGGACTTTTCGGTATCGTCGTCCTGCCCGCTCATGGCACGGCCTGAAACGGGGCTGCCATGAACGCATCAAGCGCGTCCAGCCAGACTGTCAAAATCAGCGGGCTGCTGACGCACAGGATCAGCAGGCCCCCGGCGGTGATCACCGGGGCGCCGACGAAGGCGACCATAAGCTGCGGCATCGCCTTGTTGATGGCCCCCAGCGCAAGGTTGTACAGAACAGACACCAGGATAAAGGGCGCAGCCAGGGTGAAGGCCAGCGAAAACGCGCGGCGGATCTGGTCCAGCCCCCAATCGGACAGGTCCGACGCCCCTGCAAACACGCCTATGGGCATGATGTCATAGGATAAAATGACCAGCTCGGCGGCTTTGACATGCAGCCCGGCCATCACCGCCAGAGCCAAGGCACCGACAATCAGGATATAGCCGATGGCGGCCAGCGGATCACGCACGGCACCCCCCAGGATTTGCGAAAGCGACGTGGATTGGGCGGCGATGGCACCGGCGGTTTGCAAGGCCAGAATGAACAGACGTATGCCAATGCCCAGCACCAGCCCTGCCAGGGCTTCGGTCAGGACCAGCAGGGCCAGCGCAGGCAGGCCGGGGGCCGGGGCGCTGTGCGACACGGCGGGGGCCACGATCAGCGTAAAGGCCAGCGCAACACCCAGTTTGATCCGCGCAGGCACGGTTTCTTCGCCAAAGGCCGGCAGCAGCGACGCCATGGCTGCAACGCGCAAAAACACGATAAACCCGTGCCAGGCCTGATCGCTCAGAATTTCGACAAGCGCCTGCATCAGGCGGCCACGACACCGACCAAAGCGGGCCGTGCGTCGACGCCGATTTCCTCGAACGAAAAGACCGGATTGCTGATCCCCTTGGCGCGCATGACGGTGCGCAGGAACCGGCGGCGCCTGGTGTTGGTCACGACCGCGGCGTAAATACCGTCGCGGCTGGCGTCGGCCAATTTGTTCGACATGTTGTCAGCCAGCGTGTTGAACAGGTCGGGCGGCAGAGCGATGTCCAGCCCCCGCTCGGCATCGACCTGATAGGTGGCAAAGGTGTCTTCCCATTCGGGCGCCAGTTGCACCAACGGCAATGTTCCATCCGCGCGCCGCATTTCCGCGACCAGTTGAAAGCCCAGACGCTGCCGTACGTGTTCGCAGATCGCCTCGGGCATGGCGTTCTGGCCGCGTGCTTCGGCGGTCGCTTCCAGGATCAACGGCAGGTTGCGGATCGACACCTGTTCGTCCAGCAACAGCCGCAGCACCGCGTGCAAAACGTCGGTCGGCACCTTGTCGGGGATCAGCTCGTCCAGCAGCTTGCGGTTCGCCTCGGCCCGCGCGGGGTCCGAGACATTGACCATCTCGGCCAGCAACCGGCGCAACGATTTCAGCGTCAGCAAGCGCGAGAAATTGCGTTTCACGATTTCAAGGAGGTGGGTCGCCAGAATTTCGGTTGGCGTGACCAGCGTCGCACCGGCCAGCGATGCCTTTTCCTGATCGCGTTCGCTGACCCAACGGGCGGGCGCGCCGTAGACAGGTTCAACCGTGTCCTGACCGGCAGGCAGGGTTGCAGGCTCTTCCGGTTTCAGGGCCAAAATCTGGTCGGGTTGCAGGATGGCGCGGGCCTGTTCCACGCCCTGAATGCGCAGAACATAGGTGCCCGTGGGCAGGCCGGGGTGATCGGTCAGCCGGATTTCCGGCAGGATCAGACCAAAGACCGAGGCCACATGGGTGCGCATATTGGCTATGCGCGCATCCAGACCGGTGCCGGGGTCCAGAACCATGTTGACCAGATCGGGCGCAAATTCGACGTGGATGTCGTCCAGCTCCAGAATGTCGCCCAAGCGCCGCTCGCGCGGGAGATCGGGCATGTCCTCGACAATCTCGGGGCGCGCGGCTTCGGCGCGCAGTTTGCGGCGCATCATGTATGCCGCGGTTCCCAGCCCTGCCGCGCCCAGAACGAAGGGCAAAAAAGGCAGGCCAGGAAACAAGGCAAACATCACCATCAGCACGGCCACCGTGGCCAGCGCGGCAGGGTGTTTGCCAAGCTGCGCAAACACTGCCAGATCGGTTGCCCCCTGCGCGCCGCCCCGCGCCAGCAGCAGTGCCGAGGCGATCGAAATAATCACTGCCGGAATCTGGCTGACCAGCCCGTCCCCCACGGTCAGAATTGCATAGGTTTCAAAGGCGGTGGACAGCGGCATTCCGTGCACGGCGATGCCCATGACCAGCCCGGCCACAAGGTTCATCAGAGTGATCAGCAGCCCCGCAACAGCATCACCTTTGACGAACTTCGACGCCCCGTCGAGCGAGCCGAAGAACGTGGTTTCCTGTTGTTCGCGTTCCCGCCGTTCCTTGGCTTCGACATGGTCGATGGCGCCCGCGCTCATGTCGCTGTCGATGGCCAGTTGTTTGCCGGGCATCCCATCCAGTGCAAAGCGCGCGCCAACTTCGGCCATGCGCGCCGCACCTTTGGTGATCACCATAAAGTTGACGATCAGCAGAACGCAAAACACCACCAGCCCCAGAAACACGCTGCCGCCCATGATGAACTGTGCGAAGCCTTCGATCACGTCCCCGGCAGCGCCGGTGCCGGTGTGGCCCTGCCCGATGATCAGCTTCGTCGACGACACGTTCAGCGACAATCGCAGCATCAGCGACGCCAGCAGGATCGTGGGAAAGGCCGAGAAATCCAGCGGCTTTTCAATAAACAGCGTGATGGTGAAAATCAGGATCGCCAGCGCAAAGGACGCCGCCAGCCCGATGTCGAGCACCCATGCGGGCATCGGCAGGATCATCATCACGATGATCGCCATCAACGCCACCGCCAGAAGAACGGTGGGGTTGAACACGGCATTCATATTAAATGGTTTCATGCCCTACCCCCCGCGTTGCAGCAGCGCGAAAGGCTGCGCGGTGGTGGTCTGCGCCAGTGGAACCAGCGACCCAAGACGTGCGGTTGAACCGGTTTGCACCAGCAAGGGGAAGCCGTTCGTGCCGCCCGTGTCGGCGGGCGGCGGCGCGGCTGTGGCTGATTGGGGCGCAAGGTCAGCGTGAACGCTGTCAAAACGCGCCACATAGGTGTCGGCGTATTTTTTCGTGCGGGAGTGATAGGCGCCCGCAGCTTTTGACCAGGACCCAAGCTCGGCGTGCAGGGTGCCGAGAAACTGTGCGGCATAACGGGCGTTTTTCACAGGATCGAACATCTCTTCGATCGAGGCAAAGGCCTGTCCGTGCCATTTGTAGTTGATCTGGAAACATCCGACATCAAAGCTGCGCGCACCGGCTTTGAATCGTTTGAACACATAGGCACGCGCGGCGTCTTCCGTGGCGAACCACTTGCCGACGCCTTCCATGTTCACCGTCCATGGCCAGGGTGCCAGAGTGCCGTCACGGGCGCGCCCGGTTTCGACGCGGGTGATAGCGCGTAGCACTGACAAGGGCACGTTGGTTTCGGCAGCGACTGTTGCAGCGGCAGTATCGCACACGGTTTGCGGGGTCGCCTGTGCCTGCGGGATTTGGCACAGGAGGCAACACAGAATGGAAAAAATAGCGCGTGATTGCGCCCGAGTGATCAACGACATTCTGTCGGTCCCGTCAGTGGTAAAAGGTGCTTTAACTGTACGGGCGGGGTGGTTTATTTTGTGTAAGCATCGGGAAGGTTTGTGCCAAAAATCAGCTTTCCGGTGCGGGCGCATCGTCCATAGGGGCGCGCAGCAGGCTGTCGATATAGCTGCGCGCGTCTGCACTTTCGTCCAGCGCGGCGGCACTGCGGGCCAGCATTCCGTCGCGGGCGGGATCCGCCCCCAGCGGTGTTTTGCTAAGCCGCGCCAGTGGTCCGACCAAGGGTGCATCATCCGGAACGCGGTCCTGCCAGTCGGTGGCCAGAAAAGCAGTGGTCTGCGCCATGTCGGTGTCCCCCGAAGCGGTGAACAACTGGCTGGCATCTGCCAGATCGCCCTTGAGCGTCAAAGCCCGGGCCCGCAACATATCAGCATCCTCTCCGGTAACGCCCAGAAGATGCGCTTGCGCCAGACCGGGCTGTTTCAACGCCAGGGCAATCCGCGCTTTTAACAACAGCACCGCATCGCTGGGTTGTGCGATCTGCACCTGTTCAATCACGGTGCTTGCCGCCGTCGCAAACCCCAGAGACAGCAGCCTGTCTGCGATGGCCTGCCTTGTGATCTGTGTCACGTCCAGCGCACGGTCGGCTTGCAGGTCGAACACCATGTCCAAAAAGGTCATGTCGTCGCCCTGATCCGTCAGTTCGGCCATCACATGGTCGGTCAACACTGCGTGCTCAGATGTTCGTTGGGCGCGCGGCAGGACATCAATCGCGGCCATGGCGTTTTCAAATTGGCCTGACCGGGCCAGGGCCAACACCTGCAACTTGCGCAGGTCCGATCCCAAAGGATCGTCGCGCAGTTCCAGCGCATAGGCTTCGACCAGCAAGGCGGTGTCTGGCGATATGGGCAGATCCTGTTCGATTTGCGCGGTAACTGTCTTGATCAGCGCCAGCGCCGATTGCGCCGAGTTCGAGGCCACGACCTGATCCAGCTTTTCCTGCGCTTGGGGCAACTGGTCCTTGGCCAGATCCAGATCGGCTTGCGCCATCTTGGTATCGTCCGAAACCGCCCCGGGCAGGCGTTCGACGCTGCGCAACGCGGTGGCTGCGCCGGTTTTGTCGCCATAGGCCAACAAACGGCGGCTGAGTTCGGGCGCCAGGACATTGCGCAGATGCGCAGGCAGCGCGTTCAGCGCGCGCAACGCGGCACGGGTGTTGATCACGGTTGTTGTCGGAACCGGGTCCAGCGACAGGATCGCCCACAGGGCCAGCGCGCTGTCGCACTGCACGTAAGGTGGCAACACCTGCGGGGCGCGAACGTGGCCGAACTCCATGATGTCGGCCATCTCCAGCAAGATACCGCTGGCAGTGTACAAGGTCGGGTCCAACTGCAACGTGCGCGCGGCTTCGGGGCCGAAACCGAAATGCAGGTAAAGACGGCCAAGCTTTTCAGCCGCGCTGGGGTTCAGTGCATCAAACTCGCCGTATAGCGGCCTGCGCGCTTCGGCGATCTGGGCGGGCATTGGGCGGTCGTCGGCCCAGGTGGCGATATTGACAACGTCGGGATCAATACAGCCCGGTCCATAGGGCGAGGTTGTCAGCTCGGATGGCAGCGCGCTGCCTTGGAAGTCCATGCTTGTGGTGATCCGAATGGTTTCACGCGCGTTGGTGTCAGCGCCGTTTTCGATCGGCAGCGGCGGGTCCTCGAACACAGTCGTATCAATATGAGGCCGCCCGCCAGGCGCAGGGAGCGAGACCGCTTGACCGTTCGGTTTCAACACACCCCGGGTGGCCGCCTGCGCAACCTCGCGGCTCAGGCGACCCTGGGCGTCCTCAAGCGCCAAGTGCCCTTGGGCATCACCGATGTCGAAGGGCACCGGCAAGGCGTCTGGCAGGGACGCCGGCCGTGGCGTGGTTGGGGGCAGAGGGGCGGGGTCAATTTCCGCAAGCGCGGGCAGTGGCAGGGCATCGGCCGCAAACGTAACGGACCGGGGGGCAACTGGCCCGGTTAGGGTCGCGCCAAATCCCAGGATTACAGCGTCCCGAGCTGACGCGGGTGGTTTCCTGTCAGACACAGGCCCGCGGGTTTGGTCAGGGGAGCCGGACACGTCCAGAACCACCATGTCGGACCCGCTGGCAAAGGCAGTTGCCGTGCAATCGCAGGCCAGCTCTACCACCAGTTCGGTCTGGGTTTCCGATACGCTGGCAACGCGGCTTCGGTCGATCCGATCGAAAATCTGTCCAATGTCAAAACCACCCCTGTGATCGGGGAACGTCATGGTCAGGCGCGCACCTTCCTGTGCCCATGACCAGGACGAGTCGGAAGCCACATTAAATACAAGTCGGGTAAAATTGTCATGTTCCCCCGAGCGCACAGTGATCTCTTGCGCCTGTACGGCACTTGCCATAAGCGCCCAGAGTATCAGGCACAGACGGATCATGCGGCGCTCTGCTTGACGGCTTTCAGCGCGTCCTCAAGTTCGGAAAAGCTGGGGCGGCAGTGCGACGGGGTGTTCTGGCGGCCCACTTCGATACAGATATTGGTGGCGTGGTTGTGCAGATTTGCCACCAGCACTTCGCGGATCAACTGGTAGAAATGCGCGTCTTCTTCGATCACGACTTTGACCTTGGCCGCAAAAGGGCCGACCAGACCATAGGCCAGGAACACGCCCAGAAAGGTCCCCACAAGCGCGCCGCCGATCAGCTTGCCCAACACCTCGGGCGGCTGGTCGATCGACGCCATCGTTTTGATCACACCCAGAACAGCGGCAACGATGCCAAGGGCGGGCAAACCGTCGGCCACGGTCTGCAAGGCGTGGCTGGAATGCATCGCGTGATGCAGGTTCGCCTCGATCCGTTTTTCCAACACCTCTTCGACCTGATGGGGGTCGTCATAGTTCATCGACGCCGACCGCATCGTGTCACAGATCAGCGCGGTGGCCTCCTTGTCGGCGATGATCTTGGGGTAGCGCGAAAATATCGACGATTCTTCCGGCGCTTCGATATGTTCCTCGATCCCTACGGGGTTCTGCCGGGCCAGACGTATCAGTTCAAACAGCAGGCACAGCAGGTCCTGATAATCCTGATGTTTCCATTTCGGCCCCTTGAACACCTTTCCCATGTCTTTCAGCGTGTGTTTCACCTCTGAAATACTGTTCGAGATCAGGAAGGCCCCCACCGCCGCGCCGCCGATCATCATCATTTCGAACGGAAGCGACTTGATGATGATGGCCATCTTGCCGCCGGCAGCCAGATAGCCGCCAAAGACCATAGCAAAAATCGTAATGATCCCGATGATACCAATCATGTGTTTCCCCGATAAAACGTATGGCGCCCACTGTGCCAAAGGCAGGTTAAGAAAGGATCATTACGCAATCAGGTTTTTGGTGCGCGGGCGTTGCGACCGGCCAGAATGACGCTGATGGTATAGGCTGTTTGCGGTTTCAGGCCCGCCATGACGCTGGCCGCCGCATCGGGGCGCATCCGTGCCAGAAAACCGGCCGCGAATTCGGGCTCCATTTCCTCGAACAGGGCTGCGGCGTCCTTCGGCTTCATGTTCTCGTAGACCGTGGTCAGGCGTGCCACGTCATCTTCGGCTGCCGAATCTGCGCGGCTGAGGGTGGCGCGCAACTGGGCCTCGGTGTCTTCCAACACCTTTAGCCTGCGTTCGATTTCGCCGCGTGCCACGGTCAGCGCCTTTTCCCGCACGTCCATCTGGGTTTCACGCTGTTCAACGCGCGCCTCGCGGTCCAGCAGGGCCTGAAGCAGGGTCGACATTTCGGCCCGCGACGGCGGGGTGGCGCGGCCCAGATCTGCGGTTTCGACCTGTGCCTGCTCGGGCAAGGGGCGCGGCGTGACATCGCTGTTTGCCAACGCCACCGAAGCTCCCGACAGGATGCGCAATACCGCCGATCCGCTTAGCAATGCCGCGATCAGCAGGATAGCCCCCTTGCCGGGTCGACGGGATCTTAGAAAGGTCTTCATGCGCGGCCTCCGGCAGTGTGTCGCATAAACATGGGTTCCGAAGGGGTCGCGGGCGCAGGATCGGCGCGGGGCACATCCTTTGGCGTTTCGTTGACCTGGGGTTTTTGCTCGGGCGTGTCAGGCACATCGTGAAGCGATGCCATCTGCAACTCCAACTGGCGCGAAATCGCCTCGGCCCGGGCGGCCAGATCCGTAAGCGTCTGTGCCGACTGCGCTGCGGTGTCCTGTGCCGCCGTCATGGTTTTTGTCAGGTCATCGACCTGCGATGACAACACTGCAACCGCACCGCCAACACCTTTTTCCAGGCTGTTAAACCGCTTGAGCCGCCGCCCGAGGATGAAACAGTAAAATCCCGCCCCCAAGGCACCTGCGATCAGTAAAATATCTGCAATCAGCTCCATAAATCCCCCTAATTCAACACAAATTCCATGATCAGCAGGTCGCTGACCCGCCCTTCGCCGGTGACAATCTGGATCCGCCGCAGCATCTGAGCGCGCAGCCGTGTCAGCGAGGCCGGGTTTTGCAGATCGCGCAGTTCAAGCGCGCGCAAATAGCCGTTCAACACATCGACCACGCGCGGCAGCAGCAGGGTGACATCCTGTTGATACTGGCTTGGCACCTCAAGATTGGCCCGAAAGCGCAAATGCTGATTCGTAACCCCTGGTGTCAGGGACACGATCATCGGTTCCACAGGGACAAATGCCACGTCCGGCAGCCCCTCGACCTGGGGTTCATGCGCGGCCTCTTCGTGCGATTCGCCCCCCATCAACAGGCCCGAGAACGTCGCATAGAACCCGCCGCCGCCACCGACCAAAGCCAGCAGAAGCCCAAGGATCAAAGGCAGTTTCGACGCTTTCTTTGGCGGTTCGTCTGGTTCGGAAGCGGTGTCGGCCATGCTGGGTCCATTCGATCAATTCGAAATCTGTATAGACCGTCAGGAACTAACCGATTGTTAAGCCTGATCCGTCATTTGTGGTGCCAACGCCGGGCAGAACGCCCGGTATGACGGAGGCGATTGTGCAGCAATTACTGAATGTCTGGTTGGGTCTTGACCTGCGACGCCAGATCACTGTTATCGGGGCGACGCTGGCCATGTTCTTTGCGGTTCTGGCCATGTCCCGTATGGCCACCGCGCCCAGTATGACCTTGCTTTACGCAGGCCTTGAAAACGGTGCGGCGGGCGAGGTTGTGCGCGCACTGGAAGCGCGTGGTGCCACGTTCGATGTGCGCGGCGGGTCGATTTTTGTCGATTCGCAAGACCGGGACCAACTGCGGATGACCCTGGCATCGGAAGGGTTGCCCACGAATTCGAACCAGGGCTACGAACTGCTGGACAGCCTGTCGGGATTCGGCACCACCAGCCAGATGTTCGATGCGGCCTATTGGCGCGCGAAAGAGGGCGAACTGGCCCGCACCATCGTGTCCAGCCCGCACATTTCCATGGCGCGCGTGCACATTGCCACAACCGGATCAAACCCGTTCCAGCGCGGCGTGACACCAACGGCATCGGTGTCGGTCACTCCCAACGGCGGGTCCATTTCTGCCGCACAGGCCAAGGCGGTGCGGTATCTGGTGGCCTCGGCCATCGCGGGCCTGTCGCCCGACGATGTGGCCGTGATCGACGCCAACGGCAACCTGATCGGCAGCGCCGAAGAAACCGCGCCAGCGGTGGGCGGCGACGACAAGGCACAGATGCTGCGCGAACGGGTCGAACGGCTGCTTGAGGCGCGCGTGGGGTTCGGCAATGCTATTGTCGAGGTCAGCGTGGACACGGTCACCGAATCCGAAGCGATCCGCGAGCGGCGCTTTGACCCCGAAGGGCGCGTTGCCATCTCGACCGACACGCAGGAAACCAGCAACACCGCGACTGACGCGGGCGGTGGCGATGTGACCGTCGCGTCGAACTTGCCGGACGGCGATGCGGCGGGGGGCGACAGCTCGTCATCGCAAAATTCGGAAACCCGCGAACGGATCAACTATGAAGTGTCTGAAACCGAACGTGAAATCATCAAGGCACCCGGCGCGATCAAACGGCTGACCGTCGCGGTTCTGGTCAATGATGTGACGCAGGTGGCCGCCGATGGGACCGTCACACAAACGCCGCGCGAGGCTGCGGAAATGGACGCCCTGCGCGAACTGGTGTCTTCGGCGGTCGGCTACAATGAACAGCGCGGCGACATAATCACGTTGAAATCCATGTCATTGCAAAGCGTGGAACCCGCCGGAACCGCCGCAAGCACATCGGTTCTGGATCACTTTGACCTGGATGTGATGTCGGCAATCCAGATGGCGGTTCTGGCACTGGTCACGCTGATCCTGGGGCTGTTCGTGGTCCGGCCGGTTCTGTCACGCACCCCCGCCGGCCCGCAATCGGCAACATCAAAAGAGTTGCCCGCCCCCGCGCCGGATGACGCAGCAGACCCGTTGCCGTCCCTGACCGGCGAAATCGCGAGCGATCTAGGCGGCCTGCCTGACCTGCCGATGCTGGGCGGGTCCATGGGCGAGATGGGCGGCATGGGCAGCATGGGCGGAACTCAGGACCCGGTGGACCGGCTGCGGTCGATGATTGGCGAGCGTCAGGAAGAAACCGTTGAAATCCTGCGCTCGTGGCTGGAAGAGAAAGAAGAAAGCGCATGACCTCTTTGATGCATCTGTATCGCGACTTTGGCGACAGTACCGAGACGGACGAGCCTGTCCTGCCTGCGTCAATCAGCCAGGACACGCTGGAAGATATCAAACTGGAATCTTTCGAACGCGGCTATTCCGCTGGCTGGGAGGACGCGCTGAAGGCGCAGTCGGGCAGCCGCACCGAAGCGGCCAACAGCTTCATCGCCGGGTTGCAGGACATCTCGTTTGGTTATCACGAAGCGCGGGCGGGGCTGATCAAGGCGATGCAACCCGTTCTGACCGATATTATGACCAAGCTTCTGCCCGAGGCCGCACAGGCCACATTGGGCGCGCAGGTGGTCGAGCAATTGACCGAGATGCTGCGCAAGTCCGCCGATCAATCCGTTCGGATCGAAGCGACAAAGGAAAATCTGGATGCGCTTGAAGAGCTTGTTGACGGTGCGATTTCGCCCCCCTTTGTCTGCGTGCCCAACAGCGATCTGGGCCCCGCGCAGGTCGTTCTGCAAGTCGGCGCGGAAGAACGCGAAATTGATTTAGACCAGGTGATCCTGGGCATCTCCACCGCGATGGCGGGCTTTCTCCAGCACATGAAAAAGGACCTGACACCATGACCGACACCCCGGACCAGACGGCGTTTGCCTCTGACGGCACTAACCCTTTCACTGCCGTGCCCATCGACATAACGGTTTCAGTCGGCAAGGCCCGTCCGCTGGTGCGCGATCTGGTGATGCTGGGCAAGAATGCGGTGCTGAAACTGGACCGGCGCATTGATGACCCTGTCGATCTGTATGTGGGCGATCGTTTGATCGCACGGGGCACTCTGGAAGAGGCGGAAGGGAGCGAAACGGGGCAACTGGCGGTGCGTTTGCTGGAAATCGTTGATCTGTCCGGTGGCATCTAGTCTCTTGCGCACAGCGGTTCTTGTGGCTCTGACACTGGTGTTTTTCACGGTGCCAGCAGTGTCGCAGGCACAGGATTTGTCGATTTCGCTGGGCGACGATGGATCAATAAGCGCCCGCACCTTGCAACTGTTCGCTTTGATCACGGTGCTGAGCCTTGCGCCAGGGCTTGCCATCATGATCACTTGCTTCCCGTTTCTGGTGACGGTTCTGTCGATCCTGCGGCAGGCAATCGGATTGCAGCAATCGCCGCCGAATATGCTGATTGTCAGCCTTGCTTTGTTCCTGACCTATTTCGTGATGGAACCTGTCTTTGTTCAGGCGTGGGAGAACGGCCTGCAACCGTTGACGACCGAAGAGATCGACGCAGAAACCGCCTTTGTCCGCACGTTAGAGCCGTTTCGCAGCTTTATGGCCGGTCGAATGGACGCAGATACGTTCAGCGCCATGGCGGACCTGCGCCCGGATACGGCGGGCATTGCACTGACGCCCCAGGCACCTTTGTCGGTATTGATCCCGTCGTTTTTGCTGTCTGAAATTGCGCGCGCGTTTCAGGTGGGGTTCCTGATTTTTCTGCCGTTTCTGATCATTGATCTGGTCGTGGCGGCGGTGCTGATGTCCATGGGCATGATGATGGTGCCCCCGGCCATTGTGTCGCTTCCCTTCAAGCTGGCGTTTTTCGTCATAGCGGATGGCTGGGCGCTGATTGCGGGGTCCTTGGTACGCAGCTATTTTTGATCCGCGACAATCAGATGAAAACTGTCTGAACAAAGCCCTAATCTATTAGGCTTTTGAAAGCAGGCTCTCGCTTAAACCTGTTCCGGGATTGGAATGGGGTGAATTATGGGCGTGAGCAATGAATGCGGCAGACCGTTGCCGCGCAACACATCCGTGTTGTCGTTTGTCGTGTTTGGCATGGCCATTGTGGTGATCAACTGCGCGCAGGGGTCTGACGCAGGCGTGATCCTGTGGTGCAGCGGCGCGATGGTGTTTGTCGCCACAACCGCGCAGGCAGCATGGATGCCGCGAAAGGCGCATATGCGGCGGGACAGGGATTTGTGGGTGATCATAGGTCTTGCAAAACTGCTGACTGCAGGTGGTGTTGTGGCCATCGCGCTGATGTGGTTTTCGCGCAGTGACAGTGTTGCCTTGGCAATCATGGCACTGGCCGCAACGGTGCTGACCGGTCTGGGTGCGGGGCTGTCATCCCGTCCGACATTGGTTCTGGCGGTATGCTTGGCGGCCAGCACCACGATTGGCGCAGTTCTCAGCCTTTGGATGCCGTTGACGATCGGCCTGTATTTGCTTGGGGCAGTGTTCGCCGGATTGACCGCTGTGGCAGTAATGCTGGTCAGCTTGCCGCGTGATCGGTGCGTGGCGTTTCAGCCCGCCCCCGCGGAATTGGCCCACGCCGCCGTGGTGCGCTGGCAGGATGTTTTGCTGCTGCCGCTGTTTTTGTCGGAAAGACAGGCGTTGATATATATTACGGTGCGATGCGCCGTGGCTGTGGTGACGGCGGTCGTTGAGGCTGTGCAGAGGGTGATCCTGCCAAGGTTGATCGAGGCACATCGCACCGCGACAAGGTTGGTTTTTCGTGGGCTGGTCGCGCGCGCGTCGTTGGGGGTTATGCTGATCGGCGGCGCCGTGGGGATGGTGGCCATGATGGTCGGCCCGATCATTTTCCCACACCAGGTCATTGGCGGCGAAGGCTTGCGTGCATTTCATGTTCTTTTGCTGGTGGCTCTGGTTCCGGTCCTGCTGGGCATTTGCCCTGCGATGCTGTCGATTCTGGTGGCGCCACGCCGGATGGCGGCGGCATATGGCGCAAACTTGGGTATCATGGCTGTCGTCATCGCCGCGTTTGGTCCCACAACGGCCATTGAAATGGCACAGGCCGTGGCCACGGGTCACGGGATTGGGGCCCTTGTGCTGGCATGGACCAGCTTTCGCCAGCTCGGGCTGCTGCCTCCCATCACCGCCGTCCTGCATCCCAAGATCCGTTTGCGCGATGCTAGCGCACGATGAATTCGGCGTGCAACGCACCGGCGGCCTTGATGCTTTTCAGGATGTCGATCATGTCGCGGGGGGACACACCCAGCGCGTTCAAACCGGCGATGACTTCGGACAAGGACGCACCTTCGGCCACTTCGGCCAGTCCGATTCCCGGCTCTTCCTGGATGTCAGCCCGCGCCCGCGGCACCACGACCGTTTCGCCTTCGGCGAAGGGATTTGGCTGGACGGCCAGCGGTGCCTCCTGAATGCGTAGGGTCAGGTTGCCTTGCGAGACTGCAACGCGCGAAATGCGCACGTCTTCGCCCATCACGATGGTGCCCGATTGTTGATCGACCACGACGCGGGCCTTGCGTTCGGGCTCGACCTCGATGTTCTCGATCCGGCCCAGGGCGTGCGCGACCGATGCCATGCGGGTCTGTGGAATGTTCAAAGTCACCGTGCCACTGTCCAGCATCAAGGCGACGGGGCGCCCAAAATCAGAGTTGATCGCACGCTCGATGCGGGCGGCGGTGGTGAAATCGGCATTGCGCAACGCCAGTCGCAGGCTGGTGAGCGAAGACAGGTCAAAGTCGATTTCCCGCTCGACCCGCGCGCCCGATGGGATCACGCCGGCCGTTGGCACGCCCTGGGTCACGTTCGCGCCGTCAGCCTCGGCGACGACGCCGCCTGCGATGATCGTACCTTGGGCCACTGCGTAAATCTCGCCGTCGGCGGCGTTCAACGGCGTCATGATCAGGGTGCCGCCCAACAGGCTTTTGGCGTCACCGATGGCGGACACTGTCACATCAATCTGTCCACCCGCACGTGAAAACGGCGGCAGGTCAGCGGTGACAAAAACGGCGGCGACATTCTTGGGGCGGAACTGTTCACCGGTTACGTTGACGCCCAGCCGCTCTAGAATATTGCTCATGATTTCTTCGGTGAACGGCGCATTGCGCAGCCCGTCGCCGGACCCGTTCAGGCCGACCACCAGTCCATAGCCAACAAGGTCGTTGCCCCGGACGCCGTCGAATTCGACCAGATCCTTGATCCGCACGGGACCTGCCATTGCCAGCCCTGCCAGACAGATCCACGCGATGACAGCACACACCCCCTTCATCGCATGAAGTTCAGCAAGGACAGTTCGGACAGGCGAACCGTGACGGAATAGAGACCTTGAAGATGGAATTGCACGTCCTCCAGTTTGGTTGCGGTTTCATAGGGGTCCGCTGCCAGAAGCGCGCTGCGCGCGTATTCAAGCGACGTTGACTGGACCGCGTTGCGGGTGCTGACGTTCTGAATGCGCGATTGCGAAAATCCGATGTCGGCACGCAATTTGGTTATCTGGTCCTGTGCACCCAACAGATTCTGCCCGGCCTGCGCGATCACGGCGCGTTGCACGGTGCCGTCCAGCCCCAGCGCGGCATCGGAAACGATGGCGCCAAGGGCTGTGTTCATCATCAGGTTGCGCAGCACCGGATCGTCAGCGCGGATGTCGATGTTCAACCGGTCCACGTCGGACAATGTAAAGGGCGACAGGGACGTGTCGGACCCTTGATAGACCGCGGCGCGGAAGCCGGCCGGATCGTCGAACCATGCCTGTGCGGCGGCAAAAATGTCGGCCGCTGTTGTCTGCCCGGCAACAGCCGCGGTCAGGCCGGTCAAGACGGCCGCGTCCGAGGCCAGCGGGGCGGTGTCGGTGGCAGCACCGGAAAACAGACTGCGCCCGCCGAAGTCGACATTCAATGACGACACCAGATTGCCAAGGTTGGCACGCGAATCTGCGACCACCTGGGGCAGCACCGTTTCGACCGCGCTGGTCGAAACCAGCAGCATCGAATTGGAAAGGTCGCTGGAATTGTCCTGAATACGCTCCAGGGTGTTCTGCATCGTATCGGCAAATTGTGCGGCTTCGGTGGTGGCGACCTTGTAGCCTTGCAGCAATTTCACATCCCGTTCGATGTCGGTCAGGTAGGAAAAGTTGCCGGCCAACACCGATTTGGTGTCGGCGACGCGGCCTGTGGACAGCTCTTGTGTCAGGCGGTGAATGTCGTGTTTCAGCGCCGAACCGCGGCGTTGCAACATGAAGGATTGGGCGAGATCGCCAAGCGTTGTGTTCATGGGTTCAAAGCCTCATCAAGATGTCCATCAGCTCATCGACGGTCTGCATGATCCGCGCGTTGGCTGCATAGGCCTGCTCGATCACCATCATGCGCTGAAGTTCCGCGTCGGTGTCGACGCCGTCGGCCAGCTCGCGCTGGGTCAGTTCGTTCAACTGCGTCGATGCAAAGCTAAGCCGTTGATCGGCAAACAACCGGTCTGACCCGACTTGCGAGGTCAGGTTGGCCGCAAGTCCCGACATGCTGAAACTGCCACTGCCGAAATCCCCCGACGCGGCGGTTTGCTTTAATGTCAGTGCATCGGTCATGGCTTGCAGCAGTGTTGCATTGCCAACCTCGCCCGGTGTTGCCGCGTTCAGGCCGTCGCGCATGCGCCATGACGCGCCGCCCTGGTCGGGGTCCACGGCGGCATTGATGATGATGCGGCTGGCCAGCCCAACCTCCTCGGCAGGGTCGAACGCATTGCCCTGATCGGTGAACAGGCCCGGATCGCCCGGCGCGCGGGTGGTATCCTCGGTGATGTTTTCAAACCGCACCATCAGGTCGCGGGCGATCGCGTCCAGTTGGCTTTGCGCTTCGGTGGCCAGTTCGTCGCGGATCGCGAATTGCGCAATCAGGCTGCCGCCGCGCAGCGGGCTGGTGTCCGATGCCGTTTTGATTGCATTGCCGTTCACCGTCAGCCCGGACAGCGCCCCGGGGTCCACAACCATGCCCGCCGCCACGCTATAGGTTTGGTCAAATCCGATTTCGGCAGCGGCTCCGTCCAACAGAACCATGCCCCCGGTCGAATAGATGGCGATGGCGCCCTGCGCGCGCGACACGGTGCGCAGGGGGATCATTTCCGACAGTTGGTCCACCAACGTATCGCGGTGATCTTGCAAGGCTGCGTTGTCACGGCCGGCCCCGCTGGACTTGGCGATCTGTCCATTGATCGTTTGCAACTGTTTCAGCAGATCGTTGGCGGTGTTCACCTGTGTGTTGATCTCGCGGTCGGCGCGCGAACGGTCGTCCTGGATGGAATCAGAGGTGTTCTTCAGCGATTGCGCCAGGGATTTGGCTTCGATCACAAGGCCGTCCAACCGCTCTTGGGCATCCGGTCGGCTGGCGGCGGTGATCAGCGCGTTTTCGAAACTCGCCAGATGGCCGGTCAGCGAATAGGCGATGTCCGGCGTGCCAAGTCGGTCTTCGTAGCCCGCCAGGAATTGCGTCATCGCGTCGTTCTTGGCGAAATCCGCGCCGCTCATCCGGCGGTCGTACAGCAGGGCGGCGTCGGTGTGGCGGACCACCCCGTTGACCCTGACGCCACCCTGATCGCCCAGCAAGGCACCCGACACTTCCAAGCTGCGCCGATGGAAACCCGGAGTGCCCGCGTTCGCAATGTTCGACGCGACAATTTCGGATTTGCGGCTGTTGGCATACAGGCCGGACAGCGCGTTGTTCAGGGCACCGGTAAGGGACATGGATGGCTCCGATCAGGGTTGCGGGGGCGTCAGGTGTTAGCGTTTGATGTTGGTGGTTTCCTGCAACATTTCGTCCACCGTCTGAATGACCTTGGCGTTCGACGAATAGGCCCGTTGCGTGCGGATCATCTCGGTCAGTTCGGTGGCCACATCGACGGTCGATTCCTCGCGGGCGTAGGATTTCAGATCGCCCGTCGGGCCATCGCCGGCATCCCACAAAAAGAAAGGCCCGCTTTCGACCGAGGGTTTGTAGGTTTGCGAATCCAGCGAAATCAGGCCGCCAGGGTTGGGCATGTCTACCAGCGGGATCTGGTAAAGAACGCTGGTCACACCGGTGTCGAAGATCGCCTTGACGTAGCCGTTTGGATCAACTTCGACCGAAATCATGTTGCCCACCGGGCTGCCGTCCTTGACGACCGAAATCGGGGCAAAGGTGTCTGACAACTGCACCACACCCTGATTGTCGCCCACCTCGCCGATGTCGAAGGAAATCGGCCCACTGGCCACATCGACAATCAACTCGCCCGTGGCAGGGTCATAAGGGCCGCCCGTCACCGTGGTGACAGATGCAATGGTGCCGCCGTCGGCGCGGGTGTCGTTGAAGCTGATGACATATTCGCCGATCACCGCGTCATCCTGTGCGGAATCGCGCATGATGATCGTCCATTCGTTCGAACTGCCCGTGGCAGGCACGGTTGGTATGAATTCCAACGCGACGCTTTGCGATGTGCCAAGGTTGTCGAAATATTCAATCGACAGGTTCCGTGCCTCGCCGTCTGCGCCTGCAATGGTCGAGGTGGCCGGCAGGTTCAGACCCATGGTCACCTGCGTGGTCGGGTCCCCCTTCAGGTTCAGCGAAAACTGGATCGGCTCCAGCCCGTCGCTGGTGTCACGCGGGAAGGACGGGAACGATCCATCAATGTTGGCGGGCCACCCCATCAGCAACAGGCCGGATTCGCTGGCCAGATATCCGTCTTCGTCGATGCGGAACGATCCGGTGGTGGTCAGCATCATCTTGGCGTTGCCATCGCCCGCCAGCACGCTGGGCCGTGACGCAACGGGCATCAGCCCGCGCCCGCGCACCGCCAGATCGGTGGCATTCGACGTGCTGACCAGCGATCCGCTTTCGCTGATCAGCCGTTGCGATGATGCGCGCACGCCACCCGCCGTATAGGACACACCCGAGTTTGACAGGACCAGCGAATTGAAATCCGTGACCACCCGCTTGTACCCGAAGGTGCTGGCATTCGCGATGTTGTCCGAGATCGACCCAAGCCGCGTCGCGTTCGACTGCAACCCCGCAATACCTGCGTTAAGCGAAGAGGAAATTGTCATGGATACGCCTTTCTGCTGCATCAGAACCAAGTTGATGCAACAGATAGGCGCCGCGAACTTAACATCGCGCTAACAGATAAAATCCACCCTATTTGCCCGCAGGCTGATCCGTTATCGCAAGAAGGTCACCTTGATGCGGTTGTTGCGGATGTCCATCGGGTCCAGCGTTGCGGGATCGCGGTCGGCATATCCGGTCACCCGTTGCACGCGGCCTGCGGCCAATCCGGCATCATGCAGCAACTGGCGCATCATCGTCGCCTGCTCGGTCGAGCGGTCCCAGACCTTGATCTTGGCCGCGACCACCGGCTGTGCCTCGACATGGGCACCCACGGCCATATCGTTCTTGACCGACCGGCCTGTCTGCACCAGCAGATCCGCCAGTTTGCGCAGCAACCGCGTGGGCTGACTGGTGTCTGCGTCAAACAGCGGGGCACCCGGCAGCGCGAACAATTCGACCACCAGACCCTCGTCGGTCAGCTTGGTGATCACGTGTTTCATCTCGTTTTCCAGCACATCGGATTCACCGCCGAACCCCAGCAGTTGCGATTCCAGCGCTTTCAACGCTTCGGTTTCGGCACCGTCGGCGCCTTCGGACCCGGTCGCACGCGGTGCCAAGGCCACCGGACGCGCACCGCTGAACGGCAGCGCCTCGTCGGTAAAGGTGCTGTCGCCATTGAACGACCCGTTGCCACCCCCCGACGTCCGATTGATCGCGATCGTCGGCGTAAAGTAATCCGCGATCCCCTTGCGTTGCTTTTCTGTCGTCGCGTTCAACAACCACATCAACATAAAAAAGGCCATCATGGCGGTCACGAAGTCCGCATAAGCAACTTTCCAGGCACCACCATGGTGCCCGCCGCCGCCTACAACCTTTTTACGTTTGATGATGATTGGCGCCGCATTGCTTTGCGCAGCCATCTCACTCACCCTTTTGTATTCACCCGACACCCGATTTAGCAGCCAACGCTTTCCAGCCGCTTAACAAACGCAATTGTAGGTAATGGTTTCGCCACCAACAGCAGTTGCACCTGCATGCGCGATCTGCACTGATGGGCGAAACAGGGGGGGCGGGCATGGCCGAGTTGACGGTGCTGGACAGCAAATATTCGTGGACGCGGCTGCTGATCACGCTGGGCGTGGCGATGGTGGCCAATGTCGGCATGTGGGCGGTGATCGTGATCATGCCCGCGGTCGAGGCGGAATTTGCCCTGACGCGCGGGCAGGCATCAATGCCCTACACCCTTACAATGGTCGGCTTTGCGCTGGGCAACTTTGCCATCGGCCGGGCGGTGGACCGATTTGGCGTGACCGGATCGCTGATCGGGGCGGCCGTGGGGATCGCGGCGGGCTTTGCGCTGGCGATGCTGGCGACCTCGGTGTTCATGCTGGGCGCGGCGCAGTTGCTGATCGGGCTGGCGTCGGCCGTGGGGTTTGGACCCCTGATCGCGGACATCTCGCATTGGTTCATGCGCAGGCGCGGGATCGCCGTGGCCATCGTGGCCAGCGGCAATTATCTGTCGGGGGCGATCTGGCCGATGGTGCTGGCGGGGTTTCTGGCCGACAGCGGCTGGCGCAGCGTCTACATGTTTCTGGCCGTTGTCACGCTGGTCACCGTCATTCCGCTGGCCCTGCTGCTGCGCCGCCGTATCCCCGAAGAGGCGCAAAACGCGGCACAGGCGGCATCGGACAGCAACGCCAAGTCCGTGGGCCTGTCACCGCGCAACCTTGCGCTTCTGCTGGGGCTGGCGGGTATCGGCTGCTGTGTGGCCATGTCCATGCCCCAGGTGCATATCGTCAGCTATTGCGTCGATCTGGGCTATGGTCCCGCCGCCGGGGCCGAGATGCTGTCGCTGATGCTGCTGGGGGGTGTCGTCTCGCGGGTGGTATCGGGCCTGATCGCGGACCAGTTGGGCGGTGTGCGTACGTTGCTGATCGGGTCGGCGCTGCAATGTCTGGCGCTGTTTTTCTATCTGCCCTCGGACGGGTTGGCGTCGCTTTACATCGTGTCGTTGATCTTTGGCCTGTCGCAGGGCGGTATCGTGCCCAGCTATGCGCTGATCGTGCGCGAATACATGCCCGCGCGGGCCGCCGGAGCGTGGGTCGGCTTTGTGCTGATGGCCACGATTGCAGGCATGGCGATCGGCGGCTGGATGTCGGGCTGGATTTACGACGTGACCGGCAGCTATCAGATGGCGTTCTGGAACGGCATCGCCTTTAACCTGCTGAACGCGGGCATCATGTTGTGGCTGTTGTCGCGGTCGCGCCCGCGCAAACCCGGTCTGGTCGCGGTCTAGGCTTCGCCCTTGCCCGAAACCATCGGCGCCGACAGGTGATCCTCGCCGCGCGCACGGGCCAGTTCGATCTGGCGCTGACGCTCGCGGAACCGGGCCTTGTCGGCATCGGACGTCTCGTCGATGCACAAATGACAGCTTACCCCTGCCTCGTATTCCGGACGCGCCTGATCGGCGGGAAGCACGGGGCGGCGGCAGGCGTGACACAACATGTGCGGCCCCACCCGCAGCCCGTGCCCAACGCTGACCCGACCGTCAAAGACGAAGCAGTTGCCAGACCATGTGCTGTCCTGCTCGGGCACCTCTTCCAGATACTTCAGAATGCCACCTTTCAGGTGGAACACATCCTCAACCCCCTGACCCAGCAGGTAGTTGGTCGATTTCTCGCAACGGATGCCGCCCGTGCAGAACATCGCGATCTTCTTGTTGTGAAACCGGTCCTTGTTCGCCTCCCACCACGCGGGAAACTCGCCAAAGCTGGCGGTCTGCGGGTCAATCGCGCCGTCAAAGGTGCCAATCGCCACCTCGTAATCGTTGCGCGTGTCGATCACCGCCACATCGTCGCGGGTGATCAGCGCGTTCCAGTCGGCGGGTTCGACATAATGGCCCGTCCGCGCCGCCGGATCGACGTCCGGCTGGCCCATCGTCACGATCTCGCGCTTCAGCCGCACCTTCATCTTGCCAAAGGGCGGCGTGTCAGACGTGCTTTCCTTCCACTCCAGCCCGTCGCAACCCGGCAGCGCACGAATATGCGCCAGCACGGCGTCGATGCCCGCACGCGGGCCGGCGATGGTGCCATTGATGCCCTCGCCCGCCAGCAGCAGCGTGCCTTTGACGTCATTGGCGATGCACAGGTCCAGAAGGGCAGGTTTGATCGCGTCGGGCGCGTCAAAGCGGGTAAAGTGGTAAAGGGCTGCGATAATATACATGCCCTGCCAGATACGCCCGAGTTTCAGACCAGACAAGAGGCACGGATGCCGCATGTAGACGCCACGGCAGGATTGACGCGCCCGGGCATCGGCGGAACGCTGCATGTATGGAGAATATGACAGATTGGACCGGACCGGGACGGCTGCTGCGCATCAGCGAAGGCAGTGGCACACCGGTGCTGATTGCGCACGGGACGTTCTCGACCGCTGAAACCTGCCTGCCGCTGGCGCAACAGATCGGGGCAGGGCGGCCGACCTATATCATCGAATGGCGCGGACGGGACATTGGCGCGGGGCGGGTACAAACCTTTGACTACACGGCACTTGGCGATGGCGAAATGGCGCAGGCCATCGACTATGTGGCACGGCGGCACGGGCCGGTGCATCTGGTGGCCCATTCCGGCGGAGGGCTGGCCATCGCGCTGGCACTGGCGCGCCACGACCTGCGCGCACGGGTGCGCAGCCTGTGTGTGATGGCCGCACAGGCCACACGGTTCCACGCGGCACCCTGGCGGTTTCGCATGACCATGCTGGCTGTGGCGCACATCGGGCGCAGGCGTGGGTATTGGCCGGTGCGGCTGATCAACATAGGCCCCTGCAACGAGGCATCGGGGATTATGGACGAATGGCTGGGCTGGAACAGCGCAGGCGTGATCGGTGACGACATCGGACCACTGCAAACCCGCCTTGCCCCGCAGCAGTTGCCCACGCTGGTGCTGGCCGGTGGCGGCGACCGGTTGATCGCCCCTGTCGACGGCTGCCGTGACTTTGCCGAAATGTTCGGCCCACACGCCCGGCTTGAACTGTGCGGCACTGCCACCGGCTACCCTGAGAACTTCAACCATGCGCGCCTGATCCGTTCGCGGGCAGCGGCGCGTACGCTTTGGCCACGGATCGGCGCATGGCTGGCCGAACAGGACGCAAATGTTGACGCGGCGCCACCCGCCGCCTACCCCATGGGGCAAACAGGAGACACCGCATGACCCACGCCCTGATCGTGATCGACGTTCAAAACGACTTTTGCCCCGGCGGCGCGCTGGCCGTGACCGATGGTGACCAGATTGTGCCCGGCATCAACGACCTGATGACGCAGGCCGACGCGGTTGTTCTGACCCAGGATTGGCATCCGGCGGGGCATTCGTCCTTTGCCTCGACCCACCAAGGACATGACCCCTATGCGTTGATACAAATGCCCTATGGTCCGCAGGTTCTGTGGCCGGATCACTGTATTCAGGGCAGCACCGGTGCCGCATTCCACGCGGACCTGAACACCGACCGCGCCGACATGATCATTCGCAAGGGCTATAACCCCGCAATCGACAGCTATTCCGCCTTTTTCGAAAACGATCACAAGACCCCCACAGGGCTGCAAGGATACCTGCGCACGCGCGGCATCGACACGCTGACGATGGTCGGTCTGGCCACCGATTTCTGCGTGAACTTTTCGGCGGTGGATGCGGCCAAGCTGGGTTTTGACGTGACCGTGCGGATGGACCTGTGCCGTGCCATTGATCTGGACGGGTCACTGATCGCAGCGGTCGAGGGGATGAAAGCGGCGGGCGTGACCTTAACACCTTGAGGCACCAGCACTCTTGCCACCGTGCAAGGCACAGGGCAAAACGGTCGCAACAAACAGAAAGTGCCCGATATGGTCGACATCGCCACCCGCGTCTGGAACCACAAGTGGAAGATCGACCCGATCATCCGTTCGTTGATCGACACGGATTTTTACAAGCTGCTGATGTGCCAAAGCATCTTTCGCAACAAGCCTGACACGCAGGTCACGTTCTCGCTGATCAACCGCACCAAGTCGGTGCCGCTGGCGGACCTGATCGACGAGGGCGAGCTGCGCGAGCAGTTGGACCACGTGCGGTCTCTGTCGCTGTCCCGCGGCGAAAGCACTTGGCTGCGAGGGAACACATTCTACGGCAAACGCCAGATGTTCCGCCCCGACTTTATGGAGTGGTTCGAGGGCTTGCGCCTGCCGCCCTACCATCTGGAACGCAAGGGCGACCAATACGAGCTGACCTTCGAAGGCAAATGGCACGAGGTCATGCTGTGGGAAATTCCCGCGCTGGCCATCCTGATGGAACTGCGCGGGCGCGCGGTGCTGGACCGGATGGACCGGTTCGAACTGCAAATCCTGTATGCGCGCGGCATGACCCGCGTCTGGGAAAAGATCGAAGCCCTGCGCAAGGTGGACGGTCTGGGCATTGCTGATTTCGGCACCCGTCGCCGTCATTCGTTCCTGTGGCAGGACTGGTGCGTGCAGGCGATGCAGGAAGGCATGGGCGACAAGTTCACCGGCACGTCCAACTGCCTGATCGCCATGCACCGCGAGATGGAGGCGATCGGCACCAATGCCCACGAACTGCCGATGGTCTATGCCGCGCTGGCCGAAACCGATGATGCGCTGTTCCGCGCGCCCTATGATGTGCTGTCCGACTGGCACGACGAACACGAGGGCAACCTGCGCATCATCCTGCCCGACACCTACGGCACCAAAGGGTTCCTCGACAATGCCCCCGACTGGCTGGCCGGCTGGACCGGCATCCGCATCGACAGCGGCGATCCGGCAGCCGCCGCCGAAGTGGCGATCGACTGGTGGAAAAGCCGTGGCGAGGACCCCAAGCAAAAGCGTGTGATCTTCTCGGACGGGCTGGACGTGGACAAGATCATCGCACTGCACAAGCAGTTCAGGGGCCGCGTGCTGCCGTCATTCGGTTGGGGGACATTGCTGACCAACGACTTTCGCGGACTGGCCCCCGACGACGCGCTGGCTCCGTTCTCGCTGGTGTGCAAGGCGGTGTCGGCCAATGGCCGTCCCACGGTCAAACTGTCGGACAACCCCAACAAGGCCATGGGCCCGCAGTCAGAGATTGACCGCTACAAGCGGGTGTTCGGTGTCGGGGAACAGGACGCGTTGGAGGTGGAGGTTTAAGCAGGCTCTTTCCGCCGCTCCCGCCACACAATCAACAAACCCCCCGCCGCGATCAAAATCGCGCCGGGGAACAGTGCGTCCCACGGGGTTTCGCCAAAGAACAGCCAGCCCAGCAGGAATGCGAACGGGATGCCAAAGTAGGAAAACGGGGCAAGGTTCGCCTGTTCCGTCATGCGCTGGCTGACCACGATGATCAGCACGGCCGTGCCACCGAACGCCCCCATCGCCATCAGCCACGGGATGTCCGCCATGGACACGGGGCTGAACCCGCCCAAGGCCAGCGCCAGAACGACCGATCCCACCATCGCGGCCGAGTTGGAATAGAAGCTGACCAGCGGGCTGGGCACGTCGTCGTCAAACATCCGCGCGGTCACGGCAACCAGCGCGTACATGAACGCAGCCCCCAGCGGATACAGCGCGTCGGTTGAAAACGTGTCGCTGGCGGGCTGCATCACCAAAACCACACCGGCAAAGCCGATCATCACGGCAAACCACCGCACCCAGCCGACGACTTCGCCCAGCAACGGCACGGCCAGCGCGGTCATGAAAAGCGCGTTGGCATAGGTGATGGTGGATGCAGTGGCGAATTCCATCCGGCCCAGCGACAGATAGAAAAACAACTGCGCCAGCGTCACGATCGCACCGCGCGACAGGGCCAGCTTCCACTGGCGTATCTTGAACTTGCGCCCGCTGATGCGCCACGCACGCGAGGTAGACAGGGCAATCAGCGCGGGGATCAGCCCGAAAATATTACGCCACGCGCTCAGCTCGGCGGCGGAATAGTCGGCAGACAGCAGCTTGATGATCAGCCCCATGCCGTCGAACAGCGCCAGTGCAACAAGGCTGAGTACGATGGCAAAGCCGGTTCTGTCGGTGGCACGTTTCACAAAGCGGTCCTGTCTGGGTCGCGCTCACCTTTGCCCAGATCGCCACCCATGGCCAGCGCGGTTAATCTGGGTCGACCTTGCCGCGCAGCGCCTTGACCTCGCCGCGCACTTTCTTTTCTTTCAGCCGCCGCTTTTTCGACCCCAGCGTGGGGCGCGTGGCGATGCGCCGTTTGGGGCGGACCAGCGCCGCCTTGATCAGATCGGCCAGCCGGTCACGGGCAATCTCGCGGTTGCGGGCCTGGCTGCGGGTCTCTTCGCACTGGATCACCAGCGCGCCCTCGTTGGTCCAGCGCCGTCCGGCCAGCCGTTTCAGACGCGATTTCACCGGATCGGGCAAATTGGGGCTGCGCTGCGCCTCGAACCGCAGTTCGACCGCCGACGACACCTTGTTCACGTTCTGCCCGCCGGGGCCGGAAGACCGCACGAAATTCTCGGTCAGTTCCCAGTCTTCGATGGCGATGGTGTCATTGATGCGCAACATGTCGCCAGTATCGCATCGGAACGATCCGGCGGGAAGGGGCGTTTGTACCCGAACCCGCACAGGAGACACCCCATGCTGCAACTGCCATCCCTGATCCAGGTCGCCGCCAGCCGCGACGATCTTTATGTCTTTCGCATCACCGGCGAAGTCAGCGCCGACGATATGACCGAACTTGCGGCCTATATGAACGACGTGTTCGACAAGCCCGGCAAAGTGGACCTGATGCTGATTTTCGACCGCTATGACGGTGCTGCATCCGGTGCGTCGTTTGGTTGGGAAACGCTGAAATCGCGTCTGCGCGCGGTGACGAACCTGAACAAATACGTGGTTGTGGGGGCATCCGAGCACGCCGCCGAACTGATCGAGGCCATGGGCAGCGTCATTCCCGTAGACGCCGAAACCTTTGACGAGGAAGTCAGCGCGTGGCGGTATCTGGATGCCGAAGCCGTGGCGGCCTGAGCCCGCGTCCGCCCTGCGTTAAACACGAAAAAGGGCCGCTTGGCGTCTGCCAGCGGCCCTTTCGAAAGTTTCAGGAGGCGGGGTCGGTTAGACCATATGGTCCACTTGGTGGATCACGTCGCCAAGGGCTGCCTTACCGGGCATTCCTCCAAGCTGTTCCGACACCTCTCTCCAATACCTTTCTGGACACTAGAGCACCTCCTTTCAATTGTTTCAGACACTTGAAGGTTGGCACGTAAGCGCGAATTTTCAAAACACTTTTTTCATACAAATCGCCGTGTAATGGCCCGAAACGGGATAAGTGCTGCCAAAGCCAGCAATAATTTTACGGACCAGTCGGCAACCGCCAAAGACACCCACAGCGGGGCCACGGGACCAACGCCTAACAGCGGCAACATTTCCGACGCCCAGGCGACATCGGTGGCCGGATGGATGAACGCAAGCGATGCGGCAAAGGCAATCGAGAAGAACAGGATGGTGTCCACGCTGCTGCTGACCAAGGTCGACGCCAGCGGTGCGCGCCACCACGCGCCCGTGCGCAGGGCCGAAAAGATCGCCACGTCGATAAGCTGCGCGGTCAGAAACGCCACGCCCGATGCAATGGCGATGCGCACGGTGACCAGCGGCCCGAACTCGCCCATGATCTGCGTGCCGATCAGACTGCACACCACACCTGCGACAAATCCGGCCAGCACGACCTTGCGCGCGGCCGCAGCGCCATAGACGCGGTTCATGATGTCGGTGACCAGAAAGGCCAGCGGATAGGTAAAGGCCCCCCATGTCAGCCACTGGCCGAACAGGAACTGGACCAGGATATTCGACGCCACGACGATGGCGGCCATGGCAATGATGCCGGGGATATGTGCGCGTTGCATGGATGTATTCCGTTTTTACAAGGGTGCGGCGACTTGGCCCGCCATTATGGCAGACGGGCGGTCCATAGGCCCAAGCGGGCTATCACGCAAGCTATTCCGTCAGGGTGAATTCGACGATCTGGTTGCTTTGAAAGATGTTAAAGTTGTCGTCGGCCACCAGCGACAGATGCGTGGTGCCGGTGTCATCCTGCCAAACGCTTAACCCTTCAAGGTTGCCATATGTGCCTGCATCGGTGGTCAGCAATGTCGTCTCGGACAGGTCGGGCGCGGTCAGGTCAAACCGCCGGACGCGGCTGGCAAAGCCGCGCAGGGACACGGCCCGCTCCAGAACATACAGCCACCCGTCCGGGCCAAAGTCGGCACCCGTGATCAGAAACGATCCCTTGCGCGGCAATGCGGGGCCTTTGGTCCAGGTGCCATCCTTGTATTGATACACCGGAAACGGCGCGGTGTTGGCATGGCTCGCCTCGGGCATCGTCACCAGCGTGCCATCCGCCGCGACGGCCAAGGCTTCCAACGCGCGGTTTTGCACCATCCCTGCGAAATCGGGGTGGGGTTTCACCCGCTCAAAACTGCCATCAGCACGTTCCGCCATAACCCCCGCTGGCCCTTCCAACGAGATATACAAGCGGCCCTTCGCATCCACCGCCATCCCTTCGGTGTCGCCCAGGTGGGCGGTGCGGTCGTCAGGCGTGGCATCAGTGACGGCAAGCGTATCGCCGCTGCGGTCCAACGTCAGGTGAAACAATCCACCCCGATCCGACAGCACCACTGCTGTGGCACCGCCATCAGAGACTTCGATCGCCGACAACCCGCCAAAGCTGTCCGACAGACGTGGCAGGGGGGTCACCCCGTCCAGCGTCAGTGCCGGTTCAGCATTCGCACAGGCCGCCGCGCAGATCAGCGCGAGGACAGAACGCCAGAGCATTGCTGGGGCAGATCGGCGACGGTCAATTCGCGGCGCGGTTTCGGTTTGGGTGCGTTGGGGTTTGGCGGCGGCGGGTTCAGAATGTTGTTCACCCATTCCTGCGCATCGGCACAGCCGTCACCGGCGGGGGGTGGTGTCTGATCGACACAGCCGCGCGCGCCCTTGGGACAGGCCAGCCGCACATGGAAATGATAGTGATGCCCATACCACGGACGCACCTTGCGCAGCCACGACCGGTCGCCTTTTTCATCCTTGCACATCTGCACCTTGGCCCCCGGAAAGACAAAAATCCGCGCGGTGCGGCTGTCCTGGGCGGCGGCCTTGATGATCTCGTGATGGGCGCGGGTCCATGATCCGTTGGTGTAGGCTCCGCTGGCGCGGCGGGTCGAGATCGACGAGATGTTCTCGCGCTCGGCCACGCTAAGGTTCAGGTTGGCGGCGGGCAGCATCCAGATGTCGGCGTCCAGACCGATCTGGTGGCTGGCGTGCCCTGTCAGCATCGGACCACCGCGCGGCTGGCTCATGTCGCCCACATAGATCCCGTTCCATCCCGGTTGCTGCGCGGCCTTGCGGCTGAGTTTCTGGATGAAATCCACCAGCTCGGGATTGCCCCAGTTGCGGTTGCGCGACAGGCGCATGGCCTGCCAGGTGGGGCCGGTTTCTGCCAGTTGCACCGATCCGGCGGCACAGCCCTTGGAATAGCTGCCATAGGCGGCGGGCGATTGTTGCGAACCGACACGTTCGGCACCGAACGCCGCCTTCGCCGACCCGCGCAATACCGCAGGGTCGATGTCGGGCAACGGCGTGCCGTCGATGTTGGTGTCAGACTGGCCGCTGCACGCAGCGGTCACAACCATCAGGGCGGCAATACAAAAACGACGCAAATACATTACTCTGGCTCTCCATCCGGTTTCACCCAGACTAACATGATCAGCCCGATTGCAAAGAGCCCGATCAACGGTGTCACACCAAAGCGCTGGCTTCCGCTTATCTGCGAGGCAACGGCGATCAGAGCAGGGGCCAGAAACGTCGTGGCCTTGCCCGACAGTGCATACAAGCCAAAGGCTTCGGTCATCCGTTCGGAATTGCCCTGACGGGTCAGCATGTTGCGGCTGGCGCTTTGCAACACCCCGCCCGCGGCCCCGATCAGCATACCGGCGACATAAAACAGGATGTCGGGCAGGTTGGACCCTTCGGCAAGCCGGATGCCAAAGGCTGACGTGGGCGACAGCGACACGATCAGGATGGCGGTGCCCATCAGGATCAGACAGCACAGGATAATCAGCGGCTTCGGCCCCATTGCGCGGTCGGCAAAACCGCCCAGCCAGCAGAACAGCGCGCCACTGGCTGCGGCGATGATGCCGAAAATGCCCACTTCGGTGATGCTCCAGTTCAGCACACCCAGCGCATAGATGCCGCCAAAGGTGTACATCCCGTTCAGCGCGTCGCGGTAGAACATGGACGATCCCAGATAGGCCAGCAGACTGGGGTTGCCCGGCAGGTTCACCAAGGTCTGTTTCAGCTCTCTCATGCCGTTGCCGAATTTATAGCGCAGGCGCGGCGCGTCTGAAGGTGTCTCTTTGACCCACAGAAAGAACGGGATCATGAACACGGCGAACCAGATCGCGCTGAACGGGCCGACAAAGCGGGTGTCGGCCTTGGTCGCGGGGTCCAGTCCGAACAGCGGGTCCAGCCCGGCCATTGTGCGGCCTGACGCGCCGGCCTGAAACAACGCCAGCATCAGCAGCAACGATAACACGCCGCCCGCATAGCCAAACCCCCAGCCAGACCCTGAAATCTTGCCCAATTCGTCTTTGGGGCCGAGCGAGGGCAGATAGCTGTTGGTAAAGATCGTGGCGAATTCCATCCCGATCAGACCAATGCCAAAGAAGAACAGCGCCCAGATCACGGAAAAGTCCTGTGGCGCAGTCCACCACAGCGCATAAGCACCAATGAAATACATGGCCGAGAACAGCCATATCCACGGCATCCGGCGGCCAGTGCTGTCGGCTATGCCGCCCAGAATGGGGGCCAGAATGGCGATTGTGATGCCCGCCGCGGCCAACCCGTAGCCCCACAACGCCTGCGCTTGTGCCTTGGCGATGTCTTCGGCCATGCCCCCCGCCATCAACTGCGCGGCAGCGGTCTGGGCAAAGTAGGGGCCAAAGATAAACGTCAGCAACAGCGTGTTGTACGGCTGGCTGGCCCAATCAAAGAAATACCAGCCCCAGATCCGCTTTTTCAGTGATACGTCAGCCATTTCCGTCCCCAGCCCTGTTGTTGCCGCGATTAGAAACAGGGCCGGCGGACATAGGCAAGTGAAGGTTTATGCAGGCGGTGCAATCTGGTCCTGCATCGGCGGCCATGGGCGGGTCGCCTCGGCGTCGATCCAGGCGGCAATCCAGTCGGGAACAGGCGGGCTGACGGCGCTTTGTCCCAAGGCTTCGGCGGCACGCGCGGGGTTGATGGCGCGGCCATTCTCCAACAGCGCCGAGCGGTACAGCACATGGCTGGCGCATTCGCCGTTGGCCTTCCACATCGACTGTTCCAGATACATGAACCGGTCGTCCCAGCACACCAGCCGCGATTTCATCGTGAACCGTTCGAACATGGTGATCCGGCGGCGGTAGCGCACGGATGCCCCGGCCATGGTCAGCGCCCACTTTTGCTTGAACAACACCGCAACCAATCCGCCCCGCTGTGCCATCGCCAGACGCCCCAGATCATATAAGGTCAGCGTGCGGCCGTTGTTCAGCTCGCCGAACATATCAATGTCCCACGGCCAGCAGATGTGATGGCTGATGTGCACGTCGCCGAAATGGTCCAGCGGCGGCAACCGGCGGGCAATCAGCATGTCCTTGATCAGACGGACAAAGGGGAACATCGGCTTGGCTCCTTTTTGCGCCCTGTTCGCCCCGGTGCGCCCGCAGTGTCAACCATCACCTCGCGGCAGACTTGCCCTTTTGGCAGCGCATGACTAGTTGGAGTGCAACCAAAGAGGTGTGACCGATGCAATCGCTGTTCCAAATCCTGATGCTGCTGCTGAATATCGTGTGGTTTTTTGTCATCGCCCACGTCGTCATGAGCTGGCTGATCAACTTCCAGGTGCTGAACCTGCGCCAGCCGATCGTGGCGCAAATCTGGTACGGGCTGAACCGCCTGCTGGAACCGGTCTACAGCCGCATCCGTCAAATCCTGCCCCCGATGGGCGGTCTGGATCTGGCGCCGCTGGTGCTGCTGGTGGGCGTGGCCGTGTTGCGGATCGTGCTGATGAACAACGCCGCTGCGTTCTATTACTAGGCGGGTTCGGGGGCGCTGCCCCCGGCGCTGCGCGCCGCCCCCGGGATTTTTTTGAACCAGAGAAGCGGCAGACCTTGTTCATGGAATCTTAGTGTGTGATTCTGCATCAAAAGAGCAGATAAATCACATCAAGGTTTTCCAATGACAGGCGCTGCCACGCTATTGTCCGATGTATTCGGCTTTGACGCTTTCCGCCCCGGGCAGGAAGAGATCGTGCACGCCGTGGCGAACGGTGAAAACGTGTTGGCCATCATGCCCACGGGTGGCGGTAAATCCCTGTGTTTCCAACTGCCTGCGCTGATGCGCGACGGGGTTACTGTGGTGATCTCGCCGTTGATCGCGCTGATGCGCGACCAGGTGCGCGCGCTGCAAGAGGCGGGGGTGTCCGCGGGTGCGCTGACCTCGGGCAACACTCCGGAAGAGACGGATGCCGTCTGGGAGGCGCTGGAGCGCGGCGAGCTGAAGCTGCTGTATATGGCGCCCGAACGGCTGGCCGCGGGGTCGGCCATGGGCATGTTGCGCCGCATCGGCGTGTCGATGATCGCCGTGGACGAGGCGCATTGCGTCAGCCAGTGGGGCCATGATTTCCGCCCCGACTACCTGCGCATCGGCGAATTGCGCCGCACCCTGAACGTGCCGCTGGCAGCGTTTACAGCGACCGCCGACATCGAAACCCAAGCCGAGATCGTGCAGAAACTGTTCGACGGGGAACCGCCGCGCGCCTTTTTGCGCGGCTTTGACCGGCCCAACATCCATCTGGCCTTTGCCGCCAAGGACGGGCCGCGCGCGCAGATCCTGAACTTTGCCGCCGCGCGCAAGGGACAGTCGGGCATCGTCTATTGCGGCACGCGGGCCAAGACCGAAACGCTGGCGCAGGCGCTGCGCGACGCAGGCCATGGCGCGATCCATTATCACGGCGGTATGGACGCCGAAGACCGCCGCATCGCCGAACGCCGGTTCCAGCAAGAGGACGGGTTGATCGTTGTCGCCACTGTCGCCTTTGGCATGGGCATCGACAAGCCCGACATCCGCTGGGTCGCCCACGCCGACCTGCCCAAAAGCATCGAGGCCTATTATCAGGAAATCGGCCGCGCGGGCCGTGACGGTGCCCCTGCCGAAACCCTGACCCTGTTCGGACCCGATGACATCAAACTGCGCCGTTCGCAAATTGACGAGGGGTTGGCCCCGCCCGAACGCCGCGCCGCCGACCACGGGCGGCTGAACGCGTTGTTGGGTCTGGCCGAGGCGCTGGAGTGTCGCCGCAAGACGCTGCTGGGGTATTTTGGCGAAACCGAAGTGACCTGCGGCACCTGCGACCTGTGCGACAAACCGGCCGAGGTGTTTGACGGCACCACGGCGGTGCGCAAGGCGCTGTCGGCAATGCTGCGCACTGACGAATGGTTTGGCGCAGGCCATCTGATCGACATCCTGCTGGGTAACCGCACCGACAAGATCGCGCAGCGCGGGCACGACAGCCTGCCGACCTATGGCGTGGGCAAGGAATACGACAAACGCCAGTGGCAGGCGGTGTTCCGGCAGATGATGGGCCACGACCTGATCCGCCCCGATCCCGCGCGCCACGGGGCTTTGCGGATGACCGATGCGGCCCTGCCGATCCTGCGGGACGAGGCCACGATCAACCTGCGCCGCGACAGTATCCGCAGCGCGGGCACGAACCGCCGTCCTGCGGTCAAGGAAATGCTGTCGGAAGAAGACGCGCCGCTGCTCAGCGCGCTCAAGGCGCAGCGCCGCGCGCTGGCCGAGGCGGCGCGGGTGCCGGCCTATGTCATCTTTACCGACCGCACCCTGATCGAAATGGCCGAAAACCGCCCCGCCAATCTGGACGCGATGGCGGGGATCAGCGGTGTCGGCGCCAAGAAGCTGGAACGCTATGGTGACACGTTCTTGCAAGTGATCAACGGTGCCGCCGACGACGTGCACCCGACGCGGCGCAAGCTGGCGGGGCGGGCCGCGGGGACGGTCTATGACCAGTTGATGGATGCGCAGGCGCAACTGGCGCGTGGCACCGAAGGCACCGACAAACCGCTAAGCTGTTCGGCCTCGCAACTGGCGAAAGTGGCGCAGATGCGCAGCGCGGATGCAGCGGCGCTGGAGCGGCTCTTGGGCGAACGCCGCGCCGAAAGGTTTGGCGCGGCGTTTCTGGCAGTGCTGGCCGCGGCCTAGGCGGCCTCGAGCATCGCGGCATCACGCTCTTTCATCTCTTTTACCGACGGGCGGGTGCCGCAGCGTTCGATCCAGGCCTTGATGTTGGCCATGTCGGGAATGAAATCCGGCATGAACTGGAACGGCGAGGCCATCAGCAGATCGGCAGCGGTATAGCTGTCGCCCAGCAAATAGGGCTGTTGCGCCAGCGTCTGGTCCAGATGGGCATACAGCTCTTTCGGGCCGCGAAACGTGCTGTGGAACGCGGGATGGGCCACGCCTGCCGCCAGCCCGATCATCACCGGCTCGACCACATTGCCGTAATAGGCCAGCCAGCTGAGATATGCGCCGCGACGGCTGTCACCGATCGGCACGCCCATATCACTGCTGAAATGATCGGTCAGATACAGGATGATTGCGTTGCTTTCGCGGATCAGGGTGCCGTCATGGTCCAGCAACGGCACCTTGCCTTCGGTATGTGGGTTCGCAGGGTCGGGCGCGCCGATGTTGCCCCGACGGACCAGACCGACAACGCGAATGTCGACCTTGTCCAAGACATCCATTTCGATCAGCAATTGCACGATACGGGACGAGCGGGTGTTGGGGCCGTGATACAGCGTAAGCATGGGTTGGTTCCTTTGGCTTGGGTTTCTGTGCCTAAGGAGTAGCCCACAGTGCTGTCAGTTTCTGGCAGGATGTCGGGTGCTGCTCTCGCTGGCTGGACCTTCGCGCGTCAGCGCATTAGGTCAGGTACAAACCAAAGGAGACAACAGATGCTGGTTGTGATTTCGCCTGCCAAACGGCTGGACTGGGCCGCGCGCGACATGGATGTCACCGCACCCGCGATGCAGGACGATGCGGTGCGGCTGGCCAAAACCGCACGCAATCTGACGCTGGGCGATCTCAAGGCGCTGATGCACCTGTCGGACGATCTGGCGCGTCTGAACCGCGACCGGTTTCAGGAATTTGCCGCCGACCCCGAAGCCGAAGCCGTGCGCCCCGCAGCGCTGGCCTTTGCCGGCGACACCTATCAGGGGCTGGATGCCGCATCGCTGGACGCCGACGAAATGGACTGGGCGCAGGACCATCTGCGCATCCTGTCGGGGCTGTACGGCCTGTTGCGCCCGCGCGACGCGATTCAGCCCTACCGGCTGGAAATGGGCAGCCGTTTGAAAACGCGGCGGGGCAAAAACCTGTACGACTATTGGGGCGATGGTCTGTCCAAGGCGTTGAATGCACAGGCGGAAGCCGTGGACAGCGATGTTCTAGTGAACTGCGCCAGTCAGGAATATTTTGGTGCCGTGGACCAAAAGGCGCTGAAACTGCGGGTGATCACGCCGCAGTTCATGGAGGACAAAGGGCAGGGGCCGAAAATCGTCAGCTTCTTTGCCAAGAAAGCACGCGGCGCGATGGCGCGGTTCGTGGTGCAAAACCGGCTGAAGGACCCCGCCGCACTGACCGAATTCGACAGCGGCGGCTATGTCTACCAGCCTGACCTGTCAAAACCCGATGCGCCGGTGTTTGTCCGACCCTATCCCGAAACCTGAAGCGGCATCGCCTTGTGCGGTACGGGCGGCTGTAACCCGTCGGACCAGGCGGCCAGCACCTGCTTTTCCAGTGCGTCCTTGCTTAGCGGTTTTGTCAGATAGTGGTTCAACCCTGCGGCCATGATCGCGGCCTCTTCGCCGTCCATCGCGTGGGCGGTCAGGGCCACGATGGGCACTGGCGTGTCCTTGTTCCCCTCAAGCGCGCGGATGGCGCGGGTGGCGTCCTTGCCGTCCAGTTTGGGCATCGAAATGTCCATGAAAATCAGGTCGGGCTCAAAGCTTTGATAAAGGCTTACGGCCTCTTCTCCGTTGCCGGCGAATTGCAGGTCGATGTCCATATGCGCCAGCATCTTGCGCAACACCAACTGGTTGGTCTTGTTGTCCTCGGCGGCCATCACCCGCATGGGGCGCAACGCGGGCGCCGCAGGGGACAGCGGGTGGATGACGTCGGCGGGCGGTGTCATGGGGCCAAGTGATTCCAGCATTGCGAACAGATCGCGCCGCGGCACCGGCTTTTGCAGCAAGGCGTGCAAATGCTTGCGGCCCGGATCGCGGTCGGCATAGCCGATGTTGGTGCTTAGCAGGATCACCGGCGTTTGATGGCCTGCGTCGCGGATCGCCTCGGCCAGCTCAAGCCCGTCCATCTCGGGCATGTTGTGATCGGTCAGAACCAGATCAATGGTATCGTCCAGTTGCGCCAACGCGGTCGGACCGTCCTTGCACGACACCACGCTGAGCCCCAGCATTTCCATCTGACGTTCCACGATCAGCCGGTCGGCGGCCACATCATCCACCACCATCACGCGGCGCACGCCCTTGGGAATGGCGGGGTGGCGCGGCATTTCCTGTTCCGCAGTTTCCAGTTGCAATTCAAAGCCGAAGCACGATCCCTTGTCCTCTTCGCTGGTCACCCAGACCTTGCCCTCCATCAGCGCGACCAGCCGCTTGGAAATCGCCAGCCCCAGCCCGGTGCCGTCGAACTGGCGGTTGCGGGCGTTTTCGACCTGATTGAATTCGCCAAAGATGTGGTCGACCTTGTCCGCGGGAATGCCAATGCCCGTGTCCTCGATGGCGATGTTCACCTGACTGATGCGCCCCTGATCGGCGGGCACGCCCGTGACCCGCACCAGAACATGGCCAACCGAGGTAAACTTCACCGCATTGCCGATCAGATTGGTCAGCACCTGCCGGATGCGCCCTGGATCACCGACAAAACGCGTGGGCATGAACAGGTCGTAATCCAGCAGCAGCTTGACGTCTTTTTCCCGCGCGGCGTGCTGCAACAGCATGATGACCTCGTGAATGCACCGCTCAAGGTCAAAGGGTTCGGGGTACAGGGTCAGCTTTTCCGCCTCGATCTTGGAATAGTCCAGAACGTCGTTGATGATGGTCAACAGCGCCTCGCCAGAATTGCGGATGGTGTCGACATACAGGCGCTGTTCTTCGTTCAGGCCGGTGTCGGTCAGCAGTTCCGCCATGCCGACAACGCCGTTCATGGGGGTGCGAATTTCGTGGCTCATGTTCGCCAGAAAGGCCGATTTTGCGCGGTTGGCCGTTTCAGCCACCGCGCGGGCCTCTTTCAGCCGTGCCTCGTAAACAACGGTCGAGGTGATGTTCAGCCCCAGCGAGACGATGTCGCCCCCCGGACCGCGCCGGTCGATCAGCTTGACGTATTGGTCGTTCCACAGCCGGATCGTGGTGGGTTCAGGATAGGGCGCCATCCAGCGATCCGTCATCATCGCGCGCCATTCGCCGTGGGGCATGTCGCCGGTGTTCACGATGCCCTCGTCGGTCAGCACTTGCAGGATGGTTATGTAATTCACCCCCGGCCGGATCATTTCCATACCGTCGAAGATCGCAAGATAGGCGCGGTTGGCCGCCAGCATCTGGTTGGTGTCGTCGAAAAAGGCAAACCCGTCGGTCACCGTTTCAATCGAATGCCACAGCCGTCGTTCGGCCACTTCGACCTTGTGGTGGGCGACGCTAAGGTCGGATTTGACGCGCAGGTTTTCGTCGCGCACCGTGGCCACCTCGGCGCGGGTTTCGTTGATTTCGGCGCTTAACTCCTGCGCGTGGCGGTCCAGTTTGCGGCGCGCTGCGGCCAGTTCGGATTGCTTAAGCTCAAGCAGACGTTCGGCCGCCAGCCGTCCACGCCGTTCTTCCGCCAGTTTGTTGGCCAGCGACATGACGCCCCCGTGTTGATCCGCAAAGTAACTCTTTTGCCAACAGGTTTCGCGCATCAGGGTAAAGGGCGCCTTAAATTTTGATCCATCCATAGTGATTCAAGGGCAGACTTCCGGGAATCGCCTGGCGTGTCCTGCGCGCGGGCGTTCATCAAAATGTGAACAGGATGCGCGATTTCCAGCCACGCGCCTTGGTCAGGAATCGTTGCCAAGCGGGGCGGCTGCGTGGCACGGTTCAGACCTATTGAACTGGAGACTATTATGACGCCGCGCATTCTGATCGCATTGGTAATTTCTATTCTGTCCTGGAGTTCGGCCGCCCTTGCCCAAGACATCATTCCCGATCACCGGTACGTCTATTCGCGCGACGTGGACTTTTACGGCGCGGACCTGACGCCGCTGTTCGACACCACGCAATCGGCCTGCACCAGGGCCTGTGATGCCGATGATGCCTGCGTGGGCTTCACGTTCAACAGCCGGTCCAACGCCTGTTTCCCCAAATCCGCGCTGACAGACCGCAAACCCTATGAAGGCGCGTTTTCGGCTGAACGGGTTGCAACAGACCCGCGCGTTCTGGCGCAACAGGCCGAGCGTGTCGCTGATCTGGAATTTCTCGATCCCGGCGATCTTCAGGCCGCGCGCAAGCTGGCCGATGAATTTTCCATCCGCTTTGCCGTCAATGGCCGCTCGGCCGAACAGCTTCTGGATGCCGCGACGAAGGCGTTTGGCCAGAACAACCGTGTCACCGGGATGCGCTGGATGGGCGCCGCGCTTGCTTTGACCGACCGGGGTGATCTGTGGGAAAACTGGGCCTATCACGGCTTGCGCCTGAACAGCTCGGACCCGTCGGATTTTCGCCACCAGTCCCGCCGCGAGGCGCTGCCTGCCACGATCAACGCCTACTTGCGTGCCGACGGCGCAGGGGCCAAAGCCGCCGCGCTGCAAGGCATGGCCGAAGCATTGGAAGCCCTGGACCGTGGCCGCGACATGATTCCGGCGCTGCGTCTGGCCTATGACATCCAGCCGCGTGATGACATCGACAAGGATCTTGAGGACGCGATTGGCAAATACGGCTTTCGCGTGGTCGAACACCGCGTGGACAACGATGCCGCCAACCCGCGCATCTGCGCCGAATTCTCCGAAGATCTGGCCGCGTCGGGTGTTGACTACGAACCCTTCGTGCGGGTCGCCACCGACGGGCTGGTGGTGCAGGCCGAAGACCGACAGCTGTGTCTGGACGGGGTTGAGCATGGCGCACGCTACGAGGTGACGTTCCGCACCGGCCTGCCCGCCGCCAGCGGTGAAACGCTGGCCCGTGATGTCACGCTGAACTTATATGTACGAGATCGCGCGCCTCTTGTACGTTTTCCGGGCCGCGCCTATGTGCTGCCGCGCAGTGCCGATGCGGCCCTGCCGATTGAAACCGTGAACATGCCAAAGGTCGATCTGGCCCTGCGCCGCGTGTCCGACCGCAACCTGCTGCGTGCCATTCAGGAAAGCTATTTCGGCGCGCCGATGTCCTATTACGAAGACCGCCAGTTCGCGGATGAAATCGCGCAAGAGGTCTGGACCGGCACCGCCGAGGTCAAGAACGATCTGAACGTCGACACCACCACCCGCCTGCCGCTGGGCGAGGCGCTGGCAGGGCAGCCGACGGGCATCTATGTCCTGACCGCCAGCCAGCCGGACGTCGAGGATTACGATGCGGCGACGGCCAGCCAGTGGTTCGTGCTGACCGATCTGGGTCTGTCCACGTGGCAGGGCATCGACGGGCTGACCGTTTCAACCCGTTCGCTGGGCACGGCACAGGCGCAGTCGGGCGTGACCCTGACGCTGGTGTCGCGGGCCAACGTGGTGCTGGGTCAGGTGACTTCGGGCGCTGACGGCTTTGCCACCTTTGATGCCGGTCTGGTGCGTGGCACCGGCGCATCCGCCCCTGCGCTGCTGGTCGCGCAGATCGGCAATGATGAGAACCCTCAGGATATGGCGTTCCTGCCGCTGACCGATCCGGCGTTCGACCTGTCCGACCGCGGGGTCGAGGGCCGCCGGCCCGCGCCGCCCATCGACACGTTCATGGCGACCGACCGTGGCGCCTATCGCGTGGGCGATGTGATCAACGTCACCGCGCTGACCCGCGACGGCACGGCGGATGCGATCCAAGGCCTGCCCCTGACCGCAATCCTGACGCGCCCTGATGGCGTGGAATACAGCCGCACCCTGTCCTCCGACCCAAAGGCAGGCGGCCATGTGTTCAACCTGCCGCTGGGCATGGACGTGCCGCGCGGCGCGTGGCGTTTGGACCTGAAATCCGATCTGGAGGCCGCGCCATTGGCCACCCAGACCGTTCTGGTCGAGGATTTCCTGCCCGAGCGCATCGACTTTGACCTGTCCTTGCCCGACGCCCCGCTGCGTCTGACAGACACGCCGCCGCTGAAGATCGACGCACGGTATTTGTTTGGCGCGGCGGGGGCCAATCTGGCCATTGAAGGCGACGTGCGTGTGATGCGCCGTGACGGTCTGGACGACTGGCCGGGCTACAGCTTTGGCCGCTACGACACCCGTTTTTCGGCACGCACCCGCTATCTGGACCCCGCCCGCACCGATGCGCAGGGCCAAGCGACCCTGCCGCTGGACCTGCCCGACGTGGACCCCGAGGGGCAGTTGTTGCAAGCCCGCGTGACCGTGCGCGTGTCCGAAGGATCGGGCCGTCCGGTCGAGCGTGACATCACCGCCCCCATCGCGCCCGAGGGCGTGATGATCGGGATCAACCCCGCCTTTGACGACGTGCTGCCCGAGATGTCATCGGCCCGCTTTGACCTGATTGCGACCGAAGGCACGCTGCCGGTGAAATGGACCGTGAACCGTGTCGAGACGCGGTATCAGTGGTATCAGATGTACGGCAACTGGAACTGGGAACCGACCACCCGCCGCATCCGCGTGGCCTCGGGCACCGCGACGCTGGGCCAGGACCCGGTGCAGGTGCAGGCCGCGACCGAATGGGGCGAATATGAACTGGTGGTGGAAACCACCGGCGCGCCCTATGTCGCGTCGTCGGTCAACTTCTACGCAGGCTGGTACGGCGCGGGCGAAGGCACCGATACGCCCGACCGTCTGGACCTGTCGCTGAACGCCGACAGCTTTGACGTGGGCGATACCGCGCAATTGCGTCTGGTCCCGCGCTATGACGGCACGGCGTTGATCACCGTGGCGTCGAACCGCGTGATCGAACGCCGCGTGGTCGAGGTGACGGCAGGCGAAAACATCGTGCCGCTGACCGTGGGCGCACAGTGGGGCACAGGGGCTTATGTCACCGCGTCGGTCATCCGCCCGATGGACGTGCAGGCGGGACAGAACCCGGCGCGCGCGCTGGGCGTGGCCCATGCCGCCGTGAACCCCGCGGCGCGGCAGCTGGTGGTCAGCGTCAGTGCACCCGAGGCGGTGGACGGGCAAAAAGGCAGCTTTGACGCAACGGTGCAGGTTGAGGGCATTACCGCAGGCGAAACCGCCTTTGTCACGCTGGCGGCGGTTGATGTGGGCATCTTGAACCTGACGAATTATCAGGCCCCTGACCCCTCGGACCATTACTTTGGCCAGCGCCGTCTGGGTGTGGAAATGCGCGATGTCTACGGCCGTTTGATCGACGGCATGAACGGCGCGCTGGGCGTTGTCCGTTCGGGCGGCGATGCTGCCGGACTGGACGGGTTGCAATCGCCACCCCCGACAGAGGAACTGATGTCGTGGTTCAGCGGCCCCGTGACCGTGGGTGCAGATGGCACCGCAACCGTCACCATCCCGCGTCCCGCGTTCAACGGCACGATCAAGCTGATGGCGGTGGCATGGTCCGCGTCGTCGGTGGGGCAGGCGCAAACCGACGTGCTGGCCCGCGATCCCGTGGTGGTCACAGCCGCCTTGCCCAAGTTCCTGGCACCCGGTGACACCAGCCGGTTGTTGCTGGACGTGGTCCACGCAGACGGCCCGGCCGGCACCGTGCAACTGGCGCTGGCGTCGGACGGATTGCAACTGGGCACGGCCCCTGCGTCGTTCGATCTGGCCGAGGGCGCCACCCAGCGCATCACCGTGCCACTGACCGCGTCGCAAGCGGGTGACTACGACGTGACCGTCACCCTGACGACGCCGGAAGGCAAAGTGCTGACCAAAACGCTGGCGCTGGGGGTTCGGGTGACCGATCCTGAGACCGCGACGACGCGGCGGTTCAGCCTTGGCGCGGGCGAGGTGTTTACCTTTGACGACAACGTGCTGGCGGGTCTGCAACCGGCCTCGGCGCGGGCGACGCTGGCGGCGGGTCCGCTGGCGCGGTTTGACGTGCCGGGGCTGCTGACGCAGCTGGACCGTTATCCCTATGGCTGCACGGAGCAGGTCACCTCGGCGGCGCTGCCGCTGTTGTACCTCAGCGACTTTGCCCCTGCTGCAGGCATTACCGATCTGCCCAAACGCATCGACGATGCCGTGGCCCGCGTTTTGGCGCGGCAGGACAGCAACGGTGCCTTTGGTCTGTGGCGTGCGCAGTCGGGTGAATTCTGGCTGGACGTCTACGTGACCGATTTCCTGACGCAAGCGCGGGTCAAGGGGTTTGCTGTGCCGGATCTGGCTTATGATCTGGCCATCGACAACCTGAAGAACCGCGTGAACTATGCCCCCGACTTTGACAATGGCGGCGAAGACATTGCCTATGCGCTGCTGGTTCTGGCGCGCAACGGGGCGGCTGCGATGGGTGATCTGCGGTATTATGCAGACACCAAGGGCAATGATTTCGGCACGCCGCTGGCCACCGCCCAACTGGGTGCGGCGCTGGCGATGTACGGCGACCAGCTGCGTGCCGATCAGTTGTTCGCCAAGGCCAGCGCGCAGATGGACCAAAGCGCGCGGGAAACGACCGGCTGGCGGTCGGACTTTGGCACGCCCTTGCGTGATGCCGCCGGTGTGCTGAAGCTGGCGGCCCTGTCGGGCAGCAACGCCATCGACCGTGCCGCCGTGGCCGCGCGCATCGGCAACACCAGCCGCAGCCTGTCCACGCAAGAGGCGGCGCAGGTGCTGATGGCGGCGCAGGCGTTGAACGAAGATACGGCCAATCCCGGCCTGACGGTGGACGACCAGCCCGCCAGCGGTCCGGTGATCCAGACGCTGGAAACCGGCGGCACCGCGCACAGCATCCGCAACGTGTCGGGTGCGCCGACGGACGTGACGCTGACCACCTACGGCGTGCCGCTGGTGGCGCCGGATGCGGGTGGCTATGGCTATGCGATCACCCGCGCGTATTACACGTTGCAGGGCGAACCGGCGGATGGCCCCTTTGCCGCAGGTGAACGGCGGGTTGTGGTGCTGACCATTCAGCCCTTCGAGGAGGTCGGCGCGCGGCTGATCGTGGATGATGCGTTGCCTGCGGGGCTTGAGATCGACAACCCCAACCTGTTGCGGTCGGGTGACATTGGCGCGCTGGATTGGCTGAAGCTGGCCGATACGGAAACCGCCCAGTTCCGCGCCGAACGCTTTGTGGCGGCGGTGGATCACCGTGGCGACGATGCGTTTCAGTTGGCCTATGTGGTGCGGGCGATCAGCCCGGGCGATTATCACCATCCGGCGGCGCTGGTGCAGGATATGTATCGGCCTGAATACCGCGCCGTGACGGAAACGGGCCGCGTGACCGTCACGCCATGACCGGCGGGCGCAGCCTGATTGCGCTGGCGGTTGCGCTGGCCCTGACGGCGGGCCTGCGCGATGCGTGGGACGATTGGGTTGCGGCCACGGTGCTGCCGCCGGTGTTGGCCGAAACATCCGTGGAAGTGCGGGCGCGCGACAGTACGCTGCTGCGTGCCTATCCGGTCGAGGACGGGCGGCAGCGGCTGGCGGTTGCGTTGGCGGATGTCGATCCGACATTCGTGCAGATGCTGATCGCCTACGAGGACAAACGCTTTGCCCGCCACAACGGCGTTGACCTGATGGCGCTGGTGCGGGCTGTGGGGCAGGCGGCGTGGAACGGCGATGTGGTGTCCGGTGGCTCGACCCTAACGATGCAGGTGGCGCGGTTGCTGGAGAATTCCGGCACCGGACGCTGGGCGGGCAAGCTGCGGCAGATGCGCGTGGCCTGGGCGCTGGAGCGGCGGCTGGACAAGGACCAGATCCTGACGCTGTACCTGCAACACGCGCCTTATGGCGGCGCGGTCGAGGGGATTCAGTCGGGCACCCGCGCATGGTTCGCCAAGCCGCCGAAACGGCTGACCCCGGCGGAATCGGCGCTGATGATCGCCTTGCCCCAAGCGCCCGAGGGTCGCCGCCCTGACCGCAATCCGGCAGCGGCCCTTGCCGCCCGCGACCGCGTTCTGGCGCGTCTGGAGCTGCCCGCCACCCACGCGCCGGTGCCGCGGCGCATGTCCGATATGCCGCGCCTTGCCCCGCATGTGGGGGATCACCTGATTGCCACCGACCCGCTGACGCTGCGCCATGACACGACCCTGAACGCGCGCCTGCAAAGCGCGCTTGAGACGCTGGCCGCCCGCGCGGTGCGCAATCAGCCGCGTGGCGTGTCGACGGCGATATTGGTGGCAGATCATCAGACCGGAGAGATACTCGCCTCGGTCGGGTCGGCGGATTATGCGGATGGCGACGGGGCACAGGGGTTTGTCGACATGACACGCGCCCTGCGCTCGCCCGGATCGACGCTGAAACCTTTGATCTATGCGCTGGCCTTTGATCGCGGGCTGGCGCATCCCGAAACCATCATGCCCGACCGCCCGACCGCCTTTGGCACCTACGCGCCACAGAACTTTGATGGTATGTTTCGCGGTGACATCACCGCGCGGCACGCCTTGCAACTGTCGCTGAACATTCCGCCCGTGGCGCTGACCGAAGCCCTTGGCCCCGCGCGGCTGATGGCGGCCCTGCGCCGCAGCGGGGCAACGCCGGTGGTGCAGGGCCAGCCGGGTCTGGCGGTGGCGCTGGGCGGTGTCGGGCTGACGCTGGGCGATCTGGTGCAACTATACGCAGCACTGGCTGAAGGCGGCGTTGGGCCGCGATTGCATCTTGAGGCCGAAGCGCCGCAAGCGCCCTTGGCCCGCCTCGTCGGGCGTGCGGCGGCATGGCAGGTGGGCGACATCCTGTCGGACATCCCGCCGCCTGCGGGCGCGGGGGTGACCGGGCTGGCCTATAAAACCGGCACATCCTACGGGCACCGTGACGCATGGGCCATCGGCTATGACGGACGGCACGTGATCGGTGTGTGGATGGGGCGACCGGACGGCACGCCGGTGCCGGGTGCCTTTGGCGGCGGGCTGGCGGCACCTGTGCTGTTCGAAGCCTTCGGTCGCCTGAAATCGGCCCGCGACCCGCTGCCACCACCCCCGCCCGAAACGCTGATCGTGCCCACCGCGCGGCTGCCGCAGCCGCTGCAACGGTTCGACGCGCGCTTTGGCGCGGTGCGTTCTGCCGACACGCTGACCGTGGCCTTTCCCCCCAGCGGCGCGGTGCTGGCGGGGGGCGACGGGCTGACGGTTAAGATGCGCGGCGGGCAGTTGCCGCTGACGGTGTTGCTGAACGGCGCGCCCGTGGTCGCAGGGCTGCAACAGCGCGAGGTGGCGCTGGGGCTGGACGGGGCGGGGTTCAACCGGATTTCGGTGGTGGATGCGGCGGGGCAGTCGGCCACGGTCGAGGTTGAGGTGGCAAATTAGGGGCGCTGCCCCTTGGCCTGCGGCCTCACCCCGGAGTTTATCCGGCAAGATGAAGAGGCGTTAGCGTCGCCGCCCTTCGCGCAGCCATGCAGCGACGATGAACAGTGCGCTGAGCATCAGGACCAGCCAGCCGGGCAGCAGGGCGGTGGCACGCACGTCGCGGGTTTCGAACGCGTTGCGGGGGGTCAGGCCGATCCAGCCGCGTCCTGCGGCGGGGCGGCCCTCGCGGACGTTGCGGATGTCGGGCAGGCCGGCCTCTAGCAGCAGCGCGCCGCCGCGTGTGCTGTCTATGGCGGGTTGCAGCAATTCGGCGGTGCCGACGGTGTTGATAAATTCGCGCGGGGCAGCGGGGCCAAGGCCGATGACGGCGCTTTGGTCACCGTTTTCCAGACGGTACAACCCAATCTCGGGGCCTTGGTAGTCGGCGATGAACTGGCCGGGGGCCACGTTGCGCAGGGTCAGTTCGGTGGTGGTGCCATCGGGGGCCGTGACGGTCACGGGGGGCACGGTATCGCTGAGGGTACGGCGTTCGATCTGCATCGACTGGCCGCTGGCCGTGGCGGTCAGCGCCTCTTCTTCCAGTTCAGGTTCTTTCATCATCCAGTGGGCCAGACGACGCAGCAGTTCCAGCTGCGGCCCGCCGCCTTCGTAGCCGCGCGACCACAGCCATGCGTGATCCGACGCCAATAGCGCCACGCGCCCTTCGCCGACCCGGTCCAGCACCAGAAGCGGGTTGTCGTCGATGCCCGACATCACCACGTTGCCCGAATTCGGCGTCACGTCGATCTGGCGCAGCCAGCGGCCCCAGTCGCCGCGCGACGGCAGGTTGGTGGTGACCGGATGGCGTTCGCCCAGATCGGTGACCTTGGGCCGGTACGCCTCTTCACGCACGCGAGCCGTAGGCACAGCGGGCATGACAGCCCCCAGCGGCGAGCGGAACAGGCTGTCGGCGGTGGCAAAGTCCGGCCCGGCAGCAACCAGCACAGCGCCGCCCTGACGCACATAGTTGGCGACGTTTTCCAGATACAGCGCGGGCAGGATGCCGCGCCGCTTGTAGCGGTCAAAGATGATCAGGTCGAAGTCTTCGACCTTTTCCATGAACAGTTCGCGCGTGGGAAAGGCGATCAGGCTCAGTTCGCCCACCGGCACGCCGTCTTGTTTGTCGGGCGGGCGCAGGATGGTGAAGTGTACCAGATCGACAGAGCTGTCGGATTTCAGCAGGTTGCGCCATGTTCTCCCGCCTGCGTGGGGTTCACCCGACACCAGCAGCACGCGCAGCCGGTCGCGCACGCCGTTCATCTGGATCAGCGCGGTGTTGTTGCGCGCCGTCAGCTCGTCACCTTGCGTGGGGGTGGTGAACTGGATCACGTTGCGCCCGCCGTGGGGCAGGGTCACGGGCAGGTCGATGTCCTGACCGACGGGGACGCGAAAGCGTTGCGGGTCTTCGCCATCGACGGAAATATCCAGCTCGGCAAAGGGTTCGCTCACAGGCGCCGCGCCCATATCCTCGACCCGCAGGGTCAGGATGACGGGTTCGCCGATAATCGCAAATGCGGGCGCGCCCACCACGGTCAGGCGGCGATCCCAGTCATCGGCAAAGCCTGATTGCAACAGGTGCAGCGGTGCCGGCAGCGCCAAGGCCATGTCGGCATCGTGCACCTGCCCGTCAGACAGCGCGATGATGCCCGCCACCCGCGCCTGCGGTTCTTCGGCCAGCGCGTCGGACAGTGCGCGCATCAGCATGGTGCCGCCGTCGCCCTCGGCATCCGGCACGGTGATGCGGCGCACTTCGGTGTTGGGGCGGGCGGCAAGCTGTGTTTCCAGCGCGTCGGCGGCTTGGGCTGTCTGCTCGGTGCGGCCCGGCAGGCCTTGCGAGGCGCTGGTGTCTTCGGCCAGGATCACGATGTCGCTGAGCGGCGCGCGGTCCTCGACCTGATAGGAGGGTTGCGCCAAGGCCGCCAGCACCACCAGCGCCGCCGCCCCGCGCAAGGCCCAGCCACGCAGGCTCCGGACCAGCGCCAGCACCACACCGGCCAGCGCAATTACGGCCAATGCAATCAGCCACGCCCAGGGCAGCAGCGGATCAAAGATAACAGTTCCGGTCATTGGCCCAGCCGATCCAGCAAGGCAGGCACATGGACCTGATCGCTTTTGTAATTGCCGGTCAGCACGTGCATGACCAGATTGACGCCAAAGCGGTAGGCCAGCTCGCGTTGGCGTTCGCCGCCAAAGCCGCGGCCCACGGGCAGCATCGGATTGCCAGCGCTATCAACCGCCCAGGCGCCCGCCCAGTCGTTGCCGCCGATCACCACCGGCGTGACCCCGTCGTTCAGGTTGCGAAAGGGCATGCCCTCGACCTGTTCGGCTCCGGGGGGCGATGCTTCGACCCAGACATCGCGGCTGGTGTAGCGGCCGGGGAAGTCCTGAAGCAGATAGAAGGTGCGGGTCAGCACGTGGTCGCCCGGCACCGGTTCCAGCGCCGGAATGTCCAGCGGGGCGGCCAGATCCTGCAACTTGCGGCCATTGGGGCTGGCCGTGCCAAAGCCTGCGACATTGGCGTCGCGGGTGTCGAACAGGATCAGCCCGCCCGAGCGCAGGTAGTCGTTCAGCCGCGCATAGGCGTCGGCCGAGGGGCGCGGTTGATCAGGGGTGATGGGCCAGTAGAGCAGGGGGAAGAACGCCAGATCGTCGGTTTCAAGGTTCACGCCCATCGGCAGTGCAGGTTCGACCGAGGTGCGGAAATACAAGGTGTCGGACAGGCCGCGCAGGCCCGCCTGGGCGATCTCGTCCACGTCGGCGTTGCCGGTCAGCACGTGGGCCAGAACCACCTCGGATGTGGCTTCGATGGCGCGCTGGGTTTTGTCGTCTTGCGCGTCGGCCCCGTGCGGCACCATCAACAGCAGTGCCAGCGCGGCCACGGCGCCACGTGTCGGACCCAGCCGTCCGGACAAGGCAAGCGACGCCACCACATCGGCCGCCAGCAACAGCAGCGCCAGCGCCATCAGCAGGCCGCCCAATGCCTCGGGCGGGGCGCTGCGAAAGCCGGTGACGGGGATGCGCGCGGGCCATGTGGCGGGGGTCAGGACAGCGTCGGCGGTCAGCACGTTGCGGGCCAGAAACCGGTCGTCTGATGCATAGATCCCCGGCAGCATTTGCGGGCCAAGCGGGGCGTTGACCAGCGTCGGCCCTTCGATGCCGGGCAGGGTGCCTGCATCGCGCAGCACGCCATAGCCGTCCATCACCTGTTCGGGTTGCCAGACGGTGCCTTGCAGGTCGGCGGCCTCGGGGGCTGAGGCGGCGGAGGACACGGCCAGACGTTCCAGCATTTCCACGAACAGCCCAGACAGCGGCAGGGTGGACCATTCGGCGTTGGCGGTCACGTGGAACAGCACGACCTGCCCCTGCCCCATGCGCTTGCGGGTGACCAGCGGCGTGCCGTCGGACAGGTCGGCAATGACCGCTTCGGCCAGATCGGGGCCGGGTTGCGCCATGACCTGCGCGCTGACGCGGACGTCATCGGGGATGTTCAGGCCGAAAAACGGCGAACTGTCGCGGAAGGGGGCCAGCGCTTTCGGCTCGCCCCAGCTCATCGCGCCGCCGACCGACCGGCCACCGCTGCGCAGGCGCACGGGCATCAGTGGGTCAATTGCGTCGCGGCTGATGTCGCTGGCGGCCACATGCGGTCCGGCAAAGCGCAGCAACAAGCCGCCCTCTTCGACCCAGTCGGCCAGTTTGGCAGATTCGTCGTCTGTCATCGTGGCCACATCGGCCAGCACGATCACATCGGGGTTGGCCGGCAGCACATCATCCAGCGCACCGTCCAGCAGGTCGGCGGTGGGGGCCAGCGCCTGTTGCAGGTAGTGCAGCGGTGACAGCAGCTCCAGCCCCTCGCGGTCGGTGCGACCGGCGATCAGGGCAACCTCGCGGCGGCGCAGGCTGTCGTCGGTCAGGGTCAATGCACCGGCGCTGCGACCGCCCTGAATCTCGAAACGGGTGATGCGGGCGCGCAGTTCGGCGGGCAGCACCAGTTCGGTCTGCGCCTCGGTCGCGCCGTCGGCAAATTCGGCCTGAGCGGTGGCCAGCGTGGTCGGGTTGCCCGCCGGATCGCGCCCTTGGGCCAGCAGGGTCACGGCGCGGGCGGGGCCACCCGCCGCACGCAGGGCCGTCAGTTGCACGGCACCATCGGCATAGGTCGCAGGGGTCATGCCCAGTGTGTTCTGCCCCGACTGGATCACCGAAAGCGGTCCCAGCGCCTCAAGCGCGGCAAGAACGCGGTCCTGCCCGTCATAGGCCAGACTGTCGCCCATCCACAGCGCGCTGGACGCATCGCTTTGGGCGATCAGGTCAACGGCTGCATCAATCTGTGTGCTGTCCGGTTGCCACGGCTCGGGCTGGAACCCGGCCAGCCGCGTGGGCCATGTGTTCGCCGCCAGAAACACCGGCGCTTCGGGGCGGGTCAGTTGCAGTACGGCAACCGTGCGGTCGTCGGCGGCGGCGCGGTTCAGCTCGCCTTGCAATGTCTCGATCATTTGCGGCCAATGGGCGGCACCGGCCCAGGTGCCATCCAGAACCACCAGCAGCGGGCCGCTTTCGCGGGCACGCTCGGTTTGCGGGTTCATCACCGGACCGGCAAGGCCAAGGATCACCAGCGCCACGGCCAGCATCCGCAGCAGCATCAGCCACCATGGGGTGCGGTCCGACACCGCATCGGCATCCGTCAGCCCCAGCAGCAACGCCACGCCGGGAAAGCGGCGGCGGATCGGCGCGGGCGGGACCGCGCGCAGGATCAGCCACAGGATCGGCAGCGCCGCAAGCGCCACCAGCAACCACGGTGCGGTAAATCCGATGCCCCCCAGAACCGTCATCCGCGCACCATCACGGAACGGTCCATCGCACGGTACAGCCACAACAGCGCCGATTGCGCGCTGCTGTCGGTGTGGTGAACGCCGTAATGCCAGCCGGTCAGCGCGCACAGGCGCTGAAGCTCGGCCTTGCGGGCGGCCAGACGCTCAAGATAGCGGTCGCGCAGGTCATTCGCTTTCAGCGTTTCGTGCCGCAGGGTGCCGCCGACGCTTTCAAAGATGGTGCGCCCACGAAACGGGAACGCTTCTTCCGACGGGTCCAGAACGTGCATCAGCACGCCCCGCACGCGACGGTCGGCGGCCTTGGTCAGGGCCAGTTGCACGTCGGCAATGTCGCCCATGAAGTCGGACGCAAACAGCGCCTGCGCATGGGGGATCATCGCGCGGTGTTCAGGCGGGCTGTAGTCGTCGGCAGAATCCTCGGACAGCATTTCAGCCAGGCGCATCACTTGCATCCGTCCGCGCCGGGGCGGCAGGCGGGTCCCGGTCAGGCCCACACGTTCACCGCCACGCACCAGCAGGATCGCCAGCGCCAGCGTCAGAACGCGCGCGCGCTCGGCCTTGGTCGGCAGGGCATCGGTGCTGTTGAACCGCATCGAGGCCCCCTGATCGCACCACAACATAACCGACTGCGCGATCTGCCATTCGCGTTCGCGTACGAATTGCGTGTCGCCCATGGCGCTGCGGCGGTGGTCGATCATGCGGCGGCTGTCGCCCACCTGTGCCGGACGGTATTGCCAGAAATCATCACCCGTGCCAGCGCGCCGGCGCCCGTGGTCGCCCAGCAGGACGGCACCGGCCAGATTCTCGGCACGGGCCAGCAACGCGGGCAGGCGCGCGGCCTGATCCTCGGCTGACTGGCGCAGGGTGATCGGGTCTGGCGTCACGCGGCGGCCTTGCGGGACAGGCCCGCAGCGGTGGTTTCGATCAGGTTCACAAGGCTGTCGCCCCGCGCCCGCGCCGCAAAGTTCAACGCCATACGGTGCGTCAGCACAGGCCGCGCCATATCAACCACATCCTCGGCCGAGGGGGCCAGACGGCCATCCAGCAGCGCCTTGGCCCGCACGGCCAGCATCAGCGCCTGCGACGCACGCGGGCCGGGGCCCCAGGCCACCGTGTCACGCACCTGTTGCGACGCGTCGGGCGCATCGGGACGGAAGGCACGCACCAGATCCAGGATCATCTCGACCACACTGTCGCCCACGGGCATCCGCCGCAGCAACCGCTGGGCCGCCAGCAATTCGCCGCCCGAGAACACCGCAACCGCCTGCGCCTCGGCCTCGCCGGTGGTGGCGATCAGGATGTCGCGTTCGGTCGCGCGGTCGGGATAGGCCACGTCGATCTGCACCAAAAAGCGGTCAAGCTGCGCCTCGGGCAGGGGATAGGTGCCTTCCTGCTCAATCGGGTTTTGCGTGGCCAGAACGTGGAACGGATTGCCAAGCGGGCGATCCTGACCTGCGACGGTCACGGTTTTTTCCTGCATCGCCTGCAACAGCGCCGATTGCGTGCGTGGCGAGGCGCGGTTGATCTCGTCGGCCATCAGCAACTGGCAAAAGATCGGGCCGGGCAAGAAGCGGAACGCGCGGCTGCCATCGGCGGCGGTGTCCAGAACTTCGGACCCCAGAATGTCGGCAGGCATCAGGTCGGGGGTGAACTGCACGCGGTTGCCGTCTAGCCCCATAACGGTGCTGAGCGTTTCGACCAGCCGTGTCTTGCCCAGACCGGGCAGACCGATCAGCAACCCGTGACCGCCGCACAACAGCGCCGTCAGTGTCAGTTCAACCACACGCGGCTGCCCGATGAACCTCCGCGTGATTGACGCCTTGGCCTGACCCAGTTTCTCGCCCAGGGCTTCGATCTCGGCGACCATGTTTTCGGCGTCACTCATGACTTTTCACTCTCGCAGGTTATATTGCTCTTTCAGACAACGTATCGTGCAAACGCGAAATAGCAAAAGCCGGAAGGGGCAAATTTCAGTCATGAGCGGACAAAAAACCGTGACGCCCAACGCAGACAGCCTTGTTGCGTCGATTAAAGCAGCAAAAACGCGCGGACTGCCGCCCGTGGACAAGTGGGATCCCGCCTTTTGCGGCGATCTGGACATGCAGATCAAACGCGACGGGACGTGGTTCTATCAGGGGACGCCCATCGGGCGGCCCGGATTGGTCAAATTGTTCGCATCGATTCTCAAGCGCGAGGGCGATGATTATTTTCTGGTCACGCCGGTGGAAAAGGTCGGGATCACCGTCGAGGATGCGCCGTTCCTGGCCATCGACTTCGAAGCCGAGGGCGAGGGCACCGATCAGGTGCTGACATTCGTGACCAAGACCGACGATGTCACCGTCGCAGGCCCCGACGCGCCGATCCGCGTGGAACGCGACGCCGAAACCGGAGAACCGTCGCCCTATGTGCTGGTGCGCCGCAATCTGGAGGCGCTGATCGACCGCAAAAGCTTTTACCGGCTGGTGGACATCGGCGCCCATCACGAGGGTTGGTTCGGGGTGTGGTCCAAGGGGGAATTCTTTGGCATCATTCCGTCGGACGAATTGCCCTGAGCGGTGACGATTTGCACTTGGCGCGCCGCGCGGTCTGCGGCAGGTTGCGGCCATGCCCAGATTTGCCGCCAATCTTACACATCTATGGCCCGACCTGCCGTTCCTTGACCGCTTTGATGCAGCCGCCGAGGCGGGGTTCAAGGCGGTCGAAGTGCTGTTTCCCTATGATTTTCCCGCCGGTGACATCCAGCGCGCCCTGCGACGGGGCGGGTTGGAGATGATCCTGATCAACGCGCCGCCGCCGAATTACACAGGGGGCGACCGTGGCTTTGCTGCGATTGCGGGGCGCGAAGAGCGCTTTGCTTACGACATGCGCCGCGCCACGCGGTTCGCGCAGGCGCTGGGCGTGTCGTTCATTCACGTGATGGCCGGTGTGGCGCAGGGCGACGGGGCGCGGACGGTGATGGTGGAAAACCTGAAACGCGCCTGCGATCTGGCCCCTGACGGGATCACCCTGACGCTGGAACCTTTGTGCCCTGCATCGGCCCCCGGGTATTTCCTGAACGATTTTGATCTGGCAGCGGGGATCATCGCGGACGTGGGCGCAGACAATCTGGCGCTGCAATGGGACAGCTACCACGCGCAGGAAATCACCGGTGATGCGCTGGCATCCTTTGCCGCACTGCGCCCGCTGATCCGTCACATCCAGATCGGCGACGCGCCGGACCGTGGCCCGCCGGGGGCGGGGACGGTGGATTTTGCGGCGTTGTTCCGCGCGATTGACGACAGCGGCTATGACGGCTGGGTGTCGGCGGAATATACGCCGGGTGGTCCGACCGAAAAAACGCTGGGCTGGATGAAGTGAGGGTAAGGGGCGCTGCCCCTCGGCCTGCGGCCTCACCCCGGGATTTTTTGCACCAGAGAAGTCTGGACCGTTCTGGCGTGTTGTGGGAACTCTTTGGCGTTTGCCCCTGAAAGGTCCGCCGATGATTCCCGCGCGTTATGCCCACATTGCCTTTGGCTTTTTCCTCAGCGGGATGATGTCGCTGATTGTGTCAGGCATCAGCATGTTGCGCGCCACCGAGGTTTGGGACGGGTTTCTTGCCATCTGGATGGGTGCGTGGCTGACCAGTTGGGCCGTGGCCTTTCCGGTTGTGTTGTTCGTGGCCCCGTTGGCGCGGCGGATGGTGATGCGGCTGACCGTTCAGGGTTAGTGCGCTTCGGCCCAGTTCGCGCCCTTGCCGGCGTCCACGGTCAGCTTCACATCCAGTTTCACCACCGGATCGGCGGCGTTTTCCATCACCTCGCGGGCGGCGTCGATCAGCGCGTCTTCTGAGCCGTTGTCCACCTCGAACAGCAGTTCATCGTGCACCTGCAACAGCATGGTCGCGGGCAGATCGGCGATGGCGGCGGGCATACGGATCATCGCGCGGCGGATCACGTCTGCGGCGGTGCCCTGAATGGGCGCGTTGATCGCGGCGCGGGCGGCGAAACCGGCGCGGGGGCCTTTGCTGGCGATCTCGGGCGTGTGGATCTTGCGGCCGAACAGCGTCTGGACAAAGCCGTGCTCTTTGGCGAACGCCTTGGTGTCGTCCATATAGGTGCGGATGCCGGGGAAGCGTTCGAAATAACGGTCGATGAACCCCTGCGCCTCGGCCCGCGGAATGCGCAGGTTGCGGGCCAGACCAAAGCCCGAGATGCCGTAGATCACGCCAAAGTTGATCGCCTTGGCCTGACGGCGGATGTCGGGGGTCATCGCGTCCAGCGGCACGTTGAACATTTCGGACGCGGTCAGCGCGTGAATGTCGATGCCGTCGGCAAAGGCTTGTTTCAGCTCGGGAATGTCCGCGATATGCGCCAGAATGCGCAGTTCGATCTGGGAATAGTCCAGCGCCACCAGCGTCTTGCCCTGTTCCGCCACGAAAGCCTCGCGGATGCGGCGGCCTTCTTCGCTGCGGATCGGGATGTTTTGCAGGTTGGGATCGGTCGAGGCCAGACGCCCGGTGGATGCCCCCGCGATGGAATAGGACGTGTGCACGCGGCCTGTGTCAGGGTTGATGTGGTCCTGAAGCGCGTCCGTATAGGTCGATTTCAGCTTGCTGAGCTGACGCCAGTCCAGAATGCGGCGCGGGAAATCGTGTTCGGTTGCCAGGTCTTCGAGAATGTCGGCACCGGTGGAATATTTGCCATTCGCACCCTTCTTGCCGCCCTCAAGGCCCATGTCCTCGAACAGCACCTCGCCCACTTGCGCGGGGGAGCCGACGTTGAATTTGCGGCCTGCCAGTTCGTAAATCTCGTCTTCCAGCCCGGCCATCTTCTGGGCAAAGGCGTTGGACATGCGGCTGAGCGTGTCGCGGTCAACCTTGATGCCGGACCGTTCCATTGCGGCCAGCACTGGCACCAGCGGGCGTTCCAGCGTCTCGTACACCTTGGTCACGCCGACGCGGTGCAATTGCGGCTTCAGGGTCTGCCACAGCCGCAGGGTGATGTCGGCATCCTCGGCGGCATAGGCCACGGCCTTGTCCAGCGGCACGCGGTCAAAGGTGATCGCGGATTTGCCAGAGCCCAGCAGGGGTTTGATCGGGATCGGGGTGTGGCCGAGATAGCGTTCCGACAGCGTGTCCATACCGTGATTGTGCAGGCCCGCGTGCTGCGCATAAGACAGCAGCATCGTGTCGTCGATGGGCGCGACCGTGATGCCAAGTTGGGCGAAAATCTTGGCGTCGTATTTCATGTTCTGCCCGATTTTCAGAACCGAAGGGTCCTCAAGCACCGGCGTCAGCATCTCAAGACACTGTTCCAGTGGCATCTGCCCCTCGGCCAGATCGTCCGAGCCGAACAGGTCGTCGCTGCCGCTGTCCTTGTGGATCAGCGGGATATAGCAGGCCTGACCGGGGTCGACGCACAGCGATATGCCGACCAGATCGGCGGTCATCTCGTTCAGGCCGGTGGTTTCGGTGTCCACAGCCACCCAGCCGCGTTCTCGGATGCGGTCGATCCAGACTTGGAGACCGGCGGCGTCGCGGACGTGTTCGTAGGCGTCCGGGTTGAAGGGCACGGCCTCGGTCTCGGGCAGGTCGGCGGGGGCGGGGGTTTTGTCCTCGATCACCGGCGCTTCCACGTGCAGCGCCTCGGCGATGCGTTTGGACAGGGTGCGGAATTCCATCTCGGCCAGGAAGGCCAACAGCCGTTCGGGATCGGGGTCGCGCACTTCCAGATCGTCCAGCGTGAAATCCAGCGGCGTGTTTTCGTCCAGCTTCACCAGATCGCGGCTTAGGCGGATCTGGTCGGCGTGGTCGATCAGGGTCTGTTTGCGTTTGGGTTGCTTGATCTCGGATGCGCGGGCCAGAAGCGTGTCCAGATCGCCGTATTCATTGATCAGCAGCGCGGCGGTCTTGATCCCGATGCCGGGCGCGCCGGGCACGTTGTCGACGCTGTCGCCGGCCAAGGCCTGCACATCCACCACGCGGTCGGGGAAGACGCCGAATTTTTCGAACACGCCGTCGCGGTCGATGCTGCGGTTCTTCATCGCGTCCAGCATTTCGACGCCGTCGCCGACCAGTTGCATCAGATCCTTGTCGCTGCTGATGATGGTGCAGCGGCCCCCGGCGGCGCGCGCCTGCACGGCCAGCGTGGCGATGATGTCGTCGGCCTCGTAGCCCTCTTTCTCTTCGCAGGCGATGTTGAACGCCTCGGTTGCGGTGCGGGTCAGCGGGATCTGCGGGCGCAGGTCCTCGGGCATGGCTTCGCGGTTGGCCTTGTACTGGTCGTACATATCGTTGCGAAAGGTGTGGCTGCCCTTGTCAAAGATCACCGCGACATGGGTCACGTCGCTGCCGGTGTTGCCCTCGACATAGCGTTGCAGCATGTTGCAAAATCCCGCAACCGCGCCAATCGGCAGCCCGTCCGACTTGCGTGTCAGCGGCGGCAATGCGTGATACGCGCGAAAGATAAAGGCTGAGCCGTCGATCAGGTGCAGGTGGCACCCTTTTCCGAATTTTGATGACATCACACCCTCGCTGCAAGCTTTGGTCATCTTGTGCCACAGGCGGGCCACGGCTTCCAGATGGTGTGCTGGATGCAGGCGGAATTAGTTCGGGGCGCTGCCCCGTCGCTGGCGCGACTCCCCGGGATATTTGGGGCCAAAAGAAGGGATATGCCGTCGGTTCGGCTTCATCTTGCCAAATAAACTCAAATCCCAACGGGGCCGCGCGCGGTTCAGTTGGCAGATTGGTACAGCCAGTGCGACAGGCTGATGGAATAGGGCAGTGGCGTCCAGCGGCCAAAGCGCAGACCGGCGGCGCGGACCATCTCTCCGACCCAGACGTTGCAGGTGCGAAACAGGTTGAAGCGGCCCGTGGCGGGATAGAACATGTCGGTGGTGGTAAAGCCGGGGTTGTCCAGCGGTGTGTCGCCGTTGAATGTGGCGCGCAGGGCGGTCAGGAAGCGGGCGTATTGCGCGTCGGTCATGGAAAGGCTGCGCAGGTCCAGTTCGGGCGGCACGGTGCCCACCACGTCCATCCGGATGACCGAACTGTCGCCGGTCGCGCCGGTCCATGCGGCGCGCGCTGTGACGTCGCCATAGGTGCCCACGGTGGTGTAGAAATCATGCGCGCCCCAGCCGACCAGCAGGTTTTGCGCGCCGTCCATGTCCATCAGCAGCGCCGCGTCGGGCAGATCGGCAAAGGCCGCGCGCGTCGCAGCGTCCAGCGGCAGGATGAAATCATAGTGGATGGGGCCCGCGATCAGCAGCACGCGGTGGTCGGGCGCGCCGGCATCCGCAATGCGCCCTGACGGGACCAGTGCGCCGACGATGGCCGCGCACGGATAGCACAGGATCAGGACAAGCAGGCCAACGGCAAGCCGTTTCAGGTGTCGGCCTTGTGGTCGGCGTGGATGTATTTGCAATCGCAATAGGGGCATTCGACCCAGCCCGTGTCCTGCGGGATTTGCAGCCAGACCCGTGGGTGGCCCAAGGCACCTTCGGAGCCGTCACAGGCCACGCGGTATTGTTCGACGATTTTGGTCTCGGGGGCTTGCAGGGTCATGGGCGTCCTCATCGGTCGGATAGTCGGGCCTTTATGGGCCACAAGGAGGCTGCCATGCAAGGGGGATCAGCCGGTGTCGACCGGCACTGCAAAGTGCCGGGACGAGCGGCCTCGAACGGGACGACCCCGGTGCCACATAATATATGACCACGCGCGCGGCGGAGCAGGGCGTGGGCGCTGACTGCGGCTTGTTTCAGTGCAGAGCCGTCTTTGGGCGGATCAAATCCGCCAATCTGTCTCAAAACGGTTCACCCCGGCGGTGCGCTGGGTTAGAACGCCACAAAATAGTCATAAAGGTCGCACCGCATTATGCCCTCAAAACCCGTTGTTCTGTGCATTCTTGATGGCTGGGGTCTGCGCGAGGACACCACCGGAAACGCCCCCGCGCTGGCGAAAACGCCCACCTTTGACCGCATCATGGCGACCTGTCCGAATGCCACGCTGATCACCCATGGGCCGGATGTCGGCCTGCCCTCGGGGCAGATGGGCAATTCAGAAGTGGGCCACACCAACATCGGTGCAGGCCGTGTTGTGGCGATGGATCTGGGTCAGATTGATCTGGCGATCGAGGATGGGTCGTTCTTTGAAAACAGCGCCTTGCGGGCGTTTATCGCCGCGTTGAAACAGACCGGCGGCACGGCGCATCTGATGGGGGTCGTGTCGGACGGCGGCGTGCACGGGCATTTGACGCATATGCTGGCCGCGGCCAAGGCCTGTGCCGACGCTGGGCTGCCTGTGAAGATCCACGCGCTGACCGACGGCCGCGACGTTGCGCCAAAGTCGGCGCAGGGGTATTTCCGCACGCTGACCGATGCGCTGCCCGAGGGGGCGGCAATCGCCACCGTCACGGGACGCTATTTCGCGATGGACCGCGACAACCGTTGGGACCGTGTGCAAAAAGCGTTTGACGCCATTGTGCATGGCAAGGGTGCGCAAGCTGGCGATGCGCAGGATGCGTTGACACAGGCCTATTCCGCTGAGACCACGGATGAATTCATCCCCGCGACGGTGATCGGCAGCTATGCCGGCGCGCAGGATGGCGACGGCGTTTTCTGTCTGAACTTTCGCGCCGACCGCGCCCGCGAGATCATGGCAGCCATCGGCGCGCCTGACTTTGCGGCGTTTGATGTGGGCACACGGCCCGAATGGGCGGGGCTGCTGGGGATGGCCGAATATTCGGACCAGCACAACGCCTACATGCAGACCGCCTATCCCAAGCCTGCCATCGTCAACACGCTGGGCGCTTGGGTGGCGCAGCACGGATTGCGCCAGTACCGCATCGCGGAAACCGAGAAATATCCGCATGTGACGTTCTTTCTGAACGGCGGCGTCGAAGTGCCTGCGGAGGGCGAAGACCGCTACATGCCCAAAAGCCCGGATGTGCCCACCTATGACGTCCAGCCCGAGATGTCATCGGAAGAGGTCACGGCGCATCTGGTGCAGGCCATCGGCGACGGCTACGACCTGATCGTGGTCAACTACGCCAACCCCGACATGGTCGGCCACACCGGCGATCTGGATGCGGCTATTGCCGCGTGCGAGGCCGTGGACCGTGGTCTGACACAGGTGATCGCGGCGCTGGAGGCTGCGGGCGGTGCGATGATCGTGACCGCCGACCATGGCAATTGCGAAGTGATGATCGACCCCGAAACCGGTGGCCCGCACACGGCGCACACGCTGAACCTTGTGCCGGTGGCCGTGGTCGGGGCGCAGGGCACGTTGCGCGATGGCCGTCTGGCCGATCTGGCCCCGACGTTGTTGCACCTGATGGGGCTGGAGCCGCCCGCCGAGATGACCGGGAGCAATCTGCTGTCATGATCCGCGCGCTTGCCCTTCTGGTGTGCCTCTGGCCTGCGACCCTGTGGGCGCAGGATGGCACGGCCTTGGCGCGCGATGCAGGGGCGCAGTTGCAGGATGCGGCGGTGCAGTTGGAAGAAGCCGACAGCGCCCGCGACCGGGTCAAGGCGCTGACCGCGACGATCAAGGCCTACGAGGCCGGGCTGGCCGCCATGCGCGACGGGCTGCGCCGTGCGTCGCTGCGCGAAACCCAGCTTTCGCGGCAACTTGCGGCGCGGGACAACGAAATCGCGGGCTTTCTGGGCACTTTGCAGACCATCGGCAGCACGCCATCGCCCACGTCCTTTTTGCATCCCGACGGTCCGACCGGCACGGCGCGGGCGGGGATGTTGCTGGCGGAACTGACGCCGGCGCTGAACGCCCGCGCGTCCAGCCTGCGCCGCGATCTGGAAGACGTGCAAAACCTGCGCGCGATCCAGACGCAGGCCACGGCGCAGATGCAAAAGGGTCTGACCGAAGTGCAGACCGCCCGCACCGCCCTGTCCAAGGCCTTGGCCGAACGTACCGACCTGCCGCGCCGTTTCACCGAAGATCCGGTGAACACAGCTATTCTGATCGAATCGTCGGAAACGCTCGACGCTTTTGCTTCGGGCGTGTCGAACATTGCGCAGGACGAACAATCCATCAGCCTGCCCGATCTGGCCGCCCGCATTGGTGATCTGCCGCTGCCCGCGCAGGGGATCGTTCTGCGCGGCGCGAACGAGGCCGACGCCGCAGGCATCACGCGCCCCGGCATCCTGCTGGGCACCCGCCCCGGCGCGTTGGTGACGACGCCCACGGCGGCAACCGTGCGCTATCAGGGGCCGCTGCTGGATTTGGGGCAGGTGGTGATTCTTGAGCCGCAGCCAGACACGTTGTTCATTCTGGCCGGTTTGGGGGCCGTCTATGTCGAAACCGGCGAAGTGGTGGCCACGGATGCGCCGATCGGGCTGATGGGTGGACTTTCTGCAACCTCTGCGGCAACTGAAATGTCACAGGAAGGTGAAGGCTCTGGCACTGCCCGTTCCGAAACGCTCTATATAGAAGTAAGACAAGACAACGTTCCGCAGGACCCGGCATTGTGGTTCCGCCAAGGTAAGGATGGATAAAGTCTGATGAGAAAATTCGTTATGGCCGCATTAGGCGGCACATTGGCGGGTGCAATCGCCACGACGCAGATCGCAGGCCCCCTGCTGGCGCAAGAGGCGACCCGCAATTCCAGCGTTTACGAGCAGCTTGACCTGTTCGGCGACATCTTCGAGCGCATCCGCTCGCAATATGTCGAAGAGGCTGAGCCGTCCGAGCTGATCGAGGCTGCGATCAACGGAATGCTGACATCGCTGGACCCGCATTCGTCCTATCTGTCCCCCACGGACGCGGACGCCATGCGCGTGCAGACCAGTGGCGAGTTTGGCGGACTGGGCATCGAGGTCACGCAGGAAGAGGGCTTTGTCAAAGTTGTCTCGCCCATCGACGGCACCCCCGCCGCCGAAGCGGGCATCGAAGCGGGCGATTTTATCACGCACGTTGATGGCGAAAGCGTGCTGGGCCTGACCCTGGATGCAGCCGTTGAAAAGATGCGCGGGCCGGTCGGTTCGGAAATCGTCATCACCGTGGTGCGCGAGGGTGAAACCGAACCTTTCGACGTTTCGATCATCCGCGACACCATCGAATTGCAAGCCGTGCGTGCCCGCGTTCAGGGCGAAACCGTTGTGCTGCGGGTCACCACGTTCAACGAGAAAACCTTCCCCAACCTCGAAGCGAAGCTGGCGGAAGAGGTCGAAAAGCTGGGTGGCATGGACAACGTCAATGGCTTTGTCGTCGATCTGCGCAACAACCCCGGCGGTCTGCTGACGCAGGCGATCAAGGTGTCCGATGCGTTCCTGGAAGAAGGCGAGATCGTGTCGACCCGTGGCCGCGAAGCTGCTGATGGCGACCGGTTTAATGCGACTCCGGGCGATCTGGCGCAGGGCAAGCCGATTGTGGTTCTGATCAACGGCGGTTCGGCCTCGGCTTCGGAAATCGTCGCCGGCGCGCTGAAGGATCACCGCCGCGCGATTATCGTGGGCACAAAGTCGTTCGGCAAAGGGTCGGTTCAGACCGTGATGCCGTTGCAGAATGGCGGCGCGATGCGTCTGACCACGGCGCGCTATTACACGCCGTCGGGCCGGTCGATCCAGTCGCTGGGCGTCAGCCCCGACATCGTCGTGCAACAGCCGCGCCGCAAGCCGGACACCGAGGAAGAAGACGGCCCGCCGTTGCTGCGGTCCGAGGCCGACCTGCGCGGTGCGATCTCGAACGACAGTCTGACCGAGGACGAGATCAACCAGATCAAGGAAGACCGCGCCAAGGCAGAAGCGGCCGCGGAGCTGCGCGAAGAGGATTACCAACTGGCCTATGCCATCGACATCCTCAAGGGTCTGTCGGCACTGGGCCCCAAGAACTGATCAGGCAAGGGGCGGCGCGAAAGCGTCGCCCTTTTTCCGTCCGGCCATCACAACAGCTAAGTGCGATCCTCTGACCGCAAGGCCTGTCATCCGGTGCGGATGACATTGGGAATTCGATCCGAATTCCATTTCCGACAGCGAGAAGCTTAAGCGGTTTCGACGCAATGGCGGCGGAACGCGCGTTTCAGCATGTCCAGCTCGGCCCGCAGCAGATCCATTTCGGCGCGGATGTCGTCGCCCAGCACCTCGCCTGCGATCAGGTGGAAATGCGACAGCGTCGTGCCGTCCGTCGCGTCGCTGATCACAAAAGTCTGGACCCCTTCGGCGATCGCCTCGGACGGGATCGGAACTTGCAACAGCCAGTGACCCTGCTGCGGGTCTTCGGTCAACTGCACGTTCGCGACAGGTTTGTCCAACAGACGTACGTCCAGTTTTGGCACATCCTTGCCCTCAGAGGTGACGATGCCCTGCCAGATGCCGTTGGTGATCTTGGTGCCTGTGACGGTCAGATTGCTCATGGTATTGGCCTTTCGTTACAGGGCAGCACGGGGGCGGCGCGAGAATGTGAGATCGCGCAGGATCACCTGATTCATTTCCGGCCCTTCAAAGATCAGATCGACCCAGACCTTTTCCACCCGCTTTTCGTTCAGGTTGGAATAGGCCAGATCGAATTCGACAACGATGTCCTCTTCGTGCAGGGGCAATTCGCGCACGATCTGTTCGGTGTTGGGGCCGTGTTTGATGTTCAGGCGGGCAAAGATTTCCAGCGGCTTTTCCATTTCGACAATGCAGGACATGCGCAGCAGATGCGTGCGCCGCAGGCCATCAGCCGCAGCATCGGGCAGATCGACCACAAGCGATAGGAACGAGCCGTCGAATTTGAAAACGTCCATGCGCAGCCCGTAGGGCGCGATGTCTTCCTCGCGGGTGTTGCGCAACTGGCGCAGGGTCAGCTCGCTGAGCTTGCAGTCGTGAAACAGGGTGACTTCGCTGCCCAGCATCGACTTGGTCTGGACCGACGACATGCCGGGACGGTGCAGCGGGCCGCGCCACAGTTCCGGTCGCCACGACCAGTCCGAATTGTGCGGCTTGGCAAAGCTGGTGGACCCGATCACCGGCAGCGCCAGACGTTCGTCGGCGGTGTGGATCAGCCTGTCGATATGAGCGCGCATCAGGCGGGCACTGTTGCGCAACTGGCGCAGGGTGTGCAGGTTCACGCTGCGCGCATTGCGGGCGGCACGCGCCCAGCGGCGCATGGTCCGCTTGTGCGACAGGCGTTCTAGTAAGCTGATCTTATTATCTGGCACGGGCCGTTTCGCCTCTGGTCTTGGTCGTGTGGGTATTTAACGAAATGGTTTCAGTCAAATAAACCGGCAATCGCGTGCGGGCTGCGAATTTTCGGGTTTGACCCTATTCTGTCGCAGTTGCCGCCTGGGCCGCCACCACCACCGAGGCCGCCGCCTGTGTGCGCGTGCGTTGCATCAGCCGGTCCAGCACTTGCCCGCCCTCGGGGCCGGTTGCCCCGCTGTCAGCGGTTCCGTACATCGCAAGGCCCACAAGATGCGATCCCACCTGACCGGTGCCGCGCCAGTAGGTCGCCGAAAGCCCCTTGCGGGCGGGGGCGGTGCCCTGAACCCGCAGCAACACGGCATCCTTGGTCTCGCGGCGGTCCAGCACGGTGCCACCTGACAGGGCCGCCTCCAGCGTCTGGGCGGTGATCGGCGGGGCGTCTGGTGGTGCGGTGGACAGGCTGACGGTGATCAGCCCCAGCGGCGCACCGTATGCGCCCTGTGGGTCGCCCAGGGTGTCGCAGCGCGCCAGCAAGGCAAAGCTGGGTTTCAGGCTGCGTTTGTCGATGCAGAACCCTTCGGGCGCGACCAGCGTCAGCGCGCCATTGGCCATCGCGGCCTGGCGCAGCGGCGCAGATGTTGCGCCGCCGCCCACGTCACATCCCGCAAGGGCCATCAGCCCCGCAAGGATGGCACCTTTACAGGTCCCAATATTCATGCCGCTCAAGCTTGGCGCCGGGGTGGGTGACCGCCCCTTTGTACGTCGCGCCAACCAGTTGCGCATACTTCCACAGCGCGCCTGCGCCATAGATTGTATCGCGCGGGCCTTTCCATTCGGCTTTGCGCTCGGCCAGCTCGTCATCGCTCAGCGCCACGTTGATGGTGCCCTCGATGGCGTTGATGGTGATCACGTCGCCGTCTTTCAACAGCGCGATCGGTCCACCATGTGCGGCTTCTGGTCCGACGTGACCCACGCAGAATCCGCGTGTTGCGCCCGAGAAACGGCCGTCGGTGATCAGCGCCACCTTCTTGCCCATGCCCTGACCGGACAGCGCCGCCGTGGTCGCCAGCATTTCGCGCATACCCGGACCGCCCGAGGGGCCCTCGTTGCGGATCACGAACACGTCGCCTTCTTCGTAGGTGCGTTGTTGTACAGATTCGAACGCATCTTGTTCACATTCGAAGACGCGCGCGGGGCCGGTAAAGATCTGGTGCTGGGCTTCCATGCCCGCAACCTTCACGATGGCACCTTCGGGCGCGATGTTGCCTTTCAGGCCCACAACGCCGCCGGTTTTGGTCAGCGGTGTTTCAATCGGGTAGATCACCTTGCCGTCGGCTTCCAGCGCAACCTTGTCCAGTTCTTCGCCGATGGAATAGCCGGTGGCGGTCATGCAATCTTCGTGGATCAGGCCCGCTTTGCGCAGTTCCTTCATCACGACAAAGATGCCGCCCGCCTCGTAAAGATCCTTGGCCACATACTGACCGCCGGGCTTCAAGTCGACGAAATAGGGTGTCTCGCGGAAGATGTCGCAGACGTCCTCGAGGAAAAAGTCGATGCCGGCCTCGTGTGCCATGGCGGGCAGGTGCAGGCCGGCGTTGGTCGAACCACCGGTGCAGGCCACGACGCGTGCCGCGTTTTCCAGCGACTGGCGGGTGACGATGTCGCGCGCGCGGATGTTTTTCTCGATCAGGTTCATCACCGCAGCGCCCGACGCCTTGGCGTATTCATCGCGCGACTCGTATGGGGCGGGCATGCCCGACGAGTTGGGAAGTGCCAGACCGATCGCCTCGGAGACGCAGGCCATCGTGTTGGCGGTGAACTGGCCGCCGCAGGCACCGGCAGAGGGGCAGGCGACGCGTTCGAGAATGTCCAGCTCGGCCTCGGTCATGGTGCCGTTTTGCTGGTGGCCAACCGCTTCGAACATGTCTTGCACGGTCAGGTCGCGGTCCAGGTATTCGGCAGGCACCGAAGCGCCCGAGGTCACGCGACCCGGTAGGATCGACCCGCCATACAGGAACACCGACGGCACGTTCAGACGGATCATTGCCATCATCATGCCCGGCAGCGATTTGTCGCAACCGGCCAGACCCACAAGCGCGTCATAGCAGTGGCCGCGCATGGTCAGTTCAACCGTGTCGGCAATCGCCTCGCGCGAGGCCAGCGACGACCGCATGCCCTCGTGACCCATCGCAATGCCGTCGGTGACGGTGATCGTGGTGAATTCACGCGGCGTGCCGTAGGCGGATTTGACACCCATCTTGACGGCTTGCGCCTGACGGTTCAGCGAAATGTTGCAGGGGGCCGCTTCGTTCCAGCAGGTGGCGACGCCGACCAGTGGCTGGTGGATCTCGTCCTCGGTCATGCCCATGGCATAATAATATGACCGGTGCGGTGCCCGCGCGGGCCCCTCGGTCACGTGACGGCTTGGCAATTTGGATTTGTCGAATTTGCCCTTGAGCATTTTGGCCTCCCGATGATGAGTTGCCCTTGCAATAACGGCCGACGGTATAAGGCACAAGATGCAAGGCAACCCCGCGCACAGTGCGTGGGCCGTTGGCGCACATCACCGCAGCTTGATTTCGCGCGGTGCTGGGCATACTTAAGTTCACCTACGTCCCTCAGGCCCGCGCGGCAAATCAGGCGGGTTCATGGAACGCACGCTTTTCAGCTTTATCTGGAAATACTCGAAACGCGATCAGGTGCTGTTGCTTCTGGTCACGCTGATCACATTCCCCTTTCTGTACGCCACGCTGGAACTGCCCAAGCGGATCATCAACGATGCCATAGGCGCCGATGCCGACACCGTCACCCTGTGGGGTGTGGATATGGGCAAGGTCCAATTCCTGATGGTGCTGTGTGGTATCTATCTGGTGGCGGTGCTGGCGCACGGGTTGCTGAAAATGCGCCTGAACACGATGAAGGGCATCGTGTCCGAACGGATGCTGCGTCGTTTGCGGTATACGCTGATTGCGCGGATGTTGCGGTTTCCACGCAGCTATTTCCGCACCACGTCGCAGGGCGAACTGGTCAGCATGGTCACCTCCGAGGCCGAGCCGATGGGCGGGCTGATGGGCGACGCGCTGGCGCAGCCGGTGTTTCAGGCCGGTCAGATGGCGATTATCGTGGTGTTCCTGTTTGCGCAAAGCGTCTGGTTCGGGCTGGCGGGCGTTGCGCTGATCCCGTTGCAGGCGTGGCTGATCCCCATGTTGCAACGGCAGATCAACGTGCTGAACAAGGCGCGGATCGTTCAGGTGCGCGCGCTGTCGTCCGAAATTGGCGAAAGCGCTGCCGGCGTGACCGATCTGCGGACCAATGGCGGCTGGCGTTACCGGCTGGCACAGTTCACCGACCGTTTGGGCCTGTTGTTTGATCTGCGCTACAAGATCTACCAGAAGAAATTCTTCATGAAGTTCCTTAACAACTTCATCACCCAGCTTACGCCGTTCTTTTTCTATTCGGTGGGCGGCTATCTGGCGATCAACGGGCAAATCTCGGTCGGGGCGCTGGTCGCGGCGCTGGCGGCCTACAAAGACCTGTCCAGCCCGTGGAAAGAGCTGCTGACCTATTACAACCAGGTACAGGATATGTCGGTGCGCTGGGACGTGGTCACCGAGCGTTTCAACCCCAAGGGCATGATCGACGCCGACAAGTTCGAAGGCACGCCCAGGACCATTCCGCATCTGGACGGCAACATCGTGCTGGACAACGTGTCGGTGCGCGATGCCGACGGCAATTCGGTTCTGGAAAACATCAAGCTGACCATTCCGGCGGCGGCGCGTGTGGCCATTCAGGTCACCAACCAGACCGAGCGCACGGCGCTGGCCGAACTGCTGACCCGCGAGGTGATGCCGTCACGGGGGCACGTGACCATTTCGGGGCATGATCTGTCCGATCTGCACCAGGCGGTGATCGCGGCGCGCATCGGCTATGCCCATTCGCGGCCCTATCTGTTCGACGGCACTTTGGGCAGCAACCTGTTGATGCCGCTGATGACCAGCCCGCGGACGGTCCTGTGGGACCCGGGCCTGAAGGACAAGGCAGGCATCGAAGCCCAACGCGCAGGCAACAGCACCGACAGCCTGGTGGCCGACTGGGTCGATCCGGGCATCGCAGGGCTGAACGATCCCGAGGACATCCGCGCCTGGTGGTTCAAGCTGATCAATGCGATTGGCATTCAGGACCAGATGGTGCGGCGTATGTTGGGGGCCAGCATTGATGTCGCCCTGCACCCCCAACTGGCCAGCGCCATCGTCGCCCTGCGCCCCGAGGTCGAACGGCGGTTGAAGGCAGCGGGCCTGGACGAGGTGGTGCACCGGTTTTCGCCCGATACGTTCAACCCGTCGGTGCCCCTGGGCGGCAACCTGCTGTTCGGCGCGCCACGCTACAGCATCAGCCAGCAGGCGCTGGTGGACGAAGGACGGTTTCTGCGGCTTGTTTCTGAACAGGGGCTGGCCGAGCAGGGCATCGCCATCTCGCAAACCCTGATGGAAACGCTGTTGCAGACCTTTGGTCGGGACGGCACCAACCACCCGTTGTTCATGGCGCTGGGCATCGAGGAAGAGATGTACGAACGGCTGGCCGACATTGCCGAGCGGCGTCGGGCAAAAGGCGATGCAGCATTGAACGATGAGGAGTTCGCGCTGTTCCTGACAGTGCCCTTTGCCCTTACCGCCGAACAGTTCGGCCCTGCATTCCCCGAAAGCTTCAAAGACGAGATCCTGAAGATCCGCTATGAGCACGGCGCTGCCCTGTTGGCGCAGATGGACGATATGTTTGTCCCGATCTCGCCGGAAACCTATCTGCCGCTGATGACGATTCTGGAGAACGCGCTGTACGGGCGCGCGTCGGCTCTGGCGGGGGCGCGCGCAAAAGACATCGAAACCCTTGTTATGGACCTGCTGGTTGAAGAGGGCCTGCAACAGTTGGTGGCCGAGACGATCTTTGACATTCCCACAGGGTTGGCCGGGGTCAAGATTCCGACGGTTATTCAGGAGCGGGCCGCCTTTAGCCGCGCGGCGATCAAGCGGCCCGACATTCTGGTGCTGGATCGCGCGTTGGCCAGTCACAACGGCGTTCAGCGCAGCGCAGCCCGCGCGGGGTTGCGCGACCTGTTGCCTGATTCGACCCTGATTTTCATGGAGGAATCCTTTGAAAACCCCGATGCCTACGACCTGTTCGTCGAGATCAAGAACGGGCGCATTGACGGCATTCTAAGCCATGACGCTGACGAAGAAGGCGGCGAAGGCGCTGACGATCTGCGGCGCAAGCTGCGGGTGATCGGGCGCACCGATCTGTTTGGCAAGATGGACGGGCGCAACCAGCGTTTGCTGGCCTTTGCCGCGCAGTGGTATCCTGTGAAGGCCGGTCAGCGGGTGTTTTCCGCAGGCGATCCCGCCGATGCGGCCTATTTGTGCGTCACCGGTCAGGCTGTCATGAGCTATCTTGACAACGAAGGCGGAAGCCATCCCATCACAACCGTGAACCCGGGTCGGGTGATTGGCGATCTGTCGATCATCATGAACGAGCCGCGCCAGATGGACCTGACCGCCACAACCGATTGCAAGTTCTTGCGGCTGGGCGCTGACGAGTTCCGCGCGGTGTACGAAAACGATCCCAAAGTGCTGTTGCACCTGCTGCAAACGGTGGGCACCCATCTGACCGGCGCGGCAGAGCTGTTGCGCGATGCGCGGGTGAATATGCCCAACCCCTCCAGCCCTGTAGGCCCGTCGCTTGAGGACGAAGAATGATCCGCCCGCCCGCCGCCTATGCCGCGCACCAGGGTTTTGTTGCGCCTGCCCGCGCCCACCCGGCGCTGTGGCGGCTGCTGGCGGGCGTGCTGCTGGGCGGTGTCGGCTATGTGGTGCTGAGCCAACTTTACCTAAGCGTGCTTTTGTCGGCCTGGCCGCCCGCGACTGTGCAGAGTTTTGCCCAGGACCTGCAAACCGGCAGCACACCCGCCGGAATGTTCGTGCTGCTGTTCAGCTTTGGCTTGATGACGGTGGTTCTGGCCTGCGTGGTCGTGATCCTGCACCGCCGGTCGCCGCTGACCCTGCTTGGACCGCTGGGCGACTTTGCGGTGCAGATGCGGCTGGCGGTCGTCGCGGTGGTGGTGCTGAGCGTGGCGCTGTGGCTGCTGCCGCCGTGGGGCATGGACCCGCCGATGTTGCCACAGTTGCCGCTGGGTCGGTGGACGGCCCTGTTGCCGCTGTCGCTGCTGGCGGTTCTGGTGCAGGTCAGCGCCGAAGAACTGCTGTTTCGCGGCTATCTTCAGCAACAACTGGCCGCGCGGTTTGCATCACCGCTGGCGTGGATGGTGGTGCCCTCGGCCCTGTTTGCGCTGGGCCATTATTCGCCCGAGACAGCGGGCGACAATGCGATCTGGTTTGTTCTGTGGGCGGGCATTTTCGGTATGCTGATGGCCGATCTGACCGCACGCACCGGCACACTTGGCACGGCCATTGCCGTGCATTTCGTCAACAACGTGATCGCCATGCTGTTCACAGCCATGCCTGACAACCTGTCGGGGCTGGCCTTGTATGTCATGCCGTTTGCCACGTCAGACGCCGATGCCGTGGCGCAATGGCTGCCGGTCGACTTTGCCATCATGGTGACCAGTTGGCTGGCCGTGCGTCTTGCCTTGCGGCGTTGATTGCAATTGTCGGACTTGGGCATTATCTGAGGGACCAACAGGCCAGCAGAAAGTGTACTCATGAACTGGATTAACAATTACGTCCGGCCCCGGATCAATTCGATTTTTTCGCGTCGCGAGACACCGGACAATTTGTGGACCAAATGCGACGAGTGCGGCACCATGCTGTTCCACCGCGAGGTCAGCGACAATCTGAACGTCTGCACCAATTGCGGCCACCACATGAACATCACCCCGCGTGACCGCTTTGCCGCGCTGTTCGACGGCGGCATTTTTACGCAAGTGACGGTGCCGACACCCAACACCGATCCGCTGCACTTTCGCGATCAAAAGAAATACCCCGACCGGATGAAAGCCGCCCAGAAGGCAACGGGCGAGGCCGAGGCGATGCTGGTCGCCACCGGCGAGATCGGGCGCACGCCCATCGTCGCCTGTGCGCAGGACTTTACCTTTATGGCCGGGTCGATGGGCATGTATGTCGGCAACGCGATCATTGCCGCCGCCGAAGAGGCCGTGAAACTTAAACGCCCGCTGATCCTGTTTTCGGCCGCCGGTGGCGCGCGGATGCAGGAGGGTATCTTGTCCCTGATGCAGATGCCGCGCACCACGGTTGCCGTGCAGATGCTGAAAGAGGCGAACCTGCCCTATATCGTCGTGCTGACCCATCCGACCACGGGCGGCGTGACTGCGTCTTATGCGATGCTGGGCGACGTGCATATTGCCGAACCGAACGCGCTGATCTGCTTTGCCGGGCCGCGTGTGATCGAACAGACCATCCGTGAAAAGCTGCCCGAAGGGTTCCAGCGCGCCGAATACCTGCTGGACCACGGGATGCTGGACCGCGTGACCCCGCGCACCCAGATGCGCGACGAGTTGATCAACATCACCCGCATGTTGCTGGGCCTGCCCCCCGCCGTCAAAGGCGATCTGCCCGCGCCCGAACCCACCGTCGAGGCGCCCAAAACCGCCGCCGCAACCAAGCCTGCCCCCGAGGCAGCGCCCGCGCCGGTGCCACCGAAGAAATGACCGCGCAAGGTTCGGATGTCATCCTGCAACGGATGATGGCGCTGCATCCCAAGATCATCGACCTGACGCTGGACCGCATGCTGCGTCTGCTGGATGCGCTGGGCAATCCGCAAAACAACCTGCCGCCGGTGGTCCACATCGCCGGCACCAATGGCAAGGGGTCGACCCAGGCGATGATCCGCGCGGGGCTAGAGGCGGCAGGCAAACGTGTGCACGCCTATACCTCGCCGCATCTGGCGCGCTTTCACGAGCGTATCCGGCTGGCGGGCGAATTGATCACCGAGGACGCGCTGAGCGCGGTTCTGGATGAATGCTATGCCGCCAACAACGGCGAAACCATCACCTATTTCGAGATCACGACCGTTGCCGCGATCCTTGCCTTTGCGCGGACCCCTGCGGATTACACGCTGCTTGAGGTAGGCTTGGGCGGGCGTCTGGACGCCACCAATGTGGTCGAAAAACCGGCAATCACGGTGATCACCCCCGTCAGCATCGACCACCAGCAATATCTGGGCGACACGCTGGCCCAGATTGCGGGCGAAAAGGCCGGGATCATCAAGCGCGGCGTGCCTTGTGTGGTTGGCCCGCAGGAAGATGACGCACTGGAGGTGATCGAACGCACCGCCGCCCGTCTGGGCGCGCCGCTGATGGTTTACGGCCAGCACTGGCACATCGGGCCGGATCACGGGCGCATGGCGTTTCAGGACGACACTGGCCTGCTGGACCTGCCCCTGCCCAATCTGATCGGGGCGCATCAGGTGCAAAACGCCGGTGCCGCGCTGATGGTGCTGCGCGCGCTTGGGCTGGATCAGGCCGCCTGCACCGCGGCGGTTACCGCGGCACAGTGGCCCGCACGGATGCAGCGTTTGCGCACCGGCCCGCTGGCCGACCGCGCAGGCAAGGCCGAACTGTGGCTGGACGGCGGCCACAACCCCGCAGCGGGCGAGGCGCTGGCGCAGGTGCTGGCGAACCTGCCCGACCGGCCCACGCACCTGATTTGCGGCATGTTGAACACCAAGGACATTGGCGGCTATCTGCGCCCGCTGGCGGCGCACACGGTCAGCCTGACCGCCGTGTCGATCCCCGGCGAGGCAAATACGTTGCCCGCTGAAACCACGGCCCAGGCTGCGACCAACGCCGGGATTTCCGCCCGCACGGCGGACGATGTGGCGCAGGCTTTGGACGCGATCCTGACGGCTGACCCCGACGCCCGCGTGCTGATCTGCGGATCGCTGTATCTGGCCGGGAATATCCTGCGCGAAAACGGCTGAAACCGCTGTTTCCTTGCCACAGATATGGGGCGTTCGCATTGGCCCATATTGACGATTCACTGGCCTGCGCTCTAGATGTGGTGCTGAAAAGGCCGGAGGGCGCTGCGCCCGAACCCGCCAGATTTTGAGAGCAGAGTTATGGACCGCCGCACGTCTCAGGCGTCCGACAGGGGCACGCAGCCCAAGCTGCGCCACCAAGAACGGACACCTTTTGTAACAGTTTTGGCCTTTGGCAGCGTCTTATTTGCGCTGGTTGCAGGGGGGTCGCTTTTGGTGATGTCCCAAGGGACGGTCGACGACGTGGCCGAGGTGCCGTCGGTTGCCGCACAAGACTGGACACAGGATGTCAGCCGTTCGGACGGGTCCATGCTGGATGCGTCCCCTGCCAACACTGCGCAGGTTCTGGGTGGGATGTCAGACGCCGAAGGCCGCCCGGTGGATGTGAAACGGGTGACTGACCGCGTGCTGGACTGGTACGGCTATTCGCCCAAATCAGGCCAAAAGCTGCAAAACCTGCTGATCACCGCGCTGTCGCAAGAGCAGTCAGATGCCTATATCGACACGATGCTGAACATCGCCGCGCGCCGTGGCGATTTCGTGGTGTCGGCCCACATGCGCAAGGCCAACGGACGCGTCGACACCGAAGGGTTGCTGGCCGCAATCGTGCGCTACGCTTCGGGCTGACCCCAGTCGGCGGCCATCATTTCGCGCAGGCGAGACGCGGTGCGCTCGAATTCGAACGTGCCTTCGCCTTCGACATACAACATTTCGGGCAGGGCGGCGGCGGATGCGATCAGCTTGACCTTGGCCTCGTACAGCGCGTCGATCAGGGTCACGAACCGCTTTGCCTCGTTGAAGTTGCTGCGCGACAGGCGCGGGATGTTGTCGATCATCAGCACCCGCACGGTGTCTGCAATCACCAGATAATCCCCCGGCCCCAAGGGTTTGCCACACAGGTCGTAGAACGGCGCGCGGGCGATGCCGCTGCGATAGGCGGGCAATTCAACCTCGCGGCCCTTGATTTTCAGCACCAGCGGTTCGGCCTCGCCCCCTGTCAGGTCGCGCCAGACCGCGTCCATGGTGGCGCGGGTTTCGGCTGAGATGGGGGTAAAGAAGCGTTCCTCGCCCGCCAGACGGTCCTGACGATAATCGCGCGGGCTGACCATTTCGTGCACGACCATCTTGTCCTTGATCAGGTCAATGGCGGGCAGGAAAAGCTGCCGGTTCAGCCCGTTCTTGTACAGCTCGTCCGGGTGCCGGTTCGATGTGGTGATCACGCATGTGCCCGCCTCGAACAGGGCGCGGAACAGCCGCCCGACGATCATCGCGTCGGTGATGTCGGTGATCTGCATTTCGTCAAAGGCCAGCAATCGCACGCTTTCGGCCACCTTTTTCGCCACGGGGGCCACCGCATCCTCGACGCCGTTCTGGTGCGCCTCGTGCAGGGCTGCGTGAATTTCCTGCATGAAGGCGTGAAAATGCACCCGCCGTGCGGGCACGTCGCCGAGGTGCTGGACGAACAGGTCCATCAGCATCGACTTGCCCCGCCCGACGCCGCCCCACAGGTACAGCCCCTTGGGCGCTTCTGGCGCCTTGCGGAACCAGCCGGTTTTCACGGGCGTGTTCAGCGCCTCTTGGATGCGGTCGAATTCATCCATCACTGCCACCTGGGCAGGATCGGATTGCAATGTGCCGTCTTGGGTCAACTGCGTGTAGATGGTGCTGAACTTGGTCATGCCCTGCCTTAGCCGAGCGGTCGCGCCTTGAAAAGCAGGGGGCGCGAGGTTCTCATCAAATTTCGTGACGTGACAGATTGAAATGCTGATTTGACCACCAAGCGCAATTGCCTAAGAGTTCGCGCATCCTTGTACCGGAGCTTGCACGATGCCCCCCCGCACCTCGCTTTTCACGCCTGTCCTTTTGGTCGGTTGTTTTATCATCATGGTCAGCTTTGCCGTGCGGGCGTCCTTTGGCGTGTTCCAGATCCCGATTGCGGCTGAATTCGGCTGGCTGCGGACCGAGTTTTCGCTGGCCATCGCGATCCAGAACCTTGCGTGGGGCGTGGGGCAGCCGATTTTCGGGGCCATCGCGGAAAAGATCGGCGACCGCAAAGCCATCGTGATCGGCGCGGTGCTGTATGCCATCGGTCTGGTGCTGTCTGCCGGGTCGACCACCCCGCTGGAACATCAGGCCTATGCGTGGCTGGTGGGCTTTGGCATTGCGGGCACCGGCTTTGGCGTGATCCTGGCCGTGGTGGGCCGGGCCGCCAGTGACGACAACCGATCAATGTCGCTGGCGATTGCCACGGCAGCGGGCAGCGCGGGGCAGGTGTTTGGCGCGCCGGTGGCCGAATGGCTGCTGACGATGATGAGCTGGCAGATGGTGTTCATGACCTTCGCAGCCGCGATCATGGCGATGCTGCTGACACTGCCGCTGATGCGCGCGCCGGTCACGGCAAACAAGGCCGAGCTTGAGGAAAGCATGGGCCAGATATTGGTCAAAGCGTTCCGCGATCCGTCCTTTACGCTGATTTTCCTGGGGTTCTTTAGCTGTGGCTATCAATTGGGCTTTATCACCGCGCATTTTCCGGCCTTTGTCACCGAACTGTGCGGCCCGATCCTGCCCGGTGGTGTGCTGCACAACATCGGCATCACCAGCACCTCGGCGCTGGGGGCGGTGGCGATTTCGCTGATCGGGTTGGCCAATATCGTGGGCACGCTGACCGCCGGTTGGGCGGGCAAGCGGTTTTCCAAGAAATACCTGCTGGCGGGCATCTATGTCGGCCGCACCGTGATCGCGGGGCTGTTCATCCTGCTGCCGATCACGCCGTTGTCGGTGATCCTGTTTTCGGTCGGGATGGGGGCGCTGTGGCTGGCCACGGTGCCGCTGACCTCTGGGCTGGTCGCGCATATTTACGGGCTGCGGTATATGGGCACGCTGTATGGCATCGTGTTTTTCAGCCACCAGTTGGGCAGCTTTCTGGGCGTCTGGCTGGGCGGGCGCATGTACGACATCACCGGCAACTATACGATGGTCTGGTGGATTGGCGTCGGCGTCGGGGCGTTCAGCGCCATCGTCCACCTGCCGATCCGCGAGCGGACCCTGGGCAGCGGGCTGATGGCGAAAGCGGCCTAGAGTTTAGGCGGGTTGTCGCGGATGATCTCCAGGATCTGATCCGCGTGGGTGTAGGTCAGCGCATGGGTCGCGCCGTCGATCACCTCTTGGTGGGCGTTGCGGCTCCATTCGGCCAGAACGCCGACGGATGACATCGGAATCACCGTATCCTCGCGCCCCCAGATCGCCAGCACGGGAATGCCTGCGCGGTGGATGATCTGGTGTTCGGCTTTCAGGTTATGCCCCAATACACCGCGCAGGCTGGACAGAACCGCAGGCACGAAACCGCGCCAGTTCAGTTCGGCCTGTTGCATGTCGCCGATGTTTTTCACCTGCGTCTTTGTGGCGGCTTCGGATTTGATCCCCTTGCGCAACTGGCGTGGGAAAAAGGCCAACATCAGCCAGTCGCCGATCAGCGGTGTTTGCGTGATAAACCGGTTCAGCCGCGACCGGACCAGCCCCATACCGGCAGGGGCCAGCAGGATAAGCTGGCGCACGCGGTCGGGGTGGTTGGCGGCGAACAGCGCAGCAATCGCACCGCCCATCGAATAGCCGATCAGGGTCAGGTCGCCGCCGACGTTTTCATGGGCCAGCAGTTCCTCAAGCTCGGTCAGATAGAACGCATCGTCATGGGCCGCCTTGGGCCGGTCCGAATAGCCGCGCCCGTAGTGGTCAAAAATCAGGATGCGAAAGCCCATCAACGCCAGCCCGCGCGTCAGCCCGCCCCAGACATAGGACGACGTGGTCAGCCCGTGGATGCACACACAGATCGGCCCGCGTGTGGGGCCAAGCCAGTCGTAATGAACCACGCCCTGCGACAGGGTGGCGAATTGGCCGGGCGCATTGCGACGGGTGTCGCGGGTCACACGTTTGCGGGTTGCCTCGATCACCAACGGTACGGCAATCACGGCAGCCAGCAAAAGCAGCGCCCAGCCTATCATTTGCCCGCCTTCCAGCGGTCCAGAATATAGCGGCTGGTCATCAGGTCCAGATGCGCGCCGCCACCGTTCTTGAACAGGGTAATCTCGTCGTCCGACCTGCGTTTGAAGGCGTGGATGTCATAGTAATCGGCCAGCAGGTGATCGCGGGTGATCGCGCCGCTTTCCAGCGGGATGTTGATCTCGCCGATGTGGCCGATGGTGGTGTCGAAGCTGTCGACAAAGACCCGTGATTTCTGCAAGGCCGCGTCGTCAACCTCGCGCATGTCGGGGCGATAGGCGCCGATCAGATCGACGTGCTGGCCCGGTTGCAGCCAGTCGCCCATGATCAGCGGTTCGGTGGACATGGTGGCGCTGGTGATGATGTCGGCGGCGCGCACGGCTGTTTCCAGATCGTCCGCCACCTGCAAGCCGTCCACCTCTTGCGCCATCTTGTCGGCATTGGCGCGGGTGCGGTTCCAGACGGTAAAGCGTGCCTTGGGGAAGGCTGCGGAATAGGCGGCGTGCAGGTTGTGGCCCACGGTCCCGGCGCCCACGATCAGGATGTTTTCGCTGTCAGGGCGCGCCAACTTGCGGGCGGCGGTCAAGCTGTCGCCTGCCGTTTTCCATTTGGTCACCAGGTGGAAATCGACAATCGCCTCAAGCGTGCCGTCGGTGTCGGAATACAGCGTCACGCCGCCGTTCACCATCGGTTTGCTGTTGGCCGGATTGCCCGGAAAGATCGTGGCCGATTTCACCGCAATGCCCAGCCCGTCGATCCACGCCGAACGGTTCAGCAGCGTATCAGGGTCGCGGTACAGGAACGTATCGCCAATCTCGGCCGGGGGCAGGTCGTGGCCCGCTGCCAGCGCATCGGTAAAACCGATCCAGTCCAGCAGGGCGTCACCTTCGGCGAAAGGGATGATGGGAATATTGCTCATTGCGCTTCGTCCTCGGTCAGCAGCCCTTCGGACACCAGACGCGCGGCCCAGCCTTCGGGGTCTGTAAACAGATGGGTGTTCCAGCCGCGCGCCGACGCGGCGGCGATGTTGTCGGCGCGGTCGTCCGTAAACAGCAAAGCGTCGCCCGAAAGGCCGCTTTCGTCTTCCAGCATCTGGTAAATCTGCGGATCAGGTTTGATCACCCCCATATGCCCCGAGATGAAATCACGGTCGAATTCACGCAGGATCGGATAGACCTTGGCGGCGATGTCGTAGGTTTGAATGCCAAAGTTGGTCAGCGAAAACACCGGAGTGCCCTTGGCCTGCAACGCCTTCATCAGGCGTGCCGAACGGTCGATGGCGGGGGCCGCCATGTCGATCCAGCGATCGTGCCACATGCGAATTTCAGGGGCCCAATCGGGGTTGGCATCGGCGGCAGCCATCACCGTGTCGGTAAAGTTTTCGCCCATGTCGACGCGATCATTCATGCCGTGCAGGTCGACATTGGCGAACATCTCGCGGCGACGCTGGCCGCCGATCTCCCTGTCAAAGAACCGCTCGGGTTGCCACTCGATCAACACGTTTCCGATGTCGAACACGACGGCCTTGATGGTCATAGATCTTGCCTTTCCCGCGCCGGACTCCGCTGCGGGACGTGGGGCGCTTTATGTCTTTGCGGCGGTGCGTATCGCCCGCTCGAGTGCGTCCAGAAAACGTGAGCGGTCGGCCTTTGTAAAGCCTTTGCCGCCGCCCTGACGAAAGGGATCGGCGCTGCGCAGATCGGTCATCAGATCGCGGGTGGCCAGCACGTTGCCGATGTTGGCCTGTGTCAGCGGCTCGCCGTTGTGTTTCAGCACCTGCGCGCCGGCTTCGACGCATTTGGCAGCCAGGGGGATGTCGCCCGTGACCACCACGTCGCCGGGGCCTGCGCGGTCGGCGATCCACATGTCGGCCACGTCCGGCCCCTCGGGCACGATCACGGTTTCCACCAGCGGGTTCTGCGACGGACGCAGCCCGCCGTTGGACACCACGTACATTTTCAAACGGTGGCGGGTTGCGACCCGTTCAGCCTCGGCTTTGACGGGGCAGGCGTCGGCGTCGATATACAGGCTCATTCGGTGGCCTTGCGTGGCGATTTATAGGCGTCGGGGATGGGCATGCGGTTGAACGCATCCAGCCCGGCGATCTTGTAAGCCTCTGCCAGCGTTGGATAATTGAACGTGTTCTGCACGAAGTAATCCACCGTCCCTTTCAGGTTCAGCACCGCCTGCGCGATGTGGATCAGCTCGGTCGCCCCTTCGCCCACAATCTGCACGCCCAGCACGCGGCGGGTTTTCAGGCTGACCAGCATTTTCAACATGCCGTGTTCCAGCCCCATGATATGTCCGCGCGATGTCTCGCGCATACGGGCAATTCCGACCTCGTAGGCGATGCCGCGCTCCTGCATCTCTTCCTCGGACATGCCGCAGGTGCTGATTTCGGGAACCGAATAGATGCCGTAGGGAAACCACGGGCTTTCCTCCAGCGTTGGCGTGTCCAGGGCGTGACAGGCGGCGACGCGGCCCTGTTGCAGCGATGTCGAGGCCAGCGAAGGGTGGCCGATCACGTCACCGGCTGCATAAATATGCGGCACATTGGTCTGATAGGTCTTGCGGTCGACGCTCAGCCGTCCGCGATGGTCTGTCTCAAGCCCGGCGGCTGCGGTGTTCAACTTGTCGGTGGCGCCCATCCGTCCGGCGGCGAACAACAGCATCTCGCCGCGCACATGGCGGCCGTTGGACAGGCTGACCTCGATATGGGCGCCTGTGTCCTCAACCTTGTCCACAGCCGCACCCAGCCGCAGGTCAACGCCGTTTTCGCGGATTTCGTGGGTGAATTCCTGAATCGTGGCGGCGTCGATGAAATCCAGGAAACTGTCGCGCGGCTCGATCAGCGTGACGCGCACGTCCAGCGCGGCGAACATGGTGGCATATTCCACGCCGATCACGCCCGCGCCAATGACGATCAGGCTGCGCGGAATCTCTTTCATCTCGAGAAAGTCGTCGCTGTCCACCACGGTGCGCCCGTTGAAGGGCACATCATCGGGCCGATAGGTGCGGGTGCCGGTGGAAATCAGGAACTTGTCCGACGTGATCTTGGTCTTTTTGCCCGCTTCGGTGTCCACCTCAAGCGTATGCGGGTCGACGAAGCGTGCAGCCCCGTGCAGTGTCTCGACGTGGTTGCGGGCGAACTGGTGTTCCAGCACGTCCACCTCGTAATCCAGTGTCATGTGCAGCCGGGCGCGCAGGTCTTCGGCCCCTATCTCTTGCCGTGCGCGATAGGACCGCCCGTAAAAGCTGCGCTCGCGCCAGCCGCTGAGGTTCAGCACGGTTTCGCGCAGGGTCTTGGACGGGATCGTGCCGGTGTGCACCGACACCCCGCCCAAGCGGTCGCGCCGGTCCACGACCAGCACGCGGCGTTTCAGCTTGCCCGCCTGAATGGCGGCGGACCGGCCTGCGGGGCCGGACCCGATGATGACAAGATCATAGTGCGACATGAACGTCCTTAATCTGAGTAAAGCGCGTCTGCGTGGAAGGCCACGTGATCTTCCATGAAAGTCGAGACGAAGAAATAGCTGTGATCATAGCCCGGTTGCAGCCGCAGCGTGGCCTGCTGGCGACGCTTTGCAACCGCTTCGGCCAATGCTTCGGGTTTCAACAGGTCGATGAACTGATCATCGGTGCCGGTGTCGACCAGCACGGGGCCGTCAAAGCCGTTGGCCGTCATCATCAGGCTGGCGTCATGACGCGCCCATGTGGAGTCGTCATCCCCCAGATACCCCTGTAGCTGCTTGCGGCCCCAATCGCTGCCCGCCGGATTGCAGATCGGCGCAAAGGCCGACACCGACCGGAAGCGCCCGGGCAGGCCCATCGCCAGCGTCAACGCGCCGTGTCCGCCCATCGAATGGCCGGTGATGGCTTGGCGGTCCATGTCCACTGCGAAATTCTCCGCGATCAGGTTGGGCAGTTCTTCTGCAATATAGGACCACATATTGAAATTCGGTTTCCAAGGGTCCTGGGTCGCATCCACGTAAAAACCCGCGCCTTTGCCCATGTCATAGGCATCATCGTCGGCAACATCCTCGCCGCGCGGCGATGTGTCGGGGAAGACCAGCGCGATGCCATGTTCGGCGGCCCAGACCTGGGCGCCTGCCTTGGTCATGGCGTTTTCGTGGGTGCAGGTCAGGCCGGACAGATACCACAGCACGGGCACCGGACCGTCGCGTGCCTCGAGCGGCAGGAACAGGCCGAATGTCATGTCGCAGCCGCAGGCGTCTGACGCGTGGGAATAGACACCTTGGGTGCCGCCAAAGCAGGCGTTTTCGGAAACGGTTTTCATGTCAGTGCTCCTTTGAAGGTTAGCGCATGGCTATCGGGTGGCGGCGCGGGCGGCAAGGACGGGTGCCTCCGGCGGGGATATTTGGGGCCAAAAGAAGCGTCAGACAGCCGTCAGCCAGCCGATGATCAGCGACACGGTGGCGATGCTGATGGCGGTCGAGACGAGAATCGCCGCCGACACGCGCTGGGGGGCGACGCCGTAGTGTTGCGCCAGCATAAAGATGTTGCCCGCCACCGGCAGGGCCGCGGCCGAGATGATGACCGTGGCCGAGAAGGTGTCGACCGAGAACAGGAAGATCGCCGCAAAGGCGACAAAGGCCGGGTGCAGCACCAGTTTGCAAAAGCTGAGCCAGCCGGCGACCGATAGCCGTTCGGCGGATTTGCTGGCCAGTGACGCGCCGATGGCGAACAGGGCGCAGGGGGTGGCCGCACCGCCCAGAATGCTGAGGAATTCGTTAAAGGGCGCAGGGATCGGGATGTGCAGGGCGGACCAGATGAAGCCCAGCGAAATGGCCACGATCATCGGGTTTTTCAGCAGGCCGAGGGCGACGGCCTTGAAGATGCCAAGGCGAATTTCGCCCTCGCGCGCGGCAGTGATCAGGATGACGATCAGCGACGAAAACACGATCAGGTCCACCGCCAGCGCCAGAACCACGGGGCCGATGGCCGCTTCGCCCAGCAGCAGGGTCAGCATGGGAACGCCCAGAAAGCCGGTGTTGCCGATGACCGCGCATTGCGCTTCGATGGCGGTGACTTCGGTGCTTTGGCGGCGCAAATAGCCCACGATGGTGGCGATGCCGTAGACGAACAGCGTGCCCCACAGATAGGCCGCCACCAGCCGCCCGTTCCAGACTTCGGCCAGCCCGAGGTTGGCGGAAAAGCGGAACAGCATCGCCGACAGGGCAAAGTAGAACACGAATTTGGTCAGATAGGCGGTCGCGTCCTGGCTGAAAAAGCGTGCGCGACCCGCCCAGTAACCCAGGCCGATCAGCGCGAAAAACGGCAACGTCTTGAGGAAGATGGCCAACATTGGCCACAGGGATAGCGTGCTGTTTGCAGCCTGTCTATCCGCTGCCGATCAAAACGCCGGCGGCAAAGACCAGCGCACCGCCCAGGACCACCTGCAAGGCTGCGCGCCAGAACGGTGTTTCCATATAGGTTTTCTGTATCCACGCGATGGCCCAAAGCTCGATGAACACAACGACGAAGGCGACGGTCGTGGCGGTCCAGAAGTCGGTGATCAGGTAGGGCAGGGCATGGCCCAGCCCGCCCAGCGTGGTCATCACCCCGGCCGCGATCCCGCGTTTGATCGGCGATCCGCGCCCCGACAGCGCGCCATCGTCCGACGCCGCCTCGGTAAAGCCCATCGAGATACCGGCACCGATGGACGCGGCCAGCCCCACCAGAAAGGTGGTCCAGGTGTTGTGCGTGGCAAAGGCGGTGGCAAAGATGGGCGCCAGCGTCGACACCGACCCGTCCATCAGCCCCGCCAGCCCCGGTTGCACCCATGTCAGGATGAACTGGCGGCGCTCGACGGCGCCTTCGGCCTCGCGGGCGTCTTCGCTCAGGTGCTGGTCGTGCAGGTCTTCGGCGGCGGTCTGGTGGCCTGCTTCGGCGGCGGCCAGATCGCCCAGCAGCTTGCGGGTGTCGGCGTCCTGCGTGCGGGCGGCGGCGGCCAGATAGAACCGTTCGGCATCATGCTCCATCGCAGCGGCTTCGGCGCGGATACGCTCAAGCCCCAGATTGCGGGTCAACCAGACCGGTCGGCGGGCGTAAAAGCCCGAGACGTGTTCTCGCCGGATCAGCGGGATCACCGGGCCAAAGCGGGCGCTGTGCAGGTCGATCAGGCGCTGGCGGTGGGTGTCTTCCTCGGCGGCCATGCCATCGAACACAGCGGCGCTGGCGGGGAAGTCGGCGCGCAGGCTTTCGGCATAGCCGCGATAGATTTGCGCATCGTCTTCTTCGGACGAGATCGCCAGCGCCAGAATTTCCTGTTCGTCCAGATCGCGAAACCGTTTGCGGGCAAGGTTGAATCGCATGGTGGGTCTTTCCGGGATTTAATTAGAATGATTCTAATATACGGAGCCGCGTCGGATTCACAAGCAAAAGCGAAGTCTTGTGGGAATGTACTGTGCGAACTGAACCAATCAGTTTATATCTCAGGTGCACAAGGTAAGAGTCTTATGAACACACACAGCCCCACCATTCGCAAAGGCCGCAAGTTCGATCAGGTGCTGGAGGGCGCGCGTTCGGTGTTTCTGGCCGACGGATTCGAAGGCGCCAGTGTGGACCAGATCGCCAAGGTGGCAGGCGTGTCCAAGGCGACGCTGTACAGCTATTTCCCCGACAAACGGTTGCTGTTCATGGAGGTCGCCGCAGGCGAATGCCGCCGCCAGTCGCAGGCTGCGGTGGATATGATCAACGGCTGCGGGCACCCGCGCGAGGTTCTGGAGCAGGCGGCGCGGCATGTGCTGGCGTTTCTGACCTCGACCTTTGGCCAGCAGATGTTTCGCATCTGCGTGGCAGAAAGCGAACGGTTCCCTGATCTGGGGCGGCAGTTCTACGCCTCGGGTCCGATGGTGATGAAGGCTGAGTTGATTCGCTATCTCGAAGGTGCGGTAGAGCGGGGCGAGCTGGTGATCGACGACATGCAGCTTGCCGCAGACCAGTTCGGTGAGCTGTGCAAGGCCGACCTGTGGCCGCGTCTGATCCTGGGCGTGATATGTACGGCAACACAGGCCGACATTGACCGCGTGGCGATCGGCGCAGTCCAGATGTTCATGGCGCGCTATGGTGCGCCACAGGACAGGAACACGCCCGACAGGCCGTAACGTTCGGGGGCGCAGCGCGGGCCGCGCCCCAAGGTGGTTATCTTTTGTCGATGATCCGCGCGGCCTTGCCCTCGGAACGGGCCACGCCGCCCACGTCGGACACCAGCACTTTGACCGAAATGCCGATGATCTGTTTGATCCGGTCGGACAGCGCCTTGGCCGCCGCGTCCCGTGCGGCACCCTGCACCGACGCATCCGCTGCTTCGGCCAGAACGCAAAGCTGGTCCATCCGTCCCGGTTTGGTCAGCTCGATCTGAAAGTGCGGGGCCAGACCGGCGGTGGCCATCAGGCATTCCTCGATCTGGGTGGGGAACACGTTGACGCCGCGCAGGATGATCATGTCGTCCGACCGACCAGTGATTTTCTCCATCCGTCGCATGCTGCGCGCAGTGCCCGGCAACAGCCGCGTCAGGTCGCGGGTGCGGTAACGGATGATCGGGAACGCCTCTTTGGTCAGCGAGGTAAAGACCAGCTCGCCCTGTTCGCCGTCGGCCACCAGTTCACCCGTTTCGGGGTTGATCACCTCGGGGTAAAAATGATCCTCCCAGATGTGCAGGCCGTCCTTGGTCTCGACGCATTCGTTGGCGACACCCGGCCCCATGATTTCGGACAGGCCGTAAATGTCGACCGCGTGCATATCAAAGGCATCCTCGATCTCGCGGCGCATGGCGTTGGTCCAGGGTTCGGCACCAAAAATACCGACCTTCATCGAACTGTCGCGGGGGTCCAGCCCCTGGGCGTTGAATTCGTCCAGAATGGACAGCGCATAAGACGGCGTGACGGTGATGCCGTCGGGTTTGAAATCCTCGATCAGACGCACCTGGCGCGGGGTCATCCCGCCCGAGATTGGCACAGTGGACAGGCCCAGCTTGTCCGCGCCCAGATGGATGCCCAGCCCGCCGGTGAACAGCCCGTAGCCATAGGCGTTGTGCAACAGATCGCCGGGGCGCAGGCCCGAAGCGCGCAGGCTGCGGGCGACGACGCTGCCCCAGACATCCAGATCGTTGCGGGTATAGCCGACGACCGTGGGCTGGCCGGTGGTGCCCGACGATGCATGAATGCGCGACACCTGTTCGCGCGGCACGGCGAACATGCCAAAGGGGTAATTGTCGCGCAAATCCTGTTTCACGGTAAACGGAAACTTGGACAGGTCCGACAGGCTGTGCAGATCGTCGGGATGTACGCCCGCCGCATCAAACGCCTTTTTGTAGTGCGGAACGTTTGTATAAGCGTGGTTCAGTGACCATTTCAGCCGCGTAAGCTGCAAGGCCGAGATTTCATCGCGCGAGGCAAGCTCGATCGGATCAAGGCTGGCCTTGTCCGGTGTCAGGTCTTTCATGTGGTGCCCTCCTCCTCAGGGAAAATCTGGCCTTTGATGGTGCGCGACAGGCCGCGAAACAGGGCCAGCGTGGTGCCGTCGCTGGCGGTTACGGTGACGTCGTAGATGCCCGACCGCCCGGTGCGCGACACTTCGACCGCGCGGGCGGTCAGGGTGTCGTTCGGCGGACCGGGGGCCAGATAGGTGATCTGGTTCTGCTGGGCCACGGTGCGCTGGTTGTAGGTGTTGCAGGCAAAGGCAAAGGCGCTGTCGGCCAGCGTAAAGATATAGCCGCCGTGGCAAATGCCGTGCCCGTTCAACATGGCGTCGGTCACCGGCATGGTCAGCGTGGCGCAGCCCGGCGCGATTTCGGTGATGGTCATGCCCAGCGACTGGCTGGCGGTGTCGCCGTGCAGCATCTCGCGGGCACTGCGTTCGGCGCGGTCTTGCGGGGTCATGGATCACCTCATGTTTCCAGGTTCAGTCAGGTTGCCCGCAAACTGTAACGCTTTCAAGCCTTATGCCGTTTTACGGGGCTTGATTTGCGGTGTTTTCAGCGCAACTGTTACAGCATGACATTGCACACGCCACCCCCCGTCAATTTGCGCGAGATGCCCAGCCCGCAGGTGGCGTTCCAGCGGCCCGAACTGGCGCTGATCCTGTCGCTGTACGGACGGATGGTGGCGGCGGGCGAATGGCGCGATTACGGGATTTCATGCCTGCGCGAGGTTGCCGTGTTTTCGGTGTTCCGCCGCACCGCCGAACATCCGATGTACCGCATCGAAAAGCGCCCCAAGCTGCGGGGCAAGCAGGGGATGTACGCGGTGATCGGCATGGACGGGCAGATTTTGCGGCGCGGTGCGGACCTGAAAACCGTGCTGCGTGTGCTGGAGCGCAAGCTGATCCGCGCGGTCGAGTGATCGGGCAGGCGGGCGTGGGGGCGCTGCCCCCGGCGCTTTGCGCCTCCCCCGGAGTATTACCGGCAAGATGAAGTCAGAGGCGTTTGTGCGCCGTGCGCGGGCCATCTGATTTTTCGATACGGGTCAGGGCTTCGCTGATTGGCTCGAACGTCGTGGCCATATGGTGGGCATTGGCATGGATCAGGGTGCTGCCGTCATAGACCAGCGCGACGTGACCTTTCCAGAAGAACAGATCGTTGCGCTGCGGCGGGGTGCCTTCGGGCAGGGCGGTGCCAAGGCTGCGCGCCTGTTGGTCGCTGTCACCGTCGCAGGGGATGTTGCAGGCCAGACAGGCCGCCTGAACCAGTCCCGAACAGTCGATGCCGGTGCCCGAATTGCCACCCCACAGGTAGGGCGTGCCAAGGAAAAGCGCTGCGATGGCGGCGGGGTCGTCCTGCCAGTGATCAGCGGGGGCGATGTGTTGTTTGGGCACAAATCCCGCAGCGGTTTCGATGAACTTGGGTGTTTCCGACAGCGCCGTCAGGCGGCTGCCAAAGCTCAGCATCGTGCGGTCGGGCGACTTCATGTCGGCGCGTGCATAGGCGTGGCTGGCGCGTGCGATGACGCGGTGCGTGTGCGGTGCCGCCTGCGCCAGCGCTGCCGTGGGCACAAAGCCGATATAGCCGTCCCGGCCGGGACGGACATAGCTGTGCCCGTCCTGCGCGCCCAGGACAGTGACCGGATCGCCATAGATCAACTGCCGGTCGCGGATGCCGTCCGGCGCGTCCAGCAGATCAACCAGCGCCACGCCGATCTGCGCCGGTGCGCTGCTGTCGACCCACGCAGGGTTTGGTGTGCTGCGCCGGTCGGTCATAGCTTAAGCGCGGCAGGCAGGGCGGCAAGCAGCGCCCGCGTGCCTTGGCCCACGCCGCCCTTGGGACGGGCGGGTGCTTCGAACGGTTGCCAGCCGTAGATGTCGAAATGCATGTAGCGGGGCGTGTCGGTGACAAAGCGGCGCAGGAACAGGGCCGCGGTGATCGACCCCGCAAAGCCGCCCTTGGGCGCGTTGTCCAGATCGGCGATGCCGGGTTCGATCATCGCCTCGTAGGGGGCGTGGAACGGCATACGCCAGACCGGATCGCCGACCGCCTCGGCGGCCTGCTCAAGCGCTGTAACCAGCGACAGGTCGTCAACGTAATAGGGCGCAAGATCCGGCCCCACGGCCACACGGGCGGCCCCGGTCAGCGTGGCCATCGACACGATCAGGTCTGGCTTGCCCTCATCCGCCAGCGCCAGCGCGTCGGCCAGCACCAGACGTCCCTCGGCGTCGGTGTTGTTGATTTCAACCGTCAGCCCCTTGCGCGATGTCAGGATGTCCTGCGGACGAAAGGCGTTTGACGAGACCGAGTTTTCCACCGCCGGGATCAGCACGCGCAACTGCACCGGCAGCTTCAGCGCCATGATCATGCGGGCCAGCCCCAGCACGGCAGCGGCCCCGCCCATGTCTTTCTTCATCAGGCCCATCGACGCGCCGGGTTTCAGGTTCAGCCCGCCGGTGTCGAAACACACGCCCTTGCCGACCAAGGTCAGCTTTGGCCCCGCGCTGCCCCATGCCATGTCGATCAGACGCGGCGCGCGGTCGGCGGCGCGGCCAACGGCGTGGATCATGGGAAAGTTGTCGCGCAGCAGATCATCGCCAACGGTCACGGTCATGTCCGCGCCAAAGTCATCCGCCACCTGCTGTGCGGCCACTTCAAGGTCGGGCGGTCCCATGTCCGATGCAGGGGTGTTGATCAGGTCGCGGGTCAGCGCCTCGCCTGCGGCGATGGCCTCGATGCGGGTCGAATCGATCCCCTCGGGCGCGGTCAGCAGGGCGCGCGCCGGGCTTTGGGCGCAGTAGCGGTCAAACCGGTAGGACGCCAGAAGCCAGCCCAACGCCTCGATCTCGAGCGCACCGGCAGGCAGGTCACCGCGCAGGTCATAGGTGCCAGCGGGCAATTTCGGCACCGCGGCGGCGACATGGAACCGCCCCCGCGCGCGGTCGGCGGCCGTGCCGTAACCGACAGCCGCCAGCTGCACCGCGCCGTCCATATCCGGGACCACCAGCGCCTGCCCGATCTTGCCGGCAAAGCCCGAGGTTTCCGCCCAGGCCTGTGCAGGCGCGTCCAGCGACGCCAGCCAGTCGGCACAGGTGTCTTCGGGAACGACGAACAGCGGAATGGCAGTGTCGGTGCGGGTGAATGTAGTTTGGGTCAGGGGCATGTGCGCAACCTAGTTAGGGGATTGCGCACAACCTAACGGGCCTGTGGCGGCCCGCAAGCCCTGCAACGCCTAAAGCGTGACGTCTTGCAGGTCCCAGACCGCCGTCAGCGACCCTTCGCCGGTGCGCATCAACCGGTTCAGCGTGGCGGCCAGCCCCACGGTGTCCCTGCGGTCGATGCAATAGGTCACGTCGCCCGCAACCCGCGCCAGCACGTCCATCCCGATCTGGTCGGCAATGGCGATCAGCGACCGCGCGCTTTTGCGCAGGCCCGCATGGTCGTCCGTGCGAAACAACCGCTCGCAATGGGACATGCGCAGCGCCAGTTCCTCCATGGCGCGGCACAGGATGTCCTCGGCGCTGACCTCGCCCATTTGGGCGTATAGCGCACCCAGCCGGTCGTTGTTGACGGCCACGGCCTCGGACGGATTGATTTTCGTTACACAGCTCATTTCTTGGTCACCCCTTGATAGACCCCCACGGCCCTAAGCGCACCTTAGGCCTGTACCCGTTTGCATTTGGTTGACACGCTGCGGCACGGGCGACGATTTTCTCTCGAAATTCGGAACAATTCGCTGTATCGCGGGCGTCACCCGCCCCGAAGCCCAAGCGAGAGGACCGTTACAGATGCATAATGTGAAGCCACTGCCCAGCTATCTGCTGCAACGCTACAATGGGTGGAAAGCCACCGGATATGCCGACAATCAGGCCTGGTATCGCCGTTTGGCCAACGAAGGGCAGCGCCCGCGCGCAATGATGATTTCGTGCTGTGACAGCCGCGTGCATGTCACGTCGATCTTTGGCGCGGATCAGGGCGAATTCTTTATTCACCGCAACATCGCCAACCTTGTCCCCCCCTACGAGCCGGACGGCGACCACCACGGCACGTCAGCGGCGGTCGAATACGCGGTTACCGTGCTGAAAGTGGCGCATCTGATCGTGATGGGCCATTCGAACTGCGGTGGCGTTCAGGGGTGCCTAGACATGTGTCAGGGCAAAGCCCCCCAGTTGGAAGAAAAAACCAGCTTTGTCGGCCGCTGGATGGACATTCTGCGCCCCAAATATGATCTGGTCGCAGATGAGGCGGACCCTCAGGTGCAGATCCAGCAGCTTGAAAAGCACGCAGTTGTCGCGTCGCTGGAAAATCTGCTGACATTCCCCTTCGTGGCCGACCGTCTGAAATCGGGGGAACTGACGATGCATGGTCTGTGGATGGACATCGGCGAGGGTGGGTTGGAATATTACAACCACCACGACGAAAAATTCCTGCCGGTTTCGACCATCTGAACCCCATGAACAGAAAAACGGCGATGCTCCCCCCGGAACATCGCCGCTTTTGAATTTGTGTTCCATGCGCGTCCGGCCATGTCGGGGACTGCACCTGGCGGAGCGTGAAGCAACCGCCGCAGTACCCTAGGCCCGACCTTGAACAGTTTGCACCGGTCCACCCCTGAACCTATTTGGCAACTGACAATCATCGTTTTTGATTGAAGGCATGTGAACTATGGTTCGAAAGCGCATCCGCGTGCGGCGGCTTTCACCAAGTGCGCTTTTGCGGCACCGGTTGCACAGACCCCCCCGGATCTGTGGAATCCTGTGACCGTTGCCCGGTGTCCCCACACCGGCGGTCGGTGTCTGCTGATGTCCTTCGCCCCCCTCAAAGCGTTACATTCGCTGACAAGACCAACATAGACTGTCATGTATTAAGGATTGTTTTCGGCAATCGTTAAACTGGCCGCGCAGTTTTGATTTTTTTGGAAAAGATGCTTTATTTCAGTGCTTTACCTAAAAGTTGACGGCGCAAATAATTGCGGTTTCGCCCCGGTTTCCTGCGGACCTCACCCGATCATGGTAAACAACCGGGTAAGGTTTGCTGCGAATGGCCGGATCAGCGCAGGACTTTGCCCTCGGGCCAGTTCATTTCGACGTTCAACGTCACGTTTGATTCGTCGCGGGGGGCCAGTGTCATGTCCCACATCAGCACGCCCTTGCGGTCGTCATGGTCGGTGACGGTGGGTGCGGGGTCTGCGGTCCAGTCGATTTCCAGATCTTCCTGTTCGGACACCGGCACGCGGTCGAACAACTCGACCCGCCAGGGCTTGGTGCCTGTGTTCTCGATGTCGATGCGCGTGGCTTCGGTGATCTCGTTCGACCGCGAAATAATGCCACGGTCGCCCTCGTTGCGGTTCAGCCGCACGCGGTTCAGTCGCAGGGTTTCGATGGGGCCAAAGGCAATGTCGACCTCTTCGCCGGGTGCTACGGGGGCAAAGCTGAACTGCCCGACCATCTGCCCGTCAACAAAGGCGGTGGCGCTGTCGCTGCCCAGCAGTTGTTCCTGCGTGGTGTTGGTCATCCGCGCCATCCGATAGGCAACGCTGTCGCTCAGTGGCACAGCCCGGGCATAGAGGTCGGCATCAAAGTCGACCTTGTCCAGCGCGATGCGAACCTCGTCGGCGCCATTGGCCACGCTGACCGGCCGGGGAAAGGCATATTGCACGCTGGGGCCGTCCAGCATCGCGATGGCTGTGGCAGGTTCGGCCATCATTGCGGGGGCAGGCGCGGGCGGGGCCATGTCAGCCGCTGCGCCCATCGCTTCGGATTGGACGCGGGCCTTGGGCTTGGCCGGGTCTTCGATACGGCGCAGTTCCGAATAGATCTCGCCGGGCCACGTCTGGCCGCTGGGGCGCAGCGTTGCCAATGTTATCGACACGTCTTTCCAATCCTCGCCGCTGGCCTGATACACGGCTGCCCCGCGCTCCAGTTCCAGCGTGGGCGCGTCACCTGTGGTCAGACGCAGGTTATAGACCGGCATCCACTGGGCATTCGCCACCTGATAGCTGACCTCGACCGTCGCCTCGCCCGCTGCCGGTGCGGTAGCGGTCAGGGTCAGGCGGGTGCGGTCCTGATCGGCCGTCAGCAGGGCATCCAGCGCCGCCTGTGCGTCGGCCACATCCTCGGCGCGGTCCTCGCGTTCCTCCATCAGCGCGCGGATCGACGTGCGTGCCTTTCCGGCGGCCTGACCGGCCACCACAGTCTGGTCCCCGATCATCTGCGCCAGCGCGCGCAGGGTCGCCACGTCCATCGGCAGCGCCTCGGACGTGCCAAGGGCGGTCAGAAAATCGGTCTGCGCCTTGGCCGCCTGCACGGCCACCTGCGCCAGCGCAATGCGGTCATCCAGAGCGTTCAGCGCGGTTTCCGCCGCCTTCAGCGCATCCCGCGCGGCGGTCACTTCGGGTGTGTCCTGATCGGGGCCGGGGGGCTGGTTGCGGTCGCGGAACGACACCGACTGCAACTGCGCGCCCGCCAGCTTGACCGAAATGCGCGACGGATCGACGTTTTGCGGCAGGTCGGGCAGCACCAGATCGTGCGTGCCCTGCGGCAGCGCAACCGTGGCGGTGCGCGTCACCTGCGCGCCATAGGGATAGACGGTCACGGCACCGGGCGCGCTGTCGACGGTCAGCGTATCGGCCCACAGGGCCAGCGGGGCCAGCAGGGCGGACAGGGAAAGGGCGGGGGCTAAAATGGCAAAGCGCATATCGGGGACCTTTTGAAAATCAATGCACCCAGCGTGCAAAAGCCGCGCCCAAAAGAAAAGGGGCGCTGTTCAGCGCCCCTTGAAATCTGTACATATTTCGGCGGAATTCAGCCCTTTTTCAGGATCCGCTGGCCCAGCACTTCGGCGATCTGAACCGCGTTCAGGGCCGCGCCCTTGCGCAGGTTGTCGCTGACGCACCACAGGTTCAGACCGTTGTCGATGGTGCTGTCCTGACGGATGCGGCTGATGAACGTGGCAAAGTCGCCGACGCATTCGACCGGCGTGACATAGCCACCGTCCTCGCGCTTGTCGATCACCATGACACCGGGCGCTTCGCGCAGGATGTCGCGGGCTTCGTCCTCGTCCAGGAACTCTTCGAACTCGATGTTGATCGCTTCCGAATGGCCAACGAACACCGGAACCCGCACGCAGGTCGCTGTGACCTTGATGGACGAGTCGATGATCTTTTTGGTCTCGGCGACCATCTTCCATTCTTCCTTGGTCTCGCCCGAGTCCATGAACACGTCGATGTGCGGGATCACGTTGAACGCGATCTGCTTTGTGAACTTGCGCGCAGGCTTGTCGTCGGTGGGGTTGTACATCGACTTGGTCTGGTCCCACAGCTCGTCAATGCCCTCTTTGCCCGCACCGGATACCGACTGGTAGGTGCTGACAACAACGCGTTTGATCCGCGCGCGGTCGTGCAGCGGCTTCAGCGCCACGACCATCTGCGCGGTCGAACAGTTGGGGTTGGCGATGATCTTGCGCTTGACGGCCAGCTCGATGTCCTCGGGGTTCACTTCGGGGACGATCAGCGGGATGTCGGCATCGTAGCGATAAAGCGACGAGTTATCAATGACATAGCAGCCCGCTTTGGCGGCGATGGGCGCGTATTTCTTGGTGGCGTCCGACCCGACGGCAAACAGCGCAATGTCCCAACCCGTGAAATCGAACGTATCGAGATCCTTCGTCTTGAGTGTCTTGTCGCCAAAGCTGACCTCCGTGCCCAACGATTTGCGGCTGGCCAGAGCGGTGATTTCATCCACCGGAAACTGGCGCTCTGCCAGGATGTTCAGCATTTCGTGGCCCACGTTTCCAGTGGCGCCAACGACGACGACGCGATAACCCATTGCGATTCTCCATTTTTGGGTGCTCGGCGTCCATATACCGCTTGGTCCCCCGTTGAAAGGGGCACGCAAAGTTCGTTTCAGGCGGTGTTGTCGCGGGAAAACACGTAGACGGCCAAACCGGCAATCAGCGCCAGCCCGAAGAAGCCGAAAATGGCGGCATAGGGGGCCGCGACATCGCCACCCTGAGCGCCCGCGTGCAGCCGTCCGGTGACGAATTGCATCAGCCCCACACCGCCGATGCCAAACAGGTTCAACAAGGTCACGCCGCGCCCCGTCAAGTGGGGCGGCACAAAGCTGCGGCCATGGGCGACCATCATCGGAAAGGACGCCCCGAACAGACCCACGGCGCACATCAGCGCCACGGCGGTCCACATGCCAGCCTGCGGCATGGCCCACAGGGTCAGAACGGCGGCGGCGGTCAGCGCGTTGCCGCCAACGTTCACCCATTTGCGGCTGCCCATCACCCGGTCCAGCGGGCCGTACATCACCACGCCCAGGATCATCGCCAGCCCCATCAGCAGCGTGGCCATCCCGATCTGTGACTGGCTGGCGTCAAAGACATCGCGCAGATAGGGGCCGATCCACAGGCCACGGATGGCGCCGGCCGGGGCGTAGTGGACAAACATCAGCGGCAGGATCAGCCACAGCACCGGCATTTTCAGCAGGTCGAACACCGACCCGCGCATATCACTTTCCGGCTTGGCGGGGTCGTGCACGGTCAGGGCGATGCCGGCCGCCACCACAGCCGACAGCGCCGCCAGCCCGCCCATGGATGCGCGCCAGCCGATCAGCTCGGCGGATATGGCCATGGGATAGGATGCGATCAGGTTGCCCACCGTGCCCACACCCACCATCAGCGCCGCCAGCGTGGCAAATTGCAGGGGCGGAAATTCGCGCGCAAAGATGTAATAGGACGCCATCAGCACCGGCGAACAGCCGATCCCGATCAGCACCATGGCAATGTCGATGTGAACCGCGTTTGCAGCAACGGCAAACAGCGTCGCCCCGCCACCACCGCCCACCAACAGCAGGGCCGCTGCGGTGCGACGCGGGCCGACAGTGTCCAATGCCCAGCCGACCGGCAACTGCATGGCCGCAAAGGACAAAAACCAAAGTCCCGAGGCAAAGGCCAGATCCTCGGGCGCAAGACCCAGATCGGTCTCCAGCGGACCGGCCAGCACCGCCAGAAAGGCGCGAAAGAACTGGCTTAGCACATAGGCCAGCGCCAGAAGAAACAGTCCGGTTCGCATGGTGCGGCCTTTCAAGCTTTGGTGAAGCTTGGTTACACGGTCGCCCCGACCGTGCAAGAGTGCGTATAAGGTCAGGCGCGCGACCGACGCAGAAACGAGATGCCGAATGAACGACTTTTATGACCAACTGCCGTTGCAGGACGCCTTTGCCAAGCTGTCCGATCAAGCCCTTTATACCCCGTTGCCCGACGACTGGCTGGTGGGCACGGCGGATATTGTCGGCTCGACCCTGGCGATTGCCGAAGGACGGTACAAGACGGTCAACATGATCGGCGCTGCCGTCATCTCGGCGCAGATCAACGCGGCCGGGGGGCGTGCCTTTCCGTTCATCTTTGGTGGCGACGGGGCGGCCTTTGCTTGCCCGCCAGAACAGGGAGACGCGGCAGCGCGTGCGCTGTCCGAGGTGCGTGTCTGGGCGGGCGAGGAATTCGGCCTGACCTTGCGGGTGGCGATGGTGCCGGTGTCCACGATCCGCACCGCGGGCCGCGAGGTGGCTGTGGCGCGCTATCAGGCGGCCCAAGGCGTGGACTATGCGATGTTCACCGGCGGCGGCATCAGCTGGGCCGAGGCCGAGATGAAGCGCGGCCAGTTCGACCTGCCCCATGCGGACCCCGGCACCCAGCCCGACCTGACCGGCCTGTCGTGCCGCTGGAGCCAGATGAAAGCGCGCAACGGGCAAATCCTGTCTGTCCTGATCCAGCCCGAAGACGGTGCGGATGACACAGCCGTCGCCGCCCTGATCCGCGATGTGTTGCAGGTGGTCGGCGATCTGGACCGCAACGGCCACCCCGCCCCGGCCGAGGGTCCGGGCACCGGCTGGCCCCCCGAAGGCGCCGAGATCGAGGCCCGCGCGACCCGTGGCAAGATGACAGTGGAGAAGCGCAAGCGGCAGATCCTGTTCGAATCCTTTGTCGCCTGGCTGCTGATCAAGACGGGCCTGAAGATCGGCGGATTTGACGGGCGCAGCTATGCCCGCAAGGTTGGCGAGAACGCCGATTTCCGCAAGTTTGACGACGGTTTGAAGATGACGCTGGATTGCGACGATGCAACAGCGGCGCGGCTGACCGAACTGCTGGAAACAGCCCGCAAGGCCGGGGCGATCCGTTACGGCATGCACAGCCAGAGCGAGGCGATGATGACCTGCATCGTGCCGTCGATCATGCGCGACGATCATGTGCATTTCATCGACGGGGCGGCAGGCGGCTATACGCAGGCTGCCACCCAGATCAAGGGCGGCAGCGTCTGAGGCTGCCGCCGGATTTGGATATTTATAGCCAAAAGAAAGCTGGGATCGAGCCTATTTGACCCAGCGTTTCGCCGAAGCGCGGGCGGCGTTGGCCAGCAGGGACGCATCAATGCTGACCGCGACAAAACGCGCGCCTGCGTCGATGGCGGCGGTCAGCACGGCCTCGTCACTGCTGAGGATGCCGGGCGCCTTGCCGGCGGCAGAAATCCGGCGCATGGCGTCCAGGATAACCTCCATCACGTCGGGGTGGCTGAGCTGACCCATGTACCCCAGATCGGCGGACAGATCGGCGGGGCCGATGAACACGCCGTCAATGCCGTCGATGGTCAGGATTTCGTCCAGCGCCGCCAGACCGGCGCGGTTTTCCACCTGCACCAGCAGGCAGGTCTGGTCGTCTGCGGTCTGGCCGTAGTCGGGGATGCCGCCAAAGCCCGCCGCGCGGGTGCTGGAATAGCCGACACCACGATTGCCGAAGGGCGGGTATTTCATCGCGCGCACCAGTTGGCGGGCCTGTTCGGCGCTTTCGACCATGGGGACCAGCACGGTTTGCGCGCCGACGTCCAGCACCTGTTTGATCATCCAAGTCTCGCCCACGGGCACGCGCACGGCGGCGTGCGACGGCGACGCTTCGAGCGCCATAAGCTGGTTGCGCAGGTTCGAGATGTCATAGGGCGTGTGTTCGCCGTCGATCAGCAGCCAGTCAAAACCCATGTTGCCCATCAGCTCGGTCGTGTTGACGGTGCCAAGGCTGAGCCACGATCCGATGACGGTTTCACCGTTGGCGAGGGCTTGTTTGAATGTGTTGATCGGCGCTGGCATCGGTTTCTCCTCCGGGGTGTATGCGAGGCGCACCTTAGGACGCGCCTTGCAACTTTGACCAGAGCGAGTTGGCGGGTCAGATCACCTTGATCACGTCCTTGCCCACCGCCAGCATATAGCCGCGCCGCGCGATGTTCTTGACCAGCAGTTCGCTGACGATCTGGTTGCCCAGCGTGTCGCGCAGACGTTTGATGCGGGTGGCTCCGGCGGCCTCTTCACAGTCGGATGCATCGCGCCCCGAGATGATCGCCTCGATCTCGACGCCGGACAGCACGTCGTCGTCCATCCGCGCCTCGGCCAGGATTGACATGGTTTCCATCGCCGCATCGGTCAGCTTGAAGCCCAGGTTGTTCAGGTAAACGGTGTTTTCCTCGCGGCTGATCAGCAGCGAATTCACCTCGATGCCCGCGCGTTCGATCTGTGCCAGACTGCGGCCCATGACGACCAGCATCACCAGAAACACCAGTGCGGCCACCAGCATGGCGGTGGCAAAGGTCAGCAACACGAAGATGATGAACCGGTAACTGGTCAGCGTGTCGGAAAAGGCGGTGCCCGACTGCGCGAGAATCTCAAGCAGTTTGATCTCGGACTGGCTGGTCAGATCGGCGTTTTCGACAAAGATACGCTCGACCTGGGCGTTAAAGGCACCGGCGTCGGGCAGGGTCAGGAACAGCACGATGGCGGCGGCCAGCAGAATCGCGACAATCGCCGCGATTCCGCCCAGCACCAACCGTTCGCCGGTCTGGCGCATTTCAGAAGCGGAGGAAGTATTGTCCGGCACTGTCTTTCCTTTGATCAAGGCCATCGGGGCCGAACACAGACATGATCTGCAACAACGTCCAGCCGCTGGCGGCAAGACGGCTTTTCAATTCGGCCTGCGCCGTACCACGGTCACAGGCGGACACCTGCGCCACACCGTAGTGCAGGCGCAGGGGGTTGTCCTTCTTTGCCTTGTAATCGGCAAAGCAGTCGGCGGCCTGTGCCGCCGCCGGTGCGGCCAGAAGGGCGGCACAGGCAAGGGAAATCAGAATGCGTTTCATAAACAGGACTGTGACCCTTACGCGCGCGATATTCAATAACAACAGGGGTTTCGGGCCTCTGATATTGGATAACAGCGGGCTGTTATTGTGTGACGGGGGGCAGAGCGCCCATCGTTGGTCCAAGGTTCAGCCATGCAGGCCGGGCCACCCAAAAACAAAATCCTGTCTGAAAGGAATACGTCATGTCGGTTTTCACACCTCGGTCCCTGCACCGCAAGTTCATCGCCCTTGTTGCGGGCCTGTCCATCGCCATCACCGGACTGTCCGCAGTGCCTGCGGCCGCCGATCAGGATGACACGGCCCGCGCGCTGGCCGCCATTCTGGGCCTCGCGATTGTGGGCGCGGTCATCCACGATTCCCGCAAGGATGATAACGTGACGCGGTATGACAACCACCGCCCCTATGATCGCCCCGGTTACCGTCCCCATGACCGCCCAGGCTATCACCCGGTGCAGCCGCGCCCGCGCCCGCTGCCACCGCGCGCAGACAACCGCAAGCTGTTGCCCCAGGCCTGCCTGCGGACCTTTCAGACCCGTCAGGGCAAGATCAACGGGTTCGGCGACAAATGCCTGTCGAAAAACTACCGCTATTCCAACAGCCTGCCCCAGACCTGCGCGCTGCGCTTCCGCGATCAGTACGGATTTGGTCAGGGCTATGACGCGCAATGTCTGCGTCATCGTGGCTACCAATTGGCCCGCCGTTAACAAAGGCGGCGTCATGACCGGGGATAGGTCCCTGTTTCCGGTCTAACTTGGGGGAGGGTGTTCGGGCACCTTCCCCCTTTTTGCATCTGCGGCATCGTCCTTGCGGTTTGTGCGCGGCTTTGAAATGTGTGCTTTTCGCCTTCGGCGAGGATATTTAAGGCCAAAAGAAACAAAGGGGCGTGGACCATGCCGGATTTTTCATTCGAGCTTGAGATCGGGGGCCGCGTGGCCGGCGTGGACGAAGTGGGGCGCGGGCCGTTGGCGGGGCCGGTGTTGGCTGCCGCCGTGGTGCTGAACCCCGATGACATTCCCGACGGGCTGAACGATTCAAAGGCGCTGAGCGCCAAGCGGCGCGCGGCCCTGTATGCCGAACTGATGGCGCGGGCCGATGTGTCGGTGGGCAGTGCTTCGGTTGCCGAGATTGACGAACACAACATCCTGCGTGCTTCGCATATTGCCATGGTGCGCGCCATTGCGGGGCTGTCGGTGCAGCCCGATCATGTGCTGATCGACGGCAATATGATCCCGCGCGGACTCAACCTGGCGGCGACCACTGTGATCAAGGGCGACGCGCGGTCGCTGTCGATTGCGGCGGCCTCAATTGTGGCAAAAATTAGGCGCGATGCGCTGATGGTGGATTTGGCGCAACAGCATCCGGGCTATGGCTGGGAGACGAACATGGGTTATCCGTCGAAAAGCCACAAAGAGGCGTTGCAGAATATTGGTGTCACCCCACACCATAGACGTTCGTTCAAACCTGTACACAATATCTTGTATCAAGAGAAATAGTTAAGCAATTGATTCAATAAAGAAATTGACCACGAATCAGCTTTGACTCATCTTTGTCCACAACCAACGAGCCCAAAATGGGCCGCGGATAGAGGCAGATATGATGACAAAGACCAAGAGCGCCACGGCGCTGCCCTTGAATGAAATCATTGCGGGTGATTGCATTGATGTGATGAACAGTCTTCCGGCAGAGTCGGTGGACCTGATCTTTGCTGATCCACCCTATAACCTACAGTTGCGCGGCGACCTGCACCGGCCCGACAATTCCAAAGTGGATGCGGTCGATGATGCCTGGGACCAGTTCGACAGTTTCAAGGTTTATGACAAGTTCACCCGCGCCTGGCTGAAAGCCGCGCGCCGTTTGCTGAAACCCAACGGCGCGATCTGGGTCATTGGCAGCTATCACAACATTTTCCGCGTCGGCACCGCCTTGCAGGATGCGGGCTTCTGGATTTTGAACGACGTGGTCTGGCGCAAGTCGAACCCGATGCCGAACTTTCGCGGCAAGCGGTTCACCAACGCCCACGAAACGATGATCTGGGCCGGCAAGGACGAAGCCAGCAAATACACATTTAACTACGAGGCGCTGAAGGCGCTGAACGAAGGCATCCAGATGCGCAGCGATTGGGTTTTGCCGATCTGCACCGGCCACGAGCGTCTGAAAAACGACGACGGCGACAAGGCGCATCCGACGCAAAAACCCGAAAGCCTGCTGCACCGTCTGCTGGTCGGGTCGACCAATCCCGGTGACGTGGTTCTGGACCCGTTCTTTGGCACCGGCACCACCGGCGCGGTGGCCAAGATGCTGGGCCGCGAATTTATCGGAATCGAGCGCGAAGAGGCCTACCGCAAGGTCGCCGCGAAACGCATCGCTTCGGTGCGCAAGTTCGACCGCGAGGCGCTGGCGGTCAGCACCTCGAAACGCGCCGAGCCGCGTGTGCCGTTTGGCCAGTTGGTCGAACGCGGCATGCTGCGCCCGGGCGAGCAGTTGTATTCGATGAACAACCGTCACAAGGCCAAGGTCCGTGCCGACGGCACGCTGATCGGTGACGATGTCAAAGGGTCGATTCATCAGGTCGGCGCCCATCTTGAAGGCGCGCCCAGCTGCAACGGCTGGACCTACTGGTGCTTCAAGCGCGAGGGCAAGACCGTGCCCATCGACGTGCTGCGCCAGCAGATCCGGTCGGAAATGCACGACTGATCCCACACGGGATCATTTCACCACAGTTTTACCAACACCGCTGGTGCCCCTGCGACTTTCACCCATTGTCGCGATCACATGGGGGCGCCTACCTATGCCCCGCCTTTATGGCGGGGCCTTTTTCGTTTCGGGGCCTTAGCGCGGGCGCGGGTTGGTCGCCTTGTTATAGGCGGTCCAGTCGGTGATCTCGGGGTAATACATATCGCGCCATGCCCGCACGCGGGGGTGCATGATACGTTTCCACACGCGGGGCAGCATCGCCGCCATCGTCATCACCGGATAGCCATAGGGCAGTTGCGGCGCGTCCGCCTCGGTGTGGTTTTGCAGCACGGGAAAGCGGCGGTCGGGTTTGTAATGGTGGTCGGAATGCCGTTGCAGATTGATCAGCAGCCAGTTCGACGCGCGGTGGGTGGCGTTCCACGAATGGCGCGGGTGGACGTGTTCGTATTTGCCATCCCCCAGATGTTTGCGCGTCAGCCCGTAGTGTTCGATGTAATTGACCAGCTCAAGCTGCCAGATCGCCACCCCCGCCTGCAACAGGAACAGACCCAGCCCGGCCCAGCCGCCAAGGGCAAAGGCCAGCACCAGAAAGGTGCCTTGCAGATACCAGTATTTGAAAAACGGGTTCGATACATCGCTCCACGGCAGATCCTTGCGGGCCAGCATGTCCTTTTCCGCATTCCAAGCGCTGATCAGCGATTCTTTCAGCACGCGGGGGTAGAACCGGTAAAAGGTCTCGCCCATGCGCGCGGTGACCGTGTCGCGCGGGGTGCCGACATAGCGGTGGTGCACCAGCATGTGCTCGGACCGGAAATGCGAATACAGCACCATCGCCAGCAGCGCATCGGCGCACCAGCGTTCCAGCTTGGGCTTTTGGTGCATCAGCTCGTGGGCATAGTTGATGCCCACGGTGCCGTTGATCGCGCCGACGCCAAAGAACAGCACCAGCTTTTCCAGCGTGCCCAGATGGTCGGCCGGGGCCACATACCAGATCAGCGCAAACAGGTTGATGAATTGCAGTGGCGCCCAGATCAGCGTGATGGCCCGATACCAGAACAGATCGTCGTCGTCGGTGTCGGGGTCCGCATTGTCAGGGTCCAGCCCCACGGCAAAATCCAGCGCTACGAACAGATACCACGTGAACACCGGCAGCAGGATCACGGTCCAGCCGCCGGTTACGGCACAGGCCCATGCCAGCGGGATCAGCAGCACCGACAACGCATAGGGCGCGGCGCGGGTCAGCTTGGCCATGTCGGCGGCGGGGATATAGGACGATGATGTCATGGTGCACACTCGGCTAGACGGTTGATTGGCACGAATATAGCGCAAGGGGCGCATGAACCAAAGGGCGCTTAGTGACGCGTCAGGTCAAAGGCTTTGCGCATCACCGTGGGCAGGTCCGAGGGACCGAATTCGGCTTGGGTCAAGAACCGGCCCGTATCGGGTTCGGCGTCGGTTTCGGTCAGCATCACCGTCAGGATCAGGTGAAAATGCGTAAAGGTGTGGCGCACTTCGCCTTGCAGAACGGCCCAGTCGGCATTGACCGGCGGCGTGCCTGCGGGGCGGTCCATGCTGACATCCACCCAGTCCGATCCGGGCCAGCCCAGCATTCCGCCCAACAGGCCCCGGTCGGGGCGGCGTTCCAGCAGATAGGCGCCATCGGGGCGGCGCGCGACATAGACGGTGCCGTGGCGTATCGGCTTGGCCTTTTTCGGGGTCTTTTTGGGCAGGTCCGCCGCCGTGCCCCGTTGACGGGCAAGGCATGGATCACGCAACGGGCAGATGCCGCAGGCGGGGTTCTTTGGGGTGCAGATGGTGGCGCCCAGATCCATCACCGCCTGGGCATAGTCACCGGGGCGTTCGGCAGGCGTCAGCGCCTCGGCGTGGGCCATCAGGATCGGTTTGGCCGCAGGCAGGGCCGTGTGTTCGTCGTAGATTCGCGCCATGACGCGTTCGACGTTGCCGTCCAGCACCGCATGGGGCAGATCGAAAGCGATCGAGGATATGGCGGCAGCAGTATAGGGACCAATCCCCGGCAGGGCCAACAGCGCCGCATGATCGGCGGGAAACCGGCCACCATGGTCTGCCACCACAGCGCGGGCACATTTCAGCAGGTTGCGGGCGCGGGCGTAATAGCCCAGCCCTGCCCATTCGGCCATCACATCGCCATCTTCGGCGGCGGCCAGATCGGCGACGGTGGGCCAACGTGTTGTGAAACGGGTGAAATAATCCTTTACCGCGGCAACGGTGGTCTGTTGCAACATCACCTCGGACAGCCAGACCGCATAGGGATCGGGGCGTGTGCCCGCACGTTTGTCGGCGGGCGGCGTGCGCCATGGCATCACGCGGGCATGTAAGTCATACCATTTCAAAAGCTCTGAGGCGCGTTCACGCAAGATTTATGCCCTTCTCTGGCGGCTATGTCTGGCAGCGGGCGCGCAAATCTTTATGATCCGCGCCAACCTCTGGGGGAACATAGTCATGGCGCGGCGTCCTGCCACCACAAAAGGGTTCAAACGAACCTCTGCCTTGCTGACGGGGCGCATTCGCACCGCCAGCGAAAGCCGTGGATTCGCCCAGTCGAAACTGTTGACCCACTGGGCCGAGGTGGTGGGCGACGACATCGCCGCCATCGCCCATCCCGTCGAGGTCAGCTATGCCCGGGGTGGCATGGGGGCAACCCTGACCCTGCTGACCACCGGCGCGCAGGCCCCGATGCTGGAAATGCAAAAGGAACAACTGCGCACCAAGGTGAACAGCGTCTATGGCTACAATGCCATTGCCCGCATCCGCGTGACCCAGACCGCGCCCACAGGCTTTGCCGAAGGGCAGGTGGCCTTCGGCCATCGCAAAACGGACGCGCCCAAAGAGATCGACCCAAGCCTGAAAGCCAGGGCCGTAGAGACAACCGCCCCCGTGGCCGACGAGGGCCTGCGGGCCGCGTTGGAACGTCTGGGCACCAATGTACTGACAAAAGCAAAACGCTAAGAGGTAAGTTTCATGAAAAGACTGATCGCAATTGTGGCCGCCGTGGCGGTCGTCGCCGTCGCCGCATGGTTCGTCGTGGGCCGCACCACACCTTCGACCACGCCGCTGGCCGCAACCGTCACCACGCAGCCTGCCGAGGGCGAAAGCACCATCGACATTTCCGACGTGCAGGACATGCAACAGGGCAACCCCGACGCGCCTGTCACCATGATCGAATATGCCAGCTACACCTGCCCGCATTGCGCCAACTTTAACACAGGCGTGTATAAGCAGTTGAAAAAGGACTATATCGACACCGGCAAGATCAACTTTATCTACCGCGAAGTCTATTTTGATGGCCCCGGCGTGTGGGCGTCCTTGCTGGCGCGCTGTGCCGGTCCTGAAAAGTTCTTTGGCATCACCGATCTGCTGTATGCCAGCCAGTCCACGTGGGCGAACGCCGGTGGCCGCGATCCGGTGGCCATCTCGGCCGAGCTGAAAAAGATTGGCCGCCTGGCCGGCATGGACGCAGACACCATTGACGCCTGCATGCAGGATGATGAACAGGCCAAGAAAATGGTCGAATGGTTCAAGGTGAACAGCGCCGAGCACGACATCACAGGCACACCCAGCTTTGTGATCAACGGCAAGACCTACAGCAACATGTCCTATGCCGACATGAAAGAGACCCTTGACGCAGCAGGTGCCAACTGATGGCGGCACCGCTTGCTGGTCTGAAAGTTGTTGAACTGGCACGTGTCCTGGCCGGCCCCTGGGCCGGTCAGACGCTGTCGGATCTGGGCGCAGACGTGATCAAGGTCGAAGCCGCAGCTGGCGACGACACGCGGCAATGGGGCCCGCCCTTTGTCACCCGCGACGACGACGTGTCCGCCTCGTATTTCCATTCGACCAACCGGGGCAAGGCGTCGATCATCGTCGATTTGCGCACCGAAGAAGGCCAGAACCGGCTTAAGGCGCTGCTGGCCGATGCCGACATCATGATCGAGAACTTCAAGGTCGGCGGTCTGGCCAAATACGGTCTGGACTACGCATCGCTCAAGGATGAATTCCCCAAGCTGATCTATTGCTCGGTCACCGGCTTTGGGCAGACGGGGCCCTATGCGCACCGCGCCGGCTATGATTTCATCATTCAGGGCATGTCAGGCCTGATGTCGATCACCGGCGAACCCGACGGCCAGCCGCAGAAATCCGGCGTGGCGATCACCGATATTTTCACCGGCGTCTATGCGACCACCGCCATTCTGGCCGCCGTCCACCAGCGCAGCCAGACCGGCAAGGGCCAGCAGATCGACATGGCGCTGTTGGACGTGGCCGTGGCAATCACCGCCAATCAGGCGATGAACTATCTGACCAGCGGCACCCCACCGGCGCGCATGGGCAATGCGCACGTGAACCTGACCCCCTATCAGGTGTTCGATTGCGCCGACGGGCATATCATCATCGCCACCGGCAACGACGGCCAATACCAGCGCCTGTGCCGCTTGCTGGGGCTGAACGACATGGCCACCGCGCCCGAATTTTTGAAAAATTCGGACCGGATCGCGAATCGCGACGAGATGACCCGCAAGCTGACCGCCGCGACCGTGTTGCGCGCGCGGGATGATCTGCTGGCGGCCTGCGAGGCCGAAGGCGTGCCAGCCGGGCCGATCAACGATATGGCCGACGTGATGGCAGACCCGCAGATCGTCGCGCGCGGAATGCAGATCAATCTGGACGGCGTGCCCGGTGTGCGCACGCCCATCGTGTTTTCGGATGCGGAATTGTCGTTGCACCGTCCGGCGCCCAAGCTGGGCGAGGACAACGATTTGGTCTGAGCGTGTCGGGGGCTCTGCCCCCCAGCGCAGTCGCGCCATCCCCCGGGATTTTCCGAACCAGAGAATAAAGCACTTCCCGGAAAACATGACAGACAGGCTATCACTCAGCGCGTTGAAATCTATGATTTCAGGCAGCGTTAAGTGATTCAGGTTTTTTCGAAAGTGCTATCGGCTCAGGGCCGTGGCAGGGCCTTCAGGCGTTCGTCGAGGGCCGCGGCGTCGTCGAAATGCAGACGCACCGGCAGGGTAATGACCCGCGACCGATAGGCGGCAGGCAGGCGCGCGGCGTCCTTTTCCGTCGTGACCAATTGCGCACCACGGGCGCGGGCGTCTGCGTCCAGCCGTGACAGAAGCGCGGGCGACAGGGTTTGATGATCGCCCAAGGGTTCGGCGTGCACGATGGTGGCCCCCAGATCGCGCAGGGTGTCAAAGAACTTTTGCGGGCGGCCGATGCCCGCAAAGGCAAAGACCGGCGTGTCGGTCCAGTCCATTCCGGTTTGCAGCGGTTTCAGCTCGGCGCGCATGTGGGGCAGGGCGGTGTCCGGTTGAAAGGTCGCCTGATCATGGGCGTTGCCGATGCTCAGCAGGATGTCGGCGCGGGCCAGACCGGCGGCCACGGGTTCGCGCAGTGGCCCCGCAGGCAGGCAACGGCCATTGCCAAAACCGGTGGCCGCATCGACCACCACGATGCTGAGGTCCTTGGCCAGATCGGGATTTTGCAGCCCGTCGTCCATGATCACCACCGTCGCCCCCGCCTCTTGCGCGGCGCGGCCCCCGGCGGCGCGGTCGCGGGCGACCCACACCTCGGCAAAGGCCGCCAGCAGCAGCGGCTCGTCGCCGACCTGTTTGGCGGTGTGGCGGGCGGGGTCCACGCGCACGGGGCCGGTCAGCGATCCGCCGTAGCCGCGCGTGACGATATGGGGCGTGTGGTAAAGGTCGCGCAGTTTCTCGGCCACGGCGATCACCGTGGGCGTCTTGCCGGTGCCGCCTGCGTTGATGTTGCCGACGCACACCACCGGAATGTCCAACCGCAGCGGCGCGCCCTTGGCCAGACGGATGGCGGTGGCGCGTGCATACAGATGCCCCAGCGGCGACAGCAGGCGGGCTTGCCATGCGGGGCGGTCGGGGGCCGTGTTCCAGAATTCGGGCGCGCGCATCAGCTTAGTCCATCCTCTCGGGCGTCAAGACCATCCTGAACCAGATTGATGATCCGCTCCATCGTGTCGGCCCCTTCGGTCACCACATCCCAGCCCGCCATCGCCATCTTGGCCGCCTGATCCGGCGCGATCAGCCAGGTTACGGCAGCGCCCAGGCTTTCGGCGTCGTTGACGATACGGGCGGCACCCGCGTTGGCCAGCCGGCGATAGGCGTCCAGATGCTTGCCGACGCTTGGGCCATACAGCACCGCCGACCCCAACGCCGCGGCGGCAAAGGGGTCTTGGCCGCCTTGTCCCGTTTCCAGCGATCCGCCAAGGAACGACACAGGGGCGACGCGGAACCACAGGCCGGTCTCGCCCGGCAGGTCTGCCACCACCACCGACGTATTGTCATCGGGATAGGTGCCATCGGACCAGCGCACCATGCGCAGCGCGTCCATTGCGCACAGGTTGGTCGCCACCGTGTCGGCAGCGGCATCCAGCGGGTTCAGGACCAGCAGCAATCGGTGCGACAGACGCTGGGCGCGGCGGTGGGCGGTCAGCACGGCAGAGACTTCGGCGGCGGTCACGCCGGCGGCAAACCAGACGGGGCGGCCGGACAGCGCTTGCGACAGGTCATCCACATCCTGCGGCGACGCAGGCAACGCCTGCCCCCCCGGCACCAGCGGTGCGGTGCGGTCGATCTTGGCCGCGGGCACACCCAACTGTTTCATCCGCGCTTCGGCGGCATCGCTGCGGGCCAGCACATTGTCGAAATGCGCCAGCAACTGGCGCGGCACCTCGGTCAGCCAGCGGTCGCGGCGCGTGTCGAACCCGTCGGCCCCCGCATCGACCAGAAACATCGCACAGCCCGAGGCAGCAACCGCTTCGACAAGATTGGGTTGCAACGCGCCCCAGACCCAGATCATCGCGTCCGGCTTCCAGTGGTCCACGAACGCAGCGGTTGCTGTGGGGTGTTCGGGCGGCAAAGCTGCGGTCAGCAGGCGCGGGTCGTCGCAACCCTCGGGTGCGGTGGGGCCGGTCACCAGAACTTTCAGATCAAAGCGCGCCGCGATCAGCCGCCGCGCCAGATCGCGGACGTGCGCGGTTTTGCCCGGCTCGGCGGCATGCAGCCACACCAGCTCGCCCTTGGGGCGCGGCGCATAGTCGGGCAGCTTTGGCACCGGCCCGCGACGGGTCAGCGCCCTGTAGGCTGCAAATCCCAGCGAGCGGGCCATGGGCGCGGATTAGCCCAGTTCTTCGGTGGGCGTGGCTGCGTTTTCTTCGTCACGCAGTCGGTGCAGGTGGGCGATGTAATAGCGCATATGCGCGTTGTCGACGGTGCGCTGGGCCTCGTTCTTCCAGGCGTCATAGGCGCTGGCATAATTGGGGAAAATGCCCACGATGTGCAGGTCGTCGACGTTTTTGAACACGTTTTCGGAAGGTGTCACAAGCTCGCCTCCGAAAACGAGGTGCAGGCGTTGGGTCATGGGATGAATCCTTTGATCGGGCGGAATGTCTGGCCCTGCGCAGTGTGCGCAAAGCCGCGTGTCGGGGTCAAGGTGATGGTGGTTGCAAGGCCGCGTGAAGGCCCGCGTGGACCACGGGGGTGGCGGCGATCACGCCGTTCAGCGTGGGATGCGGATTGTTGAACCGCAACGGCAGGCCCGTGCGGTCGGTGATGGTGCCACCTGCCTCGCTGACGATCAGCGCACCGGCGGCGATGTCCCACTCCCAACTGTCGCGCAGGGTCAGCATACCGTCAAAGCGTCCCTCGCCCACAAGCGCCAGCCGGTAGGCCAGCGACGGGCGGTGCCCGCGTTTCAGCGCCGGGGGCGTGCCGTCGCGCCAGTGGTGGGGTTGCAGCGCGGGCTTGGTCACCAGAACGGAACAGTCCTGCATCCGCTCGGTGTCCGAGACGGCCAACGGCGCGCCGTTCAGCGCAGCCCCCTGCCCCAGACCCGCCGTATAAAGCTTGTCCAGCATCGGCAGGTAGACGGCGGCGGCGGTGATCTGCCCGCCCTCGGCCACGGCGATGCTGTGCGCCCAGGTCTTGCTGCCTTCGACAAAGCTGCGGGTGCCGTCGATGGGGTCGATGATAAACACCGTGTCCCGTCCCAGCCGCGTGGCGGTGTCTTCGGTTTCCTCGGACAGCCAGCCATAGCCGGGACGTGCGGTGCGCAGCATGTCGGTCAGCATGTCGTTGACGGCCAGATCAGCCTCGGTCACCGGACCTGCGCCGCCGGGCTTGTCCCAGCGTTGCGCGTCGGGGCCGGTAAAGCTGGTGGCGATCCGGCCCGCCGCACGCGCGGCGTCGATCAGCAGGGGAAGATCAGTTGCCGGCAAGGGTCATTCCCGGAACCAGAAGCGACGGCACGACGCGGCTGAGGTGGGTGCGCGCATCATTGGCGGGCACGATGGCGCGCAGCATGTCGCGCAGGTTGCCCGCGATGGTGCATTCGTTGACGGCATGGGTGATCTCGCCGTTTTCAACCCACAGGCCCGCGGCCCCGCGGGAATAGTCGCCGGTGTTGGGGTTGATGGTCGACCCGATCATCGACGTGACCAGCAGGCCGGTGCCCATGTCACGGATCAGATCGTCGCGGCTGGCGGTGCCCTGGGTCAGCTCCACGTTCCAGATACTGGGCGACGGGCCCGACGATGTGCCGCGCGCGGCGTTGCCGGTGGAGGGCATTCCCAGCTTGCGGCCCGTTGCCAGATCCAGCGTCCAGCCGGTCAGCACGCCGCCGTCCACGATGGCGCGGCGGGTGGTTGGCAGCCCTTCGGCGTCAAAGGGACGCGAGGCCGCGCAGCGGGGGCGGTGGGGGTCTTCGATCAATGACAGCGCGTCGGGCAGTATTTTCTCACCCAGGGCACCCAGCAACCACGACGACCCGCGCCCGATGGCAGCGCCGTTCACGGCAGACAGCAAATGCCCGATCAGGGTCGAGGACACGCGTTCGTCAAACAGCACCGGATAGGTGCCGGTGCGCGGTTTGCGCGGGTTCAGGCGGGCGATGGCGCGTTCGGCGGCTTCGCGGCCGATGTCTTCGGGGCTGCGCAGGTCGGCCTGAAAGATGCGCCCGTCGCCGGAATAGTCGCGCTCCATTCCAGCACCTGTGCCTGCGATGGCGACACAGCTGATGCCACGGTCGGTGCGCGCATAACCCCCGGCAAAGCCGTTGCTGGCCGCGATGTGCACCTGCCGCGCGCCGTAGGCCGCCGAGGTTTGCGACACCTGGCTGATACCGTCCTGTTCCAGGGCGGCCGCTTCGGCGCGGCGGGCGTGGTCTTGCAATGTGGCGGCGTCGGGTTCAGGCGACGGATCGGCCAGTTCCAGTACAGAAACGTCCCAGTCTTGTACCAATTGTTCGGGATCGGCGAGACCGGCATAGGCATCTTCGGGCGCTTCGCGGGCCATTGCCACCGCGCGCACCGCCATTTCGGAAATCGTCCGCTCCGAGATGTCCGAGGCCGACACATTCGCCACACGGCTGCCGACAAAGACCCGCAGACCGATGTCCACGCCCTCGGACCGTTCCGCATGTTCCAGCGCGCCCGCGCGCACATCGACCGACACCGATGTGCCCTGAACCGCCATCGCATCGGCGGCGTCTGCGCCTGCATCGGCGGCGGCTTTCAGCAATTGGTCGGTCAACGCATCAAGGGAACGGGTCATCAAAATCTCCGATTGAATTGGCCATGAGGTAGCCCCCGCGCCCTCTGCGCACAAGGGGGCGGCCCTGTTCGTTCGGAAAAAGACGCGGCAAATGCGCCCTATGTCTGCGCATTGGGCAGGGCCGCAGGGCGGGCGGGTTTCCGCTGTAAGCAGGCGCTTAAACGGGCGGAATAAGCGGCGGGTCAATGGTGCGGAGGCGCTGATGCCCGCAGATCAGGGCCAGACGACAACACCCGTTGCCGTTCCTATCCAACATCAAACCGAAAACGAGGATACCATGCGTATAATTGCTTTGATCACCCTTATGGCCTTTGCCGCCCCTGCCTTTGCCGCCGACCTGACCGCCGACACGATGCTGGGCAAGACGATGGACGAGGTGAAAGCCACGCTGACCGACATGGGCTATGAGGTCCGCAAGGCCGAGATGGAAGACGGCAACATCGAGGTTTACTTTGTCAAAGACGGCAAGATGGGCGAAGTCTATGTGAACCCTGAAACCGGCGCGATCACCAAGCTTGATGTGAAAAACTGATCATGCCGACTGTGACACACCTGCAAAACGGGCGCGAAGGCGCCCGTGACGTGGCCGTGTGGGACCCGCTGGTGCGGCTGATCCACTGGTCGCTGGCGCTGACGATCCTGTTGAACGGCGCCTTTACCGATGACGAGGGCATGGTCCATCAATGGGTGGGCTATGTGGCACTGGGGCTGGTGGGCATTCGCGTCGTCTGGGCGTTGATCGGCCCACGACACGCACGGTTCGCGGCCTTTCCGCCCAATCCGATGCGGGCGCTGCGCTATCTCAAGGCAGTGCGGGCGGGGGATCGTACCGTGCATCTGTCGCACAATCCGCTGGGGGCGCTGATGGTGTACAACCTGTGGCTGACGGTCATCGCCATGGGCGTGACCGGCTATATGATGACGACGCTGCGGTTCTTCGGCATTGATTGGGTGAAAGAGGCGCATGAACTGGCGTTCAACTGGTTGATGCTGTCGGTGGCGTTGCACGTGGCCGGTGTGGCGTTCGACACATGGCGATCCGGTGTCAATCTGCTGCGCGCCATGCTATTGGGACGCAAACGTATTCCCAAGGGAACCTCTGTGGAATGAAGCGACCTGCGCGGCCCGCAAAGGCAAAGGAACGACGCGCCACGGTGCTTGCGGGGATCATCATCCTTCAGGCGCTGTGCGCGGCGTTTTTCATCGGTGACGTGCTGACCGACATGCGCGAGGGCGCGCATCTGAACGACGCTTTGCTGGCGGCGGAAAGTGTTGCCGCGATTGCCCTGTCGGGTGGGGTGATTTTCCTGATGATCGAATTGCGCCGCCTGCTGAACCGTATGAGCGATATGGACGCAGGTCTGAGGGTGGCACAGGGGCAGTTGGCCGAGGTCATGGACGGTTTGTTCGACGACTGGAACCTGACAGCCGCCGAGCGCGACATTGCCGTGATGATCTGCAAGGGACTGGACAACGACGAGATCGCGCGGGTGCGGCAGACGGCGGCAGGCACTGTGCGCGCGCAGGTCACCAGTGTTTATGCCAAGTCGGGCGCGCACGGACGCAGCCAGTTTGTCAGCCTGTTTCTGGACGAGCTGATGGCCGGTGATTTTGGCGGAACGGGGCCGCAGGACGCGCCGACACAGCAACCCTGAGACAGCAACCCTGAGACAGCAAAAGGGGGCGGCACCTGCGCACCGCCCCCTTGTTTCGATTGATCGGGTTCGAATGAACCGGTCGATTACTTCAGCCGCTGGCCGTTCGCCAGAACGTGACCTTCTTCGTTGATCTCAAGCTTGGATTTCAGCGAATCCGGTCCGTCACCCGGCACGGCAAACAGACCCATCATCATCCGCGCGCCCATTGCCTGTTCTTCGGGCAGCAGGCCCATCGCCACCAGCTTGTCGATCAGGCCGTTGCCGCCCACCAGTGTCAGATCGACGCTGCCGGTCGGCTTTGGCATCCCGTCAAAGGTGGTCGTATCGGTGTTGTCAAAGGTAAAGGCACCCGACCCGTTCAGCGCCGCACCTGCCGCCTCGACGGTGATGTCGTTGATATCCAGCGCGTTCAGCTCGCCCGGCGCTTCGCCAGAGGTCTCCATCGCGGCGGCTTCTTGCGGGTCCATGAAGTTGACCAACAGCGTCGCCTTGCCCTCAAGATCGACAGCAACGGTGGCCGGATCGCGCGGCAACTGTGCCTGCGGGTCGAACATGCCCCACAGCACGTCGGACATGGTGAACCCTTCCAGCGCCAGTTTCAGGCCAAAGTCCTGTTCCTCGTCCGATTTCTGCACGGGGATCATCAGGCCGAACACCATGTTTTCCATGTTCAGATCAATCGGGATCGGCATTTGCGACATCAACGCCTTGATCGCCAGACCGGATTGCGAACCGGAATAGGACATCCCGTCTTCGGACATTGCCACTGTCAGGGCACCGCCGGTCGAGGAGCTGTTCAGCGTGCCGCCGCCGTCGGGGCCGTCAAAGCTGATGTCTGTCTTGCCGTTGCCATAGGTGAACTCGCCCTCGAAGCCGAACCCGGCGTCGATCATCGCATTCACGTCAGAGGGGTCGTCGACGGTCGGGATGTCGCCGCCACCGGTGAACGACATGCTGTCCACACCGCCGTTGATCGTGGCCGAGCCGTCGTCGTCGGGGCTGGCAAAGGCCATGTCATAGGTCACGGGGCCGGTTGTCATCGTCTGGCTGACATTGCGCAGGTCACCCTGAAGGATCCGCGACACGCCGCTCATATCGGCCAGCGACACGTCAACGCGGGCGACTTCCGGGCCGACGGGTTTGCCATCGACGGTCAGCTTTGCCAGTTTCATCCCGACGCTGTCGGCGGAATAGGTATAGGTCAGATCATCGGGATCGCCGGTGACCACCATGCCAAAGCCGTCTTGGACATAGTCGATGGTCAGGTCGAACGGCTTGCCATCCTCGGGTGTGCCGTCGACTGTGATCGCGCTGGTCGCGGGGATCTGAATAGACACGCTGCCGTCACCCACTTCGGTAAAGGTCACGCTGTCCATGGTCATCGCGGCCTTGACCGTGTCCTCGTCGGTGGACATGTCGATTTCCATGCGTACATCGGACACTGTCAGGGTGTCGCCAGACTGGGCTTCGGTGCCGGTCACCTCGTAGCCCATATCGTTCATGTAATCGCGCCAGTTGTTCCAGACGTCGGCGGCGGTCACATCGGCATATGCGGCGGTGCTGCCCAGGCAAATGGCAAGGGCGGTGCTGCTGGAGTATCGGGCGAAACGGGTCATGGATTGAATCCTTTAAAGAAGCGGTTGAACGCAAAGTTGCACTATCGTGTTGCAGCGCCGGAAGCGCGTCAAGGGGGAGGAAGGTCGGGATTCTCCCCACTGGACGTCGCCCCTGTTGCGCACTACCCCTTGGGCGCAAACAAATAAAGGACCCGGCAAATGGACATGACAGGACAAGTGGTGATGATCACCGGCGCGAGCCGTGGCATCGGGGCCGAAACCGCGCGGATTTTCGCCGCCGCAGGGGCCAAGGTGGCGCTGCTGGCGCGCAGCGAGAACGACATTGCCGAGCTGGCAGGCGAGATCGGCAAGGCGGCGATTGCGATTCCCTGCGATGTCAGCCGCTATTGGGAGGTCGAAGCGGCGGTGAACGCCACGGTCAAAACCTTTGGCGGGCTGAACGTGCTGATCAACAACGCGGGCGTGATCGAACCCATCGCCCACCTGATCGACGCCGACCCCGCCGAATGGTCCAAGGTGATCGACATCAATCTGGGCGGGGTGTTCAACGGAATGCGCGCGGCGGTGCCGGCGATGATCAAGGGCGGCGGCGGATCGGTTCTGACCATCAGTTCGGGCGCCGCGCATGGTCCGGTCGAGGCCTGGAGCCACTATTGCGCATCCAAGGCGGCGGTTCACATGCTGACCGCCTGTCTGGACAAGGAAAACGCCGCCGACGGCATTCGCGCCATGGGTCTGTCGCCGGGCACCGTCGCCACCCAGATGCAGCGCGAGATCAAGCAAAGCGGCGTGAATCCGATCAGCAAGCTGGACTGGTCCGACCACATCCCCGCCGACTGGCCCGCCAAGGCGCTGCTGTGGATGTGTTCCAAGGATGCGGATGGCTATTGCGGTCAGGAAATCTCGCTGCGCGATGAGGACATCCGCGCCAAGGTCGGTCTGTCATGATCGAACTGGCCCAGGATGGCGGGGTCTGGACGGTTACGATCAACCGCCCGGACAAGGCCAATTCGCTGACGCCCGAGATGCTGGCCGAACTGGCTGACATCGCCGAAAGCGCCACAGAGGCCCGCGCCCTGATCCTGACAGGGCGGGGCAAGGTGTTCAGCGCCGGTGCCGATCTGGATGCGGCGCGGGCCGGCATGGCCACTTCGCCCGATTGGGAACGTCTGTCGTCGGCCATCGCGGCACTGCCGGGGCTGACCATCGCGGCGCTGAACGGCACGCTGGCGGGCGGGGCCACGGGCATGGCGCTGGCTTGTGATCTGCGGATTGCCGTGGCGGGGGCAAAGTTCTTCTATCCGGTGATGAAGCTGGGGTTCTTGCCGCAACCCTCTGATCCGGCTCGCATGGCCGCGCTGATTGGCCCGGCGCGGACCAAGCTGATCCTGATGGGCGGCCAGAAGATCGACGCCGACACTGCGCTGGCTTACGGGCTGATCGACCGCATCGTCGATGCCGACGCGCTGGTGCAAACCGCGCACGACATTGCTGCCGACACACTGGCCGCCAACCCCGCCATCGCCCGTCAGATCAAGGTGATGTGCAGCCCCGACTAACCCTTCATCTTGCCAACGAAACTCCGGGGGAGGCGCGCCAGCACCGGGGGCAGCGCCCCCTAACGCCCCCGCCGCTTTCCCGGCACCTTCGAGGCAAAGCCGGGCGGGCGCTTGGCCACCCAGTCCAGAAACCGCGCCATCCTTGGATCGCTGCGGATCGCCTGGGGTGTGTTGTATTGCCGGGCCAGCTCGGCCTCGGTGAAGGTGCGGTGCACTTCGCGGTGGCAGATGTGGTGCAGCAGAACCACCGGCCCGCCCTTGCCGCCTTTCAGCTTCGGGATCAGGTGGTGCAGGCTTTGCGGCACATCGGCGGGAATCGGTCGCAGGCACAGCGGGCAGGTGGGCGTTTGGCTGTCATCAGGCATCGTCGGGCTTGATCCTTGGGGGATGGGCGGGCAAGACGGGGTGTTCGCGAAAGGAAATGACCTTGCAACACGATCTGTCCACTAAAACCGCTGCCGTGATCGGCGCAGGCCCTGCCGGGCTGATGGCTGCCGAAGTGTTGGCGCAGGCGGGCGTTCAGGTCACGATCTATGATGCCAAGCCTTCGGTGGGGCGCAAGTTTCTGATGGCGGGCAAGTCGGGGCTGAACCTGACCATGGACGCGCCCTTGGATGCGATCGTGCCGCAGTATGCCGAGGCCGCAGAGACGCTGCGCCCCATCCTTGCGGGCTTTGACGCCGCCGCCGTGCAGGACTGGGCGCGCGGGCTGGGGCAAGAGGTGTTTACCGGCTCGTCCGGGCGTGTGTTTCCCCGCGCGATGAAGGCGTCGCCGCTGTTGCGCGCGTGGCTGGTGCGGTTGAACGATTTGGGCGTGCAGGTGCAAACGCGCTGGCGCTGGACCGGTTGGGACGGCGATGCGCTGACCTTTGATCAGGGTAGTGTCGTGGCGGATGTGACCGTTCTGGCGCTGGGCGGTGCCAGTTGGGCGCGGCTGGGGTCGGACGGGGCATGGGCGGATACTCTGCACGCACAGGGCAATCCTGTCGCCCCCTTTGGCGCGGCGAATGTCGGGCTGCACGTCCCATGGTCGGCGCATATGGCCCCGCACTTTGGCCAGCCGGTCAAAGCGGTCGCATGGCACGCGGGCGACCACACGTCGCGCGGCGAGGCGATCCTGTCGGCCAAGGGGCTGGAGGGTGGCGGTATCTATTCCATCGCCCGCGCCGTGCGCGAGGGGGCGGCGGTGAACGTGGACCTGATGCCCGACCAAACCGTGCAACAGGTTGCCGAACGGCTGTCGAAAAGGCGCGGCAAGGAAAGCCACGCCAACCACATCCGCAAGACGCTGAAGCTGGAGCCGCTGAAGCTGGCGCTGGCGCAGGAATGGGCGCGGCCCTTGCCGCAGGACCCCAAGGCGCTGGCGGGCGTGCTCAAGGCGCTGCCGGTGGCCCACACCGGCCTGCGTCCGCTGGACGAGGCGATTTCGACAAGTGGCGGGCTGCGCTTTGACGGGCTGGACGCGCACCTGATGCTCAAGACGCGCCCGGGCACCTTTGCCGCGGGCGAAATGCTGGATTGGGAAGCGCCGACAGGCGGCTATCTGATCACCGCCTGCATGGCCACGGGGCGCTGGGCAGCACAGGGGGCCGTGGCCCATCTGCAATCGGCCTAGTGGTTCAGCGCTGCGCGAAACGCGGGTCGTGCGCGCATCCGCTTCAGATAATCCTTCAACTTGTCGTCCAGCGGCGGAAAGCCCGCGCTTGCGGCCCAACCCATGCAATGGGCGGCCAGAATGTCGGGCACGGTCATCTCGTCGCCCATCAGAAACGATGACTGCAACCGGTTCGACAGGATCTGCATGGACTGTGCGAAATGGTCGTGCATCCGCGCCTCAAGCCCCGGCACGGCGTCCTTGTGGCGGGCGTTGGTCCAAAGGGTCGCGTCAACTTCGTCGATAAGCCACAGCGTCATCGCATCCTGATGCGCGCGTTGCGGCGTGCCTGCGGGGGCGGTGAACCTGCCGTGCTTGTCCGCAAGATAGGTCATGATCGCCACGCTGTCTGTCAGGCTGTGGCCATCGTCGATCAGCGCCGGGATCTTGCCCAGCACGTTGTGTTTCAGCGCGATTTCGGACTGCGGGCCTGCGGGTTCCTGATCGTAGTCCGCGCCCAATTCCTCAAGCAGCCACATCACGCGCAGTGTGCGGGTCTTGGTGGCGCCGATGACAGTGTACATGATGTGTCTCCTGTTGTGTTGGGCCAAGGATGGCGTGGCAGTGGTGCAAGATGCAAGCGGCTGCGCCGAGATTGTCGGGGCTTTGATATGTACTGACACTACCTGTCACCACGCCCGCCTAGGCTGCACCCGTCACAGCAAGGAGAGCACAGATGGCACGAACAGGGTCCTGCAATTGCGGTTCGGTCCGCTACAGCATCGCGGCAGATGTCCGTCACACCGGCGCCTGTCACTGCGGCATGTGCCGCAAGTGGTCGGGCGGCGTCTATCTGGGGGTCGAGGTGGCACCCGACGACCTGACGATAGAAGGACAGGACAAGCTGACCATCTACACGTCATCGCCCTGGGCCGAGCGGGCATTTTGCAGCATCTGCGGGTGCAACATCTATTACCGTGTCACCGCCCCCGGTCCAAATCAGGGCACCTATCACGTCGGCTTGGGCACGCTGGACGACGCAGGCGGCATCACGTTGACCGAAGAGATTTTCATTGACCGCAAGCCACTGGGCTATGCCTTTGCCGGCGATAGGAAAACAATGACCGAGGCCGAGGTGATGGCGATGTTTGGCCCGGACTAGCGCGCGGCCAGCATCGCCAACCGGATAAAGGCGCGCTCGACCAGCGCCATTGCAGGCGCGTGCTGACCAGCCGAGCGCAGGGCAAGGTCGGTGTCGGTCAGTACCGTCAGCGCGGTTTCCAGCTTGGCCGGTCCCCAGTTGCGCGCCTGCGCCAGCATCTTGTCCCGGTTCGGCCCCCAGATTTGCGGGCGGCCTGACGTGTCCACGGCGGCGCGGTGCAGGTTGCGAAAGTGGCGCATCGCGCCGATGCACAGGGTCACGGCGGTCACGCCCTGCGCCTGCAACTTGCGCATCACCGGCCCGATGTCGGCGGCACGGCCATCGCCCACCACCAGCAGCACGTCGTCCACGTCTGCCTCGGTCGAGGTGGGGGCGTTGGCGACGATGTCTTCGGCGGTCAGCGGGGTGCTGTCGCCGTGTTTGTACAGGCTGATCTTTTCCAGCGTTTGCCGGAAATCGCCCGGGTCCAGATCGCGGGCCAAGTCGTTCAGCATGTCCATCACTGCACGGTCGGGGGCTGTGACACCGGCCTCGCGCAAAGCGGCCTCGATTTCGTCGCGGGTGGGCGGGTTGTCGTAAATGCCGACCGCCAGTGCCGATTTGTGCCCCTCGAACGCCTTGCGCAGCTTTGATGTGGGTTTCAGCGCACCCGCCGTCACGACGATCTGCGCATCGCCTGCCTGCCAGTCCTTCAGTGCCGCGATGATCGTCTCGGCGGTGTTCTCGTTGGCATCCTCGACAAAGGCGGCGCGGGGGCCGGGGAAGAACCCGATGGCCTTGATCGCGTCCAGCAGCATCGCGGGGTCTTTGCGCAGGTCGGCAGCGGGGATGCGGGTCAGGCGCATTTCCTCTTCGCCCTTGTCACCGATCAGCGCCTTAAGCAGTTGCTGGCGTTTCAGCGACACGCGCATGGCGTCGGCCCCGTAGATCAGGATGCCCGTGCTGTTCGGATCGGGTTTGGCGAAATAGCCGTTTGCCTGTGCGCCGGCCAGTTTCATAGCTTGGTGGCAAGCAGCCGGTCGACAACCATGTCCCCCAGCGTCGTCATCAGCCGTTTGCGGGCATCGCTTTCTGCGGCCAGCGTGGCGACGGTGGTGCCGGTGGCGGAATAGCCGGTGAAATTGGTGACTGTGCCGGTGCCGACAACCGCGCCGTTGGCCGCATTGGTCAGGATATAGGTCGCCGTGCCCAGCAGGTTATAGCGGTCGATGTCGCCATCGGAATCAATCGCCAGCCCTTCTTGCGTGACGATCAGGTCGATCCCCAACTTGAACGCAGGATCGGCTGCGCGGTCCAGTCGGCGTTCGATCTGTTGCAGCATAAGCTGATCGTCGCGGGTATCGGGCGCCTCGACCAGCACCCGGCCCTGCAAGGCCGTACCGGCCCCTTGTGGGCCGTAAACGGGCGTAAACCCGCAGGCGGCCAGCAGGGGCAGCGCAAGCAGCGTTTTATACAACGACATTGACGATCCGTCCCGGCACCACGATCACCTTTTTCGGCTGGCCCCCGTCCAGGGCCTTTTGAACAGGTTGGCTGGCCAGCGCCAGCTTTTCAACATCTTCCTTCGACATATCCGCAGGCACGGTGATTTCGCCGCGCCGTTTGCCGTTGATCTGGATCGGCAGGGTCACCGTGTCGTCGACCATCATCGCCTCGTCGGCCTGCGGCCAGTCGGCCAGCGTGATCAGGCCCGCGCCGCCCTGATGCGACCAGATCGCCTCGGCCAGGTGCGGGGTCATGGGGGCCATCAGTTGCGCCAGCGTCATCACGGCAGTGCGTTGCGCCGCGTGGCCTGCCTTGGATTTCTGCAAGGTGGCGGTAAAGGCGTACAGTTTGGCGATGGCAGCGTTGAAGCCAAAGGATTCAATCGCCACGGTCACATCGTGAATGCATTTGTGCATGGCGCGCAGCAGGTCGTCGTCGCCTTCGCCAGCCGCATCTTTGTCCATGTCGGTAATGCGGTGCGAGATGTTCCAGACCCGGCTGAGGTGCTTGTACGCGGCTTCGGCCCCCGAGGCGGTCCATTCCACGTCTCGTTCGGGCGGGCTGTCGGACAGCACGAACCAGCGCGCGGTGTCGGCGCCGAAGGATGAAATGATGTTCAGCGGGTCGACCACGTTGTTCTTCGACTTGGACATCTTGGCAGAGGGGATGATTTCCACCTCGGCGCCGCCGTCTTTCAGGAACGCCTTGTCGCCCTTCAGCTCGATCGCTTCGGGGTAGTGATAGACGGGGCGGCCGTTGTCGCCTGTGGTCTGGTAAATTGCGTGGGTCACCATCCCTTGGGTGAACAGCGCATCGAAAGGTTCGATGGCGCTGGCCGGCAAGTGTCCGGTGATCTGCATCGCACGGGCAAAGAAACGCGAATACAGCAGGTGCAGAATCGCGTGCTCGACCCCGCCGATGTACTGATCGACGTTCATCCAGTACGCCGCATCCTCGGCCACCGTGGGCGTATCGGCGCGCGGGGCGGTGAAGCGGGCGAAATACCACGACGAATCAACGAATGTGTCCATCGTGTCGGTTTCGCGTTGCGCCGGTGCGCCACATTTCGGGCAGGCGCAGTCACGCCATGTGGGGTGACGGTCCAGCGGGTTGCCGGGGGTGTCAAAGCTGACGTCATAAGGCAGCTCGACCGGCAGGTTCTCTTTCTTTTCAGGCACCACGCCGCAGGTTTCGCAATGCACCACCGGAATCGGGCAGCCCCAATAGCGTTGCCGCGACAGGCCCCAGTCGCGCAGGCGGTATTTGGTCACGCCGTGACCAACGCCGTTGGCTTCGCAGGTCTCGATAGCCTCGATGATGGCGGCATCGCCGGTCATATCGCGCGGATCGCCGCCCAAGGGGCGCACAAAGTGCACGGTCACGTCCTTGCCGGGGACAAAGGCGTCGCCGCCGTCTTCGGGGGCGGTGAATCCATCGGTGTTGGTGGGGGCAAAGGTGGACGTTACCGGCAAGCCGTATTTGCGGGCAAACTCCAGATCGCGTTCATCATGCGCAGGGCAGCCAAAGATCGCGCCGGTGCCGTAATCCATCAGGATAAAGTTGGCGATGTAGACGGGCAGTTCCCACGATGTGTCAAACGGGTGCCGCACGCGCAGGCCGGTGTCGAAACCCATCTTTTCGGCGGTCTCGATCTCGGCGGCGGTGGTGCCGCCCTTGCGGCATTCGGCGTTGAACGCAGCCACGTCGGCGTTGTCACGTTCCAGCGTCTTGGCCAGCGGGTGATCGGGCGAGATGCCGACAAAGGACGCACCGGCCAGCGTGTCGGGGCGGGTGGTGTAGACTTCGACGCGGTCAAAGCCGTCGGGCGCGGGCGCGCCATCGTCCGGCTGGCCGATCAGAGAAAAGGCAAATTGCAGCCCGCGCGATTCGCCGATCCAGTTTTCCTGCATCAGCCGCACCTTGGCGGGCCAGTTGTCCAGACCGTCCAGCGCGTCCTTCAGCTCTCCGGCCATATCGGAAATCTTGAAGAACCACTGCGTCAGTTCGCGCCGCTCGACCTCGGCGCCCGAACGCCAGCCCTTGCCGTCGATCACCTGTTCATTGGCTAGAACGGTCATGTCGACAGGGTCCCAGTTCACTTGGGCGTTCTTGCGATGGACCAGTCCGGCATCGAGGAAGTCGAGGAACAGCGCCTGCTGCTGGCCATAATATTCGGGATCGCAGGTGGCGAATTCGCGGGACCAGTCGATAGACAGGCCCAGCGGCTTCATCTGGCCGCGCATGTCCTTGATGTTGTTATAGGTCCAGTCGCGCGGGTGGCCGCCGATCGCCATCGCGGCGTTTTCCGCAGGCATCCCGAAGGCGTCCCAGCCCATCGGGTGCAGTACATTGTGCCCTGTGGCCATCTTGTAGCGCGCCACCACGTCGCCCAGCGTGTAATTGCGCACATGGCCCATGTGGATGCGGCCCGACGGATAGGGGAACATTTCCAGCACATAATACTTGGGGCGGCTTTCGTCGCGCTTGGCCTGGAATATTCCGGCCTTGTCCCAGGCATCCTGCCAGCGGGCTTCAAGATCGGAGGGGGTATAACTGGGCATGTGCTGCTGTCCTGTCTGACACGAAAACGCCGGGCGAATGGCCCGGCGCAACTGTTAAAGTGATTTGTCCGGCGCTTAAAGCCTGTTGTCGGAGATCCGCAGCTGGCGGGCCCGCGTCAGGATCGCATCCTCGATGGCCCGCGTGGTGGCGGCGCTGGCCGGGCCGCCGCGCGTTTGCAGGGCCACGTTCAGCGAACGGGCGTCCAGCGCAGGGTCTTTGATCAAAACGGTCGCGCGATAGGCGCGGCCACCACCGGGTGGGGTGCCATAGCCGGTGACGATGACGCCGGTGAACGGGTCAACCGTCTGAACCGGCAGGAAATCCAGCACTTCCAGCGAGGCCTGCCAGATATAGCGGTTCACCAGCACCTCGGTTTCGTTGGATTTGCGATTGAACGCATTCCAGATCGTGTTTTCGGTGTCGATGTTGCTGGGGTTGTTCGGATTCGAATAATGTTCCGGACGTTCGGTCGCGGGTTTGCCGAAACGACCAATCGAACCACACGCCGTCAGCGCGCCCACAGCCCCGATGGCCACCGCAAGTTTGAAAAAGGATTTGAGCCGCATACCCGCACACCTATGCCTGTTTGGCACTTGGTCTACCCAAGCGACCGTGTCGGGGCAAGGTCTATGTCGGAAAGCGCCCTGATTGAAGCGAATTCGGGCATGTATACACTATAATAGAAATGCGGTTGTTCGCGCTGTGGCCCAACGTTTGACGGCATCACCCGAAAACTGGGTGTGGCAAAGCTGCATCATTAGCCGAACACATTGTGTCCCTGCGCTGCACATTGCTTGCCAAGACGGGGGCAAAAGAGGGAAACACCCTTCATACCCTCATCGGATTCCCCGACGTGGGCATGTGAAATTTACAACTCGAGGGACAACTCATGAAAAAAGTTCTCTTCGCTACAACAGCCCTGGTCGCGACCGCCGGCGTTGCAGCAGCAGACGTTACTTTCGGCGGCTACGGTCGCTTTGGTATCATCTATTCAAGTGCAGCCGGCCCTGACGGTATCGCGTCCACTTTTGGCGATGACGGTACCGGCGACAGCTCTGTCGACGTGACAAGCCGTTTCCGCCTGCAGATCGACGCGACCGCAGAATCCGATGGCGGTATCGTCTTCGGTGCCCGTGTTCGTATCGAGCAGGACAACGACGAGATTTTTGCCGCACCGGGTGCTGGCCCGATCAACCCTGCTGATGGTTCGTACAACAGCACCGGCATCAACGCCCCCCGATTCTTCGTCCGTTCCGGCGGTCTGGAAGTCGGTGTCGGCAATATCTTCGGCGCGCTCGAGTTCATGCCCGGCATGTACCCGGTCGACATGGGTCTTACCGGTCTGCAGTACGAGTACACCCCCTATCAGTTCAAGGGTGACTTTTATGACAGCGACGGTGCCGGTGCGGCAGCGACAAACAACGCGGTCGAAGTCCTGTACTCCACCGGCGACCTGTCTTTGCACGTCTCCGCATCTGACGGTGCCCGTGAGCGTCTGGCAGCGAACATCGCCTATACCTGGAACGGCTGGACCTTCGCGCTCGGCGGTCAGGACTCCAACAGCCCGACCGATACAGAATTGGCGGCCTCTGTCGGCGGTTCCTTCGGTCCTGTCGATGTGTCCCTCGCCTGGGCCGACAATGGTGTGGACGGCGACCAGATTACGCTGGCCGGCCGTGTCGATGTCGGTGCCGCGACGAACGTCGAGTTCTACGTTTCGGATGCCGACACCATCTTCGGTACGCCGACGAACAACAACTCCTACGGTGTCGACTTCAACCACGACCTGGGTGGCGGTACGTCCATCCGTGGCGGTGTTGCAAAGCTGTTTGCCGGTCACACCGTTGCTGACCTGGGTGTTCGCTTCAACTTCTAAGTTGAACAACACTTGATCGATTTGGGGCGGGCCTTGGGCCTGCCCCTTTTCATTTCTGCCCCCGTGTTGTTCTGTGCGCCTCAAGGCAGCAAGGGGAACATCATGGGTCTGACAGACATCACCACCAGATTGGCCAAGGCCGAAGCCGATGCGGGTCGCGCGCCCGGGTCCGTCACCCTGATTGCCGTCAGCAAGGTGCAGCCCAATGAGCGGGTGCGGCATGTGCTGGAGCAGGGCCACCGCAGCTATGGTGAAAACAAGGTGCAGGAGGCCGCGGGCAAATGGCCCGGTTTCCGCACTGATTTTCCCGGCGTCGACCTGCACCTGATCGGGCCATTGCAATCCAACAAAGCGCGGCAGGCGATCACCCTGTTTGACGCGATCCATTCGGTCGACCGGCCCAAGCTGGCCCATGCCTTGGCCCGGCTGGCCCAGGAAGAGGGGAAATGCCCCGAATTGTTCATCCAGGTGAACACCGGCGAAGAGGTGCAAAAGGCAGGGGTCCTGCCCGGTGATGCCGATGCCTTTGTCAGGGAATGCCGGGATCTCGATCTGCCGGTGCGGGGCCTGATGTGCATCCCCCCGGTGGATGAAGAACCCGCGCTGCATTTCGCCTTGTTGGCGAAGATCGCCGCACGCAACGGTTTAAGCGGCCTGAGCATGGGCATGAGCAGTGATTTTGAACGCGCCGTGGCGCTGGGGGCAACACATATCCGCGTGGGATCGGCCATTTTTGGTGACCGCGTCCCAACCTAGGCCGGAACGATCAGCCGCGTGCCAGGCGTGATACGCGCCGCGACCTGCGCCAGATGGTCTGGGCGCAAGGCAACGCAGCCCTCCGTCGGATAGCCCGGCCTGCGCCAGCGGTGCATGAAAATGGCCGACCCCGCACCCGCCTTGGCGTCGGGCCAATTCCAGTCCAGAACGATCACCAGATCATATAGCGGATCGGCGCGGCGCAGGGCTTCGTGGCTGTGGGCATAGGGTGCGCGCACCTGGTGGTTGTAATCCGGCTGGCCCGAAGCATCAGACCACAGATCACGCGGCCCGATGGGGGTGGCCCAGGGGGCGGGTGGCGCGATCCGGTCGGGGCGGTACAGCATTCCGACAACGTGGTGAATGCCCACCGGCGTCGCCCCGTCGCCCTCGCGTTTGGTCCGCGACAGCCCGCCCTTGCCGATGGTGCAGGGATAGACCCGCGCGCCAAAGCGCAAACCGCGTGGGGTCAAAACCATATCGGCAGGGGTCACAGCAGGTGTCCCGACTTGCGCGCCTTGGTCGCCAGATAGGCGGTGTTGTGGCGGTTTTCACCGACTTTCAGCGGCACCCGTTCGGCGACGGAGATGCCGCAGGTGTTCATCATATCAACCTTTTTGGGGTTGTTGGTCAGCAGGCGCACGGACGAAAACCCCATGGATTTCAGAATGTCCGCGCCCAGGCGAAAGTCACGCTCGTCATCCTCGAACCCCAGGCGGTGGTTGGCTTCGACCGTGTCAAACCCCTGATCCTGCAAGGAATACGCGCGCATCTTGTTGGCCAGGCCAATACCGCGCCCTTCCTGGTTCAGGTACAATAGAACGCCCGCGCCCTGCGTGCCCATCTGCGCCAACGCGCCGCGCAATTGCGGGCCGCAGTCGCATTTGAGCGATCCCAGAACGTCACCGGTGAAACAGGCGGAATGCAGTCGCGCCAGCACGGGCTTGCTGCGGTCGGGGCGGCCGATTTCAATGGCGTAATGTTCCTCCGCGCCATCTTCGGGACGGAAAATATGCAGCCGCCCCGCTTCGGTCGCCTCCATCGGCAGGCGGGCGGCGACAATCGGATGCAGCGGGCTGGCCGAGGCGATGTGATCGGCCAGACGGGCCAGCGGCAGCGTGGTCAGCGCGTGTTGCGTCGCAAAAGGCCCCGCATCGTCCAGCGGCAACACCACGGCGGCGGGCAGCAAACGCGCCGATTTGCACAAGGCCAGCGCGGCACGATGGGCCAGCGCGTCGCCGTCGCGGGCGGATATCAACGGCCCTTTCATCGGGCTGCGCAGGTCGTCGGCAGGGTCCGCGATGGCCTGCACCCACGCCAGCGATGCATCCATCGGCAAGGTCAGACGCGCCAGGTCGCCGTCATAGGGACGCGCCTTTAGCGTCTCGGCGCGCCGTGCGGTGATTGCTAGCACAGGCGTCCCCCCGAGAGCCAGCACATCGGCCAGCCGTTGCGGGGTCAGCGTTTCGGCGGCCAGGACCAATGCGGCCCCGTCACCGGTCAGAACCACGGGCACGCCCATGCGCAGATCGGCCCGCGCCCGCGCAAGCTGTTCGATGATGTCGGGGGTAAAGGCCATATGCCGCGTCCTGAAGTTTCTTGTGATGTGATGTAAGCTATGCGAACCGGAAATGAAACATTTGCCCTGTTTGGCACACGTCCGCGTGAAAGAACTGTCGCAAATCTTGTCAGGAACGTGATGCAGGCTCATTTGGTCTGGCAGAACACAGGAGGCCCAAGATGCCACAACTGAAAAAAATTCTGCTGGTCGATGACGATGAAGACCTGCGCGAGGCGCTGAGCGAGCAACTGGTGATGACCGAAGATTTTGATGTCTTCGAAGCCAGCAACGGGGCCGAGGCCATGACCAAGGCCAAGGAAAGCCTGTACGATCTGGTCATTCTGGACGTGGGCCTGCCCGACACCGACGGCCGCGAACTGTGCCGTCTGATGCGCAAGCAGGGTGTGAAAGCGCCCGTTCTGATGCTGACCGGGCACGACAGCGACGCCGACACCATTCTGGGTCTGGACGCCGGTGCCAACGATTACGTGACCAAACCGTTCAAGTTTCCGGTGCTGCTGGCCCGTATCCGCGCGCAACTGCGCCAGCATGAGCAGTCCGAGGACGCGGTGTTTCAGCTTGGGCCGTATACGTTCAAGCCGTCGATGAAGATGTTGATGACCGAAGACGACAAGAAGGTGCGTCTGACGGAAAAGGAAACCAACATCCTGAAGTTCCTGTACCGCAGCACCGATGGCGTGGTGGCGCGTGATGTGCTGCTGCACGAGGTCTGGGGCTATAACGCCGGTGTTACGACCCACACGCTGGAAACCCACATCTACCGCTTGCGTCAAAAGATCGAACCCGATCCGTCCAATGCGCGACTTTTGGTCACGGAATCTGGGGGCTATCGCTTGCTGGCGTAGTGGTATATTCTCTTAAAACGGGAACTTTGCGCGGAACTTTTTGTGACGCTTTGGGTTTCTGAATAATCCCGCTGCATGTCCGGGTTAAACATGCACCTCCCTGTTGGACTTGGCCGGGCCTTTGTGCCCGGTCTTTTTTTGTTTGCCCGGTCCTTTTTGTTTGCCCGGTCTTTTTCGTTTGAACCTCCGCGTTTGCGGCCCCGTCGATATGGGGGCCAGCCCCCCGTCGCTGGCGCGCCGTCCCCCGGGATTTTCTGAACCAGAGAAGATGCGGGGTTTTTCGGTGGCGGCGCGGCCTTGGTCGGCATAGGGTCCAGCCACTGCAAATATGGGGGCATCGACATGACATTTTCTCTGGCAACCTGGAACATCAACTCGGTCCGCCTGCGCGAACCGATTGTGCTGAAGCTGTTGGCCGAACACGGGCCGGATGTGCTGTGTTTGCAGGAATGCAAAAGCCCCGTGGACAAGATCCCGCGCGAGGCGTTCAACGCCGCAGGGTACACCCATATGGTTGCGCGCGGTGACAAGGGGTACAACGGTGTTGCCATCCTGAGCCGGTTGCCGATCGAAGAGGTCGGAGCCGAGGATTTCGCCGGACTGGGCCATGCCCGCCACGTGTCGGCGCGGCTGGAAAACGGTGTGACCGTCCACAATTTTTACGTCCCCGCCGGCGGCGACGAGCCGAACCGCGAACGCAACGTGAAGTTTGGCCAAAAGCTGGATTACCTGACCGAGATGCGCGACTGGTTCCACGCACAAAAGCCGGAAAAGTCGATCATGGTCGGCGATCTGAACATCGCGCCGCGCGAAGATGACGTTTGGGACCACAAGAAGCTGTTGAAGATCGTAAGCCACACCCCGGTCGAGGTCGAACACCTGGCGCAGGTTCAGGATGCGGGCGACTGGGTGGACATCACGCGGCAGGATATTCCCGAGGGGCTGCTGTATTCGTGGTGGTCCTACCGCGCGAAGGATTGGGATGCCGCCGACAAAGGCCGCCGTCTGGACCACATCTGGGCCACGGGCGACATTGCGCAGGCAGGCCATTCCAGCCACGTTTTGCGGGATGCACGTGGTTGGGAAAAACCCAGTGACCATGCCCCGGTCTTTGCGACCTTCGACCTTTGAATTTGGCGCGACAGCGCACATATAGAAGACAAACACTGATGCAAGGACGGATGAAATGGAATTGAACCTGAGTGCAGCGGAGCCGCAAGCGACCGATCTGATCAAGGACGTGTCCGAGGCAACCTTCATGGCCGACGTGGTCGAAGCCAGCCAGACAGTGCCGGTGATCGTGGATTTCTGGGCGCCATGGTGTGGCCCGTGCAAAACACTTGGCCCGCTTCTGGAAGACGCCGTGCGCGCCGCCAAGGGGGCCGTGAAGATGGCCAAGGTCAACGTGGACGAGGCGCAGAACATCGCCGGTCAGTTGCAGATCCAGTCGATTCCGACGGTTTACGCCTTTTACAAGGGGCAGCCGGTTGACGGCTTTCAAGGCGCGGTGCCGCCTTCGGAAGTCACTGCCTTTGTCGAGCGTGTGATCAAGGCAGGCGGCGGTGAAGCCCCCAGCGACACATTGAACGACGCGGTCGAGGCGGCCGAGGAAATGCTGGCCGAGGGATCATTTGACGATGCGGCGCAGACCTTTCAGGCGATCCTGGAAGAAGACCCCGCACACGCCGGTGCCTATGGCGGTCTGGTGCGCGTGCACATCGCCAAGGGTGATCTGGACCACGCCGAGGCGGTCCTGAACGGTGCCCCCATCGAGATTTCCAAAAGCCCCGAGCTGGAAGCCGCCCACGCGCAGCTTGAACTGGCGCGTCAGGCTGCGAACGCCGGTCCCGTGGATGAATACCGCGCGGCGGTCGAGGCCAATGCAGACGACCATCAGGCCCGTTTCGATCTGGCGCAGGCCCTGCACGCGCACGGTGACACGGAGGCGGCGGTTGCCGAGCTGTTGGAGCTGTTCAAGCGTGACCGCGACTGGAACGACGGTGCGGCCAAAACGCAATTGTTCACCATTTTCGACGCGTTAAAGGCCAACGATCCGGTCGTCTTGAACGGGCGGCGCAAGCTTAGCTCGATGATATTTGTCTGATCCGTGCACCGGACTAGATAAGGATTATGCGCACCGCTGTTGATCTTCCCGACACCATCCCTGTGTTCCCCCTGCCGGGGGCCTTGCTGTTGCCGCGTGCGCATCTGCCGCTGCATATCTTCGAGCCGCGTTATTTGCAGATGCTGACCGATGCGTTGAAAACCGACAGCCGGATCATCGGCATGGTTCAGCCCAATCCGGTGCCGGGCCGGTCGGAAAATACGCTGCACACCATTGGCTGTGCGGGCCGCGTCACCCAGTTTTCGGAAACCGAGGATGGCCGGTACATGGTCACCCTGACGGGTCTGTCGCGGTTTCGCGTGGTGGAAGAGATCGAAGGGTTCACGCCCTACCGCCGGTGCAAGGCGTCGTGGGCAGGGTTTGACCGCGATCTGGGCGACAGCGAAACCGACGAGACACTGGACCGTGGGCCGTTTCTGTCGCTGCTGGGCCGGTATTTTGACGCGCGCGATCTGTCTGCCGATTGGGACACGCTGAAAGAGGCCGACGATGAATTGCTGGTCAATTCGCTGTCAATGATGCTGGACTTTCAGCCCGAGGACAAACAGGCACTGCTGGAAGCGCCATCGCTGGACACGCGGCGCGAGACGCTGGTGACCTTGATCGAATACGCGCTGCGCGGCGGCGGCGAAGGGGAGTTTTTGCAATGACCGGAAATGCGATTGAGACCGACCGCAGAATGCTCGAGGCGCTGGTGTGTCCGTGCACCCAGGCGACGCTGCGCTACGATGCCGAGGCGCAAGAGTTGATCTCGGAGGGGACCAAGCTGGCCTATCCGATCCGCAACGGCATTCCGATCATGCTGGACAGCGAAGCGCGCGTGATCGACTGATTTTCAGTAGGGCAGGGGGGGCGTTACAGCGGCTTGCCCTGCATCAGGCGCGGCAAATCGCCAGTCAGACCTGCGGCCTCGCGGATAGCGCCACGGCGCAGGCCGGGCAGCGCACCGATCACCCCCATGCCAATGTCGCGCCCGATCCGCAGGATGGGGTTGTCGTTTGAAAACAGACGGTTGAATGCGTCTGTCGCCATCGCCAAGGCGGTGTTGTCAAACCGCCGCCATTCCTGATAGCGGGCCAGCGTGGCGACGCTGCCGATGTCTTCGCCGCGCCGCGTGGCGTCGGTCAGCACTTCGGCCAGTGCGGCGATGTCGCGCATGCCTGCGTTCAGGCCCTGGCCTGCAATCGGGTGCACGCCATGTGCCGCATCCCCGATCAGCGCGACACGGTCGGCCACCATTTCGGTCGTCAGCGACAGGCCCAGCGGATAGGTCCAGCGTTTGCCAGTCAGACGGATGTCGCCCAGAAAATCGCCAAAGCGGGGGCGCAGCATGTCGATATAGTCCGCATCCGGCAGGGCATTGAACGCGTGCGCGTTCGCGTCGGTTTCCGACCAGACGATCGAGCTGACATTGCCGGGCAAAGGCAGGATCGCAAGCGGCCCCTGCGGCATAAAAAACTGGTGTGCAATGCCGTGGTGCGGCAGGTCGTGTTCGATGGCGCAGACCAGCGCGGTTTGGTCGTAGGACCACGCGATCCGCTTGATCCCCGCACGCTGCGCCGTGCCGCTGGCGCGGCCATCGGCACCGACGGTCAGCCGCGCGGTCAGCAGTTTGCCATCGTCCAGCGTCAGCGTGATGCCGGCGGCATGGGCGCGCTGGCCGGTGACGGCATGGCCGGACAGTTGCGTGATATGGTCGCTGGCGTCCATCGCGTCGATCAGGGCGCGGCGCAGGTGCCGGTCCTGAACCATGTAACCCATTGGCCCTTCTTCTATTTCCGCATGATCGAAGTGCATGAAAAACGGCGATGGCCCTTCACCCGCGCGCCCGTCGGTCACCTTGATTTCCAGCATCGCTTGCGCGTTGTCCGCCAGTTGGTCCCACAGGCCCAATCCCGCCAGCAGTCGCTGCGATGTCAGCGCCACGGCATAGGACCGCCCGTCGAAGGCGGCGTTCTTGCGCACGGATTGCGCGGTGGCGTCGATGACGGTGACGCGGTGGCCTTGGGACGCCATGGCAAGCGCCAGAAGGGGGCCGTTCAGCCCGCCGCCGATGACGGCAATATCGGTATCTGTGTTCATGACCTCCAATATGAGCGCGCGGCAGGGATTGTCCATGCGCCGAGGCGTCGCTACCGTCGCGAAAACGCAAAAGGAGCGGCGCGATGCAGGACTGGTTGTGGATGACGGCAAGCGATTTGGGGCGCGGTATAGGCGCGGGCGAGATTGACCCCGTCGCGCTGACGCAGGTCTATCTAGACGCCATCGAAGGCCACGACCTGCGCGACCGCATCTATGCCCGCGTCACCCGTGACCGTGCGCTGGCCGAGGCCGCCGCCGCCGCCGCGCGTGCGGGCAGCGGGCAGCGGCTGTCCTTGCTGGACGGCGTGCCGGTCAGTTGGAAAGATCTGTTCGATACGGCTGGCGTGGCGACCGAGGCGGGATCGAAGCTGTTGGCGGGACGTGTGCCGGATCGGGATGCCGTTGTGCTTGAGGCTGCGACGGCGGCGGGGCTGGTCTGTCTGGGCAAGACGCATATGAGCGAACTGGCGTTTTCGGGGCTTGGCTATAACCCGTCGACGGCAACGCCGCCTTGCGTGAACGATGCCGATGCGGTGCCGGGCGGGTCGTCTTCGGGGGCGGCGGCGTCGGTGGCCTTTGGTCTGGCGGCGGCGGGCATCGGGTCTGACACGGGCGGATCGGTGCGTATTCCGGCGGCGTGGAACGATCTGGTGGGGTTGAAAACCACGTCGGGCCGGTTGTCGCTGGAAGGTGTCGTGCCGCTGGCGCTGAAATTCGACACCATCGGCCCGCTGGCGCGCAGCGTCGAAGATTGCGCGCAATTGCTGGCGATTCTGGAGGGTGGCAAGCCTGCCGATCTGGCGGGCGCCACGCTGAAAGGGCGGCGGCTGGCCGTGGTGAATACGGTGTTCATGCAAGACGTGCGCGATGCGCCGCTGGCAGCCTTTGAAAGCGCGGTCGAGCGGATGCAGGCGGCGGGTGCCATCGTCGAGCGGATCGAAGTGGACGCCGTCCAAGAGGCGCTGGATTGTACCGGACCGCTGATTCCGACCGAAGCGTACGGTCTGTGGCGCGATGTGATCGAAGCCAAGCCCGATGCGATGTTTTCCGAAGTGCTGAAACGGTTCCGGCTGGGGGCCGATGTCAGCGGGCCGGACTACGTCGCGGCCTGGGCCGCGCTGGAGGCGGCGCGGTTTGGCTATGATGCGGCTGTGGCAGGATATGACGCGGTGATTGTACCGACCGGCGCCAATCTGCCGCCGAACCTGGAGCGGTTGAACACCGAGGATGATTATTACCGCACCGAGAACCTGATGACCCTGCGCAACACGCGCATCGGCAACCTGTTGGGGCTTAGCGCGTTGACCCTGCCGACCGGCGTGCCAAGCTGTGGTGTGATGCTGATGATGCCACCCGATTGCGAAGAAGCGCTGTTGCGGCTAGGCGCTGCGGCCGAGGCGGCGCTGGCGTGATCTGAGGGCGTGCATTTGGGGGCTTTGCCCCCGCCCTGCGGGCGCCCCCAGGATATTTTTAGCCAAAAGAACACGCGCAGTGCGCGAATGCCACAAGTTGCCGCTTTGGCGTGGTTTTGGTGGACGAGTTGGGGCACCTTGCGCTATCCTTGACCAAACGGGGCGACAACGATCCCGATCCGAGGCAGTTTTATGAATTTTCCCGAGCGGTTTTCGAACCTTCCGGCCTATGCGTTCCCGCGTCTGCGCGCGCTGTTGGACCATCATACCCCTGGCGGGGACGTGGTGCATATGACCATTGGCGAGCCGAAACATGCGTTTCCGGCCTGGGTCACGGATGTGATTGCGGAAAATACCGCCGGATTTAACTCTTATCCCCCGAACGAAGGCACGCCCGAGCTGCGGCAGGCGTTTTGCGACTGGGTGGCGCGGCGCTATGACGTGACGCTGGACGCGGAGACCAATGTGCTGCCTTTGAACGGCAGCCGCGAGGGATTGTACAACGTCGCAATGGCGCTGTGCCCCGAGAGCAAGAACGGCCAGCGCCCCGTGGTGCTGATGCCGAACCCGTTCTACCAGGTCTACATGCTGGCGGCGATTTCGGTCGGGGCCGAGCCGGTGTTTGTCAGCGCCACCGAGGCGACGGGACATTTGCCGGATTACACCAGCCTGCCCGCCGAGGTGCTGGCGCGGACAGTGGCCTGCTACATCTGCTCGCCCGCAAACCCGCAAGGGGCCGTGGCCGATCATGCCTATTGGTCCGATCTGATCGCACTGGCAGAGCAGAACGATTTCCAGATCTTCGCAGACGAATGCTATTCCGAGATTTACCGTGATACGCCCCCTGTGGGCGTCTTGCAGGTGGCGCGTGATGTGGGGGCCGACCCCGAGCGGGTCGTAGCCTTTCATTCGCTGTCGAAACGGTCGAACCTGCCGGGGCTGCGGTCGGGATTTGTTGTGGCGGGACCGCAAAGCACAGCGCGGATGCGTCAGTTGCGGATGTACACGGGCGCGCCGTTGCCTTTGCCGTTGCAAGCGGCCGCCGCCGCCGTCTGGGCGGACGAGGCGCATGTGGACGACAACCGCGCTCAGTACCGCGAGAAATACGACATGGCCGACCGTATTTTGGGCAATGTTGCGGGATACAAAGGCCCCGAGGCGGGCTTTTTCCTGTGGCTGCCGGTCGAGGATGGCGAGGCCGCGGCGCTGAGCCTGTGGCAGGCGACAGGCGTGCGGGTGCTGCCCGGCGCATACCTGAGCCAGAATGACGCGGCGGGTGTGAACCCGGGCAAAGGATATATTCGGGTCGCTTTGGTGGCCCCAAAGCCGGACGTGGAGCGGGGCCTGACGGCCATTCGTGACCATCTTTACGGCGCAGAATAACGAGGGACGAGAGCTATGGCATATCAGACACGCGGGCGCGATCCACTGTTGGACACCAACATGGCCGAGGCCATCGAAAAACGGGGCAAGGAGCTGGTTGGCATTGCCCTGTTGGTGGCCGGTCTGATGGCGGCTGCGATGATCGGGTCCTATACGCCGGATGATCCCAACTGGATGATGTCGACCGATGCGCCGGTGCAGAACTGGCTGGGCCGCACGGGCGCGTCGATTGCGGCACCCTTGTTCATGATCGCAGGCTGGGGCGCGTGGGGCATTGCCGCCGTGCTGCTGGTCTGGGGTGTGCGCTTTGCCCTGCACGCGGGTGACGAGCGGGCCGTGGGCCGGTTGATCTTTGCCCCGATCGTGGTGGCCTTTGGTGCGATCTATGCCGCGACGCTGGAACCTGACGCGCAATGGCTGCGCACCCATTCCTTTGGGTTGGGCGGGTTGTTCGGCGACACGGTCATGGGCGCGATCCTGACGATATTGCCGCTTGGCTCGGCCTTTGCGGTCAAGACGATGTCGCTGCTGATGGGTGTCGGAATCGTGGTTCTGTCTGCCTTTGTGATGGGCTTTACCGCCGTTGAGCTGAAACGGATCGGGCGGTTTTTGCTGATCGGGCTGATCATGGTTTATGCGTGGACCATGACGCTGTTGGGGCGCGGGGCCGCGGGTGCCGTGCAGGGCGCGCGTGTTCTTCAGGCGCGCACCGCCGAGCGTCGTGCGCAAAAGCGGATCGAAGCCGAAGAAAACCAGGCCTTTGCGGCACAGCAAAGCTTTGCCCAGCCGGTCGCGCACAAGGCGTCCGAGCCGACCATGTTCAAGGCGGATGCCGCGCCCAAGACCGGATTGCTGGCGCGGATGCCCACGCTGGTCAAACGCCCCGACGCGCAGCCCGAGCAAGAGATGCCCGAGCCGGAGCTGATCGAAAACTATAGCACCGCCGATGTGGGCGAAGGCCCCGGCGACGACCGGATCAAGGCCAAGATCGCCGACGTGATCAAAAGCCGCGTGCGTCAGGTGCCTGTCTTGCAGGCCGAGAAAACGGATACATCTTTGACCCGCGGTCTGGGGGCGGGCCGTCGCCCCGCGCCGCTGGTGCTGAACACCACGCGTCCGGCTGCTTTGCCGTCCGAACCGCCGATGACGGCCCCCGCCGCGGCTGCTGCCCCCGCAATGCGGGCCGAGCCGCCGCTGACCGCATCGCGTGCGGCTGATTACTTCTCGAAACCTGCGACAAAGCCGGTTGCCGCGCCAACAGTGGCCCCTGTGCGCGCACCCGCGCCCGAACCGATGGCCTATGCCCAAACGGACGATTACGCGGATGAACTGATCGAGGATCAATACGCCGAGGCTGAAGACGAACATTTTGAAGCGCTGTCGTTGCAACAGCCGCAAGCCCAAGCGCCGGTGATTCCCGTGGCCGAGCCACGCAAGGTTGTGCAGCAACCGGTGCGCAAGGTGGTGCAGCCCAGCAAACAGGCCCGCGCCGAAGCGCAGCCCGCGCTGTCGTTCGAGGACACGCACCCCGGTTTTGAACTGCCGCCGCTGAGCTTGCTGGAAAGCCCCGAAACCGTGCAACGTCTGCACCTGTCGGACGAGGCGCTGGAAGAAAACGCGCGCATGTTGGAAAGCGTGCTGGACGACTATGGCGTCAAGGGCGAGATTGTCAGCGTGCGTCCCGGTCCCGTTGTGACCATGTACGAACTGGAACCCGCACCGGGCTTGAAAGCCAGCCGCGTGATCGGTCTGGCCGACGACATCGCCCGGTCGATGGCGGCGCTGTCGGCGCGTGTGTCGACCGTACCGGGCCGGTCGGTCATCGGGATCGAACTGCCCAACGAGCACCGCGAAAAGGTGGTCTTGCGCGAAATTCTGGCCAGCCGCGATTTTGGCGACAGCAACATGCGCCTGCCGCTGGCGCTGGGCAAGGACATTGGCGGCGACAGTGTCGTGGCCAACCTTGCCAAGATGCCCCACCTGCTGATCGCGGGGACCACCGGGTCGGGTAAATCCGTGGCCATCAACACGATGATCCTGTCGCTGCTGTACAAGCTGACGCCGCAGGAATGCCGCCTGATCATGATCGACCCCAAGATGCTGGAGCTGTCCGTCTATGACGGCATTCCGCACCTGCTGTCCCCCGTTGTGACCGACCCGAAAAAGGCGGTTGTCGCGCTGAAATGGACCGTGGGCGAGATGGAAGAACGCTATCGCAAGATGTCCAAAATGGGCGTGCGCAATATCGAGGGTTACAATGGTCGCGTCCGCGAGGCGCTGGCCAAGGGCGAGATGTTCAGCCGCACGGTGCAGACTGGCTTTGACGACGACACCGGCGAGCCGATGTTCGAGACCGAAGAATTCCAGCCCGTCGCACTGCCCTATATCGTGGTGGTCGTCGACGAGATGGCCGACCTGATGATGGTCGCGGGCAAGGAAATCGAGGCCTGCATCCAGCGTCTGGCACAGATGGCGCGGGCCAGCGGCATTCACCTGATCATGGCGACACAGCGGCCTTCGGTCGATGTGATCACCGGCACGATCAAGGCGAACTTTCCCACGCGGATCTCGTTCCAAGTGACCTCGAAAATCGACAGCCGCACCATCTTGGGTGAAATGGGGGCCGAGCAGCTGCTGGGCATGGGAGACATGCTGTACATGGCGGGCGGCGCCAAGATCACCCGCTGTCACGGCCCCTTTGTCAGCGATGAAGAGGTCGAGGAAATCGTCAACCACCTCAAGGCCTACGGCGCGCCGGACTATGTCAGCGGCGTGGTCGAAGGGCCGGACGAGGACAAGGAAAGCAACATCGACGCGGTGCTGGGCCTCGGCGGTAACACCGACGGCGAGGACGCGTTGTACGACACGGCGGTGGCCATCGTGATCAAGGATCGCAAGTGTTCGACCAGCTACATCCAGCGCAAGCTGGCCATCGGCTATAACAAGGCCGCGCGTCTGGTCGAGCAGATGGAAGATCAGGGCGTTGTCAGCGCGGCCAACCACGTGGGCAAACGCGAAATTCTGGTGCCAGAACAGTAACCGGCCCAAAATTCGGAACCGGGGCGGCCTGTGCGGGGTTTGGGACTGACATCAACCGCAAAGGCCGCCCCAGTCATGTCCGCCACATCCCTTTTACATCGACTGTGACCGGTAGGCGGCGGCGGGCTTTGGCCCGTTGCAGGCGCAAGGTGGCGCTTGTTATCGCATATCAATGCAGCCCTCCCTATATCTGTCTGCAACGAACACTTGGAAATACGAGGCAACCAACATGCTGAACTTGAAAACCTTCTTGCCCGCCTGCGCCCTCGCGCTGAGCGTGGCGGGCGCTGCGGCGGCGGACAAACTTCCGCTGAACGAGATCTCGCAATACCTGAACACCCTGCGCACGGCGCAGGGCGATTTCACCCAGATCAACGACGACGGGTCCATCAGCACCGGCGAAATTTTCATCAAGCGCCCGGGTCGCGTGCGGTTTGAATACAACGCCCCCGAAACCGCGCTGGTCGTGGCGGGTGCGGGGGCCGTGGTGATTTACGATTCGAAATCCAACGCCCCGCCCGAAACCTATCCGCTGTCGAAAACGCCGCTGTCGATCATTCTGGCGGACAACGTCAATCTGGGGCAGGCGCGGATGGTGACAGGGCATGACTATGACGGAACGGCCACCACCGTGACGGCGCAGGACCCCGCGCATCCCGACTATGGCAACATCCAACTGAAGTTTACCGGCAATCCGGTGCAGTTGCGTCAGTGGGTGATCAATGACAGCAGCGGGTCCAGCACGACCGTGGTGCTGGGCGATTTGAAAGTGGGCGGCACATTGGCCAACAGCATGTTTGACACGGGCAGCCCGGGCAAAGCACCGGGCCGCTAAATCGGGCCGCTAAGCCCCGCGCGTCAGCGGCGGCGGCATCCGGCAAGCTGGGTGGCATACATATTGGCGCGGGCATCGACGTTGCCCGCGACCTGCACCAGCCACGTCTTGCTGTTGTAGCTGCCGCGCGCAAAGCCTGTCTGCCCTTCGTGATAGGCCAGATACTGGTTGCGCGCATCGGTCAGCGCCACGCTGTTGCGCTGGTTCGTGGTGTTCATGTACCAGCCCATGAAATCAGTCGCATCCTTGATGCGGTCGCGGCGGGCGCGGTGTTTGCCTGTCTCGCGCTGGTATTCTTCCCACGTGGCGTCCAGCGCCTGCGCATAGCCATAGGCGCTGCTTTGGCGGCCCATGGGAATCACCCCCGCCGCATAGCGGAACGGCGTGCGCGCGTTGGCGATGAATTTGCTTTCCTGGTGGATCGTGGCCATCTGCACATGCACTGGCACGCCCCAGCGGCGTTCAGTGGCGCGGAAGGCCCGCATGTATTCGGGACGCTGTTGCACAATGACACAGGCATCGTCCAATCCGCGTGGCGCGGTTGATTCACCGCCCCCACACGAGGCCAACACCAACAGCGCGATCATAGCTCGCAAGGTTCTGCTCATTTTACTGTCTCTGCCTCAAGGTTCCGCCACATTTATCGGGCGGATTGTTTTGCAGGCACTATAGCCGATTTTGCGGCCCGGGGAAATCCTCTTTGCGAAGATCGGCGGCGCACCGCGGTCTGATGCGATGGCACCACTGTCATGGGTGATGGCACAAACTGTTTCTGCCTTATCGGCGCAGTTTCATGGACAAATCCTGCTTGAAAAGGCTACGTTCCCCCGATAGGGGCTGGAACTTATGTTGAGATTGCGCGCCAAATACCATCTCGGACAAGTCGTCCGTCACAAGAAACACCCCTTTCGCGGGGTGGTTTTTGACGTGGACCCCCAGTTTTCGAACACCGACGAATGGTACGAAGCGATTCCCGAGGACAGCCGTCCGCGCAAGGAACAGCCGTTCTATCACCTGCTGGCCGAAAACGACCAAAGCTACTACGTGGCTTACGTATCCGAGCAGAACCTGGTGGCAGACTATTCCGGCGAGCCGGTGGATCACCCCGACATCCCTGACCTGTTCGGCCCGTTTCAGGACGGCGCCTATCCTCTGCATTTCCAATTGAACTAAAGCGCTCCGCCTTAAACTTGAATCGCCAATACCCTGCCGCGCTGCGCGCTCTCGGGCCATTGGCGATGTGATCTGTTTCAGGTGAAAGGCGGGACGCTTTAGGCGGCGTCGGGCGCGCGGTCTGATCCGCGCACCCTGTTTGCCTTAGTATCCCAGCGCGCAGCCGTCCTTGCGTGGATCGCTGGCACCTTCCAGCACGCCACTGTCATGCACTTTGATCGCCTGCGCCCCGCCAAGGGCCGAATTGGGGATTTCCACGGTGTGGCCCATGTCGGCCAGTTCCTGCCGCACAGCATCGGAATAGCCACGTTCGACCTGCAACACGCCCTTTTCGGGAAAGCTGCGCGGCCCGTCGATGGCTGTTTGCGGGTCCATGCCGAAATCGGTCAGGTTGGTGGCAAAGCGGGCGTGACCCGTCGGTTGGTATTGGCCGCCCATCACGCCAAAGGGCATGATCGGTTTGCCGTTCGACCGGATGATGCCCGGAATGATCGTGTGCATGGGGCGCTTGCCGCCCTTCAGCTCGTTCGGGTGCCCTTCGGTCAGCGAGAACCCTGCGCCACGGTTCTGAAGCAGGATGCCGAATTTGTCCGAGGCGATGCCCGATCCGAAGCCGTGGAAGATCGAATAGATCAGCGACACGATCATGCCGTCGCCATCGACGACAGTGATATAGATGGTGTCCTTGTGCACCGCTTCCGAGATTTGTGTCGCACTGGCCATGGCGCGTTTGGGGTCGATCAGCGCGGCCAGTTTGGCGGCCGTGTCTTCGGACAGCAGGTGGTCCAGCCGGGTCATGTGATCGGGGTCCGCCAGAAACCGGTTGCGGGTGTCATAGGCCAGCTTGGCCGCCTCGGCCTCGATATGGGCGCGCTGCGCGCCGAAGGGGTCCATCGACGCGATGTCAAAATTCTTGAGGATGTTCAGCAGCAACAGCGCGACAGCGCCCTGACCGTTTGGCGGATGCTCGACCACTTCGATGTCTTTGTACGCGCCTGCCACGGGGTTCGTGTCGGTGCAGGCGGCATTGGCAAAGTCCTGCGCCGTGTGCGCGCCGCCCAATGCGGCCAGCGTCGCGATCATGTCCTCGGCGACCTCGCCGGTGTAGAACGCATCGCGCCCGTTCTTGGCGATGCGGCGCAGCACCTCTGCCTGTTTGGGCGCGCGGAAGATTTCGCCGGCCTTGGGCACCTGGCCGTTCACCATGAACGTCTCGCGCGCCGATCCTTGCAGGGCGTCGGCGCAGGGAATCCAGTCTGCGGCCACACGTGGTGCTACGGGCACGCCCGCTTCGGCATAGTGGATGGTGGGGGCCAGCAGCGCATCAAGGCCCAGCTTGCCCACACGTTCGGACAGGGTGCAGAACGCGTCGACGGCACCCGGCACCGTTACCGCGTGCGGGCTGCCCAGCGGCACAGTGTCGTGGCCCGCATCGCGCAACATGGCGGCGTCCAGTCCCGCAGGTGCGCGGCCCGAACCGTTCAGCGCGTTGACCTTGGTTTCGCCGGGCATCGACCATAGCACAAAGCAATCGCCGCCGATTCCCGTCATTTGCGGCTCGCAAATGCCCAGCAGCACAGCGCCGGCAATGGCCGCATCCATGGCATTGCCGCCGCGTTTCAGGATGTCGATGGCAGTGGCAGCGGCCAGCGGGTGCGACGTCGCGCACATCCCGTTTGTGGCCATGACGGGCGAGCGGCCCGGGAAATGAAAATCGCGCATGGTGGCTCCAGTTGTATATGACAACAGATACCTAGCGGGCCAAAGACCAAAGGCCAAGCGTGCAGCGATGTGGGAAGGTAAGGTCCTCGGTGCCGTGCACTGGGTGGGGGCTGTTACACACGACACCGAGGGAAGCTATATGCAGCTACAGGTGCAGTTTTGCCTGTTGATCAAGGCGGGAATGAGGAGCCAATCAGGCCCTTTTGGGATTTGCGTCAACAGTCCCGCCATATTTGGCCCACTTTTCAGTGCGTTCAGCTTTGCCCCCCATCTATCGCCACCGCCATGCGCAGCGACAAATGGTTGACCCGCCCGCGCCTGCGATAGGTCACATCCTTTGCCAGGTCTTGAATCAGAAACCAGCCATAGCCCCCCTCGGGGACATTCATCGGATCGACATTCACGTTCACAGCCCGCCCCAGTGGCGTGCATCCGCCGGGCATGGGCAACCCGTTGTCAGTGATTTCAAAGTGCAGCCCGTCGCGCCGCAGTTGGCAGTGCAGGTGTATCGTGCCTTTGCGCCGGCCATTGGAATAGGCGTGTTCGACGATGTTGTTCACCGCCTCGGCCAGCACCAGTTCGATGGCGCCCAGTTCCTCGACCTCTAGCAAAGTGTCGGCCAGATCGCGTTTCAGCAGGTCAAAGACCTGTCGCGCGGCCAGCGGCCCGCTGTCGACCTGAATATGGATTTTCTGCAAGGGTGGGTGCGCGGGATGAATCGCACTTTCGTTCAGGACCACGTCACGCCGCCAGCGCGCTGCGCGCATCGTCCAGCGTCGGGAACAGGCTGAACACGGAATCCATGCGCGTCAGCCTGAACACCTTGTCCACCGGCGGTGTCAGGCCGGCCAACGCCAGCTTGCGCTGCGGGGCCAGATGTTTCATCGCGGCGACAATTGCGCCCAGCCCGCTGGAATCGATGAATGCGACCGATGACAGGTCCAGAACCACCAGATCGGGGCCATTGTCGGTCTCGGCCCGCATCGCATCCTTGAATTCGATGGCCACTGCAGCGTCGATCCGCGTGCTTAGAACTGTGACGATATGCACTTGGCCTTCTGTTTTGCTCGACAGTTCCATAGTATCCCCTCACATCTAACGCTGGGGTCCATATTTAGGCCGCAAGTCTTACCAACTCGTAACCACACGTAGAACAATCAGAAGGTGACTCATGACAGACGTGATCATTGCCGGCGCATCCCGCACGCCGATGGGAAGTTTCCAAGGGGCGCTTTCCGGTTTGACCGCGTCCGAACTGGGCGGCGCTGCGATTCGCGCAGCGATGGCCGGTGCCGGCACCGATACGGTGGACGAGGTTCTGATGGGCTGCGTGCTGCCTGCCGGTCAGGGTCAGGCGCCCGCCCGTCAGGCCGGTTTTGCCGCCGGTCTGGGCAAGGAAGTGCCAGCCACCACGCTGAACAAGATGTGCGGATCAGGCATGAAGGCGGCGATGATCGCCTTTGACCAGATCGCGCTGGGCCACACCGATCTGATGGTCGCGGGCGGCATGGAAAGCATGAGCCAGGCCCCCTACCTGTTGCCGCAAATGCGCGCCGGGGCGCGTCTGGGCCATGGCAAGACAGTTGACCATATGTTTCTGGACGGTCTGGAAGACGCCTATGACAAGGGCCGCCTGATGGGCACCTTCGCCGAAGACTGCGCCGAAGCATTCCAGTTCACCCGCGAGACGCAGGATAACTATGCGCTGGCCTCGCTCAGCCGCGCGCTTGAGGCGCAGAACAGCGGTGCCTTTGCCGATGAAATCGCATCCATGGACGTCACGTCGCGCAAGGGGTCGACCACCGTCAGCGCCGACGAACAGCCTGCCAACGCCCGCCCCGAGAAAATCCCGCAGCTCAAGCCCGCATTCCGCGATGGTGGCACCGTAACGGCGGCCAACTCCTCGTCGATCTCGGACGGGGCTGCGGCATTGGTCCTCAGCTCTGCCGAAGCCGCCAAAGCGCGCGGACTGACCGTGCGCGCGCGCATTCTGGGCCACGCCAGCCACGCACAGGAACCGGGCCTGTTCACCACCGCCCCTGTGCCCGCCGCGCAAAAGCTGCTGGCGCGCATCGGCTGGACCAAGGACGACGTGGACCTGTGGGAAGTGAACGAAGCCTTTGCCGTGGTACCGCTGGCCTTTATGCACGAAATGGGGCTGAGCCATGACATCGTGAACGTCAACGGTGGCGCCTGTGCCTTGGGGCACCCCATCGGTGCTTCGGGCGCGCGCATCATCGTGACGCTGCTGAACGCACTGGAAAAACGCAACCTCAAGCGTGGCGTTGCCGCGATCTGCATCGGTGGCGGCGAGGGGACAGCCATCGCAATTGAACGTATCTGATCGCGTATTTTGCATCCTGAAAAGGGCCGTGGTCTGTGCTGATGGCTGGCCGTGAAATTCTGTCTTGATTTTTCATTATGAACGGCGCACCGTGAAATTCAGACGTAATTTTTCACCACGAGTCGCATATGCTGCAATCTGCCCCCGACACCGCCAAAACGCTGGGCGCCGACCTGCGCGCGCTGCGCAAGGCGCGGGGCGTCACCTTGCAGGACATGGCCGATGCGCTGGGCCGTTCGGTCGGCTGGCTCAGTCAGGTCGAACGTGACCTGTCCGAGCCGTCGATCACCGACCTGCGCCATATCGCGGCGCACCTGGGTGTGTCGGTGTCGATGCTGTTCCGCCATGCCGCAGCCCCAGCCCACGAAGCGGGCTATATCGTGCGCAAGGGCGCGCGCCGCCCCATCGGGTCGCCCATTGCAGGGCTGGTCGAGGAATTGCTGTCGCCCGATCTGACCGACGATTTCGAAATGGTGCATTCCACCTTTGCGCCCCGTTCGGAAATCATCCATCCGGTCACCCGTCCCACCCAAGAGGTCGGTTACCTGGTCTCGGGCGTGCTGGATCTCGAAATCGCAGGAACCCTCTACACAATCCACCCCGGCGACAGCTTTCGCATTCGCGGCGAGCCGTTCCGCTGGATGAATCCCCATGATGCGCCCGCTGTGGCGATCTGGGTTATTGCGCCCCCCGTTTACTGATCGTCAAACCGCAGGAGACCCCAAAATGCTGACCGGAAGCTGCCTGTGTGGCGCTGTGACTTTCACGGCGACCGAAACCGCCAAAGACCCCGCCGCCTGTCACTGCACCCAATGCCGCAAGCAATCGGGTCACATCTGGGCCTCGGTTCAGGTGCCGCTGTCGGCTTTCGCGGTGCAGGGCGACGTGCGCTGGTTCAATGCCAGCGACACCGCCAAACGCGGATTTTGCTCCACCTGCGGGTCGTCCCTGTTCTGGAAAAGCCATGCCGAGGATGAAATCGGCGTCGCCATGGGCGCGCTTGACGGCCCCACGGGGCTGACGCTGACACGCCATATCTTTACGCAGGACAAGGGTGATTATTACCAGATCAGCCCGGAGCTTGACGCATGAGCGCGTTTCCCACCACAGCCCGCGTGGTCATCATTGGCGGTGGCGTCGTCGGCACCTCGGCACTGTATCATCTGGCCAAGGCAGGTTGGACCGACTGCGTGCTGCTGGAAAAGAACGAACTGACCGCAGGCAGCACATGGCACGCAGCGGGCAACTGCCCCAGCTTCAGCACGTCGTGGGCGGTGATGAACATGCAGCGCTATTCGCTGGGCCTGTATGCAGGGCTGGCCGACGCGGTGGACTATCCGATGAACTACCACGTCACCGGATCGGTCCGGCTGGGCCATACCCGCGAACGGATGCAGGAATTTGAACGCGCCCGCGCCATGGGCCGCTATCAGGGGCTGGACCTTGAGATGATGGCCGTGGCCGACATCAAGGACCGCTATCCGTTCATCGAAACCCATGATCTGGCGGGCGCGCTGTGGGACCCCGACGATGGCGACATCGACCCCGCGCAACTGACCCAGGCGCTGGCCAAGGGCGCGCGCAACATGGGTGCGCGCATTGAACGGTTCTGCCCCGCCACAGGCATCAGCCGTCAGGGTGCCGAATGGATCGTGCACACGGCCAAGGGCGACATCCGCTGCGAAAAGGTGGTGAACGCCGCCGGTTACTATGCCCAGCGTGTCGGGGAATGGTTCAAACCCTACGGCGGGCGCACCGTTCCCATGACGGTGATGAGCCATCAGTATTTCCTGACCGAAGACATCCCCGCGCTGGCTGACTGGACCCGCGACAATGGCCGCAAGGTGCCGCTGCTGCGCGACGTGGACAGCTCGTATTACCTGCGGCAGGACAAGAACGGGCTGAACCTTGGCCCCTATGAACGCAACTGCCGCGCCCATTGGGTGACCCCTGACGATCCCATGCCAGAGGATTTCAGCTTTCAGCTTTACCCCGACGATCTTGAGCGGCTGGAGTGGTACATCGAGGACGCGATGGCCCGCGTGCCGATCCTTGGCACCGCCGGCGTGGGTCGGGTGATCAACGGGCCGATCCCCTATGCGCCCGACGGCCTGCCCCTGATCGGTCCGATGCCCGGCGTGCCCAATGCGTACGAGGCTTGCGTGTTCACCTTTGGCATCACCCAGGGCGGCGGTGCGGGCAAGGTGCTGGCCGAATGGGTGACCGAGGGGCAGACGGAATGGGACATGTGGGCGTGCGACCCGCGCCGCTACACCGATTACACCGATCAGGATTATTGCAATCAAAAGGCGCTGGAGACCTACGGCCACGAATACGCCATGCACTTCCCCCACCACGCCTGGCCCGCAGGCCGCGACCGCAAGCTGTCGCCTGCCCACGATCAGGTGCTGGCCAAGGGTGGCGTCATGGGGGCCTACAACGGCTGGGAACGCGCCAACTGGTTTGCGGCACCCGGCGACGACACCAGCGAAGCAGCGACCCAGACCTGGGATCGCAACGGCCCCTGGGCGCTGCGCGTGCGCCAAGAGGTTGAAGCGGTGCGCGATGACGTGGGCGTGCTGGACCTGCCGGGATTCTCGCGGTTCAACCTGTCGGGGAACGGCGCCGCCGCATACCTGGGTGGCAAGATCGCGGGCGGGTTGCCCCGCGTCGGTCGCATGAACCTTGGCTATTTCCCGGACAGCCGTGGCCGTATCCTGACCGAAATGTCGATCCTGCGGCATGGCGAGGATACCTTTACCCTGATCACCGCCGCCACGGCGCAATGGCACGACTGGGACGTGCTGAACGCCGATCTGCCCGATGGGCTGACCCTGACCGATCACACGACAGACTACGGTACGCTGATCGTCACCGGACCCAACAGCCGCGCCCTGTTCGAACGGCTGGACACACAAGCGGACCTGACCGCCCCGTGGCTGAGCCATCAGGCCGCCACTGTCGCAGGCACGCAATGCGCCCTTGCGCGGGTGTCCTTCGCAGGCGAACTGGGCTGGGAAATCCACGCCGCCAACGCAGACATCGCCCAGCTATATCAGGCGGTGACGGACGCAGGCGCGAAACCCTTTGGCATGTACGCGCTGAACGCGATGCGCATCGAAAAAGGCTATCGCACGTGGAAGGGCGACCTGAGCACCGATTACACCCTGTTCGAGGGCGGGCTGGACCGTTTCGTCAAGCTGGACAAGCCACAGGATTTCCCCGGCAAACAAGCCTTGGTGGCCGAACGCCAAAACGGCCCTGTCAAACGGTTCGTCACCCTGATCGTCGACGCATGCGACGCCGACGCGCCCTATATGTCGACGCTGTGGCACGACGGCGTGGTGGTGGGCGAAACCACCAGCGGCGATTGGGGCTACCGCGTGAATGCCTCGATTGCGCTTGGCATGGTGCGCGCTGATCTGGCGGTGGCAGGCACCGAGCTACAGGTCGAGATTTTCGGCACCAAGCACCGCGCCGTGGTCCAGCCCGACGCCCCCCTGTGGGACCCGCAAAACCACCGCTTGCGGGCCTGAGCGCATGACTGTTAACGCACGCGCCAGTCACTCTGGCACAGGAACAACACGATGACGCAAATAACCCTTCTTGACGGCGGCATGGGGCAGGAACTGATCCACCGCGCAGGCGACCGGCCGACACCGCTGTGGTCCACTCAAGTGATGATCGACCACCCCGGACTGGTGGCCGACATCCACCGCGATTTCACCGCAGCCGGGGCCACCGTGGCCACCACAAACACCTATGCGATCCACCACGACCGGTTTGTCGGCACCGATGTGGACGGCCAGTTTCTGACCCTGATGAAGCGCGCCCTGTCCGAGGCCGCCGCCAGCAACGCGCCATGTGTCGCCGGCGCCATCGGCCCGCTCGTCGCATCCTACCGCCCCGACCTGCACCCCGATGCGGCCACCGCGATCCCGCTTTATGCCGAAGTGGCCGGCTTGCTTTCCCCGTCTTGCGACCTGCTGATCTGCGAAACCGTGGCCTCGCTGGACCATGCCCGCAGCGTTCTGGCCGGTGCGACCACCACTGGCAAACCCGTCTGGCTGTCGATCACAGTCGATGACACGGACGGCACCAAACTGCGCTCGGGCGAAGCGGTGGCAGACATCCTGCCCATCGCGGCAGGAAAAGCCGCGGCCATCCTCGTCAACTGCTCCGCCCCCGAAGTCATCCCCGCAGCGCTCACCATCCTGTCCAAAGGTACGCTGCCGTATGGTGCCTATGCCAACGGCTTCCAGCGCATCACCGAAGAATTCCTGCAATCGCGCCCCACCGTATCCGATCTGCAAACCCGCCACGATTTCACGCCCGAAGCCTACGCCGATCACGTTATGTCCTGGGTCGACGCAGGGGCCACCATCGTCGGCGGCTGCTGCGAAGTCAGCCCCGCCCACATCGCCGAAATTGCCCGCCGCCTGACAGCATCAGGTCACACCCTGACCCGACCCTGATTTCTTTTGGCCCCAAATATCCCGGGGGCGCGGGGGCTGGCCCCCGCATCACCCGCCCAATGCCGGAGACCGCCATGCCTGATCTGCCCAAGAACGCCCGCGTCGTCATCATCGGTGGTGGTGTCATCGGCTGCTCGGTTGCCTATCACCTGACCAAACTGGGCTGGCGCGATGTTGTTCTGCTGGAACGCAAACAACTGACTTCGGGCACCACTTGGCACGCGGCGGGGCTGATCGCGCAACTGCGGGCGTCGGCCAACATGACCAAACTGGCCAAATATTCCCAAGAGCTTTACGGCAACCTCGAGGCGGAAACAGGCGTGGCCACAGGCTTTAAACGCGTCGGTTCGATCACCGCGGCGCTGACGGACGAGCGTCTGGAAGAACTGCACCGTCAGGCCGCCATGGCCCGCGCCTTTGGCGTCGAGGTCGAACAGATCAGCCCGGCAGAGGTGAAAGCGAAATACCAACATCTGAACATCGACGGCGTCACCGGGGGTGTCTATCTGCCGCTGGACGGGCAGGGCGATCCTGCCAATATCGCGCTGGCCCTGGCCAAGGGTGCGCGCCAGCGCGGGGCGCATATTCAGGAACGCGCCGCCGTTACCAACATCACCCGCGCTGGCCGGCGTGTTACCGGCGTAGACTGGCAGGGCGAGGATGGCAGCAGCGGCCACATCGCCTGCGACATGATCGTGAACTGCGCGGGCATGTGGGGCCATCAGGTGGGCCGCATGGCGGGGGTGAACGTGCCGCTGCAAGCCTGCGAACACTTCTACATCGTGTCCGAACCCATCGCCGGCCTGACCCAAATGCCGGTGCTGCGGGTGCCCGACGAATGCGCATACTACAAAGAGGACGCAGGCAAGATCCTGCTGGGCGCGTTCGAACCGGTCAGCAAGCCATGGGCGGTGAACGGCATCCCGCACGACTTTGAATTCGACCAACTGCCCGAAGACTTCGACCATTTCGAACCGATCCTCGAAGCCGCCGTAAACCGCATGCCGATGCTGGCGGATGCGGGCATTCACACCTTTTTCAACGGTCCGGAAAGCTTTACCCCCGACGACGCCTATCACCTTGGCCTCGCGCCCGAGATGGACAACGTCTGGGTCGCCGCAGGCTTCAACTCGATCGGCATCCAGTCGGCGGGGGGCGCCGGCATGGCGCTGGCACAGTGGATGGAGGCGGGCGAAAAGCCGTTCGATCTGGGCGATGTGGACATCGCAAGGATGCAGCCCTTTCAGGGCAACAAAACCTACCTTGCCGCCCGCGCCACGGAAACGCTGGGCCTGCTTTACGCCGACCACTTTCCCTACCGCCAAAAGGCCACCGCGCGCGGCATCCGGCGCACGCCGTTTCACCATCACCTGCTGGAACAGGGCGCGGTCATGGGCGAACTGGCAGGGTGGGAGCGCGCCAATTGGTTCGCAAACCCCGGCCAGACGCCGGAATATGCCTATAGTTGGAAACGCCAGAGCTTCTTTGACAACATCGCCGCCGAACACCGCGCCGTGCGCGAGAATGTGGGGATGTACGACATGTCGTCCTTTGGCAAGATCCGTGTCGAAGGGCCGGACGCCTGCGCCTTTCTCAACCATATCGGCGGCGGGCAATACGACGTGCCCGTGGGCCGCATCGTCTACACCCAGTTCCTGAACCCGCGCGGCGGGATCGAGGCGGACGTGACCGTAACCCGCCTGACCGAAACCGCCTATCTGGTCGTCACCCCTGCGGCCACGCGGCTGGCCGATCAGACATGGATGATGCGCAATCTGGGCGATCACAACGTGGTGCTGACCGATGTGACGGCCGCCGAGGCGGTGCTGGCTGTCATGGGCCCCAACGCCCGCACCCTGTTGCAAATGGTGTCGCCGGCCGATTTCAGCAACGACACCAACCCGTTCGGCACCGCTCAAGAGATCGAGATCGGGATGGCACTGGCCCGTGTCCACCGCGTGACCTATGTGGGCGAGCTGGGTTGGGAGGTTTACATCAGCGCCGATATGGCAGGCTACGTGTTCGAGGTGCTGCACGCCGCGGGCCAGCAGATCGGGGCCAGGCTGTGCGGGATGCACATGATGGACACCTGCCGGATGGAGAAGGGTTTTCGCCACTTCGGCCATGACATCACATCCGAAGATCACGTTCTGGAAGCGGGCCTTGGCTTTGCCGTCAAGCTGGACAAGCCCGCCTTTGTCGGGCGCGACGCGGTGCTGCGCAAGAAAGACGCGGGCTTACAGCGGCGTCTGGTGCAGTTCCGCCTGACCGATCCCGAGCCGCTGTTGTACCACAACGAACCCGTGCTGCGGGACGGCAGGATCGTCGGCCATCTCAGTTCGGGGGCGTATGGTCATCACTTTGGTGCGGCCATGGGCATGGGCTATGTGCCCTGCGCGGGTCAAAGCGTGGACGAGGTGCTGGCGTCCTCCTATGAAATAGACGTGGCAGGCCACCGCTACGCCGCCGAAGCCTCGTTGAAACCCTTCTACGATCCGACCGGCGCGCGCGCCAAGGTCTGACCCTCTGGCGCACCCCACGCCCCGGTGCTAGGCATCGGACACCCAAGTCAGGACTGACCCCATGCGCACACCCCCAGCACCGAACGTCGCCCCACCCAGCGGCGACACGCCCCAAGGGCTGGGCTTTGCGCTGGGGGCCTATATTCTTTGGGGCTTTCTGCCGCTGTATCTAAAGGCCGTCAGCCATGTGCCCGCTGCCGAAGTCGTGGCGCACAGGATCATCTGGGCGGTGCCGATTGCGGCAGGCCTGCTGATCGCACTTGGCCGCACCCGCGACATCCGCGCCGCCCTGCGCAGCCCGCGCACGCTGGCGATGGGCTGTGTCACAGCCGCGCTGATTACGGTCAACTGGGGTATCTACGTCTGGGCCATCGCGGAAAATCGCGCGCTGGATGCGGCGCTGGGGTATTACATCAACCCGTTGTTCAGCGTGGCGCTGGGTGCGCTGCTGCTGGGCGAAAAGCTGGACAAGCTGCAACTGGCTGCCGTGGCGCTGGCCTTGTGCGCGGTGGTGGTTCTGGCCACCACGCTGGGGACGGTGCCGTGGGCGGCCATTGCGATTACCGCCAGTTGGGGGTTTTACGCGCTGGCCAAGAAACAATTGCCCATCGGTCCCAATCAGGGGTTCTTGCTGGAAGTTCTGATCCTGCTGCTGCCGGCGCTGGGCTATGTCGGCTATCTGACCGTCACAGGCCAAAGCCATTTCATGGCAGGCGACAGCCACGACACATGGCTGCTGATGGGCTGTGGCGTGGTGACGGCGGTGCCGCTGATCCTCTATGCCAACGGCGCCAAGCAACTGCGCCTGACCACCATCGGCGTGCTGCAATACGTGGCGCCGACGATGATCTTTCTGGTGGCGGTCTTTGTGTTCAAGGAACCCTTTGGGCAGGCACGCATGATTGCCTTTCCGATGATCTGGGGCGCGCTGGTGCTTTATACCATTTCGATGATCCGCCAGATGCGTGGCCGTCGCGCGGCCTAGCTGATCGCCTCGCGGAAGGTGGCAAAGCTGGGGTCCTTGGCAATCCGCGCCATCATCGCCTCGCGCAGCGCGCCGATGGTTTTGTAGGGGCGCATGACCACCTCGAAGTCCTGCACCAGCCCGTCGTCGTTCAGCGTGATCAGATCAACGCCCACGGCGTCCAGCCCGTCGACCTTGCACTGAAACTCCAGCATCCAATCGCGCCCGTCGCCCAGCACGCGGCGATAAGTGAAATCGGTGAACACCGCGTTCACATGGCCCAGTACCGCCGCCACCGCCGCGCGGCCTGTCCATGTCTTCCAATAGGTCGGCGGCATGAACCGGATGTCCTCGGCAAACAGCGGCAGGATCGCGTCGTCGTCCTTGGCCAGAACCGCGTCGTGGAATGCCTGAATGGTCGCGTGCATAAGGGGGCCTTTCATCTTGGCTTGAAACTACAGCCTACATCTGGAAAGCAGCGGCATGGAAACTGTTTATGCGCCCCCGACCGATCCGCTGGTCTTTTTGTACGACGATGCCGACATCGTGGTCGTCGATAAACCTGCGGGCCTGCTCAGCGTGCCGGGGCGCGGCGACCATCTGGCGGATTGCCTGATCACCCGGCTACAGGCGGTGTTTCCGACGGCGCTGGTGGTGCACCGGCTGGACCGCGACACCAGCGGCGTCATGGTCTTTGCCCTGTCACCCCACGCGCAGCGCACCCTGTCGACACAGTTTGCCGAGCGTAAGACGCAAAAGGCTTACGTGGCGCTGGTGCAGGGCGACCCCGCGCAGGACAAGGGCACCGTCGATCTGCCGGTGATCGTGGACTGGCCGAACCGCCCGCTGCAAAAAGTCTGTCACGAGACGGGCAAGCCCGCAGTGACCGACTGGCGCGTGGTCAAACGGCACGGCGACAGCGCGCGTATGCGGCTGGTGCCGCACACGGGCCGCACCCATCAGTTGCGCGTGCATATGCTGGCCTTGGGCCATCCGATCCTGGGTGATCCGTTCTATGCCCACGGGGCGGCTGCCGATTTCCCGCGCATGATGCTGCACGCCGAAGAGCTGCGCGTGAAGCACCCCGAGAACGGCAAGTCGATCCGTTTTCGCGCCAAGGCACCGTTTTAGGGTTAAGCGCCGACGCTGATCCAGCGGGCGGGCAGAATGTCGGGGTTGGCCATCGACGCATCTGCAAACCACCGCGCGGGGCCTGCCACGATACTGTCCGGGGTTTCGCCCAGCCACGCCGCCCACCAACTGAACGATGAATTGGCGATGATGTTGTGCTGGCACAGGGTCATCAGCCGCAGGTCTTCGTAGTCGGCATCGGGCCCGTTGAAATCCACCACAACCTTGTCGAAGGGCAGCGGCAGGTTGGCCTTGGCCCATTCGGGATCGTCAGAGAAGACATAGACCGTGGGGTCCACATCCATACGCTTGCGAATGGCCGCAAGGGCCGCGTCGTAATAGGCCTGATCACACAGGGCCATAGCGTTCACCGCAACGTAATCTCCACGCCGCACGTGCAACGCGACCGACGGACCGCTGGCGATCCGCGCTGCCATCTCGACGTTGCGTGCCGACATGGGGGTGCGAAAGACAAAGGCGCTGCGCAGCGTGTCGGCGATATTTGTAAAATACCGCTCCGACTGCCAGTAGCCGTGCAAATAGCTGTCGTCGCTCCAGTTGGCGAAGTCCGGATTATAGCCCAGACCCCTCTCGCGCCGGATGCGCGGCCGCTTGCCCAGCCCCCGCCATGCGGCATAGGCCAGCGGGCGCTGGTGTTTCGCGGGGGGCAAGGGCGCCTCAGCCAGTTCCGGCAGGTCGAACACCCGTAACAACGTCCCGTCGCCCTTGTGCAGCGCCATGCGATCATCCAGCACCACGCGCGTGCCCAGCCGCTCGGCCAGCGCGCGGGCTGCGGCATATTGGAACATCTGGTTGCCCAAACGACCGTGCAATCTGGAAAAAATCATGACGCTGCCTTGGTTAGCGGTTATCTGTCGGGATTGAATACGCGCTTTCGTGGCATCGAACCATATCAAAGGGGTACACATGAGCATCAAGAGCGAACTGACCAAACTGTGGAACATCGCCACCAGCCCATCGTACCGCGCCGCGCGTGCGCCGTATCGGGCATTTCGCAAGGCACATGGCGGGACCACGCCGGTGCAGTTTCCACGGGTGCAGCCGGGGGATGTGGTGTTGGATGTCGGAGGGTACGTCGGTGACTGGTCGGATCAGATGACGACCCGATATGGTGTCGTATCTCATGTGTTCGAACCGCACCCCAGCTTTGCCAACGCGATGGCGGAACGGTTTGCAGGCAATGAAAACGTCCTTGTGCACGCCTATGCCATTGGCAGTGAGGATGGCGTGCTGGAGCTGTCCGATCAGGCCAACGCGTCCTCTGCCCTGATCCGGGAAGGCCCGACCGTGACCGGTATGGTCAAGGCGTTTGGTCCCGTCGTCGAAGGGCTGGCGCTGTCTGATGTCGCCGTGATCAAGATGAACATCGAAGGCGGCGAATATGATCTGTTGCCTGCGATGATCGACAGCGGGTTCATGCAACACGTCGATACGTTGATGGTGCAGTTTCACAAATACGGCCCCGACGATGTGGCGCGGCGTGATGCGATCCGCGCGGGGCTGTCGCGCACACATGTGTGCGAATGGGTCTATCCCTTCGTCTGGGAACAGTGGGCCAGAAAAACACAGGGCGAGGGATAACCCCCGCCCCGTGTCTGCATTGAGTGTGGAGGGCTGACTATTCAGCCGCCCAGCCCGAGACGGCCTTGACCTCAAGGAAGTCCTCGATGCCCCAAACGCCGCCTTCACGACCGTTGCCCGACTGCTTCATGCCGCCAAAGGGCGAACCTGCCGCGCGGCTGGTGCCGTTCATTTCGACCATGCCCGACCGCAACTGTTTGGCCAGACGGTTGGCGCGTGCGCCGTCCTGTGTCTGGACATAGTTGGTCAGACCGTAAACCGTATCGTTGGCGATCTCGACGGCCTCTTCTTCGGTGTCGAACGGAATGATCGACAGCACGGGGCCAAAGATTTCTTCGCGCGCGATGGTCATGTCATGGTTCACGTCGGCAAAGACGGTCGGTTTGACGTAGAACCCGCGGTTCATCCCCTCGGGACGGCCGGTGCCACCGGCGATCAGGCGGGCGCCTTCGTCGATGCCCTTCTGGATCAGGTCCTGGATCTTGTTCCACTGCACCTCGTTCACCACGGGACCGATGTGCTTGCCCTCTTCCGAAGCGGGACCGACTGTGACCTGATTGGCCACGGCTGCGGCCTCTTCGACCGCGCGGTCGTACACGCCGCGCTGAACCAGCATACGGCTGGGCGCGTTGCACGATTGGCCGGTGTTGTTCATCATGTGCAGAACACCACGTTTCACCGCATTGTCGTCGGCATCGTCAAAGATCAGGTTGGCCCCTTTGCCGCCCAGCTCCAGATGCACACGTTTCAGCGTGTCGGCGGCGTTTTTCGAAATCAGCGTGCCCGCGCGGGTCGAGCCGGTAAAGCTGACCATGTCCACGTCCTTGTGGCCGGTCAGGGTGTTGCCGACGCCTGCGCCGTCACCGTTGACCAGGTTGAACACACCGGCGGGAAAGCCTGCCTCGTCCATCATCTCGGCAAAGATCATCGCGTTCAGCGGGCTTTCTTCCGACGGTTTCAGAACCATGGTGCAGCCTGCAATCGCAGCCGCGCCCACTTTCAACGTGACCTGGTTCATCGGCCAGTTCCATGGCGTGATCAGCGCCGCAACGCCAACCGCTTCATAGATAATCCGGTCGTTTGGCGCGTGGTCGCCCAGCGGACGGACAAAGTCGAACTTTTTCGCCGCAGCGATAAAGTTGGACAGGTGCCAGGTGCCTGAACCCACTTGCGATGTTTTCGACATGGAAATGGGCGCGCCCATTTCGGTGCTCATGGCGGCGGCCAGATCGTCGGCGCGGGTCTTGTAGACCTCGACCAGCTTTTCGACCAGCGCGATGCGCTCGGACGCAGGTGTCGCCATCCAGCCCGGCAATGCAGCCTTGGCAGCCGCCACTGCGGCGTCGGCATCGGCCTTGCCACCCAGCGAGATTACGGCGCAGGGCTCTTCGGTCGACGGGTCGATGACGTTGTGGTCCTTGCCCTCGATCGGAGCAACCCATTTGCCATTGATGTAAAAGTCGCGTTTCTCCAGCATGATAGTGCCTCCATTGCGGATCATGATTTGCGCGCACTGTGTCACCGGACCAAATGACACGCAAGTCAGGGGATGCATCGCGCCCAAAGCCACACTACATTGTGCAGTAGAATTCAAAATAGGAGGACCATCCATGTCCCTGCGCATCAACGACACCATCCCCGACCTGACTGTCGAAACCGACCAGGGCAGCTTTGCGCTGCATGACTGGATCGGCGACAGCTGGGCAATTCTGTTTTCCCACCCCAAGGACTTTACCCCTGTCTGCACCACTGAATTCGGCGCGGTTGCCCAACTGTCCGACGAATGGGCCAAGCGCGGCACCAAGGTGATCGGCGTCAGCGTCGACGGTGTGGAAGACCACAAGAAGTGGAAGGGCGACATCGAATCGTCTTCGGGCGCCAAGGCGGGCTTCCCGATCATCGCCGATGGTGGGCTGGAAGTGTCCAAAGCCTTCGACATGCTGCCTGCCGAGGCCTATCTGCCCGATGGTCGCACCCCCAATGACAGCGCCACGGTGCGGTCCGTGTTCATCATCGGCCCAGACAAAAAGCTGAAACTGTCGATGACATATCCGATGACCGTTGGCCGCAACTTTGCCGAAGTGCTGCGCGCGCTGGACGCATTGCAAACCTCGACCGGCCACGGTGTTGCGACACCCGCCAACTGGAACGTGGGCGATGACGTGATCATCCCCGCGACTGTGTCCAACGAGGATGCCAAGGCCAAGTTTGGCGATTTCGAAACCGTGCTGCCCTACCTGCGCAAGGCACCGCTGCCCAAGTAATCTTAGGTTTGCGGGCGCGCGGCCACCGCGCGCCGATACCGCCACCGATTGATTTCCCGCATCAGCTTGCCGCTGGTGCGGGTTTTCTTTTGGATGGTCGATCCGCCCAGGTCCGCCGTCAGTTCCCGCACCCCGTTGGGCAGAATGGTATGGACACGCTGGCCATGAACCCAGTGCATTTGCAAAAACGTGTCTACGGGCCGGTCCAGCACATCGGTCACCGCCAGCAACCGCAGTGCCGCGTTGCGCCCCACCACCTGAAACACCGTCTGAAGGCCGATGACACGCGGCAGCATCAGCGTGCAGGGGCCATCGCTGGCCACCACCTGTGCTGCTGTCTCGCGGTCCTTGGCGGGTATGCGGATAAAGCTGTCCGCAGTGGCGTGACCGGCAATCAGCGCCTGTACATGCGGCCAGTGTGAAGTATCCAGCGCCAGATCATCCTCGGCGATCAGCGCATAGTCCCAGCCTTCGTCCACGATCCGCTGCCAGCAGGCGCGATGCGACAGGAAACAGCCAACTTCGCCGGCGCCGATGGGAAATGGATAGTGCGGCTGATGAATGTCACCGTTTGCCGGTGTCACACCCGCATCTGCACCGCGCACGGCTTCGATCACCTGGGCGTCGGGCAGGGTTTGCAGCAACACCTCGACGTTGGCGCGGCGCCGGGTGGCGCTGGACATATGGACGATCAGCGAATGCATCGCCGCATGGCTAGCGTGTATGACCGCCCCACACCAGTGGTCACAGCGGCAGCTCGGTCGTTGATTTCAGTTCCTTGAGCACGAATGACGACTGCACCTCGCGCACAAAAGGGCTGCGCAGCAGGGTATTGGTCATGAAATGCTCATAGGCTTCCACGTCCGCCACCCGCACCTTCATCTGATAGTCCGCCGCGCCCGAGGTGGCGAGACATTCCACCACTTCCGGGTGCCCCGCGATCAGCGTGGCAAAGCCGGACACCGTGGTTTCGGCATGGTCGCGCAGGGTGATCGCGGCCAGAACCGTCAGCTTGCACCCCGCATGGGTGGGCGACAACAGCGCGACACGGCGCAGAATGGCCCCCGATGCTTCCAGTTCCTGAACCTTGCGCCAGACCGTGCTTTGCGCCATCCCGCAGCGTTCGGCAATTTGTGCCAACGATTGACTGCAATCGCGTTGCAGTTCCCGCAGTAGCGTCTTTTCCGAAGTGGAATATTTCAAAAATCACCCCTGTCATGGATTCTGGTGCTTATACAAAGCGTCCTGTTCAAAAGCAAAGCCCTAACTGTGCGTAACCGAACGGAACCGCCATTGAATGCAGGCGTTAGTGTGCCGAGATATATCAAATGACATTCCCAATCACATGGAGACACCCACATGGCTGATGTTCCAGCACACGCCCCGCTGTTCAAAGAGTTGAAGCTGGGCCGCGTCACCGCGCCCAACCGCATCGTGATGGCCCCGCTGACGCGGGCACGGTCCACGCCCGGCGAAAACCTTCAGACCGATCTGCACGCTGTCTATTACAGCCAGCGTGCGGGCGCGGGTCTGGTGATTTCCGAGGCAACCAATATCAGCCGCCAAGGTCAGGGTTACGCCTGGACCCCGGGCATCTTCAGCGATGCGCAGGTGGACGGCTGGACGCCGGTGACCGATGCCGTGCACGCGGCGGGCGGGCGCATCTTCTGCCAGTTGTGGCACGTCGGCGCGATCAGCCACAATGTGTTCCACGACGGCGCGGCGCCTGTGTCGTCCAGCGTCTGGACCCCCAAGGGCGAGGCATTTGTTGGCGACCTGCACCCCGACGGCCCGACCGTGCCGCACCCCGAAGCGCGCGCGCTGACGGTGGATGAAATCGCTGGCGTGATCGAAGATTACCGTCACGCGGCCAAATGCGCCGACAAGGCAGGCTTTGACGGTGTCGAATTCCACGGGGCAAACGGCTACCTGATCGACCAGTTCCTGCGCTCTTCGGTCAACTCGCGCGATGACGCATACGGGGGCTCGGTCGAAAACCGCGTGCGCCTGTTGGTCGAAGGTGTCGATGCCGTGATCGACGTGCTGGGCGCGGACCGCGTTGGCGTGCGTCTGTCGCCTGCGGGCGGCGCAGGAGGGTCAAAAGACGAGAACCCGATGGAGACCTATGTCGCCGCCGCCAAGGCGTTGTCGGGCAAGGGGCTGGCGTATCTGCACGTTGTCCGTTCGGGCGATCCCGAGAACACCAAGGTCGTGGATGCCATGCGCAAGGCATTCGACGGCCCGTTCATCGTCAACGGCGGCTTCACCCCCGAAGAGGCGGCGCAGTGGATCGAAGGCGGGCGCGCGGATGCGGTGGCCTTTGGCAAGCTTTACATCGCCAACCCCGACCTGACCAAACGCATTGCCATGGACGGCGCCTATAACGATCCGAACCCGGATACCTTTTACGGTGGCGGAGCAAAGGGTTACACCGACTATCCGATCATGGACGGTACGGCCCAGGCTGCCGAATAATTCCTGCCGCAGATGAAAAAAGGCCCCGGTAGCGATACCGGGGCCTTTTCCAATTCAGAAAAACAGAAGCGCCTTATTCGGCGTCTTCTTCTTTCTTGATTTCTTCACCGGTTTCCTGATCGACGACTTTCATCGACAGGCGCACCTTGCCACGGTCATCAAAGCCCAACAGCTTCACTTTGACCTCTTGGCCTTCTTTCAGCACATCCGAAGGATGGTTCAGGCGGCGGTTTTCGATCTGGCTGACGTGCACCAGACCATCGCGCTTGCCAAAGAAGTTCACGAAAGCGCCGAAATCGACGATTTTCACAACGGTCCCGGTGTAAACGGCACCTTCTTCCGGCTCGGCCACGATCGACCAGATCATGTCATAGGCTTTCTTGATCGCTTCGCCGTTGGGCGACGCAATCTTGATGATGCCGTCGTCGTTGATGTCGACCTTGGCGCCCGACACTTCAACGATTTCGCGGATCACTTTACCGCCCGAACCGATGACTTCGCGGATTTTGTCCGTCGGAACCTGCATGGTTTCGATGCGCGGTGCGTGCACCGAGAAGTCGGCCGCGCCGGTTAGCGCCTTGCCCATTTCGCCCAGGATGTGCAAACGGCCCGCTTTGGCCTGC
>TARA_R110002110_G_scaffold413729_1_pt1 | contig 168815 bp, 152 predicted proteins | sample TARA_R110002110 | Tara Oceans TARA_R110002110 (sample SAMEA4397330) | marine metagenome | biome: Polar Biome; feature: [SRF] surface water layer (ENVO:00010504); material: water (ENVO:00002006), including particulate matter (ENVO:01000060) such as... | depth 5 m | reverse complement strand
ATTCAGTTTAATGAATACCGGTGTCCCCCTTTAATGATGAAGAGCCGACGCCGCCCCGATTGTAGATCACGATGTTGGGGTGACTGTTTCAGGGAGCTACGAAATCAAGCAAATCGACTAGTTTACTTGGCAACACCTGGTGGCGGCTTGAATTGGGAATTCGCGGGGACAGACCTGTGTGAATGACGAATGACAGTCGCTTTTACTTCAGCTCCTCAGGCTGAAAATCCTGTCGCGTGTGTACCACCGCCAGCACGTGGATATGATCGGCTTTTGTCTCGTACAGGATGCGATAGGAATATAAGTGTAGTTCGCGGATGCCCTCGTCGTTGATTTCCGGTACTACCTTGCCAATGCGCGGTAGATCTGGGAGCCGCAGGGTTTTATCAACAATCGCTTACGTGACTGTCTTGGCGTAGTGCCGGGAGTCGGTGGCAATAAAATCATAGATGTGGCGCAGGTCTGCCTTGGCGTGGTCTGACCACGTTACCACTGTTCGATCTCATGCTTGAGATCTGAGGCCGGTGTAAGGCGACCTTCTTCAACATCTTCCTGGCCCTTACGCACTTTATCGAGCACATAAAGCCTGTACATGATTTCCTCCATGTCAGCGGTGTCTGGCAACTGGCTGATAGTGTTCAGCGCATCCTGTTTGGCGGCCTGCATGGTCTTCTCCCGTAGGTGCTAAAGGCAGATTAGCTCGCAACTCGGTTAGCACATCAAGTTACCCCTTTACCTGCAGCCCATCAATTTCGAACAGAGACCAGAACGGCGTGTCAGGGAAAGGTTCAGCCCTGGTTCGGAGTTCAGTTTTGAAAATTGTTACCGCTATTCCACTTACTCCAATTGAACTACAGGGGGATGGATGGCGCTGGTCATCCATAGTCGCTGGGTATCTGAATCCGTATCCATCAAGCCCAGACCTGTAGTATCGTTTACAGATCCGGATACCACCAGGCAGATACATAACCATGCTGAACCGTGATTTGCTCATCGTCAGAGTAAAGCAGCCTTTCGTAGACTGGATCAACGAGGCCGATCCTTCACCCGGCAACACTCCTATCACCCTGGAATCTGCCAACGAGGATAGCGCTGTCTTTCTTATTCACGATTTTGCCTGCGAAGAATTCGAGAGCTGGCTGGAGTCCTGTTTCCAGCCTCTCTTCGATAACATCCTGGAGGAGTGGTACACGGATCCTGCGCTCTGGCCCGAAAACCGGACGCTGGAGCTATTCAAAGCCTGGTGCGATCTGGAGGTACATGGCATGGTGCTGGATTACGTGAATGAACCGCTGATCGATGACGGCTACTAGGAAGAGGCGCAACCCAGATATGTCTATCGTCATTCTTGCGTAGGACATCGGTGTTCTCTCCGTTAAACAGACTTCGCAAAATCAGTTTAATGAATGCCGGGATCCCCTTTAATGATGAAGAGCCCGCCTGCAGTTCGACCTGGACTTCAATGCCTCAATGGCCGCTTCAATTCGTAAACTGAGCACCTTAGTCTATTGCGACACCAGACCTCGCAGGATAATCTCATCAACGATAGGCCGTAGATTACTCATTGCGGCCGTTCGATGCACATCCAATGCGATCAGCATTACGGCTCCTTATGTAGTGTTACACGCGCCACTGGAGTAGATAGGAGATTGATATGAAAAGTATTCATTCTGTACTGAAATCTACAACAATGGCCCCGGTGTTATATAGACCGGTCTATTGTTTTAGCTGTTATGTGCCCACCAGTACTCCGGCATGAGTAGAAAGTTAATAAGGGAAAGTCATATGAATCTAAGAGGTATCAATCGCATTATTGTCGCCGTTCGCGATTTAGAGAAATCGAAGCGCTACTATTCAGAGCTTCTCGGCGCGACATTCAACGATGCAAATTGGACAGGTGAAAATTACGGTATCAATGTTGCCATTAGCTGGGATGCGGGGGTCGAGCTTTGCGCTCCAATGAAAGGCCGAGAAAATGATAGCGCGGTATCGCAGTTTCTTAATACGAAAGGCGAAGGCGTATTGAATGTCGTGTTCAATTACAACGATACTGCGAAAGCTCTAAGTAATGCAAAATCAACCGGCGTTCAATGCTTACACTCGCTCGACTACACACAGGAAGAAATTGATGCGCATCTCGGAGCGTTGTTCAGTAAGTATGAGGAACACGTATTGAACACTTCTGGTAAGTGTGGATTTTCTATAACCATTGCAGAAATCACTAAAAAGCCGTAGTGGCTCAATGTGTGAGGCACATAACAAGTACAACCAATCGGGACCGGCTTACAGCCGGCCCTTGTTGTGGGCGTTAGAAGCCCTTTCACGGCACTTGTGCTAGATCCCAAAAAGGTATATTTTTTATACCGTGTTGTACTTTGAATTTGACGAGCGCAAGAGCAACTCGAATCTCGAGAAGCATGGCATGGATTTTATCGATGCTCAGGCCCTCTGGTCAGACCCTGATCTCCTTGAGGTTCAAGCTCGAACGGGTGACGAACCCAGGTATCTTGTCGTCGGCCTCATCAACCTTAAGCACTGGTTCGCTGTTATTACCTATCGAGCAGAAAAGATTCGAATTATTTTAGTTCGATGCTCGAGAGAAGAAGAGGTATTGCTTTATGAAAGCTAAGAGCTTGGATAGAAAATTCGACGAGGGGAAGGATATTTTAGACAAACTAGACTTGTCTAAAATTCGACGTCCCAATCAGGAGCAGAGACGAGTAAACGTTGATTTTCCTACATGGATGATAGAATCACTTGATCGAGAGGCTGGTCGTCTTGGTGTTACGAGGCAATCCATTATCAAAGTATGGTTGGCTGAGCGTTTAGAGCAACGGGCCTCTAACAAGTTAAGCAAGGAGGACGCCGTTACCGGCGCCTCTTCTTAAGGCGTTATTGAGCCTTGTTCGCCCATGCTGGAACTGAAAAATACAATGATTATTTCGGTTGCCTTTCTTATGCTAATAACGGGTTTTTCAATCTATGCCTTTTTCCACGAAGACGACTATGTCCGTGAAGCTAGAAACCCGGAAACTTCAATAGAGCGTGGTAATCGAGAATCCACACGACACTTCCTCGAAGGTAAGATACTGCTTATGAGCTACCATATACCTGAAGAGGGTTGCATTACCCCAATCATTACAGAGAGCGAGTTAGAGCGGTTGTATCCTGATTTAGAAATGACGCTCCGCTATCATGGCCATTGCCGGTGGTTAAAGCGATCTCAGAAGTCAGACCCAGAGTGGTACTACGAAAACAACGAGTGGTACGCAACGGCTTACAATACAAATATGCTGATACAGATTGAAATGAGCAGGGCTAGTCGCAATGCTATCGAGTAGGCTCAATAACAAGGCCAGGCAGTGCGCTCCCTTCTGTCGCCGGACGCGCTTACAGCGCGCCCTCTGCTGGCGGCGTTACTAACCGGCCGCAGTTGGCACATTTCGGCCCTACAGCGCGTGGGATACGCTCGTAAGGGAGAAAAAGAGACGCATTTATTTTTCCGAGCGGTTGCTATCGAACCGCTCAGCATTGTAAATAAATGCATCCCCTTTAATGTCATCGAGGTGGATTCAAGTGTTCAGAGTTCTAAATCTTGTAACTTTTATCCTCACCTCGAAGTTGAGTTGGCTTCTTCTTCATGAGTACTCTGGCGGTGAAGAGCAGTGTTTTAGCGAACTCGCTGTAGCAGACAGCCCTTTGGGTTGTGCCACAGCGCTTCAATTTGCCGTTGTTTTCATGGTTTCTCTGCGAAACATCTCTGCCTTTTGCACTAGCGTTGTCTGTTGTGTGGGGCTCAATCGCTCCCACGGCAAACGTACTGTCAGTGGCCATCTCAATCACCTCTCAATAACCGTTGCAGTTTTAGTACCCGTAGATCATCAAATTTCAGCTCAGCCGCCTGCATGGATTTGACCAGGGTCAACGAAAAAATTGATTTCATCGGCTATTATAGACGCTGATACTTCGCGATTTCTTGGCTCGCCGAGAGATGGCCTTTAAGTGAGCCCATATAAGTCAGGAGACTACATCATGAGCCCAGCGAAAAATGCAAAGTCGAAAACTGCCTCAAAGAAAAAGACACAAGCCAAGTCGAAAGTGACGAAGGCCAAGACACAAGCCACCAAAGCCAAGACACAGGCGAAAACAAAAGCGACGAAAGCCAAGACAAAGGCAAAGACAACAACGAAAAAATCGAGCACGACGCTAAAGAAAAAGCAGGACGCCTATGCGGCGAAAATGAAAAAGCAGGTAGATAAACTTGACGCGGAAATCGAGAGTCTGGAGAAGAAAGGCCAAAAGGCCGCCAGAGACCTGAAGGCAGAGTACCGGGAACAGTTGAAGCAGGCGCGTGCAGCGAAGAAAAAGCTCCAGACGCGGGTGAAAAAACTCGCGAACACGAGCGAAGACAAATGGGACCAGGTCAAGGACGAGGTAGAGCACGCCTGGGGCGCGGTTACCAGCTCGGTAAATTACTTCAAATCCAAATTCAAATGACAACCTGGCAAGGCCTGAACGCTCTCTCCCGGCACGCTGCGATTTCTGTCAACGATGTGCCGGGATACTCTATAACTTTTAGAGAGTTATAACGACATAGAGCAGCCGGCTATTCCAGATGGCCGGGTGACACGAGGTTTTACCTGTATACAGCGTCTGCTCTCTACCCGCGCAATTTCAAGGCCAGGCATGCCCATAGCCATTCTAGCCTGAGAGATCAACGCTCTCTGAATTAAACAAGCTCCGCAGATTCAGTTTATTGAATGCCGGTATCTCCCGCTTATGCTGAAGAGCCCGATATTGTCATCCTTCTTCAACGGCTTTCCCAACGCGCCACCATATCCTCGATCCTGAAATCGAACATCTTGTTGAACTCTGGATCAAAGGCTTCAAAAAGAACGCCGTTCTCTGTCTGGAGTGACAGCATGATCACCGCCCCATCAGGCCCACCCGTTTCGAGGTGAGGCATTGCATCGCGACCAGAGATGGCGTACTCACCCGCCTTTCTCACCACCGTCTTCACGCCCCCGTCGGGCAATTGCTCCTGCAGGTGCTGCTCTCCCTGCAGTACCATTATGGTAGTCGCCGCAACATGGCTGTGTGGCTCACAGTAACCACCGCCGGGGCTGAAACGCATCATCATGTCTAGCTTTCCAGCAGCCAGATCATAGCCCAGCAGACTGTACTCGTAGTCCAGGTTAAATCCATCGCTGACTTCATCCTTTATGTGGTGCCATTCAACATTGTTCACGTCGAAACTTTTTGCAAATGCCTGCATCGTATTTTCCTCTGTGGAATAGTGCTTTATTGATTGATTGGGGTCTTGTGAAAAGCAATTGACACCGTCACGCCGAATGTCTGGCATCTTTAAGGTACATAGCGGTACCGTTTCTCATTTCAATATCAAACAGCTCGGTCGCCCTTATCAGATCGCTTACTCGTTGATAGCCATAGTTGATCGGAGAAAATGAGCTGTTGTTGTTAGAAATATAATTAGCGACCTGCCCCATATTCGCCCAACCGTCATCGCCCGACGCCTGGTCAACCGCTGTTCTCAACAACCTTACCAGCGAAGTATTCTGCCTCAGTTGTGCTTTGGTTTTTCGAGCTGCCGGCGGGCTATTTTCAATCTTGTCCTCACTTCCACCGACCAGGTTCTCTATATAGATGAATGGCGAGCAGGAATCAACGAATGGTTTAGGCGTTTTCTTTTCACCAAAACCATATACAGGGAAGCCGCTTTCCAGAATCCTTAGTACTAGTGGCGTGAAATCACTATCGCTTGTCATCAAAGCAAACGCATCAACATTACCACTGTAAAGCAAGTCCATCGCATCGATAATCATTGCTGAGTCGGTAGCATTTTTGCCCTTTGTATAGGCAAACTGCTGCATCGGACGGATAGCGTGCGGGTGAAGCTTCTCTGCCCAGCCTGAGAGAGATGGGTTGTTCCAATCACCATGGGCATGACGAACATTCACGGTGCCGTGTTTTGCAAGCTCCTCAAGGACGCCTTCAATGGCAGTGTGGCTGACGTTATCACAATCAACCAACAGCGCTATCCGTTTTGCTTCTTGCATCTGATGCTCCAAATTTGAAGTGCGCGGTCAAAATCAGTTACCAGGAAATGGCGACAGAATTACCCACGCCTGGACTCCCCAGGAGGCCGATGTTCACCTTTTCCGTTGCAAGCACCTGAATGAGTTCCGGCAGGCCGCAAAGCGTTGACATCGGACAGCCGCTGTCAACTTAGATCAACGAAGCAACTATCCTTTCTTTTCTCTCACCAGTTTCGCAACAGACTGGCTCGTAGCCAATAACTTGCCTTCAACGTCGTACAGGGCGCCCTCAAGGAAAGCCGTTTTATAGGCCGCTTTGGTGATCTTACCGACAGCAATGAGTCGGCCTGCACGACTTGCCTCCAGGTAGCGAGTGGTGATTTCCAATGATGACACACCGGAAATATCAGTTTCCAGGCCAAAAACCGCATGGCTCATTGCTGCATCCAGCATTGCCGTGATGAAGCCACCCTGCACAATGTCGCCAGAATGGCAGAAGTCACGGGAGACATTAAACTCGAAAGTGCAGCTTTTCTGCGCAACATCGAGGCCGGTAACCTCTCCTCCCAGCATGGTGATGAAAGGCAAGGCATGGCTGTTCAGAAAATCGATTTTTGCCTGCATATTCATGGTTTTCCTCAGCTAAATCCAGAAGCCTGAAGCCTCTTCAGTAAGATTTGTCTCCATAACTGTCATATCAGGTACGCCAACCAAAGATCAAACCGCTTTGTACCGGTGAACGTTTCCTCTGTCTGCTCACCCCGACGCAGTGCAGTCCTCGTCCGGCGCCCCTGAGGTAGAGAAACATGGTGACACCCCCACTGGCTGCCATCCAGAATACTTTGATGCTCAACGGTCAATTCCATATTACCTACCTCTGCGGGTGTAATCGCACAGATTCGCCAGCGACTGCCTCTGGCGTGGGCGCGATTGGATACAAGCTACCTTGCAGCCAACCTGGATACTGGTCGGCGTAATGCCGGCTCAGTGGATGCCCGGACTGCCCCCCCGGTATCACCGCAGACATACGCACTTCCGGGGACATTTGCGCCACGGCGCGCACGGTCGCGGCCGCGTTTACAGCGAATGGTCTGGCATAGCTGTAACGCGCGCGGCCGACAGTGGCGGTGCCGCCACCCCAGGATTGCTCCGGCTCATCAAATAGCCATGCCAGGGCGGGTACAGCTTTGCCAAGCTCATGTTGAAGTTTCACATGCAGGCGACTGTCGAGTCGCCAGTGGTCGGGATTCGGACCCAGGTCCGCGGCCAGTTTCGCAGCCGCGCTGTTGAGCGCCGCAGCAAGCACTGCCGGCCTGTCGCCCCGCCACCAAGGGGAATCAGCATCGTGCAAAATCAGGTGATCGAGCGCATGATTCAACAGGTAGGCGCGTTTGAGAAGACGTGGATAAAGCTCACCTGTTCGTACGGCAAACACCTCAGCAGCAAGCTCCATATACCACTGCTGAAAAATAAGGGCGGCGGCACTATCCGGGTTGGCCACAGGCCTGGCGGCCCACGCGTGGAGCAGGGGGACTACCGCGGCGGCCTCGGGTCGAAGCTGCCCGGTGCCCAGCTCGCTCAGCAATTGGGGAAGCAGCAGTTGCGCCTGACCGTCCATCCAGTCCACTTGCAGCTGCTGCATATCCTGCGGGCTGATTTTACCCATTGAAGAGAGTACTTGTTGAATCCGCGCTATACGGTAAGGCGCTGCATTATCCGCCGATACCAGGACCCCATCATCCGCTCCATTAACTCTGGAGTTCGCTGCGGCAAGAAAGCCGGTTGGCGGATTGGCTTGCTCGGGCATCTGCGATGCGGGCACCATGCCCTGCCAGCGATGGGCCGGCCTGCTGCCGTCCTGTGGTAACAGCCCTACCCCCGCTCCTCGCAGAGGGATGACACCCCCGGTGCGAAACCCGATGGTACCGTGCACGTCTGCATAGGTCGCATTGAGCGTGGGTGCGGGAAAATCATCGAGCGCTGCGGTAAATTCCTTCCAGTCTCTTGCCAGGTTGGAGGCCAGCATGCTATCCAGGCTGGGCTCGGGGATGCGCTGTACAGCCCAGGCGAGACTGATTGCTGGCTGCTCATTAATCAGCGGCCCGTTGCGGGTATGCACGATAATGAGCGGTTCAGCCTCACGCCCCTTTACTGGAATCGACACATGCTCTTCGCGAGCCTCGTACCATTCATCGCCATCGAGAAACATCCTTGAGTCATCGGATGCGCGGGTCTCCAGAAACAGATCCTGGGTGTCACCTATATTGGTAAAGCCCCAGGCAATGGATTCGTTAAAGCCATTGATTACCCCGGGAAGCCCCGCCACCGACCACCCCCGCAGTTGTCGCCCCGCACCAAAAAACAGGTGAACCTCATAAAACAGATCAGGCAACCCCAGTTCATCGTGGGAGTCAAACGCGAAAAGCGGCGATCCGGTAGTACTCTTCTGCGCAGCCACGACCCAGCCATTGCTGCCAAACCCGAGACGCGGCATCAGAGGATTGTAGTCCGGGTCGGTCTGCGCCACACGATCGATGAGGGCCGTGAGTTCCACCACATTAGCAACCTTACGCGGACGCTTCGCAATTACGAAGGGATAATTTCCCCGGGAGCTATCGTCGGTGAGAAAAGCACTGAAACGACCGCTATCAAGCGTCTTTGACAGAGCCAGGCGCAGTAATTCATTGTGCATATTATTGGCGGACTGAAACGCCATCAGCGCACCGATGGCAAACACATCCCTGCGTCGCCACTCGGGGCGCGGCGCCCTCAATAACAGAAATTCGGGAGGCAGTACCCTATATGCAGCGATAGCACTATTTACACCGGCGAGATAGTGATCCACAAGCTCGAGGGTAGCGGGGCTCGCATTGGCTTCGAGTTTCGCCGCCAGTTGCGGCACACCAGCCCGCCACAACTCCCTGTCTGTCCCCAGTAGGTCAGGCCCCAACAGCTCGGACATACGCCCCAGGCCAGCTCGACGGAACAACTCCATCTGCCACAGGCGGTTACCGGCATGCAGCCAGCCCTGTGCTGCCAGCGCATCTCCCATCGTTGCAGCTCGCGCATAAGGGCGTTGCCACTGATCAAAGGAAATAGTCACAGGCGCACTCAAGCCGGGTAATACGGCCTCTCCCGAGGTTTGCGGCAGAGAAGCGCGCAGGGCCAGCCAAAGAGATAGCACCGCCAGCAGAACCAGCGCCAGTAACAGTACGGGAAGCTTGAACGGTAAAGAAGAGCGCACCTTCGGAGTTGCCATCAAGCCCGCTTGAGCCCAACGATCCAGCCGATGTGGCGGCGCATCAGGCGATGGATAAATTCTCGATCCACCTGTTCCACGGGTACACCCAAATACCGGTACTCCAGTGCGGTAATCGTGACCAGCAACAGCTCCGCATCCACCTCGGGGTCGGTGCGATTGAAGCGGGCACACAGCTCTAACAACGGCTGCAGCAGCTTGGCACGATGTTCGGCCCCCATACGATGCAGTTCCGGTGACAGCCGACCATGGGAAAAGAAAATCTGTTCTACCGCGAGGCCCTCTGGCTTCTCGGTAATCTGCACAAAAATGTAATCGGTCGCGTACTGTGCCAATTGGTCGCAAACTTCCTCACGCACAGTCAGTTTGCGTAATTGAGCTGCGGAAAAGCCACCGAGATACCTGAAAACAATCGACCACATGTTTTCCATTTCAGGCTGCATCGCCTCGGACATTTGCAGGAACGCTTCCCTGATCATCGCTTCAATGTCTTTGAAGTAATAGGTCGTCAGGGAATATTGAACACCCGCCTCGCTGGCGACGGCACGATGGGTAACCCCGCGGGACCCTTCCTGTGCCATTACCTTCAGCGCTGCTGACAGAATCTTGCGCCGGGTCTGTTCTCCCTTGGCCCGTCGCCTTGTGCCCCTACTGGGAGAGTCAGCGGGGGTGTCAGCGGGAGAGTCGGCGGGTGATTGCCGGTGCTTGCTGTCGTGCGCAGGTGTACTCATCGTAAATCGCCTACCTGATCAGAGTTGCAGGTTATTGCCACATGGCTGGAGACATCACAAAGCAGCATATATTTATTTGTACATCCGTACAATATATTGGCATATGGCCCCAGCGCGCCCCGCCCAATTAGCGGGCCTTGCAGGAAACTCTCACACATTCTCCCACGACAGATGCAGGGCTAGTAGCGGATAAGGCGCCAGGCCTGGAACAGCAGCAGCGCATTGGCCAGGGCGATTGCGCTGATAATCCAGGCCGGGCCGCCGCTGCCGATGATGGGCGATACGATAAACGGACCCAGGCCACCGCCGATGATGGTGGTGCAACCGTTGTAGACACCCATCGCCGGCGCCACTTTGTCCAGCGGAACAATGCGCTGGATCATGGCGAACTCACAGGCATTGAAGGCGGAGATCATGAACACACCGAGGGAAAAGCAGCTGAGCACCACCACGATATGCTGCGCCTGCAAACCGAAATAGATCATCAGTCCTGCGCCGGCAAACCCCGCGCCCCCCAGCAGGGCGCGAATATCGAATCGATCACCCAGGGAAGACCACAGCCCTATGCCCAGTAATGAGAAGGTGTAAGGAATCGCCACCAGCCAGGCGATGTCCTCGAACGCTACGCCGCGGGTATTGGTGAAGTAGGTGGGCAACCAACTGGACAAACCCAGCGATACCACGTTGTTGGTAATGCCGATCAGTCCCAACAACAGGAACCGCGGCATCCGCAGTAGTTCTCCCATGGAGAGGCTGCCGTCGTATTCCAATGCCTCTGCTTTCTGCCCTGCCTGTATATGCGCCAACTCTTCCAGGCTGACATCTGCGCGAGTTTCCGGCCGATCATGAACATAGCGCAACACAAGCGGCAAACTGACCAGGGCACCGACCAATGCGATCAATAAGAAACTTGCCCGCCAACCAACTCCACCCATCAGGGGTACCAGCAACAGCGGCGAGAGAATCACCGCCAGAAAAAGGCCGGAAACAAAGATACTGTTAGCCCGTGCTCGCTCTTCCCTGGGGAACCAGGTCTTGATCAGCTGGCTCATCATGGGCACATGCACACCCTCGGACAGCCCCAGCATCACCCGGGTCGCCATGAGTATCATCAGCCATTGGCTGACCCAAGCGCCGAGGGCGGTAAACAGTGACCACAGGCAGACAATCACCACAATGGCGCGGCGCGGGCCAAAGCGCGCCGCAAAGGGGGTCAGGAATATATTGGCGAGCCCATAACCCGCGTAGAACAACCCCATCAACATCGAGCCATATTCGCGGGTCTGCTCGTCGCTCCAATTGTACTCCAGCGCCATCAGCGGCACTGCGAAGCTGATATTCAGGCGGTCCAGGTAGCCGACGAAAAAAGTGACCCCCAGGACCAGTGCCAATTGCCAGCGACGCTCGCCGAAGCGAGGGAATTGCAACATCATTTCACGTCGGGGTTGTAGAGCCGGTTGATAAATTCTCCCAACAGCATTTCACGGGAGTCGGCGGGCAACTGGTTAAGGATAGCGTTGATCTCTTTCATATTGCCCGGCAGCGCGCTGCCGTCGCCGCCAATGACATCACTCAAGTGGTCCATCGCCTCTGGTCCCGAATTAACGATGAATTCGCGCAGATCATCTGGCAGAACAAAGGGTTCCTGGCCCCGCTGCAACTGCCGTTCGGCATCGACGACCTCCTTGAGATCGCACACAAATTCGTCGATCTGGTGGGCATTATGGTAACCCACCGACAAGTGCATATTCTCGCTGCTGTTGGCAAAGCCGAACTGGGGCTGGATAAACCACCCGCGCTCTTTCATCTGGTCGGCCACCGGGAAAATATTGAAGTCGGTTGCCCGTATGGCCAGCATATTAATCTGCGCCTTACCCATCATCTCCAGACCGTCAATTTCTTTCACTGCCGCGACAATCTTCGCTGAGGCCTCCTGCGACGCCTGCACCAGTTTTAGATAACCATCACGGCCGATGTGGTTGAGGATGGCCCAGCAGGCGGCAATGGGGCCACCGCCCTTGGTGGAAGTGACGCCGGGGTTGATCACCGCATAGCCGGTCCAGTTGGCGTAGGAAAATATCTGGTAGCGACGAATGGCGCGATGCTTGTAGAGAATACAGGACGCGCCCTTGGCGGCGTAGCCCCACTTGTGGAAGTCCATCGACAGCTGGGTAACACCGGGTACCGACATATCAAAGTCGGGAATGTCATAGCCCAGCTCCTTGGCAAAGGGCAGGTACATCCCGCCAACACAGCAATCCACATGAAAAAGCAGATCGTGCTGGAGCGCGACCTGGCCCAGCTCGGCAATAGGGTCGATGGCTCCGTGGGCATAGGACGGCGCGGAGCCCACCATCAGGATAGTGTTGGGGGTGATTGCCGCCTCCAGCAGCTCCGGGATAGCGCAAAAATCGTCATCGACATCCACCGTGACCGCCTTCAGGTCAAAATACTGGCAGGCCTTGTGGAAGGCAGGGTGTGCCGTCTTGGTCATCAGGATTTCCGGCTCGGTAATATCCGGTCGTACATCCCGGTAGTAATCCCGCGTTGTTTTCAGCGACAGCAGGATCGACTCGGTGCCACCGGACGTAAATGTGCCGGTGGCATCATCACCGCCATTGACCAGGTCCACCGCCATACCGATGACTTCCTTTTCCAGCTCCATACAGCTGGGGAAGGAAGTTGGATCGAGACCATTCTCCATCAGGTAAAGACTGAACGCGTCTTTGAGCAGCTGTTCGGCCTCCTCGCCTGCATCGTAAATGTAGGCAAAAACCCGTCCATCTTCCCAGGGCACATCGTGCTCCTTGCGGGCCTTCAGGCTGGAAAGAATATCGTCGGGGGTCTTGCCCTGCTGGGGAAATTTCATGCTGTGTTACCTCGGGTAATCGGGGTGCGGCCCGGACTGCCGGGCCGCGTATGCCAGGATCGAATCAGAACTTGATATCGAGACGGACACCGGCCCAGCGGGGCTTGCCCACGCTGCGCTGCATGCCGCTGTAGAAAGTTTCCAGGTTCTCGGTCGCGGAAGAGTATTCCTCATCCGCCAGGTTCTCTACGAAAGCCTGCACGGCCCAGACGTCATTCTCCCAGCCAACCCGAACATTCCACAGCTCATAGGAATCGATCAGGCGCTCGTCGGTGTTATCCACTCCAGAAGTCGAATACTGGTCATCAATAAAACTGTAATCAACACGGAGGTAGCCTTCACCGCTCCACAGGTCTGTGCCGTATTCCAGTGCCGCATTAAAGGTGTTCTCCGGCGCCAGGGGAATGATGTTGCCAGACGCATCAAACAGATTGCCGTTGGTATCGATGGCATTGGGGAATTTATCGAACTCCGCCTCAAGGTAGCCATAGCCCACGTCCAGAGTCAGGTGCTCGGTAAGCAAGGTTTTGATCTCGATTTCGATGCCCTGGGTGTGCGCCTCCTCGGCATTGACCACCACTTGGCGCTGGGTGAAGACGTCCTGGCCACGCACCTGCAGGTCCTCCCAGTCGAAGTAGAACACCGCGGCGTTGAGCTGCATGCGGTTGTCCCACAGGGTCGACTTGAAGCCGAGCTCGTAGTTCCAGCCAGTCTCTTCATCGAAGGTCAAATCGACCAGGTCCTGGTTGGGGTTGAATCCACCCACCTTGTATCCCTTGCTGATCGTGCCGTAGACAGTTACGTCGTCATTGGGTAACCAGTTGATATTGATCCGAGGGCTGAAATCGTCAAAGGTCTCACCAGCCTTGATATCGGCCTCGGGGATGGTAACCGCCGGGCGCGTCAGCTCGAAGTAGTCCACGTCGTCATAGGTGTAACGCAACCCCAGCCCCAGGGTCCACTGGTCGGACAGATACCAGGTCATATCGCCGAAAACGGCGTAACTGGTGGTTTCCGAACCCCGATCGACGTCTTCGAAGTTGCCCAGGCTGATTCCGCTGGGGCCGTTGGCGATGATATCGCCGATGTCTCCGGGCAAGCCAAAGGCGAAGATGCCAAGAATGTCCCACAAAGCCAGATAGGGGTCACTCTCCAAATGAGTACTGACATCGGTTTCGGCGGTCTTGTCGTCAGAGTAGATAAAGCCCACCATCCAGTCCAGGGTGTCATTGCCTGCAGTCGCCAGGCGGAACTCCTGGCTGAATGCCTCCAGCTCACTGTCGCGACTGACATAGAATGCTGGAATGGAGGAGGCGTCACCATCCCCATCCTGAACATAATCATTGTCGATATAGCCGGTGACCGAGGTAAGGATCAGGTCGCCAAAGTCATAGCTGATGTTGGCGCTGAGCATGGTGGTTTCGTTGTCTGACTCCCGGGGCAAATCCGTGGAAGCATCGGTGTAGTTGTCCGGGAAGAAATCCACTTCCTCCAACGGCCATTCTGGCAGTCCGAAAACGGGAAACAGGAAGCCGCCCTCTTCCACCGCCAAGGTCAGGGTCTCACTGAGGATACCGGTGGGAACCAGCGCAGGGTAATCCTGTTCCTGCTGGAAGTAGGAAGCTGCGAAGTCAGCGCTTAACGCACTGTTCGGTTCCCAGCGCAGCGCCAGGCGAGCACCCTTGTTCTCTTCAGCATTGCTGGCATCGGAAGGGCCCACATTGTCGATGAAGCCGTCATGTTCGTTAAAGTACACAGCACCGCGCAGCGCAACGGTGTCGCCCACCGGCGTGTTACCCGTGGCGCGCACTTTATAGTATCCGTTTTCCCTCGCCTCCAGGGTCAGCTTGCCGAAACTGTCTAACAGATCCGGCTTCTGGCTGGTGATATTGATAGCGCCACCCATGGTATTACGGCCGAAGAATGTACCCTGTGGCCCGCGCAGCACTTCGATACGCTCAATGTCCAGCAGTGATGTATCAGCCGTGCGGGAGGCGCCGGTAGTGATAACATTGGGTACGACACTAACCTCGTCCACGTACATCCCGACCGAACTGGCCTGACCTCCAATGTTGGTGACACCGCGAATGCCAAACTTGGTTTCCGCATTATTTCCACGCTGCTGGAAGCCTACATTGGGGGCTTTCATGGCATAGTCCGCAAATTCACTAATGCCAGCACGGTCAATTACATCAGCCGTGAATGCGGTCACGCTGACAGGCACGTCCTGCAGCGACTGCTCGCGCTTCTGGGCGGTTACTATCACTTCCTCAAGCACCAAACCCCTGTCCGACTGCTGAGCGGCGGCAGATAAGGCGGTCGCTGCTATCGCAATAGCGAGCGTCGATCTGGCGAAGGTTTTCACTGTAGTTGGCTTCATAATCCAGGACCCTGTTTTGAGTTGTTAGCAGCATCAGCAAAGCGCCAAGCGATTTTATTTTGTACATTTGTACAACTTCAAAGATTATATTGTACGAACGTACAAACAGCAAGAAATTCCAGAAGCTATCAATGAACCAAAACTCTCTAAAAGTCACAGCGCTTCGGGCCCACCGACTATTCCGCATGGATGAGAGACATCTGGACATGCTCAATTTGGTTGGGTGCCGGCAAGGGCTCGAGAGTGCGCGCTCCCGGAACGCTGCGGGTTGTAAAGTGCCGAACGCTCAAACGGGACCCGACATTCGCGAGGCGCGCTATACGCAGCCCTGAATTTCATCTTCGTTATCGTCAGAGACGGGCCCTGGCTCCTTGTTCAAGGTCTCGGATGAAGGTGATTGCCTGTGGCGTGCACTTGCCGTATCCACGTTTTTGGTGTCAGCACCTCCATCCGACTTCGAGGAATTGACCATGACTTTGAAACGGCACTTTGCCGTCGACCAGACTCACTGACTTCACAGGACGCCGCCGCACTGCCTCTGGTCACGCTAACCGCGTGGCAGGCACTCACTGAGTTCGGCAAGTTGCAAAGCGGCGATAAGGTACTGATAAAGGCAGGAGCAGGCGGCTTGGGATCCGTAGGCATACGCGAGGTAAGCTGGTGTTGGATATCAAGGCCGGATAGTCAGCAGCTGGAGGGTTCTTTTCAATCCGAAACCCATGCGATTGCTACGCACTTCATCACGACAGCCGAAGCACTTTAACGAACAGCGACACCCTGGCGTTTCATTACCCAGCGAATCACATGGTAGTAGTGCTTCGGCAGCAATCTCGCCAGACGATCATTCCAGACACCGTCACCGATAAATATGCGGGAATTGGACTTCAATACTCCCTCGAGAATCTCCCCCGCTGCCTTCTCTGGTGAAGTGCCCACCTGCAGTTGCTCGTGAAAGCGACGGGAGTTAACGCCCTGGTAATCTGCGTTCAAGGTAATGTCGGTGGCGACAGCACCGGGATGGACACAGTGCACACTGACATTATCGATCCCACGGATTTTATGCTCCGTACGCAACGCGTCGGTAAAGCCACGTACTGCGAATTTGGTAGTGCAATAGGGAACAAGATAAGGCGCTGCGAGCACACCCTGGGCGCTGGAAAGGTTGACTATCGCCGCTTCGGCCTGCTCCAGCAGACACGGATAGAACATCTGTGTGGTATGAACGACACCCCAGTAATTAATATTGGTTATCCGCTCAAAGTCCTCGGGCGTTGCTTCCTCGAACGTGCGCTCTCCTAAAGCTATACCCGCATTGTTCACCAGCAATTCAGCTCTGCCGAAGTGCTGGATAACGCGATCCCTGAACGCCTCAATCTCAGGTTTGCTGCCTATATCGACAGTCGCCGCGAGGGTTTCCCGGCCGAATGGCTGCACCTTCTCGTTGGTCGTGGTCATATCGGCAACATCGCAGTAAGCCAGCAGAGCACCGCGTTTCGCCAGTTCGACAACCAGCGCCTGCCCAATGCCGGAGGCCGCGCCCGTCACAACCGCAACTTTATTGTCAAAGCTTTTCAATAGCGATACCTCTGAGTTTCTCCATTCGTCGCTCTCCATCTGCGTAGATTTGGCGCACAAGGTTTATCCTGGTTACAGGGCGGGGTTAAGCGCCGGAGATGCCTTTCGCCGGAGGCCGCCCGGGGCGTTGCCGCGTCAAAGGTGTGGCGGGTGCATAAGAATTTGCCGTCTTCATATGCAAACTGTTTCCAGCGGCTGATGATGCACGTGACGGTGAAAGTACACAACTGGCATGATCGTAACAGTGCTGTTACTTTATGGTTCAGAGTCGCACAATCAACTGGCCTGTCGCGGTTATCGGGCTGATCAGCAACGGATACAACCGTCACATGAACATCAAGGAAATGTTACAGGTAGGGGTTACCACAAGCCTTCATCTTCCAGTGCGCACCAGTGACTATCGCGCAATCAAGGCACATATCGAGCCATTTGACCTGGACCTGTATCGCACCCTCCTGCCTGAGCCGCTGACCATGCCCGGCACCCCGAAACTACTGTTCGAGATTTCAGAAGTCTCTCCCCAATGGCACGAGGGCATCCTCTCCATCGCTTGCTGTCACGGCGACAAAGAGGGCTGGCATGGGCTGTACTGGGCCATCGACTCCTACTTTCCCTGCGTGTTTGGCCGGCTCTATGGGTACCCAAAGTTCATGGCAGACAGCATGACCCTCAGCGCAACCGACAAAGGCTGGCTGGGCCTGGTTGAGCACAAGGGAAAAACACATCTGCGCGTGGACTACCATCGACTCAGCAAGCCCGATGAAGCCGCTGGCGATATCAAAAGTCCATCGGAGGAGAAGCCCTTCTTTCTGCAATGCCCACCGGAGCGGGGGCCGCATATCAACCGGCTGACACAATTTGATATCAAGGCACCGGAGGTCGTTTACAAACCGGGCACCGCCCACGTGACATTTGACGGCGACGAGCGCTACAACGGCCTGCTGCCTCCCGAGGGAGCCACAGGGCCCGCGCAAATCATCGAAAAGATTGGCTGGGGTTTCGGCTTCCTCTATTCGCGGCGCATGCAAAGACCGAGCTAATGAGCGCATAGAACAGTAGCGAAGTTTTCTGGAATGCGATTTTGTGGGTCGCTGTTGTGACCCTGTCTACTGCAATGAGTCGGTCAGGGTGGCTGTGCCGCGCTGCAAAAAGGCAGGCAACTCGATCTCAGGCTTCCTCAATAGAGATCATCCTTATAGCTACGTTCCAGGTGTTCCTGTACAACCTGTTCCGTAATCTCTGGCGAATCAAGCTTACTCGCCAACCCCCTGGCCAGCAGTGAATCCTTGTAGTCAGTCCAGTCCTCGGGTTTCCACAGCTTGGAACGTATCAATGCTTTGCCACAGTGAAAGAAACACTCTTCAACCTCAACATGGGCACACAGGGTCGCCGGCTTTGACTGTGCGCTCAGTAGATTGAGCCATTGCGGATCATTGGATAGAGTCGCCCTGCCCTTTACGCGCAGCGTTTCCCTCATATTCGGTACGACGAAAATGAGCCCGATGCCGGGATTGGATAACAGGTTTCTGTAACCATAGATGAGTTTGTTGCCGGGCCGATCCGGGATCAACAGGCTTCCATCTTTTTGAATATGCACAAAACCGGGTGCATCACCCTTTGGCGATACATCAATCAGACCTCTTGAATCCACAGTAGCGTAGAAAACCAATGGCGAACGGCCAATAAAAGTACGCATTGCGTCGTTAAGACAATCACCTACCTTCTGTTTTACAAGATCGCTGGGCTCACCAAATATAGACAGCAATTGCTCTTCGCGGGTGATGATAAAATCGCTATTCACCGGTTGTTCTCCTTACCTGTTCAAAAGCGCTCGCCCGGGTATCAACTCTTTTCTCTCGGACCAGCCAGCCACCAGATAATCAAACCAATCAGTGGCAGCAGAAGGATAATCACGATCCACAAGAGCTTCTTCCCGGTGGTACTGGAAGACTGAACGATATTGAGTATCGCCCAGATATCAGCGATCAGTATCAGTAAGCCAAAGATGCCGGTTACCTGGATATCCATGTGAAGCCCTCATCGTGATGTCGGTTATGCCAGCGTAGACCGAGTACCGCCAAATCGCAATTCTTGAAGGGCTATCGCTGCAAAAGAAGATCCACTCGGATTCGGGATCCCGACGCATTCCAGCCAGATGGTGGTGTGGGTTGGGCTCACCGGATGCTGCACCCGGAGACTACGTATCAAGGGATAATCGTTCCAGGCACATTTTGCGTGCCTGGGAGGTTAGCTATTTACGATGGCTTCCTCCCGGGTTTCTTACGCGCCTGCAACGCCAATCGACGCACTCTGGCAAAATCCTCATCTTTAAAAACGCCGTTAACGCCGGAAATCGCCGCCAGGCGCATACCGTGCTTCAAGCCCAGCTTGTAAATTTCGTGTACTTTTTCCCAGTCGATATTTCTACCGACCGTGAAATTCTCGAAGCGACCTTCCAGGGCGAGCACAATGGTTTCCGCAAGACAGGCATACACCACATTGTGATCGTCAAAGCCGATTTGCTTCATGCGCACTTTGCCGGGGAGATACACCTCGCCGGATTCGATGACCAGAACATCGGGACGTTTGGCCACTTCTTCGGCTGGCAGGTCCAACGGCCTGGCCACGTCGGTTATCACGCAGCCGGGTTTTACTTTCATGATATCGAGGATCTTTTTGCCAGCGCCGGAGGTGGCGGTGACGATCATATCCATGTCACCGATGCTCTTGTCGCCATCGGCGTAGGAAGCCAGTACCAGTTTCACACCGGGCGATTCCTTGAGGATCGATTTCTGCAGCACCAGCAATTTCGCAGATTCAGGAGAAACAAGGTGTACCTCTTCGGCGGTACGGGCAAGTAACCTGGCGCAGGCGGAACCAATCGCGCCGGTAGCGCCTACCACCATCGCTTTGCCTTTAATTTTCTTGCCCTTCTCCAACTTGACCAGCCCCAGTCTGGCAACGGCATCATGTGCTGCCCAAAGCGCACCAGAGGCGCTGTAGCTGTTGCCGGTGGTGATAGGTAAGGGAGCGCGCTTAGCCACGGTAACACCGGCATCACCCACCACCTTGGTAAAAGCTCCCAGGCCCATTATCTGGGCACCGAGCTTCTTTGCCATATCCGCAGCAGCCAGCAACTGGCGGTAAGTAAACTCCGGGCTGTGCGACATGATCTGCTTGGGAGTACCGCCAACGAGTATCAGCCAGCCTTCAGCCTCAACACCTGTGGGAGAGCGAATACCCTCTACTTTCGAATAAACCAATGGCGGACTATAAGCCACGGCTTTTTCCACGGCGTCCATGACCAGCGGTGGTGACACCTTCGATAGCAATTCCAGGGGCTTTACATTGGCCAGGTACTTTTGCGACAGCGGGTGAATAACGAAGGCAAAGCGATTGATCTGCCTCTTTCCCTCGATCGGGTAAAGAATTCTGGGTTTGAGATCCAGGCCGACGAATATTTCCAGAAAATCGTCATGGGATATTTCCTGCGCCGGCTTTCCCACTGTAGCAACGATCATCGCTTCCACAATGTTGAGGCCGACGGTTTGTTCAAACGGCTGGATGCTGCAATCAACGACCAGCCGAACTCCTTTCTCCTTCAACACCGCGAGCCGCTGCGGTGAGACCGTCGAGGTTAGTACTGCCTTGTCCTCAAGCTCTGCCAGGCCATACTGCTCCAACTGGTGCCACGGCGCGACAATCACATCGGATTCTCGTATTGCTTTCTTTAACAGAAACTCGTTTAGCAGGCGGTTGGGCGCCATCGACTGCAAAAAACCGCCCTCAGGCACAAACCGCCGCGCCGGCTGGCTGCCCGCGGCATAAAGCTCGAGGGCTTTCAGTGAATGCAGCAGGCCTGGCGCACCAAACCGTAAAAGAGGGTCGGCAAAAGAGAGATTCTGGGTGAACTCCGCCATCACAGAAGCCATGCGGTAGTGTGTCGTACCCGAAAGAAACAGCACTTTGGCGTTATTGAAAAAGTTTCCGAGCTCCGCCTGAGCCGAGCGCAGAGACCACTCCTGCACAATTTCGCGCAGGCGAGCACCGGTGGTAATCGGGGTACTTCCAGCCAGCTTCTCCAGCGCTTCAGTATCGCGCTGATGAAAATAGTTGGTACCCACCCAATGGTGATCTTGCAAAACTTCAAGGCCGAGAACATCCGCTTTAGCCCGCCACTGCGTCAGGAGCTTTCTGGCCGCTTGCCGATCATTATCCGCGCCTACCCGAACAACCTTGAAATTCTGGCCCAGAAATTTGGCGCGAAAGTCAGCGTCGAGGCTGGCAGGGCCAAGGCTGATACTTGCGATGGTTTTCATAGCTCTCGAACCCTGAGAAAAATCAGATTGTCCAAACTACAGAAATCTCCTCAAGAGGCCATTGATTATGATCAAGCAAATCAGGGGAACCACGCCCCAAAACTCGGTGGCAGAAGCGATGGCCGTCGAAAGTGTCAAGAAACTTTACACATCAGGACTTTGAAAAACGTAACCCGTTGAATTCCATACGGATTACCCAATGGCACAATTAATGCAGGTTTCATGTTTGGGCTGCCGCTCACCCGCGACAAGGACCGTTATGTAACTGGCTTTTATTCAGTTTTCACATTGAGGAGAACCATATAATGAAAAGCGTAAATGAACTCACAATGCGTCTTGACGGGCGACTCGGGCTCGGACTCACACTCGCTGCAAGCCTGCTAGGCCTTTCCCTGCTCAGTGCATCTAGCCAGGCACAGGAGGCGTGCCTGAACGATGTCGCTGATTTCAACAATGCCGTTTGTACGGCAAATGACGTCAGAATCAGCCGTATCAATGTTCTCGGCGGACCGACGGAATGTAGCGAAGGTCAGATGGTCACGATAAACACTCTGCAGGCTGAGTTACTTGGAGGCGCGAAAAAGCGCTACGACATCGGGATGTATCTGGGAACAGACGGAGGAGATGCCAAAACATCAGTTTCTGGCATGAAAGATGGCTGCAGGCGAGACTTCCTGCCGCTTGATGAGGGCTTTGACGACCTCGACTATGATCAGTGTGGTGACATCTCCCAAGGCGTACTTGAAACCAGGCAATTGGCCGACCTGACGCTCGAATGCCAGGATACGGACGGCGATGGTTTTCTGGATATTGGAACCTGCCTGAGCTGGGACAACAACAGCAAAGACGTGTGTACAGGGATCGAGGATGTCGTACCCGGAACGCCGTCAAAATGCCGTTGCGAACCCGTGCGCGTCGGCGATATCACAGTCACTCCCAAAGGTACGATTATCGTTGAAAAGCAAATCGACGATAACAATCCTTCCGACGATACATTTGCTTTCACCGGCGACGCAAGCGGCAGCATCGGCGACGATGAAGAAATTATCGTCAACGGCCTGGACGCGGGCATGTACACGTCAACAGAGGAAGACTCCCCTTTCTACGGGTTGACAGACATCAGCTGTGATGACGACGATAGTTTTGGTGACACAAATACCCGCACGGCGACATTCTACGTTAGCGAAGGCGAAACCGTGAGATGCACCTTTACAAACTCGCCGGCACGTTGAAAACGAGGCTGCTCCAACCTGCCAGCTGACCAACACCAGGCTGCCATAGAATTTTGCAGCCTGGTGTTGGGCATCCTATTGAATTGCAGTAGCATTAAAAGTCACTGGATGTCTTTGCGCAGCCCTTATACAACGCTATGGCGATACTGTCATCGTCAAAAAGCCGCGAACACAGGAGATGGGTGAAATGACCGACAACATCCCACAAACGCAAGCACCGGAAAACCCGGACTCTACAGCACGCAACCAGGGCACCGTGGCGCAAGGGCTGGCGGGCGATTACCAACTGGACTTTAGCGGCGTGATCAAAGAAGCGTGGGAAACCGTCTCAGGCAACAAGGGAACGCTATGGATTGGGCTTGCTATTTACATAGTCGCGCATGTGGCGCTCAGTTTCGTACTTGGCCTCTTCCTGGGCGGTGATGAGGCGGGCGAGGGCCTGGCTGATACGCTGGCCACTGTGATCACCTTGCCGCTGGGCGCTGGATTGATGTTGCTCGGGGCTGCGCTTGCCTCCGGCCGAACGCCAAACCCTACCAGCATGCTTTCCTGGTACCACCGATTCCTGCAACTGGCTTTGACCTGGGTGCTCATGAGCATCCTGATCCTGCTTGGCACCCTACTGCTGGTATTGCCGGGTATCTATCTTGCGATTTCCTACCAGCTGGCGTTACCGCTGGTGGCAGACAAAGGTCTGGGGGCCTGGGAGGCAATGGAGACCTCGCGCAAGACGATCACTCATAAATGGTTTACTTTCTTCGGCCTGAGCCTGGTGGCGGGGCTCGCCACTGCCGGCTCGATGCTGCTATTGGGGATTCCGCTGATCTGGGTATTGCCGGCGATTATCATCGGCGTCGGCATCATCTACCGTACTGCCATCGGAGTTGAACCCGGCACCCTTGACCAGGTGAGCACCTGACAGGCCGATGTGGCAATACACCGGCAAAGAACGCCCCGATTTTGCGCAAGAGCCAACTGCAGAACAGGAATCCGTCTGGGATTACCCGCGGCCACCTGAACTCGTTCACTGCGATGCCTCGGTAGAGGTGAAGTCTGGTGACAAGATTATCGCCAGTGCCCGTTCTTGCCTGCGCGTTCTGGAAACGGCCAGCCCGCCCACCTACTATTGGTAACCGGCCACACTAACTAATGGTTTAACGGTAGCTTTACGGGCTTGCACACGTGCCCTTTATCATGCGCTGAACGGGCACAGTCTCCGCAGATAAAGCGCGGCTTATCTACGATATGCGCTAACTCGTGGAGACTTTTTTCAATCTCTTTCTTTTTGTATTTGCATAACGATCTAGCCATGAAAACATCCTGAGCGTAGTACTCACCCTGATTCTAGACCATTGCTACGTCAGGCGGCAGCTTGGACGCAATGAATAGCCAGCTAGCTTTGCAGCTTCAGCGTATCTTGTAGCCACCGGCTGATCTCCTGTATTTCCTCCAGGCACACTTCGTGCCCCATTGGGTATTCGCGCCACTCCACCGCATAGCCCGCAGTCTTCAGCGTGGTGAAAGAGGTCTTGCCCATCGACATGGGCAACACGGCATCCTGCTGGCCATGACACATGAGAATGGGTATCTGTGCGTTCACCTGAGCCTTTGCAGAGCCCAGGTCATTTCCATCGGCCAGAAAGGTCGACAAGGCAAGAATGCCCGCCAGGCGCTTGGGATAAAATAGCGCGGTGTGTAAAGCCAGCACGCCGCCCTGGGAAAAACCGGCCAGAAGAATACGCTCGGCAGGCGTGCCGCTGTCGATCTCATCCTGGACAAGCTCCCGCACCTGGCGCACAGATTTCTCCAGGCCCGCACTGTCAAAGCCGCCACCCGGGTCAAAATCAAACCACGCCCGGGCCCGCTGCCCGCCAAACGCAGAAACCGGCATTTCGGGGGCATGGGGGAACACAAATCGAACTGGCAGGTCAGCAGGCAGTCGAAGCTCAGGCACTATCGGCTCGAAATCATGACCGTCGGCACCGAGGCCATGCAGCCAGATCACGACGGCCACGGGAGCAGCCTCTGGATTAATCTCTACTGTTGGCAATGGGGTAGACAGCATCAGGAGTTCTCTTGAACAGGTGGTTGGCTAATGTGCGTATTCGTGATCATATCAGAACACTCTCGATCACTGTTGCCAGAAGCACTGGCCCATACTTTACAGGAGTCATAAATTGAACATTTGGGTAGACGCCGATGCATGCCCCGGCGCCATCAAGGATATCCTGTTCCGCGCTGCCCAGCGCACGGGACTGCAGCTGACCCTGGTAGCAAACCATGCGTTGCCGGTGCCACCACAGCCCAATATTCGAATGCTGCAGGTGAGTTCAGGTTTTGATGTGGCCGATGATGAGATCGTCAAACTGACAAAACCGGGTGACCTGGTAATCACCAGCGATATTCCGCTGGCGGCTGAGGTGATTGAGAAAGGCGGCGATGTGCTGAATGTTCGCGGTGAGCGACTCCACGCCGACAACATAAAGCCGAAACTCAATATGCGCGACTTTATGGACACCATGCGATCCAGTGGCGTGCAATCGGGTGGTCCAGCGCCGTTCAACAACCAGGACAAGCAGCAGTTTGCCAATCAGTTGGACCGCCTGCTGGCAAAGGTAAATCGCTAGCTGCCGCTAATCACCGGATACGTTCAGCCACTGCTCTGGTGCATCTCCCTCAGGAGGGTGGAACTCATACCACAGCGATTTGGCCACGGGCGGCGCGCTGGTGCGCAGCCTGCTGGCGGCGCAATTGTGCGGGAAGGTCGGCGGGCTGCCAATGCTCAACAGGCGTTTTGCCCGCGAGATCGCGGGTGGGCCGGCCCAGCTCCCGCAGCAGCTCAAGGCTGTAGGCGATACGGCCATGTAACTCCGTATTCTGCGTGGTGCACAATGCCAGGGCAGCCTCTGCCATGGTTTCCAGGGGCTCGAAAAAATCAGGATCCATGTGGCCGCTGTCGCGCAGTTTGGCCAGCTCCGGTGTCAGCACGGCAGCCTGCGGCGTGAGGGCATTCACTGCAATACCTGTACCTTCGGTTTCCGCCGCCAGTGCAATCGTCATGCGATTGAGAGCCGCCTTGGTGGCGCCATAGGCACTGCCCGTCTGGGCTGGCGGCGTCCGGGCAAAGGGTGGGCCGGCTGGAAGTTCCGCCACCGAGGTGGTCAGGTTGAGTATCCACCCGCAACCACGCTCGCGCATGCCTGGCAATGTTTGCTGGGCCAGTTGCCAGGGCGCCCACACGTTCACCTGCTGTAAGGCCTCAAGCTCGGTCAGTGTCCACTCGGTAAAGGGTTTGTAGCCGCCAGCCGCCGCGTTATTGACCAGGATGTCGATGGGGCCAAGTTGCGCTTCTACCTGCGCTACCAGCGACTCCCGCTGCTGCGGGTCTGCCAGATCGCACACCAGCAACAGCACCTCACCGCCCTGCTCTTTAATTGCGCCGCGCGTGCGCTCGAGGCCATCTTCGCTGCGCGCGGTAATGGCGACGCGGGCGCCTTCGGCTGCAAGGCGCTGCGCAATCGCGGTGCCGCAGCCGCCTTTGCTGGCGCCGGTGACGAGTGCAACACGGCCAGCGCAGGATGCCACACTCATGCGGTTTCCCTGAACGCAGGTGAAGGAGAGCCGTCAGCCTCAATAAACTCTGTCAGTACCTGCTGTACGTAGTGGCAATCTTCCTCGCTCATGGTGGGGTGGCAAGGCAGCATGATGCCAAACTCCATGATCTGGTCGCAGTTAGCCAGCCCGGCGGGATGAACGCGGTAAAGTCGATCGCGCAGCATGGGATGGCGGGTGATGTTGCCGGAAAAAATAACCCGCGAAAAAACCCCGCTGTCTTCCAGATGAATCTGTAGCGCCTTGCGACTCCAGCCCGTCTCCGGGCGAAGCTGTATCGGATAGCAGATCCAGGTGGTTTCGGTTTCAGGCAGTGTGGTCGGCGTAATAAACAGATCGGCATGTCGCTCAAAAAAACGGTAGTAAGACTGAAAGTTGCGATTGCGCAATTCCCAGAGCTTATCAATTTTGTCCATTTGCGCGACACCAAAGGCGGCACCGGCCTCATTGGGAATAAAGCCGTAGGCGAGGTCCTCGAAGATAAACAATGAGTCGTAGTCGAGCCCGTCCAGGGTTTCCAGGAAGCGCCCATCGCTTTCGGCGACCTTCGTGCCAAACATGTACTTTTCGGAAGAGCGCCCCCAGGCGCGCAACGCCAATGCCCGGTCCAGGTAATCATCGTCGTCAAAGAACACCATGCCGCCGTTACCCAGTGCGGTAATGATATGGAAGATCGAAAAACTGGTAATGGAGATATCGGCACGTGTAGCGGTCTTGCGACCGCGCAGCGTGCCACCGAGAGTATCGGCGCTGTCGTGAATCAACAGCAGTTGATGCCGGTCCGCAATTTCTCGCACCGCATCCCAGTCACAGATGCCGCCGATCAGGTCGGGAATCAGGATTGCCTTGGTCTGGGCTGTAACAACTTCCTCAATACGATCAACCATGATCTGGTAGTCAGAGAGGCCTGAATCAACGAACACCGGCGTGTACCCGGCCTGGTAGATGCTCGCAACATCTGTGGAAAATGTCAGCGCCGGCGTGATCACCTCCGAGCCCTGCGGCAGGTTGGCGAGGCGCATGGCGATCAGCAAAGCGGAAGAACCAGAGTTCACCATCACGCCGTGACGCTTGCCCATAAAATCAGCCACACGCCGCTCGAACGCACACACTTGTGCGCCGGGTATCAGCCCCATGGGATCCGACATCACAGCGTTGACCGCGTCGATTTCGTCCTGATCAAACATCGCACCGCCATAGCGCACAACGCGTGGGGCCAGTTTACTCATGATAGCAATGCCTTTTACGGGAGATTCAGCTGAGTATGGCAAGGAAGGCCTGGAGCCTCTAGCCAGCATTGCTTTAGTGCGGCAGCGGTTCAACAAGTTGGCGCATCTTGCGCGTAAAGGGGCAAGGTGCCGGATCTTCGATTCCACACTTCCAATAGTTCACAGGGCTCCTAAAAACACTTGCCACATATACTGTATGCATATACAGTTATGGCGAATTTCCTGAATTTCCCTTAGCTCAAATCGGAAATATGCAGGTTCCAGGCTGTACCACAGAACCCCGACAAGAAGCGTTACCTGACTTGTAAAGCAGTGCAGAAACGCTAGCATCCCAAAGTGTTGACTAGCCCGGTAACGATGCCGGCGATAGTGACATTGATGGAAGCGAACTTGTCCCGGAGCCAAAATGCCTCAACCCTGGTACCAACTTTATTACTGGCCAATTCCCTTCAGAGGTTGTTTCGTCAGTTACCTGTTCGCTTACCGCAATGTTCCTCTGCAAAAGACGGATAGTATTGAAGCCATAAAACGGTTGGCGGACCAACATCCCGCAGAGCAGGATATACCCTTTATGGGTCCACCCGTTCTTCATGATCTCGCCACTGGGCTCACACTCAGCCAGATGCCGGCGATTGTTGTGTATGTTTCTGATTACCTGGATCTCATGCCAGATGACCCGGCCGACAAAGCGATGTGCATGAAGGTGTTGATGGACTGCAACGACGTACTGATGGAGATCTGCCGGTACAACGGCACCAGTATGTGGGTGCGTGACGAATGGCAAACGTTTCGCGCGGAACGCTTGCCGCGCTGGATGCAAATATTCGAGGAATCCCTCAAGCGTGGATATGTCGGGAAAGACACTATCAGCTTCGCTGACATCGGGGTGTACGCGCTGTTCGGAAATATGACACGATGCCTTCCAGAACTTGAGCCTGACCTTCTCACTCACGCTCCGGGTATCAGTGCTCTCTGCCACAGGGTTGGCAAAGCGCCGTCGCTGGCCAGGTACATCGTCGAGGAAGAGCTTGAATACGGCAAGGTTTACTGCGGTGGCCAGATCGAAGCGTCAATTCGCAAAATGCTGGAGATGGACAAACAGAAGGCGACCTAGCATCAACCAACTGGAGAGGATCATGCACCACATCCACAGGTTTCACTGATGCCACTATTCGATGCCCTGCTTGAGCGCCTGGGCAGCGCCTGGAAAAAGCCGCAGGAAAGTGTCAACAAGCGCGGATTTCACTGCGCCTGTGGCAAACCGGTTTTCTTCCGGAACAGTCACTGCCTGGCGTGCAAGGCACCGCTGGGTTACGAACCCCTGCAGGGGAGCGTGCGCACCCTGCAAGCCGATGAAACAGATGGCTTGTGGCAACTTGTGGGGGACGATGACGAACAAAGTTACCGGCGATGCGCAAATTTCCCGTCTGCTGCAGGCTGCAACTGGCTGATACCCGCCGACCAGGACGCGACTCTGTGCATTGCCTGCCGGCTCAACCGCAAGCTGCCTGACCTCTCAGACCCGGAAAATCAGGGCCACTGGCGCCAGATCGAAAACGCTAAGCGACGGCTTGTGTCCCAGCTTCTGGCCCTTAACCTGCCCGTTGAGTCGAAGGATGAAAACCCTGAACAGGGGTTGGCATTCGATATCCTGCGCGCCACCGAGGATGGCAAACGGGTAATGACCGGCCACGCAAATGGCCTGATCACCTTAAACGCCGAAGAAGCCAACGACGCCAAACGCGAAGAAATTCGCGCGGCGATGAACGAGCCCTACCGCACCCTGCTTGGCCATTTCCGCCATGAGATCGGCCACTATTACTGGGACCGGTTGATCTGGAATACGCAGTGGCTGGAACCTTGCCGCGCGCTGTTCGGCGATGAAAGGGCCGACTATGCCCAGGCGCTGCAAAACAACTACGAGGAAGGCCCACCAGCTGACTGGCCCCAGCGCTTTATCAGCTCTTACGCCAGTAGCCACCCATGGGAGGATTGGGCTGAAACCTGGGCTCATTACCTGCACATCATCGACAGCCTGGATACCGCAATGGCTCACGGACTGGACGGTGCCGATCTGGAAATGGAAGCCGACCCGTTTACCCGCGAGGACCTCTATGATGCGGAAGCACCAGGTGCAGATCGTTTCCTGGTGATGCTCAACGCCTGGGTCGAGTTGATTACGGTACTCAATGAGATGTCACGCAGCATGGGTCAGGCCGATTTTTACCCCTTTGTGATGCCGCGCGATGTGTTTCGAAAATTGCACTTCATCCATCTGGTCATCTCAACCGCAGGCAGCACAGACTAAGTCGTTCCCATCGATGGTATGAACGCCTTGTGTACCCAATCGCACAGCCCTTTTGAGGGCGACGTCCGCTCTGGCTAACTCAATAGATGGGCGCAATCACGACAGCCGCCGTCCGATACACGCCACACGTCGTACACAGTCATGTTGCGGAATACCTCTGCTCCTGACTTCACTTCTATTGAGAGGAAATGAATATGACAATTACCGGAAAGTTCGTTGCTACCCTCGCCCTTTGCGCCGCGTTCTTCGGAGCCACGGCTGCCACTGCCGGACATCATGAGGGCAAAAAGTCGATGGCAAAACCCACCATTGTGGAGATCGCCGTTGGTAACCCGGATTTCTCGACCCTGGTAGCCGCATTACAGGCGGCTGACCTGGTAGAGGCGCTTTCTGGTGAAGGGCCCTTCACCGTTCTGGCCCCAACCAATGCGGCTTTTGCCAAACTGCCTGAAGGCACGGTTGAAATGTTGCTATTGCCCGAGAATAAAGCGAAGTTGGCTGCAATCCTCACCTACCACGTTGTATCGGGCAAGGTGATGGCGGCTGACGTTGTGACATTGACTGAAGCGACGAGTCTGCAGGGCGACACCATCGCTATCAGTGTACAGGAAGACACCGTCATGGCGGATGGCGCCACTATCGTGGCAACGGACATCGAGGCATCCAACGGTGTAATCCATGTTCTTGATGCAGTGATCATGCCCGGCTCCTGAAGCCCCTTCCCAGCCGGCCTAATCCAGAAACGGATGAGGCCGGCTGCCCTAACCTGGTCTATAATTCGTGACTTTTACGACAGCACAGGAAGGCGGGCACGATATGGATAGAATTGAAAAGTTGAAAAACGATGTATAAAGCTTCGAAGAGCTGATTACCCTGGAAAAAAACGCGACCCGGTTAAACGACACAGAAACACTCGACCTGATTGAAATCAGTCGCGCTTCAAAGTTCGCCAGGGGAGAGCAACCCAAACCCACCGTTGGCGAGGACGGACGGCCCCTGACCAAACGCGCTCGACGCGAGAAAGCGCGCGGCCATTGATCTATAGTGTTTCAATCAGGAGTCGCCGATTGACGCTGTAGATACTTCCACATACCAATGATCGAAGCCACAATCCAGAACAGCTCGATCACAAAACTGGCAAGATTGAAGTTGAAGCACAGGCTGATCAGCAGAAGGATCGCACCCGCAAGATTGAGCAGATTATAGCCCAGCCCCTTGGGATCTATTTTTTCTAACTGCAGCAGGTAATAGGCGAACACCACCATAAAGGTGCCCGTCATTCCCACCGCATCGACTATCCAACCATCCATTGCGTGGCATCCTTGAGAGCGTGGAACTATTTCTTGAGATACGAGACTATTGCCGTCATCGGCGTAAGCAAACACAGTACAATTTAAAGCTTCCACGACCCGCCGAAAGTGACAGGGACATGAGTAAACACGAGCTAACAGTACCAGTGATCGACCTTAGCGGCGACACAGACAATAATATTAAAGCGCTGGCAGACGCCTGCGCCAGATGGGGATTTTTTCACGTCGTAAACCATGGCGTCGACGCCGGGTTGATCACTTCACTGCAGGCCACCAGCCGAGACTTCTTCAATTTGCCGCTGCCTGCCAAGCAGACTGTCTCTCGCAGCATGGACAACCCCTTCGGCTACTACGATCGGGAACTCACCAAGAACCTGAGGGACCGCAAGGAAATATTCGATTACGCTCCTGGCGAAGACACTCCCTGGCCTGCGTCACCGCCGGAATTTCAGGCCGTGCTTGAAGCCTACGCCCTCGCCTGCCATCAGCTCGCGCTGCAATTGATAGCCCTGTGCTGTGAAGGACTGGGCGTTGAGCGGGGCACTCTTGAGCCCCACTTCCAAAGCGGGCACAGCAGCTTTTTAAGACTGAATTATTATCCATTCACTGACCCGTTAGCAGGCAGCGATGCACCTCCAACAGGGCCCTACGGCATCAGCCAACACTCAGATGCTGGCGCCGTTACTGTACTGCTGCAAGACGATGTCGCCGGCCTGCAGGTACTCAGCGGCGAGACCTGGGTTGACGTGACCCCCGTCGCCGGAGCGCTCACAATCAATATCGGAGACATGCTACAGGTCTGGTCAAACGACAAGTACAAAGCACCCCTGCATCGGGTTCGCGCGAGCAAAGACAAGGCAAGATACAGCGCGGCCTACTTTTGCAATCCACACTACAGTGCGGTTGTGAGGCCACTGATTCCAGATGGCTCTACTGACGACGTGGCCCGCTATCAACCGATATCCTGGGCAGAATTTCGTCGCCTGCGAGCAATGGGAGACTATGGCGATTATGGTGAGGAAGTGCAGATTTCACACTACAGAAGTTAGCGGTTAAATATTGAACCATGTCTGATGCCCAATTGATTCTGGTGCTCGGGGATCAGCTTTCGCTGCATAACCCGGCGCTCAAAGCAGCTCGTCCCGGCACGGATGTCATAGTGATGGCCGAAGTGCGTGAGGAGGCCAGTTACGTCGCTCACAATCGCCATAAAATTGCCTTGATATTTTCCGCCATGCGGCATTTTCGCGATCTCCTGGAAGAACGCGGACACATTGTTCATTACCATGAATATGACCAGGCAATGGCCTCGCTGGGCAAGGTCGTAGAGGCTGAGGTCAAGCGATCCAGCTATGCCTGCGTCGTGGTGTGCGAGCCGGGCGAGTTCCGCCTGCGCAAATCCATGGAACAATGGCACTCTGCCTACGGCATCGAGGTGAAGGTGCTTGAGGACACGCGTTTTCTGTGCAGCATCACCGACTTCAACGCCTGGGCTGACAGCCAGAAAGGCCTACGCATGGAGTACTTTTATCGAAACATGCGCAAGCGCTACGCGCTATTGCTGGAAGAGGACGGCAAGCCCTGTGGTGAACGCTGGAACTATGACCGGGAAAACCGCCAGGGCTGGCGCAATAAAGTGGAGGTGCCACAACGCCCGGACATCGAGCACGACGAGATCACCCGCGACGTTCTGGAACTGGTGGCGAACGCGTTCCCCGACAACCCTGGCGATCTCACCCAGTTTAATTTTGCGGTGACATCCAGGCAGGCCCAGGCGCAATTCGACTGGTTCTGCAACCACGGGCTAAACAACTTTGGCACCTATCAGGATGCATTGGCAGAAGAATCACCCTGGTTATTCCACAGCCTGGTATCGATGTATCTCAATATCGGATTACTGGAACCGCTGGACGTCTGCCGCCAGGTAGAGCAGGCCTGGAAGAATGACCAATGCGAGTTGGCAGCGGCGGAAGGTTTCATCAGGCAGGTGCTGGGCTGGCGAGAATACATCCGCGGCGTCTACTGGCATCTTATGCCCGACTACAAGCACCATAACCATTTTGAGGCCAGGCGGCCGTTACCGGGCTGGTTCTGGAGCGGAAATACCGATCTTCGCTGTCTGTCGCAAGCACTCACCCAATCGCTGGACCTGGGTTACGGGCACCATATCCAGCGACTGATGGTGATCGGCAACTTCGCCCTGCTCGCAGGACTGGACGTTGAGGAAGTGTGCGAATGGTACCTGGCTGTTTACGTCGACGCGTTCGAATGGGTGGAACTACCCAACACGCTGGGAATGGCGCTGCACGCAGACGGCGGCATCATGGCGAGCAAACCCTATGCTGCCAGTGGCAAGTACATTCAAAGACAGGGCAACCACTGCGCTGCGTGTCGCTATTCGCCATCGAAAACAACCGGGGCAGATGCCTGCCCCTACAACTCCCTGTACTGGCGCTTCATCGACCAACATCGGGACAAACTCGAACACAACGGCCGCATGGGCCTTGTCCTGAACAACTGGAAAAAGCGCAGCGCAGCCGAAAGACGGGCGATAGTCGATTGGGGCGGAAAGACGCTGGACGCAGTTTTAAAGCAGGGCTCATGAATTTTGGGGCAATCAAGCCTTACCGATCTCTCAATACATGAGCTAGATTGCTTTTCTTTTACCCGAGGCCTGATTGTCATAAAACTCCAGCATCAGAGCGTTGAACTCAGCAGGCCGTTCAAGATTGCTGAGATGTCCAACGCCATCCAATATATGAAGCTCCGAGCAAGGAATTTTTTCATGCATGGCTGCGAGTGAACTTGCTGGTATCACTCTGTCATCCGAAGAACCTATCAAAAGAACTGGAGGGTCGATCAAATGCGTAATGTCCGATGAGTCCATCTCCACAATGGCCTCAATGGCTTTGATATATGATTCTTTTCTAAGTGACGCAATGCTTGCGCAGATATTGTCGATCGCCGCCTGCGGAGCGTTCCTCCCCACCAGCGCGCCGATCATGGACGGTATGAGATCCGACGTTTCAAGCCCGTGTTGCAGTGGGTTTTTTCTAATATTGATGAATTCATGCTTCTGCTCGTCATTGAACTCCACGCCAAGACCGGTATTAGTGTTTGCCAGGACAAGGGATTTCACTTTTTCAGGCCTGCGCCGATAGTATTCCTGAGCAATCATTCCGCCCATGGATAAGCCCACTAAATGTGCTTGCTCTGAACGATAGAACCCTAGAACTGCATCGATATCATCACATAAGTCCTCCAGGCGAAGTGGGCCAGTGTAGTCTTCACTCAAGCCGTAGCCGCGCATATCCCAGGCTATCGCAGTATATTTGCTGCTTAGCACATTGAGTTGCGACTCCCAATTATTTGAGTTGCCACCGATACCGTGGAGCAGAATAATACATGGACCACTACCGGCTTCTCTGACATGAATCGCAGGAGAGGTACCGGGCACCATGACGCTTTTGATGTATGCCATTGTTCAGTCCAGGTACTCTTCACACAATCGCTTAATGTCGCTTTTCAATGCCGTTCTGTAGTGCTCTCAAGGATTCTTTTAGAATCAGCATATCCCTGAACTTCAGAAGTTATACTCAACAGAGGCCCACCATTCAAAGCCTCTGGAATATACGGCCTCAGTGAAACCACCATCTGGCTGTGAAACACCAGTCATAATGTAGACTTCGTCGGTGATGTTCCTTGCCTGCAATGAAAGCTTGTATTTCTCGTTTTCTGGCAACCACCAGACACCGATATTGACAAGGTGATAGGCGTCCTGGCTGAGAACTGGCGTATTGGGCGCATCCTTTTCGATATCACTTTTGTACGACCAATCCACACGAGGCCTTATTATTCCGCTAGCGCCGAGGTCAATGTCGTAAGAAACGCCCAATGCTGACGTGAATTCAGGAATCATCGCCAAATCATTAGACTCACTTATGCCCACAGTAGACGCGAGGGGCGTCAACGTGCCGCTAGCCCACTGCGCATCCAGATAGCCCGCACTAAAGTCGAGCAGCCAACCGGCGGAGGGTATCCAACTCCCCTCAAGTTCGAGCCCGAAAATCTCTGCATCACCACAATTGATCGTGGTAGGCGCGATGCCCACCACAACTGCACACTGTATATCCTGATAGTCTGTATAAAAAGCGGCGCCATTGAGGCGTAGAGTATTGTCCAGGAGATTGGACTTAAAACCAATTTCATAGGCATCTGCATACTCGGGCTCGAATGTCAGGGCTTGTGGAACTGGCTGGGCGAGTCGTTGCTCAAAACCACCAGCTTTATAACCCCTTGAGAAAGAAGCATACGTCATCACCTCATCGTTAAAGCGATAGGCCAGATTCACATGGTAGGTCGTCTCTTCAAAAGACAGGGGCGTGGGATCGTCGAACAGCGCAACCGGATCAACTTCTATTTTGTCGTCCGCGGGGGTAGCACCTGGTATTCCGAGTACGAGCGGCCGGAAGGAAACCAGCACTTGAGTTCTTCCATAGAGGAACTCATCACTAACAGCCCGAAACTCTTTGTCTTCTTCTGTATATCGAACACCTAAAGTAAGATCAAGAGACTCCGTAATGGCGAAATTCCCCTGGCCAAAAATGGCCCAGTTTTCGTTGGAGAAATCGCCGCCACTGAAAAGTGTTAACGGCCACAAAGCTACGGAATCAAGCTGAAACCCCTCTTCCTCCATATAAAAAAAGCCGGTTACCCAATCGAGGCGTTGATTTACTGCACTACCAGAAACCTGGAACTCTGTGGAAAATTGCTCCTGCTCAAGATCACTATTGGCCTCAAGCACCTGATAAGGGGTGTGGTCTGGATTTCGAGGATTACGTGCTTCAACTTCCCGATATGCCGTTACGGACTTCAGTGCTACTGAATCGAGATCCCATTCAAAAGTGATGCTACTTCCGAAGACTTCCGTATAGTCCTTTGCCTGAAACGGCTCTTCGTTAAAATCATTGAGAAAGCGATCATCTGTTTCATAACCAAACACCGTTTCATGCGGGCCACGAATGTAATACTGGTCGACACACGTTCCACCTGTATTTCCTGCAGAAGTGGCACAGCCCAGGCCTAGATTCTGAAGCGCAACAAACGTTGCCTCTCCTGGAAGGAGCGGATTTTCATCGAAAAAATCGACAGCCACGTAGGGGGCAGCACTATTATCCTCTTCCGTATAGTCGAATCTTGCTGTAGCAATGAACGTTTCAGAGGGAGCCCATTCCAGGGTCGCACGTCCTGCAAAACTGCTCTTGGCGCCAAAATCCTCCCTGTTGGCAACATCATCGACATAGCCATCACGTTCACGACGCAGAGCTGAGAACCGTGTTCTTACAGTATCGGTAACAGGTATATTGACCATGCCCTCTATTGACCATGAATCAAACTTTCCATACTCAGCCCTCACCCTACCGGACAACTCATCTTCGGGTCGCTTTGATCGTATAATGACAGCCCCACCAACACTGTTTCTACCGAACAGGGTTCCCTGAGGCCCCCTTAGTACCTCTATGGACTCAGCGTCTACAATGTCCATAACTCCACCACTGGTTCTGGCTAGATATACATCGTCAACGTAGAGTCCAACACCGGGATCTGTGCCGAGAGAGAATTCGGAAGTTCCTATTCCGCGTATAAAAATCGACGCGTTATTACTTGAACCTGTGAGGGGAGCCGTAGGCTCAAAGACAACGTTAGGTGCAACATCCGTTACCTGTGAAACCTTCTGAATACCACGAAATTCAAGGCCTTCACTGGATATAGCCGTTACCGACAAAGGAGTATCCTGCAGGTTTTCAGCCTTGCGGCGTGCCATAACAACAACTTCTTCAATCGTATTTGGAGCTGCCGTACTCTGAGAGCTATCTGAATCCGTTTGCGCAATCACCGGCGCGACCTGGGCCAGAAGGATGCTGCTTATCGACGCCGATAACAGCAGGTTCGACCTTTCACTGGTTATTATCATAGGTTCTTCCCGAGAATATCTGATTGATGCATGTAGCCGTTCAGGCCTAATTCTTTGGCCGCCAATGGAACTTGCGGACACATCTACAAAATAGAGGTTTTCAAAAACCAGAGGGAGAAAATTTACGCATAAAAAGGCGAAAAGCGCGCAAGCTTAAGATCAGCAAGAAATTTGCTGATCAATGAAAGCCTGCAACTCAGCCGTATACGGCGGACGCAGTCCCTTTAAAACCTCATCTTTGTCGGTCTGTAGAAGTACGGAAACCTGATTGCTGAAAGTTGTGAAACCTTCACGACCTCTATAACGCCCCATACCGCTGTTCCCAATACCGCCAAAAGGTATTTGCTCATGGAATATCTGGCAGAGCACATCGTCAAAAACTATGCTGCCCGTAGTGACCTCGCCACATATACTGTTACGTTCTTCCAAATCACTACCAAAGTAATAAGCAGACAGTGGATTAGGTTTAGAGTTAATGTAATCAATAGCTTCAGAGAGGCGTCCATATGTCATGATGGGCAGGATGGGGCCAAAAATCTCTTCTTGCATCACGTTCATGTCATCAGACACATTCAGCAATAAATGCAATGGGAATTTCAAACTGGATTCAGGGTCAATTGGCTGGTTCCGAGGGTTTATGCACACCACCTCTGCCCCTTTTCTTTCAGCGTCACTCACCAGCGCTTGCAGGCGAGCAAAATGCGCGCTATTTAACATTGGGGAGTAGTCCGTGTTATCGCAGACGCTCGGAAACTGCCTTACTACTGCCTGGGTTAGTGATTTGACGAAGTCCTCTGCAATAGCCTCATGTATGAACAGATAATCTGGAGACACGCAAACCTGCCCTGCATGTATCAGCTTTCCATAGGCCAGGCGTTCGGCGGCCAACATGACATTGGCATCTGCGCCAATAATAACCGGGCATTTACCGCCAAGTTCCAACGTGACAGGAACGAGGTTTTCTGCCGCTGCAGCCATCACAAGTTTGGCCACTCTGCTGGAGCCGGTATATAGCAAATGGTCAAATGGCAAGCCCGTGAACTCCTGCGCAACTTCAATTCCGCCTTGTATGACAGCAACCTCGCTTTCATCAAAACTTGACTTGATCATGGTCTCCAGCAGTGCAGCTGAATGTGGCGCGAGCTCTGAAGGCTTGATCATTGCACGGTTGCCGGCACCAATAATTCCTGCCAGTGGCATGCAGGACAATATTATGGGGCCGTTCCAGGGAGCAACAACACCCACAACTCCCTTGGGTTGATGAACTATCTGAGCCCGGGCTCCCAAGCTTTCGTATTCACTGGACAATTCAAGCGGGACAGGCTGCATCCACTCTTCCACTTTGGATTCGGTGTATCTGATCGCCGATACAGTTCCCATAATTTCGGCCAGGCGAATTAGAGTTGGCGATTTTTCTTTGAAGTCGCGCCGCTCAGCATCGACAATCTTATCCTGGTTATCGATTAGCATATTTGAGAGCCGGTGAAGACGTTCCATCCTCGTTTTCGGGTCGGGCAAGCCGTCTTGCCTGTAGGAATCTCGCTGTATTTTTAGCACTTCGTAGAGCTTTGAACTATCGGACCCAGCCATAATTGCCCTGCCTTATAGGTTAAATCGCATCGATACAATCGCTCCATTGAGCGATTAGTCTGAATAAACAGCTGAGTGGATCTTCGAATCTTCCATCAACCAACTTGAAAGCTCGGCACCATACGGAACGGGATATTTGACCGCTCCCTGGGGGTCGGTCTTGACCTGTACTATCGCTGGTTTACCCGATGCAAAGGCTCGATCAACTGCCTGTCGAATATCGCTCAGCTTGTCCACATATTCACCGTGCCCACCCATGGCTTGTGCCATTAAGTCGTACCGGACAGGGGAGAAAGACACCTCAATCGTTTTTCCGATATGGTCCATGTGTGCTTTGATCTCGGCACCCAGGGCCTCATCGTCATTAATGATTACGACCACCGCCAGGTTGTGCCTGACCGCTGTTTCAAACTCCATAAAATGAAAGCCTATTCCCCCGTCACCGCTTATAAGACACACTGGTCTCTCGGTGCCTACTTTAAGCTTGGCACCCAATGCATACGGCAGTCCCGATCCAAGATGGCCGTATTTTGAAGTCCAAAGGAAAGCACGACTTCTCTTTTCAAAATAGGCCAGTTGGTGCATCACGGTTAAGCCACTATCGACTACGACTACCGAATCGTTGGGTACAGACTCCCTTGCTTCATTCATTAAAGCTGAAGCATTAATAGTATTCGCTCCTGACAGCTCTCTGACACTCCGACGGCGTTCTTCCTCGTATGAACAACGATGCGATACCAGATCCCAGCTGGCGGGCTCATAAGCCCTATCTCTCAATGCGTTACACAGCTGTGGCAGAACCTGCTCAAGTTTGCCAATGATCGCGAGGTCAACGGTTCTATTGACTCCGACGGCAGACGCATCCTGTTCTACAAGAATCCATTGCCGATCTTCATTACCAACCTCAAAGGCTCGCTGGCGACCGTAATTCATGGTTTCCGGGAAGGATGTGCCCAGGGCCAACACCAGATCGCATTCATGCAGAACCCGCTGACCAGCCTCACTGAAATACGGAAACCATTGGCTGTCGTTTTCCGGCAGTGCTCCACTGCCGCCTATTGTGGTGAATACGGGACACCCCAGTATTCTTGCAAGCCCCTCAAATGACTCATGAGAAAGTGAGGTATGTATTCCTGTACCGCCGAGCAAACAAGGACGCCTGGCGTTCGCCAGCATCTCAACAGCGCTGTCTATTGCACCTGAAGAGGCTGGCTGCTCCACTACCCGATACTGTTCAGGACGCAGTATCGAAGACGGAAACTCAAATTCAGACTCCTGCATCACGAAATCGTATTCCAGATACACTGGTCCCGGTGTTCCAGACAGCGCCTGTCTGAATGCTTCACGTACCTTTTCGTCAAGCTCTCCCGGGTGCGTTATTCTCGACGCGTACTTGCAGATGCTCGCAAAGCAATCCATGACCGGGGCATGCAAAAAGCGACTCCTACGGACACCGCTGTCAACATCGGATTGCCTGGTTGCCCCAAGTACAATAACCGGAACATGCTCCTGACCAGCGCAGACAACGGCTGGCAACAGGTTGGCCTGCCCGGGACCCATTGCACCGATGGCAACCTGTGGTTTACCAGACATCCGGTAGTATGCATCTGCCATGAACACAGCAGCAGTTTCATGCCTTGGCCCTACCACCCTGATACCGTTCAGCACTGCATGCTTCTGTATATCTCTCATGGTCAGGTCGCCCTGGGAAAATATAAAGTCGACGCCTTCTGCCGCAAAAAGGCGCACGATGCGTTCGCCAAAACTCATTCTCTCCAGCGTCATTCAGCTCTCCCTAAGCAATGTTCCCGGCAAGGAACAGAACGGTCTTGAATTCATACGGATTGGCAGCACGGGCTTTTGTACAGGCACTTCAATGCCAGTCCCGCAATCAGGCGGGAACAATGATCGTTCATACCCTGTTCATCTGTGCAACGTCCTCGTGCACCCATGCGTAGAGCTCTTCGCCACTGAAAGGTGGATACTTGAGCCCGCTCATCTGGTCTGTGATAACTTGAACCAGGGCCGTCTTTCCGGAGGCAATGGCGCGCTTGATAGCTGGCTGGATGTCTTCAGCATGTTCGACATATTCGCCATGTCCACCCATGTGCTCCAAAAACAAGTCGTAGCGCGCTTGCCTGAAAAAGCATTCCGGCATGCTTCCCATGTGCTCGTCGAGCGCCGCAAGCTCAGCGGCGAATGCGCGATCATCGTTCACGATCACTACGATAGGCAGTTCGTGGCGAACGGCGGTCTCAAGCTCCATAATATGCATCCCCAGAGCCCCGTCTCCGCACAGAAGGCACACAAGCCTGTCCCCTCCCACAGCGAGCTGGGCGCCAACTGCCTGAGGTAAGCCGGTACCTACATGTGCACCGAACGCACCCCAAAGGAAGTCGTTGCTCCGCTTCTCAAAACTATCGTGCTGGTAGACGATCGTAAAACCCGCGTCGGAGACTATTACTGCATCATCAGGGATTGCCTCCCTGGCCTCCAACATCAGTTTGTTTGGATCGATTGGCGATTCACTGGAAACTGATTTCAGTCGCGCATCCTGTTCATGCTCAAAATCCTCTCTCCACCGAGCCATATTCGGGTTATCGTCTCGTTGAAATGATTTTTCTATACACACGCACAACTGTTGCAGTGACTCCTGCAAGCGCCCGATAACTGGTAAGTGAATGCTACGGTTGATTGCAATGGCGGCGGGGTCTGGATCCAGCTGTATCCACTGCCGATTTGCATCTCCCGGCGCAAAATGCCTTTGTTTTCCGTAATTAATATTTTCTGGAATACAGGTGCCCACAGCGATGACCAGATCGGATTTTTCGATGGCCTCCTTCCCCGCATTGCTCGAATAAGCGAGCCATTGCGGGTGAGTTTGTTTTATGGCTCCCGCACCGCCAAATGTCGTAATGACAGGACACTTCAATAGCTCTGCTAATCTGAGAAACTGCTCATGAGTCCTGCTGCTGTGAACCTCCTCTCCGCCAAGCAGTAAAATTGACCTGCTGCTTTCAATCAATTTGCAGGCTTCTGCAATAGCTGAATCACTGGCAGGCTGACTCAACACCCTGTATTCAGACGGTTTTGTGAGAGGACCGTAATCCCAGGATTCCGTCTGGCCTGCGGAGTCGACTTCTATGTACACAGGTCCCGGAGTGCCAGACAGTGCGTTACGAAAAGCAGTCTGCATGACTTCGTCCACTTGACGCGGATGATAAATACGATGCGCAAACTTACAAATTTCCTTGAAACAGCCTGGCAATGACTCTTCCACCAAAAAACGCCCACGACGGATACCGCTGGTCGTTTCGAATTGTCTGCTGGCTCCAATCAACACGATTGGTATTCGTTCTTCAGCGGCCCAGACAGCCGCGGGCAGCATATTCGCCACTCCTGGCCCTTGAGCTCCCATTGCAACCTGTGGCCTTCCAGTGAGACGATAGGCTGCAGCCGCCATCCAAACCCCTGCAGCTTCATGTCTTGGACCAATCAGCTTTAATCCAGACTCAATTGCGTGCTTCTGAATCTCCTTTAGCGAAAGTTCACCCTGACTGAATATGTATTCAACTTGTTCTTGTTGCAAATTGGCTACAATTCGCTGCCCAAGGGTCATCCTGCACGCGCTCATGCCGAACCTCACGATTCATACGATTCGCGGCCAGTGTAAACTTGAGTTTATGAATTTAAGGAGTGAATATGCGCAAACAAGGGGGCCAATTTGCGCAGTCGCTTGACGCAAGCCGTTGCAAGGCCCAGTCAACTAGAACCCCGATGAAAACCAGAGCCTATACTCTGAAATGCGGCCGGCTAAGTGTCTGTGATGGGAGTTCGCCAAACTCGCTTCGATAGACTTTAGAAAAGTACCGTCGGTCATAAAACCCCCACTTGGCGGCGATATCCGCAACGGTGGTATTGCCTGGCTCAGATTCCTGCAAATTGGTACGAGCTCTTATGAGTTTCTCCTGGCGAACCTTGGACATTGGCCCCATTCCGAGCTCTCGAGAAAAATCATACTGAAGTTTTCGCAGGCTGGTGCCAGTAGCCTCAACGAGATCACAAGCAGTTATATCCTCACTGATATGCGCTTCTATATACTCTAAGGCTAACTTTAATGAGGACTTTCCGCCAAGCGTTGCGCTCTCCAGAGCAGATTTTAATTGGCCAGAGGAATACAATAATGACGTCAACAAACAGCTTTCAATATTGCTGGATGTTATACCTCTACTGAACAGAGTTTCCTCGCTATCCAACTCGCTGACAATCACGCCCAGAGAGTTCGCAATACTGAGGCCGATACCTTCACTCAGTGCTATCTGGGGAGGAAATGAGAAGGTTGTCATATCCAACGAGCTACCCAGATATTTAGTCGCAAGATCACACAATACGTCTCGTGCAACCCACGCCACAACGGCCGTACAATCCGCGCTCCAGTCGAGATCGACGGGAGCGTTTGGACTCAAAAGTAATCCTTCGCCGGGCCTGGCTCTGTACCTGTTATCCCCATCGTGACTGACAAGTTGCCCAATAATAGGTACGACGACCTGTAAGGCGTTAGTGGGCGCTGTACTCGCGTGTACAGCGGCACCAAACCCGACACCAAACAACACGGTATTCTTCAAGCGCACACAGGTAATCTTTGATCTGGGATGATCACTCTGCTCGGAGAACGTGAACTGATGCTGGGCAATCTCTTTGCTCACCGCTGATTGTAAATCTGACGAATACTCACTTTCGATAAGCGAATAATGCTCAAATGGAAAAGACTCCCGCCCCCGAACGTCAAGCCCCATAGGATTTACCTGTCATATATCAAGACAAAGAGAATTACATTCCAGGTCATTAACATGATTAGAATGCATCTTCTACAAATCATTCGCAAGTACGTTGGATCTTGCCCCAACCGGGAAAAGCTACCTGATCATGAGAACAACCAGAACGGCACCAGCTCCTGTCAAAGGCAGTAACCGGCTGATCAGCCTCGCCCCCGTCGCGACCTGGCTCACCAGATAGGCCACCGCAGTGACCAGTAATAAATAACAGGCTGGCTGACGGTAATCTCCAAGCAGCAGCACCACCCCGACACACTGCGCGGCGGCCAACAGGTAATCCACTTTGCTACCGCTGCGCAACGCCCTGAAGGCCATCAGCGAGAACAGTGCGGCAATGCCGATGTACAGCAGGACAACGATACTCATGATTTGATTCTACTCACGCTGGCTCGAATCGCGCTTTACCACGAACCACTATATTATCTTCGATATTGCACCAGTATGGGGCACCGGGTTCATATTTTTCTGTCTTTGTGGTACCACAGAATCTTATACTTGCGCCCAATCGCCTACAAAACAATGACTTAAGCAAACGCTTATAGATTGGCCGCAATATTGCTACAGCAAATGAACCCACATTCGTTCAACCGACTACTGTCCCCACAATAGTGCACGTTTGACGGAAATATTGATGAACTCAAGGAAACCAAGATGAGCGCTAACCCCGGTCGCCAACACGCTATTCAAAACATTACCAATCGCGTTCCTGCGGACGTAGGCCCCACCGACTTTCTCGGCAAAATCTGGGCTGAAGATGTCTTTAACCTCGACAGGATGGAATGGGCGTTATCCAAAACCGCCTTCAAAGCGATCAAGAAAACCGTGCAGACCGGCGAGCCACTGGACGCTGCCACGGCCGACGTTGTGGCGGCTGCGATGAAAGAGTGGGCTGTCGCGAAAGGCGCAAAATTCTTTTCACATATCTTCTACCCCATGACCAACATCACCGCCGAGAAGCACGATGGCTTTATCGTGACCAATTCAGACGGCGGCGCGATCACCGAGTTCTCTGGCAGCCTGTTGATCAAAGGCGAACCTGACGGCTCCTCCTTCCCCAATGGCAGCCTGCGCATGACCAATGCCGCACGTGGTTACACCGCCTGGGACCCCACCAGCCCCGCCTACATCATGCACAGCGACAACGGCGCTACGCTGATGATTCCCAGCGTCTTTATGTCGTGGACGGGAGAAGCGCTGGATAAGAAAATTCCTCTGCTGCGCTCCAATGCAGCGATGAACAAGGCGGGACAAAAGGTTTTGGAGCTGATGGGCGAAACCGAGATTGCAGCCCTCAATTCCAGCTGCGGCGCAGAACAGGAGTACTTCCTGGTTGACACCAACTTTGCCAACAGCCGCCCGGACCTGCTGCTGGCCGGGCGCACGCTGTTTGGCGCGCCACCGGCGAAAGGCCAGGAGTTCGACGATCACTACTTCGGCGCAATACCCGCTCGCGTGCAGGTGTTCATGCAGGATTATGAAGACCAGCTCTACAAGCTCGGCATTCCCGCCAAGACGCACCATAACGAGGTGGCACCGGGCCAGTTCGAAGTCGCACCGTATTTTGAATCAGCCAACATCGCCGCCGACCACCAGCAGTTGATGATGACCCTGATGAAATCCACGGCAAAGAAACATGGGTTCATGTGCCTGCTGCACGAAAAACCATTTGCCGGCGTGAATGGCTCAGGCAAGCACGTCAACTGGTCGGTTGGCAACGCAACCCAGGGCAACCTGCTTGACCCCGGCTCGACACCCCACGAAAACCTGTTGTTCCTGCTGTTTTGTGGCGCTGTTATTCGCGGCGTACATCTGCACGGCCCGCTGCTGCGGGCGGTGATTGCAACGGCCTCCAACGATCATCGACTGGGAGCCAACGAAGCGCCTCCGGCCATTTTGTCGGTCTATCTCGGTGAGCAGCTCGAAAAGGTGTTTACTGATATCAAGGAAGGAAATATTCACGTCGGCAAGAAAGGTGGCGAGATGGATCTGGGACTGTCACAGATCCTCAAGTTCGAGCGCGACCCTGGCGACCGCAACCGCACCTCTCCCTTCGCCTTCACCGGCAACCGGTTTGAATTCAGGGCGGTGGGTTCATCGCAGTCAGTTTCTGGCCCGTTGGTAGCCATGAACACGATTTTGGCGGATTCTCTGAACTGGATTGCAGAGCAGCTCGAGTCCGAATTCAGCAGTGGAGCCAGCCAGGCCGATGCTGTGGTCAGCGTACTCAAGAACCTGATGACCGAGCACGGCAATGTGGTGTTTGGTGGTGATGGCTATTCAGAAGAGTGGCACAAAGCGGCTGTTGAAGAGCGTGGCTTGAAAAACATTCCCACCACGGCAGATGCGTTGCCAGCGCTGCGCGAGGCCTCCGTTGTTGAATTGTTTTCCAGTACCGGCGTGCTGAGCCCGATGGAGCTGGAAAGCAGATTCGAGGTGTACGCAGAGCAGTACATCCTCTCAATCGAAGTCGAGGCAAAGCTGGTTATCGACATGGCCCGGACTTTGATCTATCCCGCATCAAGTGAATACCTCTCAGACCTGGCAGGCACAACCCAGAGTTTGTTAGCCATGGGCGTGGAGCTGGACAGCTCCATCGCCAAGGCCGTTGCGGAGCACATGAACGCGATGATTGCATCGACACAGAGCCTGGCAGACGCCATGGACAAGCACGACTTCGAATCAACCGAAGCGCACATGCAATTCTGTGCCAATGAGATCCTGCCGTTGATGAACGAGGTTCGCGCCGCAGCTGATGCGCTGGAGGGGTATGTATCAGATGAGCTCTGGCCGCTGCCCAAGTACCAGGAAATGCTGTTTATCAAGTAACGCACCAAAGCAGCAGGCCTTTGGCACAGGCCTGCCCTTTCCGTTGTTACAGCTGATGCGCGTCAGGCTCTATAAGGATAAACTCCTGATAAGCCGCTAGAACAGCCTCCGGTGACTCAATTTGTGGGTAGTGGCCGATGTTGGGCAAGCGCCGAATAAAGTGATTCTTTCCCACCAGCTCTTCGAAGCGTTGCACCATATGCTCGCCGGAGACCGGATCGACACTGCCATTCACCAGCCCGATCGGGCACATCGCCTGCTGCAGCGCACACAACCAGCGCTCGCGATGAACACGCCGGTCTGTCATGTAGTGGATCAGTCGGTGCAGGTTCTTTTGACCTTCATCGCGGGTAAACAGCTGCCAGAACGCCTCCATTTCTTCGTCGCTGGCACGGGTATCGGGACCAAAGATCCGATCAAAGGACTGGCGCATACTGTTGCGCGTCAACGCATGTCGAAATACAAAACCCACCGGCCCCAGCAGCAGGCGCTGCACCAGCAGGGCCTTGTGCGTTTCAGGAAACAAACCACCGTTGAGAAACAGACAAGACAGCCACTGCCCTGCGCCATCCCCCTGGTTTTGTCGCGCTAGCATTTCCTGAGCCACGGTATCACCGTAGTCGTGTGCCAATACATGGAAACGGCTCAACCCCAGGTGATTGACCAGGGCCTCGCACAGATCAGCCTGCTCCATAATGCGGTAATCGTGCCCCTTGGGCTTGGCACTGAAACCAAAACCCAGCAGATCCAGAGCCACCAGGCGATAACGCTGGTTGAGAGCCGGCCAGATCTTCCACCAGTCCCAACTGGCCGAGGGGAACCCGTGGATCAGCAAGATCGTACCCTCAGACTCCCCCACCGGCCTCTCGTCGACATAAAAAATGTCGTGGCCAAGCAACTTCACACGCTGGCCGCGCGCCCGCCAATCGTCTATGAGCATCAGTTAGAACTCCATTAATCAGTTGAACTGAGTATAAATCAGCTTGTTACGGCGATGTCGACCCGCACCTCGTTATTCGCCGGCCCGCGCTCGTGAGCAGAGCGGCTTAAACGCCCCCGAGACGGCGCCCCATCAATGATTAGTTTGTTTTTATCGAACTCATAAAACCAAACAATTTCCCATAAACAAAATCTACTGCTAGCTTAAAAGCCATAGGAATAATCAATCGCTTATCCAATGCCGTCTCGCAGAAGACCTGCGTATGACAGAGCACCGAGTAGCGCATGATTGTTCCCTGAACCGCAGCAACGCTTCATAAAGCATCTTGTGCTGACCTTACAGCACACCATTGAAGGAGTACGTTATGAAAAAGCAAAGGACTGTGATGTCGACCGCCGTAGCAGGCATTTTCGCCCTGTCGATGACGCCCGGCACCGCATTGAGCGAAACAGCACCCTCAACCAGCAGCAAGCCGGCCGGCGCCATGGGAGCTGGCCCTGCAGCTCCCGGACAAGCCAGGAGCAACAAGTTCTGGTGGCCCGATCAACTGGACCTGTCCCCCCTGCGTGACCACGACCCGCGCTCTAACCCGCTGGGTGCAGATTTCGACTATTCCGAGGCCTTCAGCAAGCTTGATCTGGACGCCGTCAAGGCCGACGTCGATGCCGTGCTGACCAATTCGCAGGACTGGTGGCCAGCTGATTGGGGCAACTACGGCCCGTTCTTTATTCGCATGTCCTGGCACAGCGCAGGCACCTACCGTACCCTGGATGGCCGTGGCGGCGGCGATGGCGGCCAGATGCGCTTTGACCCACTGAACAGCTGGCCAGACAACGGCAATCTCGACAAGGCACGCAGACTGCTGTGGCCCGTCAAACAGAAATACGGCGAAAGTCTTTCATGGGCTGACCTGATGATTCTGGCCGGCAATGTCGCGCTGGAAAACATGGGCTTTGAGACCTACGGCTTTGCCGGCGGCCGCACCGATGACTGGGAACCAGACCTTGTGTACTGGGGCCCCGAAGTCGCCATGCTGGCGAGTGACCGCGTGGAGAAAGACGGCGAATTGCAGCGCCCGCTGGGTGCTACTCATATGGGCCTGATCTATGTGAATCCCGAGGGGCCGATGGGCAAGCCAGACCCGATGGGGTCGGCGAAAAATATCCGCGTGGCTTTCGGCCGCATGGCAATGAATGACGAGGAAACGGTCGCGTTGATCGCGGGCGGACACACCTTCGGCAAGATGCATGGCGCGCGCAAGCCCGCTGACTGTGTTGGCCCTGAGCCTGCTGCCGCCGGCATCGAGGAACAGGGGCTTGGCTGGACGAACAAATGCGGCAAGGGTCACTCTGAAGATGCCACCACCAGTGGACTGGAGGGCGCATGGACACAGGCACCGACCCAGTGGACCACACTTTATCTGCAGAACCTGCTGAACATAGAGTGGGAGCAGACGCGCAGCCCGGCAGGTGCCATTCAGTGGCGACCAGCGGACGAATCAAAGCGCAGCTCTGTGCCTGACGCGCATATAGAAGGCAAATTTAACGCTCCCGTGATGACCACCGCTGATCTCGCTCTGAAAGCGGACCCGCAGTACCGGGCTATCGCCGAACGCTTCCTTGCCAATCCCAAGGAGTACCAGCGAGCCTATGCCAAGGCCTGGTATAAGCTCACCCACAGGGATATGGGCCCGCGGGCGCGCTACCTCGGTGATGCATTCCCGGACGAGGAGCTGATGTGGCAGGATCCGCTGCCCGCCGTGGAGCACAAGCTTGTCGATAAAGGCGACATTAAAAAGCTCAAGAAGCAAATTCTCAACTCGGGCCTGACAGTGTCTGAACTGGTGGGCACTGCATGGGCCTCTGCTTCGAGCTTCCGCGCCAGCGACATGCGCGGCGGAGCCAATGGTGCGCGCATCGCACTGGCCCCGCAAAAAGACTGGGCGGCCAATAACCCGGCGGAGCTTGCCAAAGTGCTGGAAACACTGAAGGCAATACAGCAGGACTTCAATGACGACAATAGCCGTACCAAGGTCTCCCTGGCTGACGTGATTGTCCTTGGCGGTGCCGCTGCGATTGAGCAGGCAGCAAAGGACGCCGGCGTGAAAGTCGAAGTGCCCTTCGTTCCAGGCCGCGCAGATGCTACACAAGCGCAAACCGATGTGGCCTCGTTTGCACTGCTTGAGCCCAGAGCCGACGCCTTTCGCAATTACTTCGATGCACAGCAGAGCTATCGTTCACCCACAGAGATGCTTATCGACAAGGCTGACCTGTTGGCACTGACCGTTCCTGAAATGACGGCTCTTGTTGGCGGCATGCGCGTGCTGGACACCAATACGGATGGCACCAGCCAGGGTGTGTTCACCGACAAGCCGGGTACTTTGAGTAACGACTTCTTCGTCAACCTGCTCGATATGTCGACCCAGTGGCGCAAAACCAGCACAGACGGCATCTATGAGGGAATCGATCGTAAAACGGGCGCAGTGAAATTCACTGCAACACCAGTAGATCTGGTCTTCGGTTCCAATTCGGAGTTACGCGCGGTGGCCGAGGCTTACGCCTACGACAATGCCCGTGAGCGTTTTGTGCAGGACTTTGTTGACGCCTGGACGAAGGTGATGCAGCTGGATCGCTTCGATCTGAAACATCAGCTCTAGGTGACTTTGTGTGACCTGCCCTGCTGGGCAGGTCACATAACTTTGGCGATCAATAACCGAGGGATACCAAAAATGTAGCGAGCCTGAGTACTACCGTGCAACTCAGTTAAGCGCCATCTGAATAAACCACGTACCCGAGATAACAAAGCCGAAAGCGCCGATAGCTGCGGCACTGGCTGCCACTACCGAGCCCAGTGGATCCTGCAGGAATTCGCCCACACGATGCATCAATGTCGGTGGGGCAGTCGTCACTACTACTGATTTTGTTTCATTGCTCATGCTGATCGTCCTGTCTGTTAAATCCAGCGAGCAGGATAGAGTGTTTCAATCAGGAAACAATATGGTTTTAAGGGTGCAATACTTCGAAGAAACCGTAGTATTGCAGGGTACTGGTCTCACCAAAATTACACATAGGAACCGTCGAGACCTTCTCCGTACTTGAGCATCCAGGCGCCTACCTTCTCCATTTCCTGGTCGTCATACTCGTCCCGCAAGGCAACAATCACCCCATCGGTCACAGTGACAATCGAGCGTCCTGGAAATAACAGTTTAGGGGCCGCGCCGTATTCATAACTGGCAAGCCAGCCAACACTCATCTCATGCCCGTTACCTGAAGCACTTATCTGCGGCTCCTCGGTGATATCGATCTGTCTATCGGCGCAACGTCGATCCAGGCCATCAATGGACTTTTTGAGCCCCTTCAAAATCGCATCGCGACCGGTGATCTTGCAGGCCAACGGCCCGCCACTCACTTCGTACACGGCGTCCTTTGAAAAATAGCCCTCCAGGCGCGACCAGTCATCATCGACATAGGTCTGTTCAAACGCCGTGGCATAGTCCATGAATACCTGTGTCGCCTTCTCCATCGCTTTTTCCATCACTCTCTCCTCACCCTTGTTGCTATCAGCCATGGTGCTGGCAATGTTCTGCAAGATTCGCCTGCTTTTGTCTATTGATGCCAGGCAGAGTACTGTATCGAGACGATGATCGTAACCGATAAAGGGTTCCTTGCCCTAGAGGTGGCTTATGAGCGAAGAAATACTGCAAATTACAGATGGGTTCTGGAACATACGCGGCGACCTGAAAATTGCAGGCATTTTGAATATTGGTACACAGGCGTCGCTGGTGCGACGTAATAATGGCCAGTTTGTTCTGTTGGACGCCTATACCTTGCAAGGTGACGTAAAGGATCGCGTTGATGCGCTAACCGGCAATGGTGCTGATATCGACGCGATCATCAACCTGCATCCATTCCACACCCTGCACGTGCAACGGGCCCACCGGCAGTATCCATCAGCAAAACTGTATGGGACGCAACGACATATAGAGCGATTCCCTGATTTGCCCTGGCAGCCGGAATTAACGGAATCGGCAGCATGCGCTGAGCTGTTTGCTGATGATTTCCAGTTTTCGATTCCAGAGGGCGTAGACTTCATATCCAGCAACGAACACCTGCATTTCTCTTCGGTACTGGCCTACCACAGTGCGTCCAAAACGATTCATGCAGACGACACTCTGATGTACCTGCAACTGCCCGGGCTCCTGGGCAAGCTGAAGAAACCTGAAGTCCAGTTTCATTTGACGCTGGCAAAAACCCTGGAAAAGCGTGCCGGGGCCGCCGCGGACTTTCGCGCCTGGGCGACTCAACTGGCCTCGCAATGGCGTGACGCTGAAAACCTGTGTGCTGCACATTCAGCGGTATTGCTTGCCGCTGACACGCAATCAGCATCGCTGGAGCAACGCATATTGAGTGCACTTGAGGATGTTGAGAAAACGCTGCACAAACATGAAATGAAGTTTGGATGAAGGACACAACATGCTCTCGCTCGCGAACGCTTCAACCTTAAACGCGAACTGACTTCGACCATATACACGGGAACACCTTGTCATCATGAGGAGGCTCCCCGGGCTGTATGCAGACATCATCCTGAGTCACCGTCGGGTCAGCGCCGGCATGCGGTTGCCAGGTGGCATTATCGCCCAGCCAGCGGGTGGAAATCGCGGCTCTGCGTTGATCGCTGGACGCGTTACCCGGTGCTCCGTGCAACACCCAGGCAGAGAAAATAATGGCATCACCCGGCTCAACGTCCCAGCCGACAAAATCATAAGCATCACGTTGGGCGTTTATATCCGGTACCGCCTCAGACTGGCTCTCACCGATCCACGCTTTCGCAGAATTCTTATCGCCAAATACTTCTGCCTTATAGTACTTGTTATCCAAATGAGAACCGCGAACAAACTCCAGGGAGCTTCCCTCTACCGTTGCGGGCGTCAACGCCAACCACACAGAGCAAATCTGGGTGCCGGTAAACGGCCAGTAGGGAATATCCTGATGCCAGGGCGTAGGCGTTGCAGTACCCGGCTCTTTAACCAGCAGATGATCAAAGTAAAAACGACTGCTGTTACTTCCCATCGCCTGCGCCGCAAGCTGAGCGCAGCCTGAGTTGTAGATAAAGTCATTGATAGTGGAATTTTCCCGCCACAAATAGCGGTCAGTAAACATGCGATCGATTTTACTTGCAGGGCTTTTGGAGTCATTGGCCCAGGTACCCGGCGCGCTTAGCTGCTGATTAACCACGGTGGTCAGCGCATCAATCCACTTCTCGTCTACCGCCTGCCTGACCAAAACAACGCCATGCTCTTCATACTGTTGTATTTCCTTATCGCTCAAACTGCGCTGAGTCATATTATTTTCCTCACTGTTGCGACTTCGGGGACTACATCAGCAACGTTGTAGCTAGTGCCAGCATCAGTCCCATACCCAGGATATCCGTGAACGTGGTTAGAAATATACTACTGGCCATAGCGGGATCGGCACCAAACCTGCGCAGCGTCAATGGCACCAGTACGCCAAAAATACCGCTGCCCACGCAGGCGCCCACCATCGCTGCCAGGATAACAATACTGAGAATCATTGGGTCTCCTGCGTCGGTCATAAAGGCATAGAGATACATGGCTCCAGCGGCAATCACGCCCACAAAAAGCCCGTTCAGTGCACCCAGGATGATTTCCTTCCTGAGCAACCGGACGATGGAAACGTCCTCCAGCTCACCTAGCGTCAGACTTCGCAGGGTAATAGCCAGTGCCTGGCAGCCCGTGTTGCCGCTCTGCCCTGCGAGCACTGGCAGGAATACAGCCAATGCGACGATGCGGGCGATCGTGTCTTCAAACATACTGACCACAAAGGCGGCGGCAAAGGCGGTGAGCAAATTTATCTGCAGCCAGGGGTGCCGCATGAAAAAGGCCCTGAGGATCGGCGTCGAAACACGCTCCTCACTGCTCACACCGACCATAGAGCCGGCCTGCGCACTTATCTGTGTAGCAACGTACTCGAAAAGCTGCCAGCCATAGACCAGGCCGACCAGCGTTCCTTTATCATCAACCACGGGATACAGACGGTGCCGCTTAGCCAGCGCCGCATTGACGGCCTCCTGAATGCTCATGTCGGGTGTCATCACGAAGGGATCTCGCGTCATGATCTCTTCCAGAGTCTGCCCCGGGCGCGCCAACAGCAGGTCGCGCATGGCGACTGCTCCCTGCAGCTTTTTTGCTTCGTCTGTGACATAAATGTAGGTGACCGGAGTAACAGGGTCTGTCTTCACCACGTAATCCAGCGCAGAAGCCACTGTGGTAGTGGGTGACTGTGCACCAAATGCTTCGATCATTAACTGGGCAACCGTGCCATCAATCTCGAGTAGATGATCGAATGAACCCGGTAGTTCTTCGTCAGGCTTCACGGCAGACGAAAGGTGCGAGGCGATTCTTATAGCCACATCAGGCGGCATCCTGCTGAGCACGCCCTGAATATCGTCGGGCGATTCACGCGCCAGCAGCGAAGCGGCTATCACCGGGTCCATATCGGCAAAACCTACGGTGCCTGTTTCAGGCTCACTCTGTTCAGAAGTCATATCAACAGCCTCGTTGCACGTGTGAGAAAGCACACAGGCATTATGACTCAGTTGAATGATGTCAGGGAGTGATGTTGGCTGCAGAATTACCGGTGGCGGTACCCAGTAGATGGTCCGCGGTACGCAGCGCCAGCGCGTGGATTGTAAAAGTCGGGTTGACCGCCCCGCTACTGGGGAACAAACCAGGCCCGGCCACGTAGAGATTATCGAGCTCGTGGACACGACCGTAAGAGTCAGTAACAGAGGTCCTGGCGTCTTCGCCCATCACGGTGCCGCCCATAATATGCATGGCAACGCGAGGACCGGCCCAGGGCTTGGCAGCGCCCGCTGCCTTGAAGATATCCAGGCCTTCTGCGACAGCACCTGACACCAGCTCCTGAGTCGGTTCCAGAATGTTATGCACCGTGCGCGCAAGTGGCACACCGTATGTGTCTTCTGCGGTACTCAACTGGACACGATTTTCGGCCAGCGCCAGGTCCTCACCCACAAAAGACATCGTGCCTATGTGCAGCGCGGCTGTGCGCATAAAGTCGTCCAGCGCAGCACCGTAAATATCCGGCCGTGAATTGGCAATGCCCAGCAGATCATGTGGCTTCAGGGCGTTGGCGATCAGCCATTGATAGGAGCCGAAGGCTTTGCCTTTATCCTTCTGCTGATAATGATCGTGATTGAGCAGCTGTCCGCCGGTGGCCCCAAAATGGGGTTGAGTCTCCTCTTCAAACATGCCGTAGATCGTATTGGCCGGGTGCGTCATCAGGTAGCGCCCGACAAGGTCATTACTGTTGGACAGGCCCCGCGGATGCTTTTCACTCGCAGAAGCGAGTAGCAGCCGCGCATTCTGGACAGCAAAGGCGGCGAGAACGACCGTGTCTGCGCGCACTGTATGACTGACACCAGCCGCATCATGGTACTCGACGCCAGTCACTGTCCGCCCATTAGCAGCATGAAGAATTCGACTCACCGTGGCGCGGTTGCGCAGCTCGGCACCCGCCTTGAGGGCCCAGCCCAGATAGGTAACCAGTGGATTCGCCAGCGCACCAATAGGACAACCGGCATCACACCAGCCATCGAACAGACACGCCCTGCGCAGACCGGTTTTTACACTGTTAATGGCCAGCGGCAGTGGCGCAGTACTCAAGCCGCGTGCTGCAAAGCCCTTTTCGATAACGCGACCCTGGGCAAAAACCGGCAAAGCAGGCATCGGATAGTCAGCCCCCTGCGGTCGCCATTTCTCTAACCTGGCATCGCCACTGATACCGACTTCGGCCTGCACCCTGTCGTAAAAAGGGCGGAGATCCGCATATTCGATGGGCCAATCCAGACTCTTCCCGTACTCGGATTTCACCTTGAAATCGTTGTCGTGCAGTCGCGGCCATACCGCATAATGATGCAGCGCGCTGCCGCCGGTGCCCCAGCCTGCGTTAAACGCATGACCAATTGGCAGGTTACCGCTCTCCTCAACATGGGCACCAGACCACTTCAATCGGCGCGCATCAATTTGCGAACTGGTGAGGTCTGACAGTTCACGAGCAGGGCCTGACTCAAGCACCAGCACTCGCTTGCCGGCCCGGGCCGCTTGCGCGGCTATCACACCGCCGGCCGCGCCAGCACCTACCACCAGAACATCAAAGGCGTCTTCAGTTGCGATACGTTGCATACCAGTTACCAGGCCTTGATGGGCGCGATGTGCGCCATATACGGTACGCCAATACGGGCGAAGCCGTCTTCAGTGCCGTAGACAACATCGCAGGCATCGGAGCGCAATACAAAGAAGAAAAAGGCTGCAGGTGGCCCCTGCCATTCAATCTTGTCGTTGCTATTCATATCTGCGAGCAGCTGACCTGCCTCATCCGCAGCAAGCGCAGACCAGGGCCTGGAGAAGCGCGTTTGCGCCAGCTGCGCAGCACTTTGCAGCCCGCTGCGATAGAAGCCGGTGAAATCATTCAGCGGAACGCCAAGGTACTTGAGCATAAGCAGGCAGTTCTCGTCGTCCGCCGCCAGTTGCTTGTCGATGAACTGCGTGATGCCAGCATCGCGCGCCCCTGGAACAATGGCCTCAGCCAGTGCCGCCAGAGTGGCGACTTCCTCCTGGCTCAGCACCTGGTAGGGCAGATCAGCCGCCTGCGCCTCCCGAGGGGACAGGCGCAGTATCTCACCGCCAACCGTAACGGCCAGCACAATTCCCGATGATTTCAGAAACTGCCGTCTATCTGGCTGCATCAGCGGCACTCCTGATCAGCTAGAAACTGTGTCGCAAACCTACACTGACAAATCTCGGAGCCCGGTACGATACTTCGTTACAACCGCACAATGTGGCCAGGTCAAAACCCTGCACCCCGGCGCGCTCATCAGTCAGGTTGCGTGCTGCCAATGTAGCCAGCCAGCGCTGATCGCTGCTCTCCCAGCTGACCATGGCGTTGACCATGGTGTAGCTGTCAAACTTGTCCGCATCAAAGTTGCGCAGGTTGTAATAGAACTCATCGGAGTAGCTGACGTCACCCTGCACAGCGAGCTCGCCACCCATTGCCGCCCAGCTGTAACGGGCCATGGCAGTCGCCTGCAACGGCGGCGCATAGGTGGGTTCTACATCCTGCGGCGGCAACGGCGAACCACTGCGCAACGGAACGTCCAATACTTGCGCATCGAAGTAGGCAACGTTGAACAACAGATCCAGACCGTCCATCGGCGAGGTCTGCAGCTCCAGCTCCGCTCCCCAGGTTTCCGCATCAGCATTGATTACAACGCCGCCGACGCCAACAAACAAAAAGGCCTGGTAGTCGGAATAATCATAGTAGAACAAGGAACCGTTGAGTCGCGTGGTGCCGTCTCCCAGCGTAGATTTAAAACCACCCTCGTAAGACAGCAGGACCTCCTCATCGTAAGGCAGTGCAGCATCACCGCCTGAGCCCAGGGGAGCCCAACAGCGGCGCATTGTAGCTGCCCGCTTTCACACCGCGATTCACGCCGGCATAGAGCAGCAAATCATCATTGGGACGATAGTCCAGCTGCACCTTGCCCGCCCACAGCGTATCGGAAGACTCATCAGTGAAGAAGTAAGGGGAGCCTGCGCCTGCGGGGTTATCCAGCAGATCACCCTGATTCACCGTGTTGTTGCCCTGGGACAGGTAAAAACCCAGTTCCATATCGTACTCTTTTTCCTCACGAATCAGGCGTAAACCACCCGTCAGGGTCAGGGTGGTTGTGATGTCGTATTCGACCTGACCAAATGCGCTGTAGGAATCTGTCTGCAGCTCCGCTTTTACGCCGATATCAAGAGGCGCTCCCAACCCGGCATTGATGATGCTGTTGGTTGGTGCCTTCAGGCCATTATCAGACTGGTTGTCAATATTGAGGTAGTACAAGCCAGCAACCCAGCGCATCCGGTCGCCTTCCCCATTGATACGAAACTCCTGGCTGAAGGTATCGGCATCAACGCCGGCATAGTTTGCCAACTGGTTAACCGGCGCCGCATCCACATCGATAAACAGCAGTTTCTCAAAGGTTTTGTAGTCGGTGATCGAGCTGAACTGCGTGTTGTTGCCAAGATCCCAGTAGGCACGCACATTGAGTCCGCTGCTCTCTGTTTCGCCCTGATCTGCAAACGCAAAGTCACCGGAGAACGTAAAATCGTCTCCGTCGGGATCTTTATAGCCAAAGAAATCGCCTCCTGGCACCAATCGACCACCGAGGCCGATGCCAGCACCCGGCAACAGGCCGTCACCGTCAATGGCATCGGCGCCACCATCACCATCGCCGGCAATAGTGAGGCGCGACTCATTCGGTGGGGTATCAATCACGTTAACCAGTTCACCGTCTTCCACGATGCCGATGGTGGATTTTGATTGGTAAGGGCCTGTCGCGACCTCTGATTTGGCGTAATTGCCCGAGACATGCACCTCCAGCGCATCGCTGGGACGAAATGCCAACGATAAACGCGTCGCGATGGAATCGTCGTCACCCAGATCCTGCCCGGGCTTGCCATCAGGCGGGCTGTTGAATATCGCGCCATCTGGATAGAGATTCTCCAGATACGGATCCTGTTTGTTGTAGCGGACCGCCAGACGCCCGGCGACGGTATCACTCAACGGCCCGGTCAGCGCCGCTTCTACGGTGTAGCGGTTGGCATCGTTGGGCACATCAAACTGCCCTGCGGTCACATCGATATAACCACCAACGGCCTCAAAATCGGGCTTGTTGGAAACATAGTTAACCAGGCCGCCGGTGGCGTTCCTGCCAAACAGCGTGCCCTGCGGACCTTTCAGAATTTCCACGCGATCGATATCGAACACGGCAAAGGTCTGGCCCTGCGCGACAGCGATATAGCCCTCATCGAGGTAAACCGCGTTAGGCGCCTCAATGATGTCGTTGAAATCGTTCTGAGTGACACCTCGAATGGAGAACTGCGTATTCTGCCCTGCCAGGTTGCCGCTGATATGCACGCCAGGCGTGAACGTGGCAATGTCGAAGCTCTCCTGCACCCCCATCGCGTTCATCTGCGCGCCGGTAAAGGCCGTGATAGCGATGGGTACATCCTGCAGCCTCTGTTCGCGCTTCTGGGCAGTAACCACCACTTCTTCCAGCATGCTGGCTGCAATTGCAGCATGCATTGGCAGCATCGATGTCAGCACTGCGAGCGTGCCAATAGAGTGTTTCTTCAACCTGAACGATTTCATAGGAATCCCCATCATTTTTGTTTATTACAGTACAACTACTCCACTGGCAGGCGCAAACCTTTTCGCTCCAGCCGCGGGATCACCTCATCCCTGAAGTAGGGAAACTCCTTAGCGTAGTCGACAAACGACAAAGTAGTACCGGCTATACCGGTAGCACTCAGTTTTTCCAACTCATCCGCAATGTGATCGGGCGTACCCACCAGCGGAAAGCCTCCGTGTCCAGCGGCGAAACGATCGCGAAAATTGGCCAAAGCCTCGGGCGTGAATGACTGCGCGTGCATCCCCTGTAACTTCATCAGGTAATCAACCGCCTCCCAGTCTGCGTTCTCGTTGGCGTAATAGTCCAGATATTCGTCGGCTTCCTTTTGCGTGGGCCGACACACAACTGAACAAAACGTAAACACATTCAAATCGCGACCCGCAGCAGATGCCTTGCCATGAATATCGGCAACCGTTTGCTCAGCCTGCTCAAAATCGAATATGGGAGTGAACAGAAAATCAGCGTTGCGTACAGCAAACTTACGGCCCTCAACAGAGGCCGCCGCATTCAACACGGGCACATGCGCCTGCACAGGACGTGGGTTACCGTAAACTGCGGTGCCCTGGAAATACTCTCCGTGCCAGTCAAACGCCTTCTCTTCTTTCCACAGCTTCTGGATGTAATCGAACCATTCCTGCGCACGCGCGTAGCGCTCCACGTGCCCCTCGGGTAACTCCACACCAAAAGCGTCGTACTCAGGCTTGTTCCAGCCTGCAACGACGTTCAGGCCGATGCGCCCGCCGCCCATCTGGTCGATGGTGGCAAGCTGCTTCGCGGTGACAATGGGGTGATTAAACGCCGTGTGGACGGTGGCAAACACCTGGATATTCTTGCTGTGCGCAGTCAAACCGGCGGCCCATGTAACGGTTTCAAGAACACCACCGTGGAAATCTGTATCACCGCCGTAACCAATCCAGCGGGCAATGGGAAGCATGAACTCCAGCCCCGCGTCATCGCACAGGCGCACTAGTTCGATGTTATTCTCCCAGTTATTGTTCCAGCGGTCAGGGACTTTGGTCACAGCCATTCCGCTGGAGCAGTTTGCCGAGAAAATACCGAGCTTGAGTTTGTTGTCGTTAAACATGGGGCCGTTTGTTTGCATTGGTCCTTCCCTTTTATTGATGGTTTGCCATGTGCTGACTCAGGCGACATAGTCGTTTATTATTGAATTTAAACATTACTTTAAGTGTAAAATTATTCTATATCAAGGGAATTTGCAATGTCATCGTCTGTACCCGGCCAGAAGCAAGCAGAACGCCCCGTCGACGGCTTCGACAAACACTGGCATTTGTCGGCCAGTGATCACGAAGTCGCACTGACCGAAATTGAATTCGCCATATTCAGGATTTTTGCCGCTTTTACGCGCTGGATGGATGATTTGACTGCGTGCTGCCAGGAAGAGGCAGAGCCGCCATGCAGCGGTATCGACTTCTCTATCTTGAATGTCATCCGCATGCACGAGCGCCCCAAAGGGATCTCCGAGATAGGCCGGCTGCTGAACCGGGATGACTTGTCAAACATGCAGTACAGCATGCGCAAACTGGTCAAATTCGGGTTTGCGGAGAAAGTCGGCGCCATGGGTAACAAAAAGGGTGCCACCTACAAGACGACAGATAAGGGCAATGAAGCGACAGACCGCTACGCCCGGTTTCGCCGCGAACTGCTGACGCCGCTCACACAATCCATCTCTGAAAGTGACCAGCGCCTGGGGCAGGTTACCAACATGCTGACCTTGTTGTCCGGTATTTACGATCAGGCTGCCTGCGTGGCCGCCACCCACAGAGACATTCTGGGAACGGGTGGCGTCCGGCCAATCGCGCAGGAAAAGCAGGGAACCCGCTCAATATGAGAAGCTTCGAAGATTTTAGCGTTGGTGAAATTATTGCGCTACGCAACTATGAAGTGACGCAGGATGAGATGATTGAGTTCGCGCAACGCTACGATCCACAGCTTTACCACACAGATCCGATAGAGGCACAGAAATCACCGTTCGGCAGCCTGATCGCAAGTGGCTGGCTGACAACGGCAATCTTCATGCGCATGCAATGCGATAGCTTCATGAGCGATTCCAGCTGCGTAGGCTCACCGGGCGTCGACGAAATTCGCTGGCTGAACCCTGTTCGCGCCGGCGATATCCTGCACGGGGTTAACGAGGTGGTGAAGGTTGCGCCCTCCCGCTCCAGACCCGATCGCGGAACTGTTTACAGCCAGGTAACAATTTCAAATCAGCACGACACCCACGTCATGACGCTGACCACACGCGCAATTTATCTTTGCAGAAGACAGTGACTGCAATCCAGGTTTGGCACTTGTAGCTAAACCCAGCGCCGAACAGCACGGCAATAGCGCTCATACACATCGCCGTGCTCTTCTGCCAGATGTTGCTCCTCCAGCCTTATCTGCACTTGTATCAGCGCCAGATCCAGCACCACGACCAACAGAGTGAGAGCGTTTGGCAGCACCATAAAGTAACCAATAGCGCTTAACATAACCCCGGCAAAAACAGGATTACGTGAGTAACGGAACAGGCCCCGCTCCACAAATTCGGTGGGATGATCGTAATCAACACCAATGCGCCAGGACTTACCCATCTGGCCCTGGGCAACGACAATAATAACCAGTGCCAGCGACATCACTGCCACTCCCAGCCATTGCAAAATGGCGCTATGCAACCAGTAGAACGGCGCCAGAAACGCATACAGCTCTGCAGAGGACAGATACGCCGCCATCACCGCCAGCGAAAGGACAGGAAGCAGCCTGAAGTACCGACTGGTGATTTCTTCGGGACCCGGGTTACCCAACATCCTGTAGGGATTTACGCCGGTCAGGCGGTAAGTTACCCAGGTTCGCCACAGGAACACAACGCCGAAGAATAGAACGAAGTAGGCAGGTAAGAATATCGTCAATATTTCGCGCATGCCAGAGTCCTCATACTGTGTGACTTAACTCTAATGGTTCCAGCAGGTGGAAGGTCAAGAGCCCTGCATGACCTATACCGTAGATTTTAACTGCCCTGCATTAACCTTAGCCCGGAAGGTAGCGAACGATCGAATAGATATGCTAGAAAAACGCCAACCCTGGAAAACTGGCGTTTCTCCAATGTTCGCCACAAGGAGCAATGTATGACAGTCACTGTCGGAATCAACGGTTTTGGCCGTATGGGGCGCCTGATACTGCGCGCCGCCTGGGAACAGAACAACATCGAATTTGTACGCATCAATGATCCTGCGGGTGACGCAGCGACGCTGGCGCACCTGCTGACATTTGACTCAGTACACGGCCGATGGATTCATGACGCCCAGAGTCAGGGCGAAGCAATCATTATTAACGACAAGAGAATCGCCTGCACTGCCAACAACGCCATTGCCGATACTGACTGGTCTGGCTGCGATCTTGTCATTGAGGCATCCGGTAAATTCAAGCAGCGGGCTGTCTTGCAGGATTACCTGATCCAGGGCGTAAAACGCGTGGTCGTGACAGCCCCCGTCAAGGAACCGGGCGTGCTGGACGTAGTGATGGGCGTGAACCACAGCCTTTACGACCCGGCAGTGCACAACATTGTTAGCGCCGCCTCGTGCACCACCAATTGTCTGGCGCCGGCAGTGCAGGTGATACAAGAGAAGCTCGGCATCAGGCACGGTTCTATTACCACCATTCACAGCATTACGAATACGCAGACCATTCTTGACGCACCCCACAAAGACCTGCGCCGCGCCCGTGCTTGTGGAATGAGCCTGATCCCAACAACAACCGGTTCGGCGACTGCCATTACACAGATCTTTCCTGAGTTGGCCGGCAAACTGAACGGACATGCGATCAGGGTTCCCCTGGCCAACGCCTCTCTCACCGACTGTGTATTTGAGGTTGCGCGTAAGACCAGCGCAGAAGAGGTAAACCAGCTCCTCAAGAGTGCTGCGCATAACAGCCTGAAGGGCATACTGGGATACGAAGAAAGGCCGCTGGTTTCAATCGACTATAAATCAGACCCACGCTCATGCGTTGTAGATGCGTTGTCCACGATGGTGATCAATGACACGCAGGTTAAACTGTATTTGTGGTACGACAACGAATGGGGCTACGCCAATCGCACCGCAGAGTTGATGCAGATGGTTGCGCAAGCAGGTCAGGCATGAAGCAATGACCAGCCAACCCAGGCTATCTCCGGATGTCCGCCAGTACCTGATTGTCACAGGAAACTACTGGGCATTCACGCTTACAGATGGCGCGCTGCGAATGTTGGTTGTATTGCACTTCCATCAGTTGGGCTACAGCCCGCTGCAAGTCGCCCTGCTTTTTCTTTTCTATGAAATATTCGGCGTGATTACCAATCTGGTAGGCGGTTGGCTGGGAGCGCGCGTGGGATTGAACGCGACAATGAACGCAGGCCTTGCACTGCAGGTCATCGCCCTGTCCATGTTACTGGTTCCAGCAGATTACCTTATCGTGCCATGGGTTATGGCGGCGCAGGCGCTGTCAGGCATCGCCAAAGACCTGAACAAGATGAGCGCCAAAAGCGCTATCCGCCTGCTCATCCCAAGTGATGCACAGGGCCAGCTCTACAAGTGGGTGGCACTGCTTACAGGCTCAAAGAACGCGCTCAAAGGCGCGGGGTTTTTCCTGGGGGGCTTGTTACTGGCTGCGTGGGAATTCAGGATCGCGGTTGCAGCGATGGTGGCAGCGTTGGCGCTAGTGTGGCTATTCAGCCTGATATTGCTGAAGAAAGACCTGGGTAAATCTACCGCCAAACCGAAGTTCAATCAGCTATTTTCCAGCAGCGCTGCGGTGAATTATCTGGCTGCGGCCCGCCTGTTCCTCTTTGCCTCGCGTGACGTCTGGTTTGTGGTTGCACTGCCTGTCTATCTGTCTGCGGCGCTGGGCTGGGATCACGGGTCTGTAGGTGCGTTCCTCGCCGCCTGGATTATCGGATACGGTTTTGTGCAATCGGTAGCACCGAGAATAACAAGCGACCGATCGGGCATGGTCCCGGACGGTAGAAGCCTGTTCGGCTGGGCTGTGGCTCTGGCTGCAGTACCGGCCGCCATAGCGATGACTGTGCACGGTGACGTGTTGATGCCCGGGAGTCTGTTGTTCGGGCTACTGCTATTTGGAATTTTCTTTGCGGTCAACTCGGCAGTACATAGCTACCTGATTGTAAGCTATGCCCGTGAGGATGGAGTGTCTCTGGACGTTGGTTTTTACTATATGGCGAATGCCATGGGCCGTCTCCTGGGCACGATACTGTCCGGCTGGGTATTCCAGAATTGGGGATTAGTCGAGTGCCTGGTGATCTCCAGCATGCTGACTGGCGTCTCAGCCCTCATTGCGCTGCAAGGTTATCGGCAAACCGCCCGACCTTGATCAACTCACCAAAAACGAGCAAGGAGCCAGATGATCACTCATCCGTCAATGCCGCCTCGGTGCAGTGGCCACTTTCCTCCTGCGGCGAAACAGTATCTGCGCGGTTCAAAATGTCTCTTTGAGTTTCCTGCAGTTGAACATACAGAGGGTCGTCTTCAGACACACTTTCGAAACCAAGACCCAGATGATGCAACGCTAGCCGTTGGCACCCACGCTGCGCAAGGACGAAAGCAAGATTGTTGCGTGCAGCAACAAAGTCTGGATTCATAGCAAGCAACTTTTGATAGGTGGTTTCTGCTGCGTCAAGGTCTCCAGCGAAAAACTGACTATTCGCCAAGCCGAAATGAGCCAACTGATTGCTCGGCCAGCGCTCTAACCCAGCCTCGTAGAAAGACTGCACATCCTGCGCGACCGCCACGTTTTCCAATGCCGAAACAGCGTTAACATAACGGGACTCGACCGTATCAGGTGGCAACTCACCGGGTGCAAGCATCACCAGGGCCCAATTATCGGCCAGCGACCAACTGCGCATAAAAGCCCTTGTACTCATAAAATGACGTTCTCGCTCACCAGAACGCAGAACAAGCTGCTCATTGTTCGCATCGAAACCAATGACGACCGCATAGTGCCACGCTGGATAGCTCTCAAGCCCAAGGTTCTGCATTACGAGAACCGGACGTTGCTCGAGCAGCTGCGCGATAATGTCAGTTAGACCTCCATCGATTGGATAGGGGAGTCGACCATACCGACGAGTGGCGGCAATCAATTCTAACTGCAGACTCCCATCCCGGCCGGGCAAATAGACTTTTGAAGTGAGCTCATCGGGTGTCACAGAGACACCCGATGCACCAAGGACTGTGGCCAATGCCGCAGGCCCGCATTGCAAGGTTTTTTGCGGAAAAAACGGCGTCGATGAAAGCTCAATAGCCGGTTCCGCCCCCATTATGCTGACCGATTCCTTGAGGTTGGGATGGAGGCTGGCACAACCCACCGCCAGCCCCATAAACACCGTCAGGAGCAGCCCCGTGCTATACCTCCGGTTAAATCTGGCAGGCATTAACTTCTTTTAAAGATATCGATGACCCCGGTCACCTCCAGAATTAGTAGAACTACGAAAACGGCACCGATAAGTCCAAGTATCCCGCTTCCCGCCGGCAGGCTTTCAAGGCGACTGTCCAGCATTCTTAGTTCTTCATCAGTCAATGCGGCTATCCTGCCCTGCACTTCAACCGGGTCTACGCCCATTGCGATCATCTGATCGCGCACATTGTCACGTGAAAGAACGTCACTAACTCTGGCACGCGAATCATTCGCTTGCGATGCTGCAACGAGGCTATTGGTACCAATCATCCCCGCGTAGGACACGGAGGCCACGCTTGAACCCAGCAAGCTGACAGTCAATAAACTCGCTATCATTTTTTTGCCGAACATCTTTTTCATGGTTTTTCTCCTGTTTCGGATTCAGTGCTAAGTCCCCAGCCGTAAAGCTGCATACTCTTGGACCTTCGAGGCGCTAACTTTGTCCGGCCGATTCGCTATAAAGATAAACACCACACTAGCACTGGGCGCCCATATACCCAGTGCTAACGGAGCGTTACGGGACAACTAGAAATTATACCCAACACCGATGTTGTAAAAGAAAGCGCCGTCATCGTAGCTGTTGTCTATATCGTCACCGTCATTGAACAGGAACGCATACTCGGCGCCGAAATTGATAAACGTCTTGTCCAGTACGTAGTACTTGACGCCAGCCTCGACGCCGGCAGTCCCGGTGTTTTTTACATTCTCACCATACAAGCCGCCAACATTGGCCCCGACGTAGGGACGAAAATCGCCGTCACCGAAGTGATAATCAGCAAAGACACGTGTTGAGCCATTCCAGGAATCCTCTATTTCATCTCCGGCAGAGCCATTGACACTCTGGCGCACGCCATACATGAGGTGGTCAGTTGCGTAGTAACCGAACTCGCCTGAGACGCCAAAGCTGTTGCCGTCGAAGTTCTTATCGCTTGAACCTGTGCCGGACAGGGTAAAACTCCTGTCTCCGGCGACGGGGCCTGCGCTGGCGGCCAGCGGCACGGAAAGCAGTAAAGACGTTGTCGCTATCAATGTCAGTTTTTTCATAATGGTCTTACCTCTTTGATTAATCTGGTGTTCTTCGTCTAGCTCTTCGCGTCCCTCGCCGCACCCTCAATGGCTTCACCAGCAGCTTCTATATCTTCCCCCACTCCCTGGGTGGTATTGCAGGCAGCAAGACCTAGCGATAGGACAAAGATTGTTAAAGTCAGTAACGAAGCCGTGCGTTTCATGTCGACCCTCCGAATTTGCGAAGACGATTAAGCGAAGCGTGTCTCAAACCAGGACGCTTCAGTCAGGCAGGAGCAATCATCGTGCCAAGCAGGGGGGAACCCAGTGCACAAGGTTGTCAGCGAGCGGGCTTCGATAGTCGACGTGCTGTATCAGGCAAACTGGCGCCTGGTGTGGAGGGCTCTCACAGGCACATCCGTCAAATTGCTTGTAAGTTTTCCAATAACTGATGCAGTTTTTACCGCGCAACTACTCAGACGAAATCGACTTGAACACAGCCTCAAACACAGGTTTTGGCGGAGGAGGAACTCAAACGGTGAAACAACACCGTGCACATTCAGTCATCAAGAGCTTCAGCAGCAGCTTCTTTTCCTTTGCCTAGGCAAAAGCGGCCGCGGCAGCCGCAGTGTCCATAAAGTCACGAAACCGAGTCCACTTCCCGTCCCTGACGGTAATAACGTGTGCGAAATCTGACTGGAAGTCCCTGCCTGTAGAACGCGCCGTCAAATGCAGATGCCCCGTCACCGTCACCATATCGCCGCACGCCAGAAACTGCTCTGGCTCAAACTGATGAATATCAACCGAGGCCAGAACCGTTTCGAAGAAGCGTCGAGATTCATCAACCCCATGGTATTCGTTGGCGTAGGGTATTACCGGAGGTCCATAAAACTGGATAAAGACATCATCCGACAACAACTCGACTATTGCGGGTACGTCTGCGTTGCCAAAACGAACGAATAGCTCTTTAGTAATATCGACTGGATCGGTAGACATCGCTCACACCCTTAATAATATCTAAATGACAATAATGTCTTAAGGACACAATTATCAGGGCTTCCGGCGTCTGGTGTCAATATCATCGATCTCAATGCCCGAATACCGCACCGGCGGCTGGGGCGCAAAAGCCTTATCGCTCCTCCAGGGTGGGTACAACCTCACTGACGCGCCTGAGAAACAACAGCCCGGCACTCACTTCCTCATCTGTGAGCTCATCGACAATCTGGTGAATAAAAGCCTCTGAACGCTCTATCATCCTCTGCACTTGACGCTCACCATCCGGTGTAAGGGTGACAAGCTTTTCTCGTCCGGAACGCGGGTCTTCTGTTATCCGCAGATAGGGCTTATCGGCACGAGCGAGGCTGCGCAGGGCCTTTGATATCGCCGAACTCGTGGTATCAAACCAGGCGCGTATGCGCAGCTCAATGTCCTTGCGACGCATAGAGGTCTTGTCTTCGCCCTCCGAATGGATAATCCAGAGAATGACCGTTTGATGTTGCGTGAGATCGTTTCCGCGAAGGGCGTTTTCGATTGTGGAGCCCACCTGGTAGTGAAACGGATAAAACAGCCGGAGAAATTCAGCTGGCGAAGAAGCCCGCTGCTGCGCCTTTTTTGAAGAACTTTTCATTAATAGTCTTCCTGAGAACACTAGTCACCAAGCCCCATATTAAACCACAGACCCCATTTGCTATCGCCCTCTATTAAAGCGCGCTACTCGCAACTGCAGGGATTTGAGGCACGGAAAACCTGCAAACCACCATAAAATTATTATGTGTTGACATTAATTATGTCCTGTAGATACTATTTCTTTCAGGCCATCTAATAATACATCGATACTCTAATAAATAACTTTGTCGAGGTGATTCATGAAATCGTTCCCATGTGCAACGCAGCAGCGATCCGCTCTGCTCGCAACACGTATTGCCACTGGCACACTGCTTTTTTCCACAACACTGATTACCGGGCTGTTACCGCGTGATGCGCAGGCGCAGGCTCTCGAGGAGATTGTTGTAACAGCCAGTCGAAGATCAGAGAATCTGCAAGATGTCGGCGCTACCGTCACGGCTTTCACCACCGAGGCAATGGCAATGCGGTCGATCGAAAACCTGACAGATATCGACATGTTCACCCCAGGACTGAATGTCGCCAATTATCAGACGGAAACATCGTTCTTCATACGTGGCATAGGTACTCCGGCCATTATCGCCGGCAATGATAATTCCGTAGCCACTTACGTCGATGGGGTATTTCTATCACGGGCAGCGGCCATCGGCCCGGCATTCTTTGATGTGGAACGGCTGGAGGTGTTGCGCGGCCCGCAGGGCACGCTGTACGGACGCAACGCCACCGGCGGGGCCGTGAATATCGTTACAAAGCGTCCTACGGACACTCTGGAAGCGGATCTACGCGCGAGTTATGGCAACTACGACGCGGTGCGGGTTTCGAGTGCAATAGGTGGGCCAATCACCGAATCTGTGCGGGCACGTGTCGCTCTTCAGTACGATAACAGGAGCGGATACACGGATCTGGTCCGGCCGGCCGGCTCAGAACTTGGCAAAGAGGACGACGTAGAGGACCGTGACTCAATCGCCCTGAGAGCCAGGTTGGAGTTGGATCTATCCAGCGCAGCTACACTGGGATTGAGTGCTGACTACTATCACCAGGACGACCAGGCGAGCGTTTTCCACTACGCTTCTGCCGGCTATGCCGACGAAATACCGGGCTGGTACCAATCTCGAGAAGGCTCTGCGACCGCTGCCTATTTTGCATTCAAGAGCGGAGCCAGAGTAACGCAGCCCGAATCGCGCACCGTGTTTTCAGATGTCGATTATTCGAACAAAGCGACGATCTGGGGCTTTACCGCCCAGTTGGACTGGACGATACGGGATCACGATCTAACGATCATCGCCAATACCAAGCAAACTCAACCCGAATTGCAAAACGAGTTTGATCTATCTGATGCCTTCATCAACGTGTATCAAAGGGAAGAAGACCACACCCAGAATAGTATCGACTTTCAGCTGAGTTCGCCAAAAGACCAGCGATTTGGCTGGATACTGGGTGGTTACTACTTCGAAGAGGAAAATGACATTACCAACAATATATTTGGTGATTTCTGGGAGCCCATCCTCACCCAGGGTCTGCTCGATCTGCAGACGGCAGGCGTAATACCGCAATTCCCGGTCAATATACCGCAAACAACACTGTGTTGTGACTTGCACCTCAACGGTGAACAGGAATCTGAAGCGTGGTCGGTCTTTCTGGACACTGAGTTTGCCTTGTCGGAACGCCTGGTAATCAAGCTGGGCGGCCGCTACAGCGAGGAAGAACGAGACGGAAGGCAGGATTTTGAACTGACTGTGCAATCGCCGACTGGGGGGCCAGATACTCGCTTTGCACCCAATGCGCTGCTATTTCCCAATGCTGTCAGCGACTCGCGCGACGGCGTACAACCCGACCCCTTCGGTTTAGTCGTGGCCCCCGTTGAGGGACCAGCTTCGTTTGACGAATTCACACCGGCGCTGGGCCTGGACTATCAACTCAACGACGATATGCTGCTTTATCTTTCCGCTCAAAAGGGCTTCAAAAGCGGCGGCTACAATATCGGGAGCAGCCAACGCGAGCCCTTCAAACCTGAAACAATCTGGGGCTACGAGGCCGGAATCAAATCGACACTTCTTGACGGTCGACTGGTGCTGAACGGCGCGGCATTCCATTATGACTATGACAACCTGCAAGCCCAGGATAGCGTGCAGAATCAGCCCATCATCCGCAATGTGGGCAAAGCCGAGGTAGACGGGGCTGAAATAGAAACCTGGTTCAGTTTGTCCGATTCAATCCAGCTGGATGCTGCTGTCACTTATCTGGACGCCCGGTTTACCGAAGGATCACTCAGTGAGCCGCTCAGACCGGCGCCACTGGATCAGGCGCCGGGCACCTTCGTTCGAGACCTCAATGGACTGAGCCTGCCCAGGGCGCCTGAGTGGAAATATCACCTGGGAGCGCAGGGCACCTGGTCTCTACCGGACATGGGACAGCTGACACTGCGCGCAGACTATGGCTGGCAGAGCAAAATCTACTTTACGGTGTTCAACATCAACGCCGCTTCACAAGACGCCTACGGACAGTTCAATGCACGGCTGCAATATACACATGCCAGCGGCTCATGGGATGTCGCATTATTCGGTCGCAATCTCTCCGACGAAAGCTACTTCAGCAATCAGATTCTTACTGGCTCATTCTACGGCTCGGAATTTGTCGGCAGCCTCGGTGCGCCACGAACCTACGGCCTGGAATTACACATTGTTCTGTAAGAGTTACAGCGCCACAAATTTACAACATACGGGTTGATGGAGATTAGACGATGAACACACCGGTAACGCAGCCTCTTGCGCCATCAGAGGCAACCGTCAAGGATTTGCTCAGGCCAGAGGTCATTGCGAATCCTTACCCCTATTATGAGCAGCTACGCAATAGCCCGCCGCAGTTTGGCCTGATGGACTATCCACCGGGCACCATTCCCGGGCAGGATAAACCGCACCCGGCCTGGGTTTTTTTGCGACACCAGGACGTACTGGAAGTCGTTTTGAACCACGAAGTCTTCTCATCGCGCGATCAAATGCAAGAGGAATCCTCGGCTCCTACGCTTATGCTGGTCAATGATGATCGACCTCGACACCGTTTCCTGCGGGGTATCGCCCAGAAAGCCTTTATGCCAAAACGGGTAGAACAGGATGTAGCGCCCTGGGCGGAGCAAACCGTCAGTGAAATGGTGCAGCGCATCGGCGGTGGCGAAGTCGAGTTTATGGACACCTACGCGGTGGAACTACCGGCTCGTTTTATTACACGGCTTATCGGCACGCCACAACAGGACTGGCCCAGGCTGCGCAACTGGAGCAGCGCATTCATGGTTACGTCTGACTTCACCACCGAGCAGAGAAACGACAGTAATCAGGAAGTCGCCAGGTATTACTCGGATGCCGTGGATGCGCGTATTGCGGCCATCGAGCAAGGGGAGGAGGTAGGCGACGACCTGATGAGCGCATTTATCCAGGCAGAGTTTGAAGGTCAGCGTCTCACTCGCGAAGAGATAATACGATTCTGCATCACGTTGGTGGTGGCGGGCGCTGAAACCACGGTCTACTTTCTGGGCAATCTGGTAGCAACATTCCTGGAGCTACCCGATTTATACCAGCGACTGCGCGCTGACAGGTCATTGGTCCGCCCATTCATCGAGGAAAGTCTGCGGCGCGACGGCCCGCCTCAGCGTTTGTTCAGGGTGGCTACACAAGACTGCAAGGTAGGTGAAGTTCTCGTGCGCAAAGGTGACTGGGTTGCGCTTTTTTACGCCGCGGCAAATCGTGATCCTGCCGTGTTTGAGAAGCCGGATGATTTTGTACTCAATCGCACCAACATCGCCCGTCACCTTACCTTTGGCCACGGCATACACTCATGCATGGGATCACGCATTGCACGCATGGAGGCAGACAAGTTGCTGAACGGCTTGCTTGATAACTTTTCCAGTGTCGAGCCCGGAAGCAGCCAACCTCGGCGACAAACCGGCGGATTACTCAATTACGGGCTGGATAGCCTGCCTGTTGTTTTCAGGGGTTGAGCTTCAATACCCAATCTTTCAACTGGCGGCGTCAGCATGAGTTGCATGCGACGCTTCGCCTCGGAGAATAATGTGATACCGATACTGGTCATTGATCGCGACAACGTGAGCCATCATCTGGAAGGTACGCCTGGCCAACCGCTGATGTATGTCCTGCGCGATGCTAATCTTGAGATTGAAGCCTCCTGTGGTGGTTGCTGCATATGCGCCACCTGTCACGTATATCTTGAAGATGAGCTACCGTGCGATTTGCCGGCGAAGGACTTCGATGAAGAGTTACTACTGGAAGAACTGTTGCATGCGAATACGAATAGCAGACTGGCTTGTCAAATCTCCCTGAGGGACAGCATGAAAGGACTCACCGTTCGCCTGGCACCTGCTGAGCTTTAAGGTTACGACCTGCCAATGCGGTTTACCTGGCGTCAACAAGGGCACTGCGATTTGTTGAGCTCACCGAATAAGCTGCTAAGCTGATTATACGCAAGGTCAGCTGAGACACTTCTCGGCTTCGGCACATCAGCGCGACTACTCTGGCAGGCATGGATTGGTGGCGAGGAGATTGAATTCTATGAGAGACGCTACCGCCACGTGCTTCACGGTTTTTCTCATAGCGTTATGGTCAACATCAGCCATTGCCCAGGCCACCCCGCCCAATAGATCACTCAACGACACCCTTCTCATTCTGGATGCTTCCGGCTCCATGTGGGGGCAGATCGATGGCGTCAATAAAATTGTTATCGCAAAAGATGTCGTCGAGGAACTGACACGCGGACTTCCACCACAACAGCGACTGGGCCTGGTGGCCTATGGTCACCGCACTGAAGGCGACTGCAGCGATATACAGACCCTGGCGGGTGTGGACACGGATAGAGAAACCGTGATCAAGGCTATTCGAAGTATTTCGCCCAAGGGCAAAACACCGCTCAGTCAATCGGTTGAACATGCTGCCACAGCCCTGAATTACACGCGCAATGCAGCCACTGTGATTCTTGTGTCTGATGGATTGGAAAATTGCGATGTAGACCCCTGCAAGTTGGCCAGGACTCTCGAGGAGAACGGCCTCGATTTCACCGTGCACGTGATCGGCTTCGACGTAACCGTTCAAGAACGTGAAGGTCTGCAGTGTATCGCTCAGGAAACGGGCGGCCTGTTCCTGGCAGCCGATAATGCCACCGAGCTGACAGACGCACTGTACGAAGTGACGCTCACCGACGCCGATACGCAAGATGCTCAACCATCAACACCGGTGCCTTCTTCTCTTGCTCTGAAGGCGACCATCATGAAAGGAGGCCCACAGATATTGTCGCAGCTGGCCTGGGCTGTCAGACCCGCGGAAGGAGGCGATCCGGTATTCCAGCAATCCGGGGTTGGCGCTGTAGAAACCGTCATTCTCCCGGGAGCCTATGTGGTTGAGGCCTCGTGGAGCGGCTGGAGGGACGGGACACCGAAGACAGGACGAGCTGAATTCGAGGTAAAACCCCAACAACCCAGAGTGATCACCGTGCCCATAGATCTTGAGCTGCCTGTTGTTCTTGAGGCACCCGATCAGGTGCCCGAGGGTGTTCCTATCGAGATCCGCTGGTCTGGACCTGATGCACTGAACACCTCGATAAGCGTCAACCGGGTTGACGATGCCCCACTTCGCAAAATTTATTTTTTCCCTACAGCCCGTGCTCGCAAAGCTGACAAAACCGCGGCCGACACTGACGGAGACGGTGACACTGACAGCGATGACCTGGCTACCGCATTGCTGGGCGCACCGACCATCGCCGGAGAATATGAAATCCGCTACGTGATCAACGACCCCGTGGTGGTGCTCGCGCGCCGACCACTGACAGTAACTGACAGCGAGTATACTTTGACGGCACCCGAAAGCGCGCCGGTCTCTACAACCATAGACATCACGTGGACCGGTCCGGCAGAGCCCGGCGGCGTCATTACACTCACTGAAAAAGCCAGCCAGAAAGCCATGGACAACAAACGTTATGTCCGTGCTGCAGCTGGCGAGCCTGCTCGCCTGACCACCCCGTCCGCACCTGGCGAGTACGAGCTGCGCTATGTGATGTCAGGTGGCTACACAACGTACCCGGGAATGGCGCGTGCGGTACAGACAGCAGTACCGATTGTGGTAACCGACGTTGCAGCCAGTGTGACGGGGCCGGCTACTGCGGTGGGCGGCTCGACGATTCAGGTCAGCTGGCAGGGCCCGCCAGAGGACTGGCAGGATGACTTTATCTCGATCGTTGAGCCGGGCGCAGAAAAGTTCAATCGTGACAGCACGGCCAGGCTGGTTGCCCGTTCCGGTGAGACCCTCAATCCCGCTCCGATACGTGTTCCTGCCGTTGAGGGCGATTATGAAATTGTCTATGGCCTGCAGCCCGGAGGCCGCATCATCGCTCGGCAGGCGATTGCAATTAAGCGAGCAATTGCCAGTGTCGAAGTGCCCGAGACTCTGCCTCTGGGTGTGGACATTCCCGTCAACTATGCTGGTGACGGTTTTGCCGGTGACCGTGTCGTGATCACGCCAGCAGACACGCCCGACACCAAGATGTGGGGCGTCGGCGTCCGCTACGGTTTCGTCGCCCGTTCCGGTGAAACACAAGCGATCATCCGTGCGGCAGCAGTCACCAGGCCCGGTCGCTATGAAGTTCGATATGTCACAGGATTACAGCACCAGGTATTGGCACGCGATACACTTACAATTACTGAATAAGGTGCCATGGGAGGCCCGGCTGCCAAACACATGCACCTGACACAAGTATGTGCGTCAACCCAGCAGCAAACGTCATCTGGCCAAAACCATTGCATCCTGAGAGGCCTGACGCCGAGACAAATTTAATATGCTGCACACGGTTATAACTTCACTGTCTGGTTTGAACTATTCAGATTGAACACGCCATCAGCGAACAGAATCTGACCGGCAGTAATGGGGGCGAGCGCTTTAACAGGTGGAATATAGCCAAGCCAGGGTTATACTAAATTCAGTTGGTGACACGAACAACAACATCCGGCAGAAAACTGTCAGGCCGCACCAAACCCTATTAAAGAGAGGCACTACCGCTGTGACAGACAAGCGTAAACATTCATCCACGGTTGTCGATGGCGTCGAAAAAGCCCCGGCGCGGGCCATGCTGCGGGCCGTTGGCTTCAGCGACGAGGATTTCCAGAAACCCCAGATCGGCATCGCTTCCACATGGAGCATGGTCACGCCCTGTAATATGCATATCAACGCGCTGGCCGACGATGCCTGTGCCGGTGCAGACGCAGCCGGGGGCAAGGGCGTCGTGTTCAACACCATCACAGTCTCGGATGGCATCTCCAACGGCACCGAGGGGATGAAGTACTCGCTGGTATCGCGCGAAATCATCGCCGATTCGATAGAGGCCGTGGCCGGTTGCCAGGGATTCGATGGGCTGGTTGCCATCGGTGGCTGCGACAAGAACATGCCGGGCTGCATGATCGGTCTGGCACGGCTCAACCGTCCCGCCGTGTTCGTATATGGCGGCACCATACAGCCCGGTGCCGGGCACACAGACATTATTTCGGTGTTCGAAGCCGTGGGGCAGCATGCACGCGGCGATTTGGACCTGATAGCGTTGAAGCAGATTGAGGAAACCGCGATTCCCGGCCCCGGTTCCTGCGGCGGCATGTACACCGCCAATACCATGGCATCAGCGATTGAAGCGCTAGGCATGAGCCTGCCCAACAGTTCCGCGCAGGAGGCCGTGTCTTCCTCCAAATCCGCAGACAGCCGACGCGCAGGCGAAGCCGTACTCGCGCTGCTGGAACGCGACATCAAACCCTCCGACATCATGACCAGACAGGCTTTTGAAAACGCCATCACCACCGTGATTGCACTGGGAGGCTCAACCAACGCCGTGCTGCACCTGCTGGCCATGGCCCACGCCTGTTCAGTGACACTGACGCTGGATGATTTCGTGCGTATCGGCGAACAGGTGCCGGTACTGGCGGATCTGCGGCCCAGCGGCAAATACATGATGTCTGAATTGATCACCATCGGCGGTATCCAGCCGCTGATGAAAATGCTGCTGCAACGCGGACTGCTGCACGGCGACTGCCTTACCGTCACTGGTCAGACCATGGCGGAGAATCTCGCCAACGTGGAGCCTTACCCTGAGTCACAGGATATCGTGCGCGCCTTCGACAACCCGATCAAACGCAACAGCCACCTGATGATCCTGCGTGGCAACCTGGCACCGGAGGGCGCTGTCGCAAAAATTACCGGTAAGGAAGGCCTCGTTTTCGCAGGCACTGCACGTGTCTTTCACTCAGAAGAAGAGGCGCTGCAGGCCATTCTGGACGGGCGCGTGGTAAAAGGTGACGTCATGGTAATTCGTTATGAAGGGCCCAAAGGCGGCCCCGGCATGCGCGAAATGCTCAGCCCAACCTCCGCCCTCATGGGCAAGGGGCTGGGCAGTGATGTGGCCCTGATTACCGACGGGCGTTTTTCCGGTGGCAGCCACGGCTTCGTTGTCGGGCATATTACGCCCGAGGCCAGCGAAGGCGGGCCCATTGCCGTCATCGAGGACGGTGACGAAATCGTGATTGACGCCGAGGCCTGTGACATCACCGTCAAGCTGAGCGCAGCCGAGATAGAAAAGCGCCTTGCAGACTGGCAGCCACCGCCGCCAAGATACACCAGAGGTCTGCTCGCCAAATACGCAAAAACAGTATCCTCAGCCTCCGAAGGAGCAGTAACCGATAAATACCTGTAGCGGCTACCATCATCCCTATGAGTATCATTTACGCAATTCTGTTTCTGGCAATCCCTGCACTCCTCCTGTGGCTGAGCCACCACCAACAGTGGGCGGCGAAGTTGGGCATCATTGCCCTGTGCTATATCGCCGGCCTGTTGGTGGGCAATGCCGGATTGATTCCTGACGCCGCGCTGCCGGTGCAACAGCTTTTTGCCGATGCCACCGTTGTACTGGCCATGCCCCTGTTGCTGTTCACGCTGGATTTGCGCCAGTGGAGCAAGGTGGCAGGCAAGGCGATGTTGTCGATGGTCATCGCCACAACGTCTGTCGTCACGCTGGCAACCTGCCTGTTCTTCGTTTTTCGTGATCAGGGAGCGGAGTCAGCCAGCCATTTCGCCGCCATGTCAGTCGGTGTCTACACGGGCGGCACACCGAACCTGGCCGCTATCAAAGCTGGCCTGGAAATTCCGCACAGCGCGTACATTATTTTTCACAGCCTCGATACGTTCGTGGGCGCCGCGTACTTGCTCATGATGTTGACCGTGGGTATTCCAATCTTCAGGCGATTTCTGGGCGCGGGGATAAAATCCAGAACCAGCAACACCGATACAGAAGCTGCAACGCATTTTGAGAGCGAAAATTTCTCAGGCCTGCTGCAAGCTGGCAATGCAGCGCAGATACTCAAAGCCATAGTGCTTTCGCTACTCGTTGTCGCGGCTGCGCTTGGCGTCTCAGAACTGGTCGCCGGGCTGCGTGGAACGCCCAGCAGTTCGGCCACCGTGATCATCGCTTTGACGAGTTTCGGTATACTGCTGTCATTGGTCCCTGGCATCAGGCGTATCAGCGTGTCCTACACGCTGGGCATGTACCTGATCTATGTCTTTTGTTTTGTGGTGGCGTCCATGGCCAGCATAGATCGCCTGGGAGACGTCAACCTCAGTATCGCCGCGTTTTTACTCGGGACGATCATGGGTAGCCTGCTACTGCATTGCCTGTTGTGCAAACTGGCAAAAATCGACGGCGATACCTTCATGGTCACCTCGGTTGCGGCGGTATGCAGCCCACCGTTCGTGCCCATGATCGCCAAGGCACTGAATAATCCCGGTACCATTCTCTCGGGAATGACCACCGGCATCATCGGCTACGCGCTGGGCAACTATCTGGGTATCAGCCTCGGGTTGCTGCTGATGCGGCTCTAAGTAACGAATCAGGAGGATTGCACATGCACAAAGGTATGCCGGAGAACGGCCGCGACAGCGCGCAGATACTACAGGATCTTGAGGCCTTCAAGGAGAAAGACCCGCACTACAAGGAAGGCAAGGTGTGGAGCCTGGTGTATTACCTGGACGAGGACCACTCGGACTTTCTCAAAGAATCCTATCACCGCTTTGCCTGTGAAAACGGACTGAATCCCGGTGCTTTCAAAAGCCTCAAGAAAATGGAAACCGAGGTCATCAGCGCGACTGCCGACATTCTGCACGGCACCGAGGAGGTCTGCGGTGTGGTGACCTCCGGCGGTACGGAAAGCTGCCTGATGGCAGTGAAAACCTACCGGGATATGGCCCGCGACCAGCGCAAGGTCAAAAACCCGGAGATGATAATGCCCAGCACCGCACACGTGGCGTGGTTCAAGGCGTCAGAGTACTTCGGCGTGAAAATCCGGCTGGTGCCGCTGAAGGCAGACTTTACGCCAGACCTGAAAAAGCTCAAGCGCATGATCAATCGCAACACCGTGATGATCCTGGGCAGCGCCCCTGAATACCCGCATGGCACCATCGACCCGATTGAGGAGATGGGCAACATTGCGCAGAAGAAGAATATACCTCTGCACGTCGATGCCTGCGTGGGCGGTTTCATCCTGCCGTTTATGGAAATGAATGGCGAGTCGTTGCCGCTGTGGGACTACCGGGTTCCCGGTGTGACTTCCATCTCGGCAGACATTCACAAATATGGCTATGCCGCCAAGGGTGCCTCAACCATCACCTACCGCAACCTGGATTATTTGCGGTATCAGATGTTTGCCTACCAGAACTGGCCCGGCGGCGTCTTCGCCTCCTCTGCCCTGCTGGGCACCCGACCCGGCGGTGCTTATGCGGCCGCGTGGGGCGTTACCCAGTACTTTGGTAAAGAGGGTTATCGCAAGCTTGCCGCCGACACGCTCGAAGCGGTGAATCAATTGAAGGCCGGCATCATCGCTATACCGGAACTGGAGATAATGGGGCGTCCGCAGGGGCCCTTGTTTTCGTTCAAATCGCGCGACCCGGACGTTAATATCTATGCTGTGGGAGACCAGATGGACGCCCGCGGCTGGCAGGTCAATCGCAACCAGCTACCGGCCGGACTGCATGCCATGGTTACGGCGCAACACCTGAAAGTGGTGGACAACTATCTGGCGGACCTGCGCGATGCGGTGGCAACCGTCAAGGCGGACCCGTCGCTGGCCCAGCAGGGCGGCGCAGCCTCCTACGGCATGATGGCGCACGTACCATTGCGCGGCATGGTGAAAAAGAAGGTACTGGAGATGTACTCCGAGCAGTATCGCGCCGGTGGCGGCGAACTGGATGTAGCCGGAGCTTCAGCCACCGGGGGAGACGGCAAAGGTCTGCTGGACCGCCTTGTTGGGCGCTATGTTGACTACAAGTCGCACAAGGATCGCTAGCAGTTTGCAGCAAAACACCGCTATACACAGATAGACCGTTGTAAACCCCTGTTGCTTCAGGTCTGACTATATTTGGGCAATCGCAAATCAAACAGTATAGCTCCAGCACGCAGAGCAAATGCTGCCGCTATTGCCACAGGCAATGCAGCGGGAGCCGTTGTATTGAAACCCTGCATTACGGTATAGCAGCCAGCACCCAACAGTGCAGCTGTCACATATATTTCGGGCTCCAGAAGTACTGGCGGCTGGTTCAACAGGGTATCGCGTATCATGGAGCCGAACGTGGCAGTCATGACACCCATCCCGACTGCCACGATCTCGGGTGCGCCCAACTGTATTGCTTTCACCGCTCCCAGCACGCTGAACAGCGCCAACCCCAATGCATCAGCCCATAACAGCAGTTTGTGCAGTGAGTAAAATCGTGGCGCGAGAAACCAGGTGGCCACTGAGGCCAACATGCACACCCAAAGATACTGCGTGTTCACTATCCAGAATATCGCATCGGCTCCGAGCAGCAAATCACGTAAAGTGCCACCGCCAATACCGGTGATGGTGCCAAACAGAATAAAGCCCAGTATGTCCTGGCGCTGCTCAGCCGCCGCCAGTGCACCACTGATGGCAAAAACGGCCGTCGCCAACAAATCTGCCCACATAATCACCATCAGCGTCAGCACTCAATAATATTGACCGGGACTTCCAGTACGTTGACCGCCAAACCACCGCGCGCCGTTTCCTTATATTTGTCCTGCATGTCTTTTCCCGTGTCGCGCATGGTTTTTATCACCTGATCAAGCGATACATAGTGCTCGCCACTGCCGCGCAAGGCCATCCTGGCGGCGCTGATGGCCTTGATTGCGCCCATCGCGTTGCGTTCGATACACGGCACCTGAACCAGACCCCCGACAGGGTCGCAGGTAAGCCCGAGATTGTGCTCCATGGCTATTTCTGCGGCGTTTTCAACCTGTTCAGGTGTGCCGCCCAAAGCGTCAGCCAGCGCACCTGCCGCCATAGAGCAGGCAGAGCCAACCTCCCCCTGGCAGCCAACCTCGGCGCCAGAGATTGAGGCATTGGTTTTGTACAGAATTCCGATCGCTGCAGCAGTGAGCAGAAAGCGTACAATATCGTCGTCACATCCACCACTGCAGTGCACAAGGTAGTATTTAAGTACTGCGGGAATAATACCCGCTGCGCCGTTCGTTGGCGCTGTAACCACCCTCCCGCCAGAAGCGTTCTCTTCATTCACCGCCAGGGCATACAGGGTGACCCAGTCGAGCGTATTGAGCGTCTTGTCGCCCAATGAGTTGCCATTATGTTTCAGCTGTCGATAGATCTGTTTGGCGCGACGTTTGACCTTCAAACCACCGGGCATCACGCCTTCAGTGGCGCAGCCGCGTTCAATGCAATCATCCATTGCCGCCCATATCTGCAACAACAGACGTCGTACTTCTTGCTCTGATCGCCACGCTTTTTCGTTCTCAAGCATCAACGTACTGATCGATATGCCGTGCTCTCGGCAGAGACCAAGCAAGCCGTCACCCGTACTGAATGCATATCGCAGAGGCGTCGGGTCTGCCACGATGACATCACCTTTCGCCGCCGTCTCATCAACAATGAAACCCCCGCCAACTGAGTAGAAAACACAACGCTGTAACAGGTCTCCGGCGTTGTCATACGCACTGAAACGCATGCCATTAGCATGGTAAGGCAATGTTTCTGTCCGATGCATCACCAGATCGTCACGGTAACTGAAGCCTATGGAATAGCGCCCCTTCAAACGCAGCAGGCCTTTCTCCCTGACGCAGGCGATACGCGCGGCAATGGTGTCGATATCGACAGACTCTGGAGACTCGCCCTCCAGACCAAGAATAATTGCCTTGGGGCTACCGTGTCCCGCGCCCGTGGCACCCAGCGAACCATAAAGATCAACACAGACTCTTGAACAACCAGCCAGCAGATTGTCCTCGTCCAGACCTTCAACGAACTTCAGGGCTGCGCACATGGGGCCGACGGTATGCGAGCTTGATGGGCCGATACCGATCTTGAACAGGTCAAATGCACTAATAGACATACCGAACTTCCTGGCGCCGCTGAGGCATACCGGCTGACTGTAAGAGAGGTAGACGTATGAACCGGTATACAGTACTATTTTTGACTTCGAATGCAACCGTTTCTTACTGCACTGTCGTGCTCACTCAAACAGCACGCTAGACTGTTCAAGTTAACAAGGAAATCCTCAATGAAGAATCATTTTGACAATGCACCTGCCAATGGAACGGGGAACGGCACAATGGCGGGTTTTGACGTCGAGTTTGAAGATATTGTCGATTACATCCTGCGGATCACCTACCGCATATGGGAAGGCAGGCAAGTGGGTCTTTGCCATGATTACTATTCAGACAGCTGCCCTGTTTACACGCTGGGCGGCTATGTCGAGGGCGCTGAGCAAGTAACGGCAAATACGCTGCGAACACTGTCTGCGTTTCCTGACAGAACGTTGCATGCTGATAACATTATCTGGGGTGGGGACGCTGAGGGCGGTTATCACACATCACACCTGATCAGCACCAACATGACCAACCTCGGTCCCAGTGAATTTGGACCGGCCACTGGCCAGCAGGCGAATATCCAGGTCATCGCCCACTGCGTTTGCAAAGCGAACAAAGTGATAGAGGAGTGGCTGGTACGCGATAACTACTCGCTGGCCGAACAGTTGGGCGTTGATCCGCTGGCTTACGCGCAGCAACAGGCAGCCGAGCCATTGGATCCCGACAGCCGCTTTGCAAGGTGGCTGGAGAGCGAGCACCAGCGAGTCTCCAATGTGGACAGGGCTCGCGTTGATTACCCAGCGTGCAAAGACAATCCGGAGGCCTTCGTTAGAGCTGCCCTGCAGAACATATGGAACGGTCGCATGCTGGGGGATTGCCGGATTCTGTATGCTGAAAATGCGCGCATGCACGCATCGGCACGTCCTGATTGTGACGGTATAGAAAGCATCATCGGCTTTTATATAGAGGTTCTTGGAGCCCTGTCGGACGCACGCGTCAGCATCGACTATAGCTGCAGCAATTCAATGCTTGAAGGTCGTTTTGTCGCAGCTCGCTGGACGCTGGCGGGCACCCACTCGGGCAATAGTCGCTGGGGCAAGCCAACGGGTGCACCGGTACTTATTCTCGGAGAAAGCCAGTACAGACTGCAACATGGCAAGGTGGTAGAAGAATGGCTGGTTTTTGACGAGCTTGCCGTTATGACGCAGATAGAGCGCGCTCGCCGGGCGACTGAGCCAGCGGCTTTAGGCCACCGACCTCAGTGATTCGAGCTTTAAACACCCGGGTTGGTTAAATAGCCAGCTAGCGATGCTGATTGAACCAGGCCATGTCCCGCGCTACCGCTGCGTCAAGGTCGGAGCCCTCGAACAGGTGATCGTCGCTGGCATAGATTCGCAGCTGGTAATGCTTGGCTGACAGGTACAAACGCGCCGCTATCTCCAAAGAATTCTCCACCCGCGTGACCTCATCGTCTGCGGCGTGCGCAATTGACAAAGGCACCTGCAGCCGCGAAATGCCGGTCAGTGGGGAAAGGGAATCAATCCCACCGGCTTCCACCAACGTTGTAGCAAGCGCATCCAAAGCTGGCTTCTGCACGCTGGAATCATCCTGCATTTCACCTTCTGTCAGCGATTCATCCAGCAACCAAGGCAGATACCGCCCGGCCGAAGTGGACCAGATAGCCGCGGCGTCCAACCGCTCACCCAGCGCCAGCGCAGCGCGCAAGGTGATACCACCGCCCATGGAGTGCCCCAACATATACATTCGCGATGTATCGACATTCGGCAGGGAAGCAATGGCAAGAAACGCGGCCACGGCATCGCGGCTGTACCAGATGTCAGCCAGCATTGTCTGGGTATAGTCGACTCCCTGCGAGCTATTATGTCCCCGATAATCCGGCACCACTACCGCCATACCCTGCCGGGCAAAGCGTTGCGCGACATCGCGGTAATAGTCTCCCGGGCGGTTAATGTCTCCTGACGCGTCAAACCCATATTGCGGTGGGTCGGGATGATAACCGTGATTAAACTGCATCACCGGCCACCCTGAGGCAGGCATTTGACCCGCAGGCCATAACACCAGGGCGTACTGCTGCAGGCCGTCGACCTCGAATTGCAGCACCTCGCGGCGGATGCCTTCAGAAGGCGGATTAAAGCGGACTGTTGTAAACCGGTAGTCAGCCTGGCCCTGTGCTAACGCCCCGAGCGAATCTGGACCAGGTAATATGAGATCATCAGCGACCACAACCTCTATGCAGAGAAACATCAGCGCCGCGCACAAACCATTGTTTCTCTTTACTGCTGCTTTCATTTACCGCGCCTCTCAATGGCATCTGCGTCACAGGCCTGCTATGCTCCACCTAATTGACTTCGAATGCAACACAGAGGGTCATCATCCATGACTGTTGATATCCATACCGCCAACAAACAGGCTCTTGCGCCGTTTTTCGCTGCACTCTACGACTTTGAACCCAATACTGTGATCGAGGCATCGCAGCGGTGCTTCCACGCCGATGCCAAGGTGATGCTCGCCTATCCCTTCGAGCAACTCAATGGTGCGGAGGACCTTTACAGCACCGCGTTTGCGCCACTACAGGATGCCATTCCAGATCTGGAACGACGCTCCACAATTATCATGGCCGGTGCAACCGAACGCGGTGACAACTGGGTTGGTTGCTGCGGCTACTACACGGGTAGTTTTGAAAAATCGTGGCTGGATATTCCACCGACAGGACACCAGGTCGCCATGCGATTTCATGAATTTTATCGTGTGGTGGACGGGAAAGTGGCTGAAATGCAGGCACTGTGGGATATCCCTGAAGTGATGATGCAGGCAGGCGCTTGGCCGATGGTACCCAGCCTTGGTCGCGAGTGGCAGGTTCCCGGCCCGGCAACGCAGGACGGAATTATAGATGGGCCGTGGAACGAATCCGCCGCACACGCCAGCCTCAGGCATGTGGAAGCAATGTGCAACGCACTGGGAAACTATGCAGAAGGTGGCGCAGAAGCCATGCAACTGCATCGCTACTGGCATGAGCGGTGCTCGTGGTACGGACCGGCTGGCATAGGAACGGGACGCGGTATAAGCGGCTTTCGCAACTGGCACCAGATTCCTTTTCTCAATGGCCTGCCCGACCGCGTTGGCGAAGCGAGCGCCGGACATCTTTTCGCAGATGGCGATTACGTGGGATTCACCGCCTGGCCAGGCATGCACATGAGCGTAAGCGGAGACGGTTGGCTGGGCATTGCCCCGGCGGGACAGAAAATCACCATGCGCAGCCTGGACTTCTGGCGCTGTGAGAACGGCATGATCAGAGAAAACTGGGTACTGGTAGACCTACTGCATGTTTATCATCAGCTCAACGTTGACGTTTTTGCGCGGCTGCGGGAATTCAACAAAGCCAGGAGATGACCTCCACATCTGGCGCTCATTACTGGGGGTTCAAAATCCTCTGCGTGCGCTCCAGTACGTCGACACCCTGCAATTTAAGCCAATAAGGCAGATCGATAAGCACCCAGTTCTCCAGCAGTTTATCGCCTTCGCGGCGATACACATCCACTACCCGCATGTCTGTCGGCCCTGACGCCGGCAATCCAATAAAACCACCCGTCGGCGTGTGCGTGAGATTCGGCCAGCCAAAAAAGCACGCGTAATTGCCCTCGGCAAACCGGCACACATGGCCGTTATAGACCTTGTCTGTAAGGCCCTCGCGAAACGGATACTGATGCTGCTGCTGATAACGGCCTATCGTATACGTGGCTCCGATACCCGCCGGCCCGTACCAGATCATGTTGTCTGCCCAGGTGCGCGCAAGATAATCGGGCGGGCAGTTGTCGTCTCCAGACAGATTAAGTTCGTTCAGATCATCAATCATGCGATTCAGCAGTGCCAGGGTTTTCTGCCCTTCTTCCGGTTGCTGCTGAAACAGCTGGATACCGTCATGGGAACGCGGCCCGGGGTAAACAAAGGACGATCCGGTTTGCGGCGGAAGCGGGTTGATGCCTACCTGGTGCATCAGACCAATGATGTCGCAAAACATACCTGTCTTGACAATTTTTCCATCAGCTATGCAGTTGAATTCCGCATAGCGCAGCATAATCACCTTGCGCGTTGCGCGAATGCCCAACCAGTCAGCATCGAACAGGCCCATAAAATGGCCCATGCTCATCACCCACTCATCACCGCTGATTTCGTTGGTGCCCGCCAGGAAAATATCCTGGCGTCTTTGTAAGCGGGAAAATGCACGATAAAGAGGCTGCCAGAATACCTCTGATATTTGTTGGTACCCGCGCTGTTCATTGAATGGATGACACCCGAAGAATTCACAGTCTGGACTGAGCGAACGCTCCAGAACAGCTGGCAGTGAATCGGTATTTGCCCTTTCCAATGCATCAAAGTAATCCAATACAACGCGTTTACTCGCCTGATAGTCACTCATCGAACGGACAATCGCCTCTAGATTAATGCATCAAAAAAATACAGGAACAGCACACTCACCGCGAACAGACCGAGCAAATAGTAGCTGACGCGATCAACCCGTCCGGGCACCAAAAACCAGCCTTTATCCATTTCATCCCTGCCCTCTTCATGGAACAGGCGCTTTTGCCCGTGGACCGTGAACGCAGAGTAATCGGCTTGCCTGCCATCAAGAATAAGGCTGGCAAAAATAGAGACAGTAATATTAACGGCTCCGCCGATTGCACAGAACCACGGCCAGGCAATTTCGGTTTGCGTGGCAACATACCAGACAACGGCAAAACCGACTGCCACTCCCACTAAAAGCCCGCGCTCCGTCGTGTGTTTGGAGAAAAAGCCCAGCGCAAACATGCTTAACTTGGCACCGACAAAATACGATCCAACTTTACTGAGTGTCTCCAGCACCGAGCCATCACTCTCTGCGAACATCAAGGCAGGCACGACAATCATTGCGGCCCAGAACACGGTAAACACCCGAGATACCTTGAGGTAGTGCTCGCCTGACTGGCCGGGGCGAAAATAACGCTGATAGAAGTCGATTGTGGACACGGTCGACATTGAGTTAAACGCGGAATCGAGACTGGACATACTCGCTGCCAGCACGGCGGCGGCGATCAGCCCCATTAGACCGGGAAGTCCGTAATCCGTAGCAAATTCGAGAATAATAGTATTGCCGTTCTCAAACTCACGACCGCCGTAGTACGCATAAAACAGAATTCCGAGCAGAATAAACAGGAAGTAGATGAAGAACGCGCCAAACCCCATCATCAGGAAGGATTTTTTGGCGTCACCTATATTCTTCGCAGCCAGAGTACGCTGCACCATCATTTGATTAGCCCCGTAAACCGTTACATGAAACAACGTCATGGCTATCACACCCGACCACACCGTCGTGACTTTGGTGAAATCAAAACTGAAATCAAGCGCATCGGTGCGCCCCTCGGCCTTGAGACCCGCCAGGGCCTCAGACACTGGCACCGGCATTTCAGTTATCAAGGCATAAAGGATGACGAAGGCGCCGACAAACAATATGCCGGCCTGAATGACGTCAGTCCAGATCACTGCGGCGATGCCGCCCATTGAGGTATAGATCAGGGCAATAAGCGTCACGATGACAATACAGTACTCTACCTGCAGGCCGGTTATAAACTCCAGTACCAACGAGGTGGCGTAGAGTATCGCCGCTGAAGTAAGCCCCTGGGAGAGCAGAAACACACTGGACATTACGCTGCGCGATGTTGGCCCAAAGCGTTTCTCCTGATACTCGTAGATCGAAGCCACACCGCTGTTGTAAAAAAACGGCAGGAAAAATGTGACGACAAAGAATATCACCAGGGGGTAGTTCAGGTGGATCGCGATGACAGCCAGTCCATCAGTGTAGGCCCAGGCCGGACCACCCAGAAATGTCAACGCGCTGACATAGGTACTGACAACGGATATACCGATAGCCCACCAGGGAATGCTGCGATCACCGAGAAAAAAATCGTTCGCCGATTCAATCTTGCGGCCCAAAAACATCCCAAGCCCCAAATTGGCGATGATATACACCAGCAGTATCGTCCAGTTAAGGACACCGAATTCGGCCATGGTTAATTACCTGTTATATTATCGAGTGCATTTGTTCGAACACATCCAGCCCCATCTGATCGAGCATATGGGGTATATCGATGGCAACCCAGTTCTCCTTCAACAAGGCCCCTTCCCGGCGCCATATATCCATCACTCTCAGCTCCAGATGCTGCCCAGAAGGGGGCAGCCCAAGCCAGCCGCCACCAGAGTGCGTACCATGCATATGCGGCCATCCGCCTGTCGCCACATAATCACCACTGGCAACTGTGCAAGCATGGTGATCGACGTCGCGGTCTGGAAACGCCTGCAGGAAGGGACCCTGGTGATGAGCCCTGAAACCGCTGATCCCGCGCGTCGTGCCGATTCCGCCAGGGCCATACCACATAAAATCCTGGTGCCAGTATTTCTCCAGATCCATGCTAGTCAAAGACTGCCTGTCGTAGCGGCGCAGGCCATCGAGCATGTCCATCACCAGCTGCAGACTGCTCGCACTGTGTTTCTGAGCATCATCAGAAAGGCTGTCGAAGGGCCTGCACAGGCCATCACCGCTGGCAGGTGGCATTACGAGGCCGGGATGACCAAGCGGCTGACGCAGGGGATAACAGCCAGCCTGAATCATGGCATCCAGAAAATCCGGCAGCAGGTAGCACTCTGTGACCTGGCCCGCGTCAATTCGCACCAGTTCTGTATAACGCAGATACAGTGTCTTCCCTGTTGGCGGAATACCCCACAAGGGATGCGTGAACGTTCCGGTAAAATAGCCGGTTTCTGCCAGCCAATGGTCGTTGTTTGACTTCCCTGGAAGGTGAATAAAAGCTCGACGCTCCAGGTCTGGCAGGGCTGTTTGCAGTGGCAGAAGGAAATCATCCAGTACGGCGGCAACACCATGCAGGTTATTTATCGGGTGTGCAATATGCCAATGTACTGCAGGCGACAATACGTTTTGCGCAACGTCGCGCAACAGACATTCATCGCGACTTCCAAGGGCAGAGTACAGTACTGCCAGATCAGACATGGCACCGACCATGTACGATGCCATAGTCGTCACAGCCGGCTGGCCAATGACGACGGAACGTCGTGTGTGGTTTCACTGGACGGAGGCGGACTGTATACCGCTGTGCGGCCAACGGGCAGCCGCAGGGTAATCGCCACCGCGCACCACATAAGCGATCACCGGAGTATCACCCGTGTTTCGAAAGCCGCGCATGATGCCTCTGGGAACTGTCACCACATCACACTCGTTCAGCAGTAATTGGCCGTCTTCCCATTCCAGCGCAGCGCTGCCGCGATGCAGATAGAACACTTCTTCTTCTTCTCGCAGGTGCAACGGCAGAATTGCGCCGGGCTCTATATCAAGACGACGCACCTGAAAGCCGTGCTGCCAGGACATTTTCCCTGCTGCAATCTCTTCAGCAGGGTTGGCGGGGCCTATGAGGGCTGACTCACGGACACCGGCAAAAGCCTGCGTGAGCGCAGACTCATCACCCTTCGACTGTTCTGTTGCCGGGCAGACGCAATCCAGCATCTCTTCCAGGCTCATGACCCGGTGCGCCGCTACCTGTTCAGCGGTTGTGGGAGGCATCCGCTGCACATCAGTCGGAACGGATTCGCCTTTGGTGGTATCAACCAGCTGACCGTTTTCCAGCAACACAAGTCCGTATTCTCTTGCCTTGTCAAAGACTTCTGGTGCCCACATCACGTGCCCGGGGTCATCGCCGCCCAGCACTGCAAACAGGTAGCCCACATCTTCTCCCACGTTTTCAAAACCACGAAATACATTTACCGGGATACTGATGCAATCGCCGGGACCCAGAACAGCTTCACCATGCTGGCATTGATCCCCCCAGCGGAACGCCCATTGCCCGCTGTGTACAATGAATACTTCTTCAGTCTCGTGGCTATGTTGTGAATTTGTGCATCGCGGCGGCTGTCGGGCGCCACCGATATTGAAGCCGTGCGGTTCCTTGATGTGGACGTACTGGTCGGGGTGTTCGGCAACGCCGGGGCCAATCACTGTGAAGTTTTCTTTCTGGTCGCTGCCGGGGGTGTATGTGTCGACAAATGCATTGCGACATGGGCGCAAATCCGTGTAGCGCACAACACGCTGCTCCATTGCTTCCTTGGTCCAGTGTTTGGACATTAAATTGACTCTCCAATCGAAATATTATTCATCAAAACCACCTCAGGTGCTTGCATCACCCAGTGGATTAATGAAAATGTACTTCGAATGCAATAATTTAGCAAGCCTAAAGGAGAAATGCGCCATGGCAGCCAGACCAGCGACAATTATCGATGCACACCATCATCTGTGGGATCTTGACGCCTGTTCTTATCCCTGGCTGATGAAAAAAGGCATAAAACGCTTTTTTGGCGACCCCACGCCCATCCAGAAGAACTACCTGCTGGAGGACTACCTGGCGGAGAGCCCTCTTTATCGACCCGACAAATCGGTGCACATACAGGTCGGCGTGGACAGCGGCGATGAACTGAACGAAACAGAATGGCTACAGTCACTGCCCGGCTTTCCACATGCGATCGTAGCGGCAGCAGATCTCACTGATACACACTTGCAGCACCACCTGGATAAACAGCTCATGCATAACCGGGTGCGTGGAATCCGCCAGATTGTTGGCAGGCATGTGGAAGAAGACAAAAAGCACGGCAGTGATGCGCTGCTGGAAGACGCGCGCTTTGTTTCCGGCCTGAAAACGCTTGCCGCTACTGAATTGACATTCGACTTACAGATGATTCCGCAACAGATGCCCCGCGTTATCGCCATGTTAAAGAAAGTGCCGCAGCTAAAGGTGGCCCTGTGTCACTGCGGCTCACCCTGGGATCAAAGCGCAGATGGCCTGGCGCAGTGGGCAGATGGACTGCGACAGCTCGCCGAACTGCCCAACACCGTTTGCAAAGTCTCCGGATTGGGCATGTTCAACCCGCACTGGGATGAGGCCGCACTGCATCCCATCGTGCTGACGGTGATTGATATTTTCCAGCCGCAAAGAGTGATGTTTGGCTCGAATTTTCCCGTCGACAAACTGTATAACGACTATGCTGCGCTATGGGCAGCTTACGACAGCATCACGCAGGGCTTCAGCGCTGAACAGCGCGACCAGATGTTCGGTGGTACTGCCGGGCAGTTCTATCGCATCTGACGGCCAACCCGGACGTCCCCTAGGAACCTGCGCCAGACTTGAATCGCTGCGTGAGGTTCGCGGCCCCCTGCAACAAAAAGCCGTGATCGGATGACAACAGGAACAAGCTGGCACCTGCGGCCTGCCAACGTGGCACTTCGTCGACATTACCCACGAACATACCCACCGTGCGCCCAGCATCCGCTGCCACCTGGCATATCCTTTCTACCGCATTGACTACCAATGAATCTGCTGGTGAAGCGGCGCCCAACGCCACCGTCAAATCAATGCGGCCAATGAACAGGCAATCAACACCCTCTACAGCGGCGATCTCATCTATCGCATCCAGTGCCTCAAGATCTTCTATCTGGGCGATGACTACCGTTTCAGCAATGCTATCGGACAGGTGGCTGGACATCGGTTTGCGCGTGTAACCCGCAGCGCGCGTTGAGCCGGCGTAACCACGCCCACCTGCGCCAAAATGGGCATTAGCGACTGCGGCACGTGCCATTTCCGGGCTGCTCACGTGCGGAATGACCACGCCGGTAGCACCGCAATCCAGCGCGTTCAGGGTAAAGTGCGCCTCAGGTGAGGGCACCCGCACCAGTGCTGGCATACTCGCGCTGCGCAGTGCATGGATGCACTGATCCTGCACCAGGCGATCAAACGGTGAATGCTCGGCATCCAGGCATAGTACATCCAGCTCACTCATGCCCAGTACTTCACATAACATCGGCGATGGTGTTTTTACAAACGAGCCCAACAGCTGTTCTTTGGCCGCCAGACGCGCTTTGAACCCGTTCATACCGACTTACCCCACAAATGTGCGCTCGCCAGAGCGGCACCTTCCACCATTGCTCCCAACTTGGCGTATACGATGTCTTCGTCTACCGCCCCGAAACCTGCAAAGGTGGAAAAACCACAATCAGTGCCCGCAATAACACGCTCCCGGCCCACTATGTCGGCAAAGCGCGCAATACGCTGCGCCACCAGACGCGGGTGTTCGACAAAATTCGTGGTGGAATCGATAACCCCCGGAACCAGTATTTTATCCTGCGGTATTTCCACCTCCCTGAATACCTCCCACTCATGGGCGTGGCGAGGGTTGGAAGATTCAAACAGCAGTGCCTGGGGCTTGGCCTTGAGGGCAATGGGCAGCACCAGTTCCATCGGTGCATCGTGATGGTGAGGCCCCTCGTAGTTGCCCCAACACACATGCAGGCGAACCCGGTCAGCCGGAATATTGCGCAGTGCATCGTTCAGGACCTCTACATGGAGGTTGGCCAGCGCGACATATTCCGCATCGGGTTTACCCTTGAACAACATGTGACGACCAAGACCGAGATCGGGTGAATCCAGCTGCAGGATAAAACCGGCAGCAACAATCGCCTCATACTCAGCGCGCATGGCATCACCCAGTGCCTGCAGGTACGTCTCATGGGAGGGATAATGTTGATTCGGCTGGAACAGGGCGATGACCCCCGGCGATGCCGCATTCATGAAACCCTCTGCAGGGCTGTGCCGCTTGACCGCCACCGAAAAATTTTGCAAGTCCTCCTGCAGCGGAGCCATGTCTTTAACCGCAACATCACCCACGCAACACGGGCGCTTGTAGCTTGGCGTGCCTCCTGAACTTGCCTGCCGTTGCAGAAACCCGGGGAACTCTTCCAGATCTGCCGGCGGATTGCGCTCGCTGTCACCAGCGAAACCGGTGATACGGTCCTTGATATAGGTGGCATAGCTGATCTTGCTCATTTCACCGTCGCTAACGACATCCACACCGACGGCGACCTGCCGTGCTACGACCTCATCGACTGCAGATGCAATGGTCATCGCCAGCGCCTGTGCATCACAGGGTTGATTATTTTCCTTGGCGAAAACACCGTCTGTCACTGCTTTGGAGCGCGGCAAACTGCCTACATGCGTGGTGAGTATTCTGTCAGTACTGGATTGCATAGTGATGATTTCCCATTATTGTGCCAGCCACCTCAGCAGCGCAGCGTTGACGGAGTCAGGTTGTTCCATGGTGGCAAGGTGCCCACAGTCATCGATCACCGACAGCCGGGCGTTGGGTAATTTCGCTGCCATCTCCCGGTGAAGCTGCGGTGAACACAGTGTGTCCTCCGCACCGCAAAGCACCAGAGTCGGGCATGTAATGGAGGGAAGCAGAGCGTCGCTTCTAGAGCGATCACGCAGCGCAATCGACTGACGCTCAAAAACTGCGGGGCCGAGCTCCATACCCATGGCAAGCACGCGATCAAGTAATGCACTGTCGTGCCGATGACAGGCAGCCAGGTAATTGGGCTTGAGCTCGTCGCGCAACACGCGCTCCAACTCTCCCGCGCCCACCCGCGCCCGCTGCTCGTCGCGCAGCTTCCGTCGCTCATCGGTATCCGCAAAGCAGGTGGTATCCAGCAGCGCCATGCGCTCAATGCGGTGTGGCGCCTGCCGCCACATCTCCAGTGCCACAATGCCCCCCATTGAGAGTCCTGCGACGGCGAAAACGGGAGGGCTATTGCGCAGGATGCGACAGGCCAGTGCTGCAATTGCGCTCTCTTGGGAGATATCTCCAAACCGCACATGGCAATTGCCTTGCAAAGCAGTTGCCTGCGCCTGCCACAGACGCTGGTCGCACATCATACCCGGCAGCAAGAGCAGGTCTGTACTTCGAATGCATTCCGACATAAAAAAACTCAGCCTCGCAAGCTGCTGCCCTCACGAAGAACACCGGCAAACAGGCGCTTCTCGGGTGGCAAATCGGGGTTATCAACACGGTCCATCAACATTGAAACCGCCGCTTGCGTCATGCTCTCAACCGGCTGCACGATAGTGGCCAGATCAAAACTGGACCAGGATGCCACTCGTACGCCGTCAAAACCGACCACCGAGACATCGCCAGGAACATCCAGGTCCAGGTGAAAACGCAGCTCGTCCATAACGCCAAACGCCATCATATCGTTAGCGCAGATGATCGCATCCGGAGCGCTCCCGCGTTTTTCAATGATCTCCTTGACCGCTCGACGACCCGACATGTAACCATAGTCACCGGTGACTTGCGTGATGTCGGTATGACCGAGTTCTCGCAGCCGTTCAATGGCGCCGGTGGTACGCTGCATACTCACGACAGAATCAGCAGGACCACTGACAACAGCAAAAGACTTGTGCTGTTTACCACGGGCCAGCCGGTTGATGATGGCACGCTCGCCTTCCACCTGATCACAGCTGACGGAGCTGACCTGCAGGTCCTCGTAAGAGCGGTTATAAAACACGATCGGCACATTGCGCTCATCAAAAACGTGTATCTCTTCTGCGCTGAGGTGGGCAGCAACAATCACGCCATCTACCTGGTACTGCCAGACGCGATCAAGCGTACGGCTTACATCGCTCTCATTATCAAGCGTAAATAGCAGAACATGAACGCCTCGCTCGGTGAAGCGGGCACTGAGCTCCGATACGACCTCTGGATAAAAATTCAGGTTGGAAACGATCACCGCCACCATGTTGGAGCGGCGCGTAATAAGGCCACGGGCGATAGCGTTGGGCTGATACCCAAGCTCTTTTACCGCCTGCATGACACGCTCGCGCATCTTTTTGGAAACACTGGCGCCGGGCTTGAAGCAACGCGAAACGGCAGATTGCGAAACGCCAGCACGACGGGCAACATCGTAGGATGTCGCCTGCCGCTTGCTGTTCGCAAGATTTTCTTTTCGAGTGCTAATCCCCGCCTTTTCCATAGCGTCTGACACGGATATCTGCCTGTTCCTTATGTCCGGCAAAGCCTTCGACAGCACACAGGCGGGAACAGTATTCTCCCACCATGGCAGAGGCTTGCGGGGTTACGCGTTGGAAAGTACAGGTTTTCAAAAACTTGCCCACCCACAGGCCACCAGTATACCGTGCCGCTTTCTTGGTTGGCAAAGTATGGTTGGTACCAATCACTTTGTCGCCGTATGAGACGTTGGTTTCCTGCCCCAGGAACAGCGCGCCGTAGTTGCTCATGTTTTGCAGGAAGTACTCGGGATCTTCAGTCATAACCTGCACATGCTCAGAAGCGATCTCATCGGCCACCTCAACCATTTCAGCGTAGGAGTCGCACACGATAACCTGTCCGTAATCGCGCCAGGCAGCGCCCGCAACTTCAGCCGTAGGCAGTACCGTCAGCTGACGCTCGATCTCCACCTGGGTTGCCGCAGCCAGTTGTGGCGAATTAGTCAGCAGGATCGCCGGTGAGTTAGGCCCGTGCTCTGCCTGCCCCAGCAAGTCTGCGGCGCACAGCTCTGCGTCGCAGCTGTCATCAGCAATCACAAGGGTCTCAGTGGGCCCGGCGAAAAGATCAATCCCCACGCGACCAAACAACTGGCGTTTGGCTTCGGCCACAAATGCGTTGCCGGGGCCCACAATCATATCGACCGGCGCAATAGTCTGCGTACCGATGGCCATCGCACCCACAGCCTGTACACCGCCCATACAGTAAATCTCGTCGGCACCGGCCATGTCCATCGCTACTACGATCGCGGGACTGGGCTCGCCATTGAACGGAGGGGCGCAGGCAATTACGCGCTCAACACCCGCAACCTTCGCAGTCACAACGCTCATATGCGCTGAGGCCACCAGCGGGTATTTACCGCCGGGCACGTAACAACCGACGCTGTTGATCGGGATATGCTTGTGACCCAGTACCACGCCGGGCAGTGTTTCCTGCTCAACGTCCTGCATGGAGGCACGCTGAATGCGGGCGAAATTCCCTACCTGCTCCTGTGCGAACTTAATGTCGTCAATAACCTGCTGATCAAGCGCTGTATAGCAGGACTCTATCTGTTCAGGAGTCAGCCGGTAACTTTCTGGGCTCCAGGAATCAAACTTTTCGGAGTACTCGCGCACCGCTTCATCACCACGCGTCTCAATCTGCAGCAGAATATCCTCAACAATGCCGCGCACCTTGGCATCCTGCGTCTTTGCTTCGTCAATAGACACGCCACGCTTAAGATAAGTCACCATTTCTTATTTCCTCATTTGGGTCCAGCCACCGAAAGGACAGAGATGCTAAACATTTTTGACTTCGAATGCAATTTATTCGTTATACTGTAGCAATACGCTTAACAGGCATGCAGGATATAAGGCTGGCACTGCCGGCACAGGAGACTTTCCACCGTGTTTAGCACCCGATATTGGATATTAATGGCCATGTTGACGGCTCTCGTCACGACTGCGAGTGGTTGCGGCACCCCGGCGGAACGCACAAGCGTTGTGCAACCTTGCACTGCAAAACCCGGGGTGTGCATCGACTCTCTATCACAACTGACTGCTCACGAGCTGCGTAAGCGTAGCTACCGCTCCACCTTTGCCCTGGTGTCGCAGACGACTGCTACCGCTCAGGATTCCCGTGCGTTTATGGCTACCTACGACTCCGATGGCCTGAACCTTTATGCGCGCATCGATTTACCCGTAGCACCCTCACCTGGACAAGGCTATCCCGTGGTCATCATCGCACCGGGTTGGATCAGCCCGGACCAGGCGCCCGGGTGGGATTTCGGCCAACAGGCAAATTCGTTTTCCTACAACATCAGGGCAGCAATGATTAGCAGAGGTTTTGCTGTCGTGACCGCAGGTTATCGCGGCCGCGGTACGATAAACGGCAAGCCCTCCCAGGGTCTTGAATTTACCCACACATGGGGCAATGCGAGCTATCTTTCACCCATTTTCTACAGTATCGACGTGCTAAATCTCATTGCGGGAATCAGTACGCTGAACAAGATTGACTGGAATGACTGGTTAGCCAAAGACACCCCATCTCCCGCTTTTGACACCTCGCGGGTGTCTTTGACGGCACACTCCCAGGGCGGTGATGTGGCGCTCAGCGTCCTGGCGGTGACGGGTGACAACAATACCTTTTCGCAACCTCTCGCCGCCGCATCTATCTGGTCAGGTAATATTCCAGACCGCTTTACGCAAGCCGACACGTTCGGCCCTATGAGTTCTACCTTGCAGGCATTTATGTCCGGCGATGGCACCTGGACGGGCAGCGCCCGGGGCCGCGATGGCTCAAACAATCCAGATTTTGTGTTCCCCTGGCCTGCACCGTGGATAAATACCCTTGATCCCGAATCCGCGCAATGGACATGGCAAGCACAACAATGGTCCGTAAAGACCGTCAGTGAGGTCTTGGCCAATGACTACAAAACGATGTATGACACGCTCAACACCTACGTACGCGACCTCTACGGCCGCAGCTTTACCTTGAGCTACACTGACGAGGGAGCGACCCGAATAGAACATGATCCCGATATTGCCCGGCTAATGCCAGCCATAGGGGGCTTCAATGCACACCAATTTCTCAAGACACCGCTGGCATTGCACATATCTGACAGGGACTATTACTCCTTGCCAGAATGGAACCACGACCTGGCGCAGCGTATTGGCGCGGCGGGTGGTACTGCTCGCGTGTTCCTGTATGCAGGGAACGATCACGCCTTACGCGTCAGCGAGAACAACTGGTTTTCGCCGGCAGGCACCGTTGCCGGTGCTCCGCTAGCGGTGCAGCGAGATGCACAACTGTTCAGCGGTAAACCCCTTGCAATAATCAACTGACCTCGCAGCGGAGAACCCAGAATATGCCAACATCGAACTTCATGCAGCCATTTATCCTCACTGGCAAGGTCGCGCTGGTGACAGGCGCAGGCAAGGGCATCGGCAGGGCCAGTGCCGCCCTGCTGTCAGCTGCCGGAGCCAGGGTCATCGCAGTCGCCCGCACGCGCGAGGATCTGGATAGTCTGGCCATGCAGTGCCATGGCGAAGTAGAGTGCTGGGTCGAGGATGTTACCCAGAAACATTTTGTTGAGCGCATGAATGCACTGCGACAACTGGATGTTCTGGTTAACAATGTCGGGACGAACAAACCCGAGCCCGTGCTTGATGTCACCGTCGAAACCCTGGACAGGGTGGTTAACCTCAATGTGAAAGTTGCCTTCCTCACAGCGCAGGCAGCGGCGCGTATAATGGTGCACCAAGGCAACGGTTCGATCATCAATATGGGTTCACAGATGGGCCATATTGGAGCGGCTAACAGAAGCGTTTACTGCATGACCAAGCACGCAATTGAGGGTTTAACCAAGGCCATGGCGGTTGAGCTCGCACCACAAGGCGTACGTGTCAACACGGTTGCGCCGACTTTTATAGAAACGCCATTGACCAAACCCATGCTGGAGGATCCGGCCTTCAGAAACGAAGTTATGTCACGCATTCCTATGGGAAAGATTGGTCAGGTCGATGACGTTGCCAACGCTGTACTGTATCTGGCGAGCGCAGCATCTGCCCTGGTGACCGGCCATAGCCTGCGTGTTGATGGAGGCTGGACCGCTATTTGAGTGCAGCGTCCAGGCTGACAACCAGAGGCCCCAGTTGATCCTCGTAACGGCGCCAGCTTTGTAAAGAATCACGGTAAACAGGTTCTCTGACCTGGCTGGCGCTGGGCGTCTTTACCAGGCGGCGGCTGTTATAGAAATCGAGCACGGCTTCCTCAAACTCAAGATCAAGAAACGTCAGCATGCGCCGGCTCTGCACTTCTATATCGTCAACTGTCGCTTCGTACTGGACATCAAGGATGCGCCGGGTAAACATCTTTTGCCACTGCGTCATCAGGTTCCGGTAATGCCCATAATACTGGGCGAGAGACTGCTGCCCGTGTGCATAGGTCTGCTTTTCATCAAACGGAATGCGATATATGGAAAAGCAGTTATCGACCGGATCACGATGGCAATGAATAAAACGCGCCTCTGGCAGTGCCTGTGCCAAAAGCCCGATGTATTGAAAATTGAGTGGTGTTTTATCCACAATGCATGACGCCGCAGCAGGTATTGAAGAAAAGCGCGATCGATAATAGTCACCGACTTCCTGCAACTGGCCGGCACTGAGCTGTGCGACACATTCAGGAAACGGGCTGCCTGTGAGCGAGCTGGCCATGCGCGCGCAGTCAAAGGCATAACTTACCTCGCCGGCGCCATGCACCGCAGAGTGGGCAGACAGTATCTGCTCTGTCAGCGTGGTTCCTGAACGAGGCATGCCCAAAACAAAGACCGGCCGTGGACGCTCTGCATATGGCAGTTTCAGCTGAATTTTTGCGCGCAGCTGTTCAGCGCCGAGCGCTGCCTTTTGCATCAGGGTTGCCGCCGACGGATCGTCATAGGGGGCATCCTGAGCTTTCATTTGATTACCTTTTTCAAGAAACGGCCACGCCTGCTCTGTCTCGTTCCGCGCATCAAAGGCCCTGAACAGGGCAAAAGCCAGCAATTTACGATCTGATGGCAGCAGCCCGCGTTCGTCCCACAATGCCTGCATCGCCACGATCTCTTCCTCCAGAGGCTGTCGCCCCTTCAACTGTGCCAGCTGGTAGTAGGCACTGACGTATGCTGGAGCACAATCAATGGACTTACTAAAGCAACGCGCCGCTGATTCTCGGTCACCCAGTTGCTCATGCAGGACGCCCAAAGCGTGATGGGCGAACGGGTTTCTGGGGCTGATCTGTAGCACCACCTGCACAGTGTTGATCGCCTTTTCGGGCTGATCCATATCGCGCTGCGTATCAGACAGGCTTATCATCGCTTCAGTAAAATCGGGCGCTAACCCTATTGCTTTCTCATAACAGACGCAGGCGTCCGCAAAGCGCCCCAGCTGGCGCATCACGTCACCGCGCACACGGTATGGCTGAGGCAGCTCACTATCGATTTCTACAGCTCGTTCCGCTGCCACAACAGCGTGTTGATACTGACCCGCGTCACTAAAGGCGGATGCCAGATTGCTCCAGTACTGTGCATTTTGCTGGTCGCGCTGCAGCGCATTCTCGAAACAGATGATCGCTTCTTTGGTACTGTCCAGATCACGCAGTATATTACCAAGGTTGTTGTGATAGACAGGGTTGTCTGGCGCCAGGGTTACTGCCGTTTGCAGGTGTTTCATCGACCGCTCCAACTGGCCGGTGTCTTTGTAGGCCAGAGCGATATTGGCATGCGCCTGAGCGTCGCCGGGCTCTGAACTGAGCGCCCTCAGGATCAGTTCAATAGCCTGTTCAGGCGCCCCGGAGTTAAGCGCCATCAAACCGAGCAGGTTCAAAGCATGCACGTTGTTGCCGTCGAGTCGCAGTACTTCATTGTACTTCTCGCAGGCCTGCTGCAAGTGGCCCTGCTGCTGGCAACCGTAGCCCTGCTGTAACAGACTTATCATGCGCTCTTCGAGAGTCATTGCATCACTTTTCAGAATTCAAAAAAAAGCCCCGCTAGGCGAGGCAACTACCACCCGGGAACCCAGTAGTCAGAAATTGTAACCCAAGCGGAAGCCGTAGGTGCGAGGCGCACCAAAATCAGCCATCGCTCTGGCACCGCTGAAAACGGTAGTCTCGGTGAGGTACTCTTCATCGGTCACGTTTTTAGCGAAAGCCTGAGCAGTCAACTTCTGATCTTCAGACATCCAGGTCACGCGAAGATCCACTGTTGAATATGCATCCTGCCTGGCAAAAAAGTACTCGACGTTCTGTGTTTTGTAGTCATCCGTGAAGTACACATACGCCCCGGGAATAATTGTACCCGCTGAACCCAGGGTGAAGTCGTAGCTTACGCCCAGGCTCAACGTGTAATCCGGACTAAAGCGCGGCTTCTTGCCATCGAGTACGTAGAATCGGTTACCCGCATCGTCAACAGCATCGCCACCTTCCGCAAAGCGGCTCTCTCCTTCACTGAAACTGTCCAACTCAGAATCATCCAGAGACAAACCCGCAGTCACACTCAAGGCGGGCATCGGGCGCCAATTCACATCAACTTCCAGCCCGCGCGCTGTCATACTGCCGCCAGGTGCTGTTTCTGCGATGATCGTGCCGCCCTGCTGAACAAACGTGGTGGTAGAGAGCCCGTCATAATCGTTTTGGTACAGTGCTGCGTTTATAATCAGGCTGCCGTCGAGAAGTTCAGACTTCAAGCCCAACTCATACGCTTCCACTTCATTCGGATCTGACAAATCCGTACTACCGGCCCGCACCGGATTACCTGAAATATAACCGGTGGCCACCGAACCATAGATCATCATGTTGTCGGTGAGGTCGTATTGCATGGCAAGTCGCCAATCTATGTGATCGTCTTTACCTTTGTTTGCTGAATCAGGGTTCAGCTCAAAACGAGGCCAGTCTTCAGTTCTGCTCTCTGATATCAGGGAACTGCTCCAGAAGTTACGCTCGTCTTCCGAGTAGCGTAAACCAGCCGTCACGCGCAGTTTTTCGGTCAATGAGTACTCCGCCTGCCCATACAGGGCTTGTGACTTCGTGCCACCGTTGCCCTGGCTCAGCCAGTGCGCCCACCTTGGTTGGGAAGGTGTCGCAGATGTCACATAGCCATAAACGAATTCACTGCTGGTATCGTCTGCGTCTGAGTCATCATAGAGGAAATAGCCCAGGGTCCACTGCAGCGGGCCGTCTCCATTCGAGTTCAGGTTGATATCTGCCTGGATCGCGTTCGATTCATTACGCTCACCCGCGGCGATACCGCAGCGTTGCTGTGTTTGAGCATCCCAGTACCACCAGGGACCTTCAGGGTTGGAATAATCGACACAGAACCCGGTGTACTCACCGACTTCCTGGCCATTCAGGGTTGGGTTGGCTGACAGATCACTATCTGAAAGTCTGAATTCTTCGTAGTCGAAGATACCGATATTGGCACGCAGCGTCGCGAAGCTGAGATCCCAGTTAATCAGTGCGCTAAAAGACGTCTCCTCGATATCGCGCTGAGGTCGGAAATCTGCAGATATCTCAAACGGGTCGTTTGAAACACTGGCAGTAGAATTGATTGGAAATTCACCGGTAAATTCCTTGCCGCCGCCCCAGCCATCGAAAACACCCTGACGAGGCTGCAGGATACCGTTGATACCGTTGGTCTGTTGGGTTTCCGGGTTAACGGGAATACCCAACACCTTGTAGGCATAGTCAGCATTACCATTTGCTGTATCTTCCCAGTAGGTGCCTGTCAGGGTGATATCGAAGTTTTCTGTCGGTGCCCAGCTTACCTGCAGCCTGGCATAGGTGTTGTCAGCATCTTTCAGGCCGCCATCACTGTCAAAGGTGTTTTCTACAAACGGGTCTTGATAGGTATCGCTGGCGGTGAGGCGCATTGCCACGGTATCGCCCAGAGGAATATTCACGAACCCCTCAAACCGGCGATAGTCGTAATTACCCCCGGTAGCGGCCACGCCAAACTCAAATTCTTCCATGTTCGGCTTGTTGGCAATGATATTCAGCAGGCCGCCCAATGTGTTGCGGCCAAAGAGGGTACCCTGGGGACCGCGCAGAACTTCTACCCTGGCCACATCGATATAGCTCGCAAGCCCCTGGCCTGCCCTCGGGCGATACAAGCCATCTATGTAGATCGGAACGGCAATATCATTCACGCCCGCCGCACCGGCCCCGCGAATAATGATAACGGGGTCGTTACCCTTATTGTTTACCTTCATGCCTGGCACTGCTTTTTCCAGTTCCAGCAGGCTGGTGATTTGCAGTTCCGTCAGCTTATCGCCGGACACAGCTGTGATCGAGATAGGGATATCCTGAATGCTCGCCTCACGTTTGGTCGCCGTGACCAGCACTTCCTCAATGGCGGTATTCGAATTGGGTACAGCACTACCCTCGGTTTGAGCGATTACGTTGGCTGAAGTACCGGTCAGCGCCATAGACACCGCCAGGTACATCGCGTTTCGACTTACGCCTGGTTGATACGACATGAATATTTTCTCCCCAATCCCATTATTTTTTACGCCAGCGGAGGCTCACAACCTATCGAATCGCGCTAACGCTCACCTTGCAGAATCGTTTTGTACTTCGAATGCAATAAAATTGTCAACAAAAACCGCAAAATCCCTGATTGGGGGATTTCAGGAATCGCCTGAAAGCAGAAAACGAGATGCTAACGGCCAGCGCGGTCTGTCGCGCTGGCCAATCGACTCAAAAGAAGCCCAGTGGATTCACGTCGTAGCTGACCAGCAGGTTCTTCGTTTGTTGGTAGTGCTCAAGAGCTAACTTATGGGTTTCCCGACCAATACCAGATTTCTTATACCCACCGAATGCTGCATGCGCAGGATAGGCGTGATAGCAATTCATCCAGACCCTGCCAGCCTGTATACCACGCCCCATCCGAAACGCTTTATTGACATCACGCGTCCACACACCAGCACCCAGACCGTACTCGGTACCGTTTGCTATTGCCAGTGCCTCTGCCTCGTCTTCGAATGTTGTGATACCGAGAGTCGGACCAAAAATCTCTTCCTGGAATACACGCATTTCGTTAGTGCCCTTGAGCAGCGTCGGCTCTACATAAAAGCCTTTGGACAGAGGACCGCTGACATTCGCTCTGCTGCCACCTAACAGGAACTGTGCTCCCTCATCCCTGGCGATATCCATATAGCTCAAGATCTTATCAAGCTGCTGCTGGGACGCCTGTGCGCCCACCATGGTGTCTGTATCCAGAGGATTGCCTTGAATGATCTTCCTGGCCCGTTCCAGTACCAATTCGATAAAGTCATCGTAAATGCTTTTCTGCACCAGCGCCCGCGAGGGACAGGTACACACCTCACCCTGGTTAAAGAAACCAAGCAACAGGCCTTCAACGCTTTTGCTGATGAAATCATCCTCTTGAGAAAGGATATCTTCAAAGAAAATGTTGGGCGACTTACCCCCCAACTCCACCGTCGATGGAATCAGGTTCTGGGCGGCATTAGCCAAAACCAGTTTGCCAACCGCTGTTGATCCAGTGAATGCAATTTTGGCTATTCGCGAGCTCGTGGCCAGGGCGTTACCGATCTCGGCACCATACCCATTCAGCACATTGACGACACCAGGCGGCAGTAAATCAGCAATCAGTTCCATCAGCACCAGTATGGAAGTTGGTGTTTGCTCAGCGGGTTTCAGTATCACAGTGTTACCAGCCGCAAGTGCAGGCGCCAGCTTCCAACCCGCCATCAGCAGGGGAAAGTTCCACGGAATAATTTGACCCACAACGCCCAGGGGTTCATAGAAATGATAAGACACCGTCGTTGCATCGATGTCGGCGGTCCCACCCTCCTGTGCACGAATACATCCGGCGAAGTAACGAAAGTGATCCGCCAGCAGAGGTATATCCGCATTCAGGGTCTCCCTGATGCCCTTGCCGTTATCCCAGGTTTCAACATAAGCCAGGACTTCGAGGTTCTCCTCAATGCGGTCTGCAATCTTGAGTAACAGATTGGAGCGCGCCGCTGCGGGCGTTGTTCCCCACGCCGGTGCCGCCGCATGTGCTGCATCCAGCGCCTTGTCCAGGTCAGCCTGCGACGAGCGCGCAACCTCGCAAAACACCTCGCCGTTCACGGGGGATACGTTTGTAAAATACCGGCCATCGGCAGGTGCCACCCACTCGCCACCTATGAAATTGTCATATCGCCCTTTAAAGGTGAATAAAGCGTCATCACTACCTGGCATTGCATACAACATGTGAATCCTCTCTCGTTGTCACTTCAGCTAATTAATCGTATCTGAAAACGTCTTTCATTGAAGTTATGTTTAGACTAAAAACAACGCCATGTGAAGAAAATTAGCTCCACCCAAGCTCTTTCAAGGCCCATGGAGCATTCCATATCTTGGTCATTTCACAAACCTTGCCGTGGCCGTCCATCTTCAGTACATACACATAATGTGATGACGTAGCCTGCCCTGTCGGCGGCACAGGACCGCCCTCTCCGACGTGTGCACCGTTGAAAGTCCCAAAAAACAACGCTGAGCTGCTGGTATCGTCGTATGCGTGGGAATGCAGCGTATAGCTGCAGCCCTTTAGCGGCGAACTCCCTAATCCCGCCATCCATTCACAATAGTCTTCTACAGATTCTATCCCTGTCAGCGGTTCACACTGCGCAAAAAACTTCGCGTTATCAGCAACATATTGCTGACATCCGGTCCATCCTTGCAGGCTTTCGCAAGCATGAAAAAATGCGGTGGCCGTTTCAAATGGGTTCATGGATCGGTCCTCTTAATATGTCAATGTGCAGGATTTGGTCGTCAGATTGACGCAACCTCAATGATCAAGGCGCCACATATTGCCTCGACGCCCTGATCAGGAACATGAGCTGGTACTAAAAGTTATAACCCAGTCGCAAGCCGTAGTTTCTAGGAGCTGAGTAGTCTGCGTAGGCAGTGAAGTCAGGCTCAGGAGTTATGTCTGTAGAGGTACTGATCACTTCGTCTGTCAGGTTATTGACATAGGCTCTGGCGGTGAAACTACCGTTTGCAGACTCCCAGTTAACTGACAGGTCAAGCTTTGTGTATGAGTCCTGCTCAGAGAAAAACGTAGCCTCGCGCGCAGTCTCGTAGCCGCTGTTGTAGTAGGTTTGCAGGCGGGGCCTGAACAGCCCCATCGCACCGGCATCAAACGCGTAGGAGATACCCAGAGATACCGTCAGATCAGGGGAGAACGGCGTATCCATACCATCCATCTCGAACCATCCCTGCCCCGAAGCATCAACAAAATCTACGCCTTCGTTGCCTGTTCTGCTTGCGACATTGAAGTTGTTATACACAGAGTCGTCGTATGCAATCCCGAAATCCAGCTGCAGATCGTTACTGACATCCCAGAATCCCTCGATTTCTATGCCTTGCGCATCGATGCCACCGCCGGGAACCTGTCTCGCAACCGGCACACCATCGCCTTCTATAGTAAACGCCGTGGTAGAAAAGCCTTCGTATACAGCACTATAAATGGCCGCATTCACCCGCAACGAACCGTCGAAAAGATCGGCCTTAACGCCAACCTCGTAGGTTTCATTCTCCTGGGGGTCGAGGAGATTACCGGTAGTGCCATCTATGCTTCCTGCGATATAAGAAGTAGCCCAGGAGCCGTAAACCATTATTTCATCAGTCACAAAATACTCTGCGCCAAGGCGCCAGTCGTTGTGCGACTCATCCCCGGACACCGGCACTGCGCCTGTGTAGTCAAAGCTGGGCGGCTTGGGGCTGTTCGCGTTGAACAGGCGTGATTCCGCATTGCCAAGAGTAGGATCAAGAATATTTGAAACGATGCTTTCACGATCATCCTCGGTGTATCTGGCACCCACAGTCAGGTTGAGTTTTTCGGTCAGCGAGTAATCTGCCTGCGCGTAGATCGCCTTGGATTCGGTACCCCCAGCGGACTGGTTCATCCAGTAAGCCCAGGATGGCATCTCGGGAGTTGCGCCTGCATAACCTGACCACGTTTCTGCAAGACTCGCAAAGACGTACGAATACGTGTTGTCGTCATCCTGACCGTCGTAATAATACAAACCTACTGTGTACTGCAACCGACCATCACCGAGAGAAGAGATTGCAAGATCAACTTGTGTATTGGTAGTTTCAATAAATTCTCCGTCGCCCCAATTGGCCAGACTGGTAAAGTCGGCATCGTTAAAGGAGAAGTACTCGTAGTCAAACATTGCCGCGTTGAAGTTGACAAAGTGGCTGGCCACTTCCCAGCCGATATTCAAGTAATAGGCAGTCTCTTCGGCCTCACGCTGAGGTGTTATATCGCTGTAAATTTCAAACTCATCGCCCTGGATCAACGCTTCTGTCTGACCGTCACAGATGTTTCCAGCCTGGAAGCCACCCCCGGGTCGATCACCATCCGGGCAGCCGATATATTTACCCACACGTGGCTCCAAGGTGCCGTTCTGAGGATCCAACACGGTGGAGTCGGTGCGTGATAACGGCACGCCCAGCGGCTTGTAACCCCAGCTCAAATTACCATTGGCGGTATCTTTCCAATAGGACGTTGAAAAGTTGATCGACAGAGTTTCTGCCGGCTCAAATCTGAGCTGTGCCCTGACGTAGGAGTAGTTGGAATCCTTAACACCTGCGTCACTATTGAATTTGTTCTCGACGAACGGGTCTCGCTCTTCATCAGCTGCCACTAACCGGAATGCCACGCTGTCGCCGAGTGGCACGTTGAGCATTCCTTCGTATTTCATAAGGGAGTAATCACCGGCTGTAACGGCCAGGCCGTAGTCCAGTTCGCCCATCTCCGGCTTTCTGGTGATGATGTTGATCAGACCGCCGAAAGTATTGCGACCAAACAGGGTGCCCTGCGGCCCGCGCAGGCCCTCTACTCTCTCCAGGTCTACAAAGCTGGCCAGTGCCTGCCCCGTATTCGGTAGATACATGCCGTCGATGTAAAAAGGAACTGCGATATCAGAGGTGCCGGCAGAACCCGCGCCGCGAATAATGGCGGAGGGATTGTTGCCTGCGCTTCTGATCGTCAAGCCAGGAATCACCTTCTCAAGGTTAAGGATATTGGTGATCTGCATATCCACCAGTTCCTCTCCCGAAATTGCAGTGACAGACAAAGGAACCTGCTGCACGCTGACTTCTCTTTTTGTCGCAGTTACAACAACTTCTTCCAAAGCAGACCGCCCGCTACTTTCCTGGGCCAGGACACCCTGGCCCACAAGGGCGTTTGCAACGGCCAATACAAGGGCGCGCTTACTAATGGAGGCGAGAGTGGAGGCTTGCACCTTCGGCGGGGCCGTTATCGTCATCATTTCGTCTTCCTCTAAGAGTTTTATTAGTCATGTCGCTGACTTGAGAGCGACATTTGTGTCATCAGCTGTGCTGCATATGACCAAGCCCCGCGCAAGGATCACAGATCCTGCATTCGAAGTCATAAACAGACAATTCCACAATCTGCATTCGAAGTCAAGCTCTGGCTGGGTTACACTGGAATTCTTGCAGTATGGGTAAGCAACGCCACTAGAGGTTCCTCGCATGCGACGAAATACAGATTGATATCATGAGACATCAATGGATAAATTAACCGTAGAACAACTTCAAAAAGGCTTTCACCTGCAGACCGGTGGTCACTTCAATGCGGCCGAGACCTTGTTCAGATCAGTACTGGAGCGTAGCCCGGGCAATGAATTTGCCTTGAACCTGATGGGTATCGTCTGCATAAAAACTGGCCGCAGCGATGACGCCATCGAATTTCTCGAAGAGGCCTTACGGGTAAACCACCGGGACCCTGAAACGCACAGCAATCTTGGTCTTGCATACAAAGACAAACATCAATTCGCAAAGGCGCAGGCGGCTTTATCACGCTCCATAGAGCTTAATCCAAACCAACCCCTGGTACTGAACAGTCTGGGCAACGTACTGGCTTGCCAGAACAAACACCGGGAGGCAATCGGCCATTTCGAATCGGCTCTAAAGCTGTTACCCGAATACGCTGATTGCCTGAATAATCTGTCCTTGTCACTGATGGAGGAAAGGCGACTGGAACCGGCTCTGCAAGCTATTGAAAAGGCGGTGAGGCTTGGACCGGACATTGCTCTTTTCCACAACAACAAGGGTAAGGTACTAAGTGCGAAGGGCCACTATAACGAAGCAGCTGAGTCTTACGAGCTTGCCGTTGCTCTTGATGCCAGTTTGATCGACCCACGTATCAATCTGTCTACGGCGCTCAAACAGATGGGCAAGGCGCAAGAAGCAGAAACCATCTTGAAGCACGTTCTAAAGATGGCCCCGCATCATGCACAGGCGCACAATTTCCTGGGCGTGTTGTATGAGCAAACAGGGGACTTTGAACAGGCAGCAACACAATTTCGCCTGGCAATACAGTACTCACCCGACTACGCCAGTGCCTATTACCAGCTATCGAAACTCAAGGGGCAAAACCTGACACCCGACGAAAAAAACGCTATCTCCGCCATGCTGGAAAGCTCTGAAACCCATGATTTCCTGCGCGGCTCTCTACTTTTTGCGCTCGCTTGCGAGGCGGAAAAAAAACAGCGCTTCGGTGAGAGTCTGGCCTACCTGATTCAGGGAAATAGCCTTCGCGCTGGCAGCCATGGATATGACTCCAGTGCCGGCGTCCATTACTTTGACGCAGTAGAGGCGGTTTTTCCTGTACGAAGCAGTAGCGATCCGGTTATTACGAGTAAGCCTGTGCCAGTCTTTATCCTGGGCATGCCACGATCCGGCACAACATTAACGGAGCAAATCGTCGCATCGCACAGTCTGATAGAGGGTGCCGGCGAGTTGAGCTTCATGAGCGACCTGACACGCAAGGCAGCCTCGTTAGTGCAGCAACCGTTCCCCCAGTGCTGCTCTGAATTGCAACCGAAACATATCAAGGCGTTGAGGCAGGAATATTTATCCCGGTTAACAGCTTTTGTGGGCGACGCGCAATACGCCGTCGACAAAACACCGATGAATTTTCACTATATCGGCTTTATCTTCACTGTCTTTCCTGAAGCAAAAATTCTTTACTGTAAACGCCAGGCGATGGATAACTGCCTGTCAATCTTCAAACTGCCGTTTGATGAAAACCAGAGTTACTCTCATGATCTGGCTGCATTGGGCCAATATTATCGCCAACATGAGAAACTGATGGATTTGTGGAAGCGCATGTATCCGGGGCAGATCATCACTGTCAACTATGAAGATACCGTGGCTGATCTCGAGTCTCAGGCAGATCGAATGCTCAAGTTTATTGGAGTCAACTTCGAGCAGGATGTGCTGAATTTTTATAACAATGAACGGCTCGTATTAACACCCAGTGCCCAACAGGTCAGACAACCCATCTACTCTAACAGCGTCAACGCCTCAGACCGATATGGAGACGCACTGCATCCACTCAGAGAAGCATTGGAGTCATGTTGAAGGGCCTGCCGCTAGAAAGACCTTGGCAAACCAAGTTCAGTGGTCGCAATGTGGGAAAGAATGAGGTTGGTGGAAATGGGCGCCACCTGGTAAAGCCGCGTCTCGCGAAATTTACGTTCTATGTCGTATTCCACCGCAAAACCATAGCCTCCGTGTGTCTGGATGCAGGTGTCCGCCGCAGCCCAGGCCGCTTCCGATGCCAGTAATTTAGCCATGTTGGCCTCTGCGCCAACAGCCTGGCCGGCGTCATAAAGATCAGCCGCCTGCTGCACCATCAGCGCCGCCGCCTCGGTTTGTATATGGGCCCTTGCTATGGGGAACTGCACGCCCTGGTTCTGGCCGATGGGGCGATCAAAGACTTCGCGTTCATTCGCGTACTGCGTCGATTTGCGGGTAAACCAGCGCGCATCACCGATACACTCCGCTGCAATCAGGATGCGCTCGGCGTTCATACCATCCATGATGCACGCAAAGCCTTCGCCTTCCTCGCCAATAAGGTTCTCAGCGGGTACGCGCAGGTCGTCAAAAAACAGTTCCGTGCTGGCGTGATTCATCATGGTGTCGATGGGCTTGATAGTGAGGCCATTGCCGAGTGCCTCGCGGATATCGACCAGCAATACAGACATACCGTCGGTGTGTTTTGCGCCATCTTCGCGTGCGGCGGTTCTCACCAGCAGAATCATCAGGTCTGAATGCCGGGTGCGCGATATATAGACCTTCTGCCCGTTCACTACATAGTCGTCGCCGTCGCGCACAGCCCGTGTACGGATACGCGAGGTATCGGTTCCACTGCCTGGTTCGGTAACCCCAAAAGCCTGCAGGCGCAGTGAACCATCAGCGATGCCAGGCAGGTATTTGTCTTTCTGCGCGTCACTGCCGTGGCGCAGCAGGGTTCCCATGGTGTACATCTGTGCGTGACAGGCGCCACCATTGCCGCCGCTGCGCTGGATCTCCTCCAGCACGGCGCAGGCGGCACCCAGCGGCAGGCCGCTGCCGCCGTATTGTTCGGGAATCAGGATTGACAGGAACCCGGCTTCGGTGAGCGCCTGTACGAAAGCGGTGGGATACGCCTTGTCCTGATCCAGTTTGCGCCAGTACTCACCACTGAATCCTGCACAGAGCCGGCTCACGGCTGCGCGAATATCGGGGTAGGATTTTTCAATAGCCAAGACGCGCACCCTCAATCCATCGCGCCCACACAATCACAGGAACCATGATCCCCCATCCACCATATGGGTTTGTCCGGTGACAAAAGCGCTGTTATCAGACGCGAGGTAAACGATAGTCCCGGTGATGTCACTGGTCTCAAGATTGCGCTGGATCACCTGCCCGGCGGCGATCACTTTTTTGGCTTTTTCCAGCTTCTCGCCAAAGAAGGTCGCCGTGCCCTCGGTCATAACGGCAGATGGCGCCACCACATTAACGCGGATATTGTCGGCGCCCAGCTCTCGCGCCATACCGCGGGTCATACCGATAACGGCCGCCTTGGAGGCGACATAATCCAGGCCGTAGGGCAAGCCATAGACCGCGGCAAGCGACGACACGTTGATAATCGATCCACCACCTGCGGCACGCATGGGGCCCACCACCGCTTTGCAGCACTGCCAGACGCCTTTGATGTTGACGTTCATTACCGCATCCCATTGCGCCTCGTCGAGCTGTTCAAAGCGCGCCCCCTTGAGGCTGGCATACAGAGCAGCGTTATTCACGAGAATATCGATACTGCCAAAGATGGCCAGTGCCTGCTCGGCCATCGCCGTGCAACTGGCCATATTGGCGATATCCACAATACCAGCTTGAGCCTTACCGCCCGCTGCGTTGACAGCAGCCACGGTTTCATCACAGTCATTGAGGTCGCAGGCGAACACAGACGCCCCCTCGCTGGCCAAGGCCAGCGCATAGGCCCGACCAAGGCCCTGGGCGGCGCCGGTCACTATCGCTACTTTGTTGTCCAGTTGAGGCATTTTTTATTCTCTCTTTTTATTTGCTTTACGGCGGCGACCATGCAGTTGCAGACTAAAGCAGTTGCTCTGTTAGCTCAAACGCCACACACAGGAACGGCGAACATGATTGAAGGTCGAGGTTACAAGTGATCGCCATCCCGATAGTAGCAACGGCCCTCGATCCTCTGGAAACGACTGCGTTCGCGCATCAGTGCCAGCGTCTGGGGTCCAGCTGGTAATACTTACTCAGCTCTTCATACAACTGCGGTCGCTGTGCATGAAGTTGATGCGGTTTTTCAAAGAAGGTCTCAGTCGCTACTGCAAAAAATTCCGCAGGATTGGTCGCGCCGTACTCATCCATGACGGTCTGTTGTTGTCGCATACTCAGGTTCTGCAAACTTTCAAAGTTATCTGAAAACACCACGGCCCAGGATTTATAACTGTTGCGGCGCAGCGGCGGTGCCCCATTGGTAGAGCCGCTCTGTGCATCCAGTTGATGGGCAAATTCATGCAGTACCACGTTGTGCCCATCGGTGAAATCGGCAACCCCGTGTACCACGTCGTCCCAGGACAGAATGACCCTGCCATTGCCCCAGGATTCGCCCAGCAGGTTGTGCTCGCCCATCGCCACGGTGCCATCGGCCTGCTGTTGGTCTCGCTGCACCTGAAACGCACTGGGGTAAACCAGCACCGAGGACAACTTCGGGTACACCGCAAGGTCATTGTTGAGTAATAGCAGGCAGGCTTCTGCTGCAATAACCAGGCGCATTTCATCAGTGATTTGTAATCCGGCACAGCCGTAGAAACGCTTGTCGTCCAAAAACGTCTTTATCAGCTGATGCAAACGCTGCTGCTCCTGCTCAGAGAGTGCAGGATAAACGGCCATTCTCTGGCTGAGAATGGCTCGCCACGATTCCGGGAAGGCCTTGTTACGCAGTCGTTGTGCTCGCCACCGGCTGATGTAAAAGTACAGAATCAGGGCTATGAGCACGCACGCTACAGGGATGAGGGCAATCATGTGCCCATCATATATCACGTCATGCTATTAAGGCAGCAGGCCTCTCTCGTTTGATCGATTACGTCCAGCGCGTATGATGGCTGAAATCCTGCCCGGTGCTGTTCATGTGCGGACGTTTCACAGTCAAGGATAACTCCAACCTTCGCCAGTACTACAAGAACCTGGATGTTCATCTTGAAACCCGTTGCAACATCGCCCCGACGGAAAACATCTTTCTGGTGCACGATGATAAAACGGAAGTCGCCCGCTGGTGGCTGACTCCGTCCTGGGCAAAAGAGATCAGCCAGAAATACAGTATGTTCAACGCACGCTGCGAATCACTTGCCAGCAGTGCGGCGTTTAAAAAGCCGTTTCGAGCACAGCGCGGCATCGTACCCATGAGCAGCTTTATAGAGTGGCGCACCCGTGGTGCAGAGAAACAGCCCTGGAGCATTACCAATGCGGAGGAGGCCATCGCGGTCGCTGCCATATGGGATCTTTGGCAGCAAGGTGACAAGACACTATTGTCCTGTGCGCTGGTCACCACGGCGGCCGCCACAGCTTTCAAGCCCTGGCACAATCGTATGCCGGTGATGCTGACGCACGAAGAGAGTGAACGTTGGCTGGACAACCATACAGAAGTTGCCGCCGACGATGCCCTGTTCAATCCTGTATTGAAGTTCCCGCTGAGGCTCGCTCCCCTGGATAAGGCGGTGGGCAATGCGAGGAATAAAGATCCTGCATTAATGACATCTACAGGGCAGATCGTTGAGCTCTATCCGGATAAACACAAAGCGTGAGTGGCACTTATGTTTAGCATGATCTATACACAGCGGGTTTCCAGCCAATGACTGCAGACAGACACCATCCAATCACCGTTTTCGGCTCAGGCATTTCCTACTTCACCGGCAAGCTGGAAAACTATTTCAGAATCAAGGGTATCCCCTATCAACTGCAGGCACTCACCGCGCGGCATCACATGCATTTGGTGAAGAAAAACACGGGATCAACCCAGATGCCTGCGGTTCTGCTGGCCAATGGGCAGTGGATGAGCGACAGCACACCGATCATCCAGTGGTTTGAGCAACAATACCCGACCCGGCCCGTGATTCCCCGCGCCCCACTGCAGCGCTTCTTCAGCCTGCTACTGGAGGACTACGCCGATGAATGGCTGTGGCGGCCGGCGATGCATTATCGTTGGCATTACACAGCGGGTGCTCGATTCGCAAGTCATCATCTGGCTGAGGAAGTGGGGCAAGGTATGCTGACTCCGGTTGCCATCCGGCGCTGGATTATCACCCGACGACAACGCAACGGCTATACGACCGGAGACGGCATCACGGCCGAGCAGGTGCCGGGTGTAGAAGCCATTTACAGACGCACGCTTGAACAACTGGAACACATTTTCCGGCATCGTCCCTTTCTACTGGGAGACAGCCCAAGCCTGGCGGACATTGGATTCTCAGGCCCGGTGTTTCGACACTTTGCGCTGGATCCGGTACCCGCAGAAATCATGCGAGAACACGCTCCTGCCGTATTCGAGTGGTCTGCACGTCTTTGGAATTTCCAGCTCGAGGAGGGAGCAGATCATCTGGTTTCAGGTATTCCGAATGATTGGGGCCCTTTACTGGACGAGATCGGTGGACATTACTTGCCGTATCTGTGCGCCAACGTCGAGGCTGTCGCGGCTGGAAAAAAGCACTTCGATACGACCATCGGTGAGGTTCGATATCGGCAGGCACGCAGCTCCAGATACCGCGTGTGGTGTCTGCAACAGCTACGTACCCATTTCAACAACCTCGCCCCGGAAGAACAATCTGAGGCTCAAGCCCTGCTGCAACAGCACAACTGCTGGGAACCTCTGTGGAGAAATACAACACTGCCGATCGATCCGGGCCTGTGCAGCAAACTGCCCTTTCATGTCGACGCAAAAATGATTGATGTTTACGAGTAGGCCGCCAGCCGGCGCTATAACTCCAGCGCTATCCTGATGCCAAAACGGGCGGCCATATCTCGCTTTTCGAGATCCGGGCCTACCGCTTCGTTGCCAATCACGTTATCACTCTTGAGTCCATCGGTCGCCACGCTGCGCAGGATCACCAGCAGGTCCGTATCGTCCACCACGGCGAAAGGGAATTCGTGCCAGGTACCGCGGTGCATCATGAACCCGACGGAACCATCGAACAGAAACGCTCGCGCCTTATCGATATCGGGAAGCTCGGTATCTGTGGGTGGCGCGAACAAAGCGACAAAAGGCTTTGAACCGAGTGGCACAAAGGCTTGCGTATGCTCTGTGTGGCGTTCCATGTACTCCACAATAAAAGGACGACGCTGTAACGTGCAGATTGGCATCTCGGTTTTGTCATCGGAGACAAACTGCCCCACGCGACGTACCTTGACCGTACCTTCGTAAAGGTCGATCGGCATCGGTTCGATATTTTCATCGCGACCCAACACAACACCAAAAGGCGCCAGCGCCTCCACGGTGGGGGTTTCTACCTTGATCGTCCTGGTTTGTACTTCGCTCATTTTCTGCACCTTTTCACTGGTTACTTTCTGCTGCCGGATACATGCGCACACAGGCCTCGTTCACGGAACGTTTGATACTCTGGTAAGCGGTGCAACGACAGAGGTTGCCCGCCAGTGCTGCGTCTACTTCTTCGCTGCTGGGGTTGTGATTTTTTTCCAGCAACTCCGCGGTACACAGCAAGATACCAGGCGCACAATAGCCGCACTGGAACCCTGCCTGATCCCAAAAAGCCTGCTGTATCGGGCCCATCTCTCCGCGCTCATCCGCGAGCCCTTCAATGGTAGTAATCGTTGCTCGCTGCAATGTTGCCGCCAGCGTGATGCAGGACTTTGCCACTTTGCCGTCGATCATCACGGTACAGGCGCCACAATGGCCTGTCTTGCAGCCCATGTGGGTACCTTTTTTACCCACCTCGTCACGCAGCACGTCCAGCAAGGTACTGCTGGCCATCACTTCCAGCTCGTACAGTTGGCCGTCAACACGCCATTGCACCAGAGCGCTCATTTCAAGCATGTCATCCATCGCTGATTCGCTCCCTAATGATTGATGTCGAGGTTATGCTGCGCGCCCAAGGCCTTTTCGATTGCACGGCATGCAACGACTCCGGCCATGGCTCGACGCCAGCGGCCGTCACCCTGATGATCTGACAGCGGTATACCCACAACGCCAGCACAGGCCTGCTCAACGCGCACGCCGTACTCGCTAATCCAGTCACTGCGAGTGTTTGAGCCCAGGCAGAAATCGAGCGCTTCGCTCACCAGGGTAAGCTGCTCGCCGGCGGCGCCGATGACCACGCGAATACCCTTGATGGTGTCATTTTCGACCCGCAACACGGCAGCCGCGTTGGCTGAGCCGTAGGCACCCGTGCTGTTCTTCAGCTTGTAGTAGCCGCAGCGTTGATCATCAGCCGTCGGCTGAATAAGCACTCTGGTAAGGATCGCGTTGGAACCAAGGCCGTGATTGGTATCAGACAGCAGCGCTGCGAAGCTCTGACGCTGCAGACCCTGCTCATTGATCAGCTCAACGTCTGCCTCAAGCGCCAGCAGGGACGGCGCAATGTCGTACAGCGGATGCATCGACACAATATTACCGCCGATGGTGCCGCGGTTATGCACTTGCCAGCCACCGCCGACCAGTCCAGCCGCATAGGCCAGTAGCGGCAATTGCTCCTGCAGCAACTCGCTGTCCTGCACATCGCGATGCACGGTAAGCGCACCAATGGCGATCTCACCCGCATCACTGGAAATACCACGCAGCGCTTCTATGCCGCCGATATCTACCAGTACATCCGGCATCATTACACCGCTGTTGATGGTGGGCATCAGCTCCTGACCACCGGCGATGATGACGGCCCCGGCGTTCAGCCCACTGAGCAGTTCGATCGCCTGTTCCAGATTGCGCGGCCGGGCATACAGGGGATGCAGGCTCATTGTTGCGCCCCCCCGGCGGCTTTGGCCGCCTGAATCGCCGACCACACACGCGGCGCTGTTACCGGTAACTCGTGTATCAACACGCCCAGCGGAGACAAGGCATCATTCACGGCGTTAACAATGGCAGCTGCAGAGCCACCCACGCCCGCCTCACCCGCGCCTTTCAAACCCATGTAATTATCCGGGTTGGGCGAATCATGGTGAGAGACGTTGATCGCCGGCGCATCGGCCATGCGGGGCATCACATAATCCATGAAGGATTTGGTCAGCTGACGGCCCTGGTCATCAAAGCGAATTTCTTCGCTCAACACCCCGCCCAGCCCGAAGCCGATGGCTCCGCAGGCCTGGCCCTCTACCAGGATCGGGTTGATCACCTTGCCGCAATCGTGGGATACGGCAAAGCTCAGTACCTCTACCTTGCCGGTATCCGCGTCGACTTCACATACGGCCACATAGGCAGCGTTTGAGTAGCTGGGATACGGATTGATATTGCCATTCTTGTCTGGCGTGTGGCGAATCGAGGGCGGCTTGAACGTTCTGCTGACTTCCAGCGGCGGATCGATACAGGCAGCGATATCATAGGCGCGTGTATAGGCCGCGAAACACACTTCAGCGAAAGTGGCAGTCTTGCTGGCATCATCACTGCAAGTATAAACACCCGCCTCAAGCTGCAAGCTGCCGGGCTCCACCTCCAGTAATGCGGCAGCGACCTTGTCGATCATTGCCCGCACGTCCTGTGCCGCCAACGCTGCCGAACCACCGCCGACAATGGTGCTGCGGCCAGAGTAATTACCAAAACCGTAGGGCGAGGCATTCGTATCGCCCTGCAAAACCTCGATGTCATCGAAATCAACACCCAGCTCATCCGCCACAATCTGTGCAATGCCGGTGGCGTTGCCTGTACCGGGGCTGGTAATGCCCGTGAGGACCCGTACCGTGCCATCGGGGCCTACGCGCACAGTGGTGGTGTCGTATCCAGACACCATGGTGCCTGGAATTGCGCCTCCTTCAGGTGTTAACTCAAATGAAATACCGATCCCTATGTAGCGGCCGTTGTCGCGCGCCAGCCGCTGTTTTTCCAGCCATCCGTCATAATCGATGGCTACCAGTGTTTTCAGCAGGGCACCGCTATAGTCCCCTGAATCGTAGAGCAGCCCCGTTGGACTTGGATAAGGGAATTCATCCTTGTGGATGAAATTCTTGAGGCGCAGTTCCACCGGCGACAGCTTGAGCTGGCGCGCGGCGTTGTCCAAAGCCATTTCCAGCGCGATGGCAGTCGATTCCTTACCGTAACCGCGCGCCGCGTTCCACGGCGGCTTGTTGGTGGTAACAGCGTGCATCTGCACATCCATGTCGCGAACCTTGTAAGGCCCCGGCATGGTGAGGCCGGTAAGGAAGGCCATGGCCCAACCGGGGCATGCCGAGGGCGCGCCGGTATTCGCGTAAAACGTATCGCGCAAACCCAGCAGCGTGCCATCGTCACTGAAGGCAAGTTCTATCTGATGCTGCTGCTCGCGCGCGCCGATCAGCAGACACTCTTCACGCGACTCCAGCCATTTCACCGGACGGCCGGTTATTTTCGCCAGCAGGCAGGTGAGCGCTTCTTCCGGGTGGCCGTGCATCTTTACCCCAAAAGCGCCGCCAATCGTTGACGCGATGATGCGGATCTTGTTTTCCGGCATGCGTAGCGTCTGCGCCAGCACCAGACGCATCGGATGGGGGTTCTGGGCCGTCGCATAGAGCGTCAGGCTTTGCGTATCGTGCTCCCAGACTGCGTTGTAACAACGCGTTTCCATCGGCTGGGTAGAAAACCGATGGATCTTCAGATCAGTGCGCACCACGTGTTCCGCAGCATCAAACGCTGCCTGCGTATCGCCATGCACAAACGGCACATGTATCAGTAGATTACTGTCCCAACCGGGCACCACGCTGCGCGCCCCGTCGGCTATGGCCGCATCGACTTCTACCAGAGGCTCAAGCGGTGTGTAATCGACCTGGATACGGGATGCAGCGTACCGGGCGGTACGCACATCGTCGGCCACCACCACGGCAACCGGTTGTCCGTAATACCCCACCTCGTCCTTTGCCAGGCAACGGATCGTGGTGGACTGGCCGCCAAAGACGGCAGGATTCAGGTAATCGGTAATGCCGTTGGTCAGTTCGGCGACATCGTCGCCATGCATAACCAGTTGCACTCCCGATACCTTGCGGGCCGCCGACAGATCAACGTTGTTGATTCTGGCGGCAGCGTGAGGACTGCGCAGAATATGCGCATAGAGCTGGCCGGGAAAGGTGTAGTCGTTAGTGTACTTGGCCTTTCCCAGCAGCGGTGCGCGGCCTTCCTTGGTGCGCATCGAGCTGCCAACATACGGTTTCGAACCCATCGCCGTATCTTTCATGGCATCGCTCCCGGTTAGGATTTAGAAGGAATAACCCAGTTCGACACCCAACACCCGACCTGAACCCGGCGCCAGGAAGCTGCCGCCGAATTCAGCCGACGGGATCGCTTCAGACAGGATGTCCTCATCAAGCACGTTCAGGCCAAACAACGCGACACGCCAGGAATCCATGCTGGTCAGCTCTACGCGCAGATCGAGTACGTCATAGGCATCGCGCTCAGTCTGCGAGTAATCCGCTGTACCCAACCCGGGGAAAAACAAATCAAAGGTAGTACGCACCTGGTTGTCCTGCACCGTGTGGAACCAGGTTGGCCCCGTCACACGCCAGTCAGCACGCGCAGACAGCTCCAGGCCATCACCCACAGACGCTACATACTGCGCGCCCAGGTTCACTGTGTATTCCGCCGTGTAGGGTGACTTGTTGCCCTCGGTATTGGGGCGCGAGCTGTTTTCCTCGATCTCACTGTCGTTCAGTGCCGCGCTGCCGAACACCGTGATGGAGTCTGTCAGGCTTGCGGCAATGGTGGTTTCGATACCGTAAATGCTGACTTCATCGATGTTGGATACCACGCGCAACAGACCAAACGGCCCGGTGAAGAACTCGAAGAACTGCATATCGGTGACATCGGTGTAATAGGCCGCCACTTCAATATTCACCAGTCCGTCAGCCAGTGAACCTTTCGCACCCAGTTCAAAGGCACTGGAGGTTTCCTGGTCGTACTCATCACCAATATTCAGCTGTGAACCCAGCGGAATGTTGAAGTTCTCTTCCAACAGGATTTCACTGCCCTGGTTATTGAAACCGCCAGCCTTGAAGCCAACACCCCAGTTACCGTAGACGTTCCAATTGTCGGTGAGGGCATAATCCAGACTGATTTTGGGCTGCCATTCATCGTAGCTGTTTGACGCATCAGGAATCGTACCAACGGCCGGCAAACCCGGGTTGATCGGGCCACCCGTGGCTGGGTCGGTAACATTCGGCACCCGGCTGCTCACATCACGGTCTTCGCGGTCATAGCGCAGTGCGGCTGAGAAGCGCAGCGATTCAGAAATGTCGTAATCCACCGAACCAAAAACCGCATACACATCCGTATCAAATGAATCTGCAAACATCAAAGAAGTCGGGTTGGTGGTGTCGGGTGCGTTATAAGGGCTGCGAATACCGCCAAAGCCCTGATCTTCTGCAATGGACACCGAGGTATCACGCTCCAGTTGCAGGTAATAAGCGCCTACAGACCAGTTGAACGGGCCGTCGTAATCGGATGCCAGACGTATTTCAGCGCTGACATCTTCCTGATCCCGCGCCTGGTACTGGGTGCCGTCACAGGTGGTCGGGCCAAAGGGGCCGTAGACAGAATCAAACGGTGTGGGCAGCAACAGCTGAGGCCGGGGCAACTGGTACCCCGAGGCAAACAGCGCTTCTGCGGTTTGGCGGCAAGAGGGTTCCAGCTCAAAACGGTAGAAGGTCGCGGCGGTGCTGTCGGCCAACCAGGCCTGTTCCACGTTGGAGTAAAGCGCCCATGCCGTTAATACGTGATCTTCCAGGTCAAACGTGCCCTTCACCGAAAACTCTGTCGTTTCCTGCTCGTTTTCAGGCTTTATATTGCCGATAAAATCATATTCGTGGTCATTCAGGTTCTCGTCAAACAGCGGATCGCCCAGCGCGGCGGCAAAACCCGGCAGGTGAAACGCGGGGTTAAAGCTCAACGCTGCGCCTTCAAACTTGGCATAACGGGCTTTCACATCAATCTCTGTGGCGTCGTTTGGTGTGAATATCAGCCGCGCGCCCAGCGTCGTGTTTTCCAGTGAATCGACAGTATCGCCGCGTGCCGGACCGACAGGCGCATCGTTCTCAAAATGTCCGTCTGTCTCAAAGTAGTCGCCATACAGCACGAAACCGGCGTTGTCAGAAAGCGGACCATCGACCACACCCGTCACGTTCAGCGTGTTTTCTTCACCGTAGCTGACTTTCGCATCTCCGCTGAACTCCTCACCCGGCTTTTTGGTCGTCAGTACAATCGCGCCGGCTGCTGCGTTACGGCCATAGTAGGCGCCCTGTGGGCCTTTCATGATCTCGGTCTGGGTCAGCTGGCCATGCATCTGGGCCACCTGCGCTGTATTGGTCTTGAGGATGCCATCGACCACCAGCGCCACATTGTTCTCTGCATCGCGCGCACCATTGATGCCGCGGATGTTGATCTGGGTGTCACCCACTTCTGCCGTATTGGTGACGATAGTCACGCCTGGTGTCAGGCCAATCACTCTTTCTACGTTGTTGATACCGGTTCTGCGCAAATCTGCCTCGGTCAGCACTGACACGCTGGCAGGCACTTCCTGCAGAGTCTCCTCTACCCGGCGAGCCGTTACCACGGTCTCTTCGAGCAGACTTTCGCGCCCGGCAGGCGCCTGCGCAAAGCTGGTGGACGGCAGACTCGCTGCGGTTAAAGCGGCAATCGCGGTGAGGCGATAGACATTCCCCTGGTTCTTACTGGATCGTTTTATTTTCATACTGAATTCATCTCTCATAGCGTTTTTTATGATGATGCTCGCCTATAATCGGCTACGGGACAGCGAGCGACATTGGGGTGATGATTAACTGGAAATCTATTTGCACCGCAGATAACAGTCAACTATTTTAAATCTACGCAATTTAGACCCAACATAGCAAGCCTTGCGACAGCAATAAAGCTGGACATCACAGGTTATTCGCAGCTATTTCCCCTGCATTTTATTGCTAACTTTTCCGCTCACAGAAGGGATAAAAAATGAGCCAGCAAGACGAAGATTATATGTCTCGCACCGCACTGGGTGCGGAACTGACGCGCACCGAACTGGCTATGATTCGCGCCATCGAGGCCTTCAGCCGCTGGGGCACTGTGCTACACAAAGCCGTGGCGAATGCCCACCTGAGCTATCGCGATATCGCAGTGCTGCACGCGATTCGCATGTGCGGCAACGCCCAGAACCTCTCTGAGCTCATGATGTTCCTCAATCGCAACGATGTCTCTACACTGCAGTACTCGCTGAAGAAGCTGGAACAGGAAGCGCTGGTGCAGCGCGTCACCGGCAAATCAAAAAGAGAGGCCGGCTACGTGCTGACAGAGGCCGGCCTGGATGCCACGGAGCGGTATTCCGCGGTGCGTGAAGAAATCCTGCTCACGTTACTGGAAGAACTGCGTGACTTTGGCCCCAGGCTGGAAGCAGCCTCCAGCGCGATTGAGCGGCTCAGCGGCGCCTACGACCAGGCCGCACAGACGGTGATGAACCGCAGGCTGAGTGGCAAGTCCTGACCATGCAATCCCTTGACCATGATGTTTTGAAAACCACCCGCGACTGGCTGCGGGCAGGGAAGCGCCCGTGGCTGTGCACGATTGTTGAAACCATCGGTTCATCACCCAGGCCGATAGGCAGCATGCTCTCGGTGCTTGAGTCCGGCGAGCAATCGGGCACCGTATCAGGCGGCTGCGTTGAAGAGGAACTGCTGGAAAAACTGCGCAGCGGTGCCTATCGCGGTGATTTGCCTGAGTCCGTTTCCTACGGACTGACCGCAGAAGAGAATGAGCGTTTCGGGCTTCCCTGCGGAGGCCGATTGACGCTGCTGATACAAAAGACTTCAACCGATGACAGTGGCTGGATACAGCAATCGCTGGCGGCAATCGCCGAGCGCCGCTGCCTGGAACGTGACGTCGACCTGCTCAGTGGTAACACCCGAGTAAGGGATGTGGCGCAGTATTTTCCGCTCAGCTATTCCACAACCCGGCTGCAGCAATGCTTCGGGCCCAGAATGCGCATGCTGCTGATAGGCGCCGGTCAGCTGGCGCAAAGCCTCAGCGAACTGGCGCTGGCGATGGATTATGAAGTACTGGTGACCGACCCACGCCAGAACATGCTGGATCAATGGCTGGGGCCACCACTGGAGTTGATCCAGGGCATGCCAGACGATGTCATTCGCGAACGCGCATTCGACTCCCACTCCATCATCATTACGCTGTCTCACGACCCGCGTATCGACGACATGGCCCTGATGGGGGCACTGGACACCCAGGCCTGGTACATCGGCGCGCTCGGATCAAAGCGCACTACCGAGAAAAGAATTGCGCGATTGCTTGAGCTGGACATGACACAAGAGCAGATCACCCGGCTTCATGCACCGGTAGGGTTGTCCATCGGCAGTAAAACACCGCTGGAAATTTCTGTCTCTATCATGGCGCAGCTGACACAGCTTCGACGCGAGAACACGGGACGCGATTAGTCACGGGCTTTAAGCTGGCGAGACGCTATGGCTCGCCTGGCCCCGAATCGTTAGTTCCCTCTACTGAATCAGGTGGCGAAGCGATGTAGAGCACCACACCGGCCTCTTCATCAGCCTCTGTTATTCTAAAAGTGGCGGCATCGTAATCAACGCCAGGTTTATTTGCCGTCACTGCGTAATTGCCAGTCGGCATATTCAACCACGTGACGCCACCATCAAGAGAAACATCCGCCTGCCCAAGATCAGGCACAACGGCCTCGTTAAAATAAATCGGGCCAATCAGTTCCTCCAGTACCGGCTGTATTGAAACCGTTGCTCCGGGATCCCCATGTGGCAGACGATCATCATGCATGCTGCTCCAGGATTTCCCCACAGTTACCACCATCGCGTTCTTGAAGAAGAAGTTGGGGTACCCGTTGCTTCTCATCATGTTTTCAACGAGGGGGAGCATGGCAAACTCGAAGAAATAGGGGTCAATGTACTGTATCGCCAGGTCAAGGTTATCCTCATCACGAACAGGAATAACATTACTCTTGGTTGTCACCCAATCTTCCTTCTCATAAACAAACGAGAATCCGAGATCCACACCGGTATCCTTGACGATATACATCGTCCACCAGCCGGTTTCGTCAGTTACTACATCCCTGTCCCGGGTGTAGGGATGCTCAGCAATCCAGACTTTGGTGTCAGGAACAGTCGCATCATAGTCAAGGAACTGCAGATCACGATCACGACCAAAATGATTGGTCTTGCCGCGTAACTTGACGATCGTTACCGGCTTGCCGCCGATGGTGCCAGACAGGCGTAATGCTGAATCACCTTCCTGTTCGCTGCGCTCGATCGCCCGAAGTACTTTTGCAGGCGCGACCGCCTGGGTAGAAAGGACCAACACGTTATCTGGCAAAATCACCAAACCCGTGTCGCTGCCGTCACTGCATGCCTGCAGCACAGCAGCACCACAGAGCGCCACCAAAACTCTCGATACTGAATTCAACACACTCATCTCCTTATGGGTATTCACAGTCATCCATCACTTGTTTCAAAGTATAATATAACCTGCCAGTTACAATAAATCCGAGGTCTGTGAAGGCGTTTCTAAAGCGCTGTCCGCTCCACTGTCCCGCGCATGCGCTGGACTTGAGCTATGCTCTGCACTGCACTGCAGGCAAATTGAATTTCAGGAGAAACATCGATGGCTGAATACATCCCCCCCACACTCGACTGGGTTCGCGAACAGGTTGAGTTGTACGAGAGCAGTGGCGGCACACAAGGCACCACCCTGCTGGATACCGGCCTGCCCTGCATCCTGGTGACGCATACGGGCAACAAAACCGGTGGAATCAGAAAGATTCCGCTGATGCGTGTGGCGGTTGACGGTAACTACGTGCTGATCGGCTCAATGGGCGGCCAACCCAAGAACCCGGTCTGGGTTTACAACCTGAGAGCAAATCCTGATATTCAGATTCGCGATAAAACACAGGTCTATGACATGCGCGCCAGAGAAGTGACCGACCCGCAGGAGCGAGCCAGGCTCTGGGCTGCCGCGGTGGCGGCCTATCCCCCCTATGAGGACTACCAGGCCAAGACGAGCCGCACCATACCCGTGTTTATCGCCGAACCCGGGTAGACCTCAACTGGCTGTTGAGGTACCTAGATCTCGACGCAGATCTTGCCAAAATGTGCCTGCGACTCCTGGTGGCGAAACGCGTCTGCCAGTCGCTCCAGCTTGAACGTGCTGTCGATCACCGGTTGCAGGTCATTGCTTTCAACCGCGGCAATCATGTCGCGTTGCTGTTGCCGGCTTCCCACGGTAATCCCGCTGATGGTTGCGTTCTTCTGAAACAGCTCAGCAGTGGGAACTTCTCCGGCAAAGCCTGTGAGCACCCCGATCATACTGATACAGCCATCAAAGGCCACTGCCCGAACTGACTGCGGCAGTGTACCCGGGCCACCAACCTCAACCACCACATCCACGCCGCGCCCGCCCGTGATTTCCAGCGCTTTCTCGCCCCACCTGGGCTCTTTGCGATAATTAATCAGGTGCTGTGCCCCAAGCGCCCTGAGCCGCTCCAGCTTTTCATCAGAAGACGAGGTCGCAATGACATTACAGCCGATCATCCTGGCAAACTGCAGGGCAAATACCGACACTCCCCCGCTACCCTGCACCAGCACCCAGTCACCCGGCTTCAGGTGTGCCTCCACCATCAGCGCCCGCCACGCCGTAAGGCCGGCGCAGGTCAGCGTGGAAGCCGCCGCGTAGTCCAGGTTTGCGGGCATACGGGTAAACCCCTGCGCGGGCATCGTGACCTGCTTTGCCGCGAAGCCATCCGCATGATCACCCGGCACACCCAACAATTTATCAAACGCAGGAGCGCCATCCTGCCACAGGGGAAAGAAACAGCTCAGCACCCTGTCGCCGACAGCAAAGTCGCTGACATCTTCGCCCACCGCAATGACATCGCCCGCGCCATCCGACATGGGAATACGGCCATCATCAACCGGCAGTAAACCGGTGACGACCACGTAATCATGAAAGTTGAGAGAGCTGGCTTTTACGGCGACCTGTATCTCACCCGGGCCGGGTGCGACAGGCTGGTGATCGCAGATTTTCAGGTTGTCCAGACCACCGGGCTTGGCAAGCTTGATCACTGACATGGGTCTTCCTCTATTACAGGTTCAACAGAATCGCACTGCAGGGTAATGCGATTCGGCGCAGTTTAGAAGCTGCTGAGCCAAAAGCACTCACCAAAGGTGATACACTTTTCGCCGCCAGAGAAGGCCGCTGTGCACCGAGCTTTCACAAAACCAACTGCCTGCTGCTACGGAGAACTCATGCGAGACGTGCAGATCACCCACGAACCGGTCGAGCTCTACAAGATTATTAAATTCGAGGGCCTCGCCTCCAGCGGCGCGTTGGCAAAAGAAGCTGTTGCCCGCGGCGAAGTGGCGGTTAACGGCGCAATCGAGACGCAGAAGCGCAAAAAAATCGTTGCTGGCGATATCATCAGCTTTGCCGGTGAAACGCTTAGAATTGTGCTATAACCCCCGCGCTACAGCGCTACCCCGTACGCTTTATCCAGCATGGTTCCACGTACCCTAACAATCCATCGATAGCGACATAGTGCACTATCTTTTACAACAGGCTCTGTTATGATGCCCCCCGTTTTGACGCACTTCGGTCTGTGTCTTCCGTCAGCCTCACATTCTGTGTTGCTGCTGCTATTTTAAATTCCATGCCTGGACCGAGCCACTAGCGAATACACCACAGCTATTTCGCACTTTGGTCAGGCGCTCTCGAACAGAGAGAATCAGGAGCAAAACCAAACATGTTATTCAAAGATCTCGGCCTGTCGGCCGAATTGCTGCGCGCGGTCGAAAAACAGGGCTACGACAAGGCCACACCCATCCAGGAACAGGCAATTCCGCTGGTAATGAAAGGCAAGGATGTTCTGGCCGGCGCACAAACTGGCACAGGCAAGACGGCCGGTTTTACACTGCCCGTTTTACAGCGGCTGCAGAACAATTACGACGACAGCAAAAAACGCTACCCCAAGGTGCTGGTATTAACGCCAACGCGGGAGCTTGCTGCGCAGGTTCACGACAGCGTGCGGGATTACGGCCAGTACCTGCCGTTTCGTTCTGCTTGCATTTTCGGCGGCGTGAGCATCAACCCTCAAAAACAAAAACTGATCAAGGGCGTCGATATCGTTGTCGCAACTCCCGGGCGACTGCTGGACCACGTTCAGCAGCGCAGCATCGACTTGTCTCGCATCGAAATCCTGATTCTGGATGAAGCGGACCGGATGCTCGATATGGGATTCATCCGCGATATCCGCAAGATACTGAATATCATCCCGAAGCAGCGTCAGACCCTGTTGTTTTCAGCGACCTTTTCCAAAGAGATCCGCGCGCTCACGGCGGAGTTTCTCAGCGATCCAGAGCAGATACAGGTGACGCCGCAAAACACCGCTACCGAACTGGTCAGCCAGCTTGTCTACCCCGTCGATAAAAAACGCAAGCGCGAGATGCTGTCGCAAATGATTGGTGAGGAGAATTGGCAGCAAGTGCTGGTTTTTACCCGCACCAAGCATGGCGCCAACAAACTGGCAGAACAGCTCGGCAAAGATGGCATAACCGCGGCGGCTATCCACGGCAACAAATCACAGGGCGCTCGCACCCGAGCCCTGGCTGACTTCAAGGCGGGCTCTGTTCGCGTACTGGTTGCCACTGACATCGCGGCGCGCGGTATCGATATCGACAAGCTACCTCACGTTGTCAACTTCGAACTGCCCAATGTCGCTGAAGACTATGTCCACCGTATTGGCCGCACCGCCAGGGCAGGCCAGCAGGGCGCGGCGCTGTCGCTGGTGTGCGTCGATGAGCTCAAGCTGTTGCGTGATATCGAGAAGGTCATAGGCAGAGATATAGAAAAAGTGTATCTGCCCGGCTACGACATTGATCCCAGCATTAAGGCGGAACCTATCCAGAACGGACGCGGCGGCGGTCGCGGTAACTCTGGCGCGCGCAATCAGCGCAGCGGACGGCCCGGCTCCGGTGGTAACGGACAACGTCGAACAAACGCAGGCAGGAGTCGTTCAGGCAATAGCAATGGCAACAGGCGCGCTGGCTGAAGCGCGCTGCCTGGCCTGCAATCACCAGGCGGTTGTTCCTCCATCCACAGGAATATTTGCGCCGGTCACAAAGCTGCTGTCATCAGATGCCAGGAATACCGCAGCCAATGCAACTTCGGCAGGCTTGCCTATTCGCCCAAGCATTATTTTTTCGCGCATAGGCTCCCACCAGTCTTTGTCTTCCATGAAGGCCTGAGTCTGGTTGGTTTCAATCAGGCCCGGCGACAGAGTGTTCGCTCTTATATTGTGAGGCGCACCTTCCATCGCGAGATGCCGGGTCATTCCAATGACACCCGCTTTTGCCGCACTGTGGGCCAGCCCTGGCACCACCCGGTAGCAAATCATCCCTGAGACGGAGCCGGTGTTGATCACAGAGCCGGATCCGTTCTCAATCAGGTAAGGCCATGCGGCTTTCGTCACCTGAAACACGATATCAAGCTCATCGCGCATAGTCTGTGAGAAGGTATCGAAGCTCATGTCAGCAAACCAGTCAAAATATGCCATGGCACCGTTGTTATACAGAATATCGATGTGACCATAGGTATCGACAGCCTTGGCTATCAAACGCTCGGCCTGAATCGCCTCGGCGAGATCACAGGGGTCTACAGATATCATCTCGCCACCAGCCGCTTCTACGAGATCTAATGTTGCTCGCGCGGTTTCACTGTTGATGTCGCTCCCAACAACCTTTGCGCCGCTGGCGCAAAAAGCAAGACAGGCAGCCCTGCCGATGCTTCCACCAGAGCCGGTAATGACGGCCACTTTGCCTTCCAGTCGCTTGTCCATACTACCGCGCTCCTTTCAATCTCTCCGATCGTTCAACGTGGTATCGGCTTCGTCACTGCCGTGCCAGTTCCATCAGCTGGTCAATCTTGTCGCGTAAGTCAGAAAGATCTGCAACATCGGGTGAAAACTGGGGATCAAACAACAGCTCGTGAGCGCCGATTTCGCGAGTAGCGGCAATATCCTCACGAATCTCATCGATGCTGCCAACAAAAGGCACACGATCGGCTCCCAGCGGCTGCGGCAGTATTGTGACATTCGCTCTTACGATCATCTCCAGCGTCTGCGGATCACGACCCGCATCATCTGCCATCTGCCTGATGCCGCCAAACATCTGCGCCATTGCAGAAACAGGAATACCGGCCGGCATCCAGCCGTCACCCTTCTGTGCTATACGTTTCATTGCAGGGGGAGTATAGGCCGCCATATAAATTGGCACGTTACTCTGTACCGGCTTCAGGTCAATAACGGATGCAGGAACCGAGCTGTAGTTGCCACTGTATGCCGGTTCCGCATCAGACCAGAGAGTGCGCATGAGGTCGATCGATTCATCAGTGCGCTTGCCGCGCGTTTTCCACTCGACACCGACGGCCTCATACTCTTCAGGGCACCATCCGGTACCAACCCCGAGTTTCAGCCTGCCCTGCGAAAGAACATCGATACTCGCAAGCTGGCGCGCCAGCAGCGCAGGGTTATACCAGGCCAGATTCAGTATGCTGGATCCAATGTTCAACTTGCTACTGCAGGCAGCAGCAAAACTCAACAACGCCAACGGATCCAGCACGCGCTTGTAAGCATCGGGTAATTTACCGTCGGCAGACGCCGGATATTGCTCGCTGGGTGACACCGGGAACAGCAACCGATCAAGCACCCAGGCAGAACCATAGCCAGCCTGTTCTATGGCCCTGACAAAATCTTGCGTAGACGTGGCGCCCACTTCGTATCCGACCTGCGGAATGACAAAACCCAGTCTCATTGATGATCCCCTGGCGCAGGATGCTGCGAAATAGTATTGGCCGGTGAGAATACCTCTGCCATGGCCTGCTGACAGTCAGCGTCATTCATGTCAATAATGTCCGGTACGCCGCTGGTCCACTGGAAGTCGTGGCGCAGCCGTTTTATCTGCCAGCCAAAACCGCCATCACAGCGGGCGAATGTGTTTTCATACCAGCCATACTGGGTATTCCAGGAAGCATTGTCGGGGTTGAGATGTCGGGCAACCATATAGACCACACTTGATGCTTCGTCGCCCGATACCGTCACAGCCTGATTCGAGTATTGGTGGTGCACTGTCAGCCTGCCCAGCGCACATTCCGCGAATCGCGTCCAGGCGCGAGCACTGGTCAGTACCGGCTCGTGTCCGGTCAAACGCTGGAAATCGACCTCCAGTGAATCGCAAAAGCAGCGCTCGTAGGCTTCCCAGTCATGCAGATCCAGCGCCCGTCCGAAACTGTTCATCAAGTCATTGATCGCCATTTTGTCCCACATCAAATCGATTTTCATTTCGCGAGTCAGCGGCATAGCTATTTCTCCAGTTACAGACGGCCATTCCCATCGAACGGTCTCTCAAATTGCGCGTATTGCTGTCAGATAGCACCTTTTCTTAGGAAGGCGGTATCAATGCAGCAACACTATCCAGGCTGTCCTGCCCATACTGCAGCATCAACGTCCGACGCTGTTGCGGGATATAGGAATGAACAGCTCGAGCAAATGACGCACGGCCTTGCACACACTCGAACCACGCAGGGATGTTTTGTAAGTGATCAAGAAAAACTGAATGCAACCCGTACTGGTGAAGCGCATGCACATAGGGTGTCAGCGCAATATCAGCCAGGCCATGTTGCGATCCAGCCAGCCACTGCTGCCCCTCCAGCAGTGCATCAAACCGACTGAGCAACTTCGCATACATAGCAACGGCTTCTGTCACATCAGGCGCATCAAAACCATGTTTGAGGATGCGCAGCTGCCTCGCCCGCCGCACCGGGTCTTGCACCTGATTGATAGACGCAATGGCAGCATCCATGCCTCTATCCAGAAACTGTCGCCTTAGCGCGACGGACCAGGCAAGGGCACCCAGTGCGGGGTGCAGCTTTTCATCAATCGCCTTGGCAATCAGGAGACTGCGATGTGCACCAACAGGATCGTCGGGCAGGATAGCGTGAGCTGGAAAAACACGATCGAGGTAGACACAGATCAGCGTCGATTCCAGCAGCGTCTGGCCTGCATGTATCAATGCAGGCACTTCAGCCTGCGGGTTGATAGCGAGATACCAGGGTTCAAGATTTTCCTTTTCGACAATATTGATCAGCCGCGACTCATAGGCCAGGGATTTCTCTTCCAGCACCAACCTGACTTTTTGAGCACAGGGCGATATGGCTGAGTGATAAAGTATCAGGCTGGTCTCTTCTACATCCTCAGACATGCGTCCACCCTCCATCCACAACCAGCGTTTGCCCCGTCATGAATGCGGAATCTTCAGAAGCAAGAAAACTGATGACACCTGCGTAGTCCGCAGGAACCGCAAGACGCGGGATTGCCTGCAAAGACGTAAAGTGCTTGATCACCTCGTCATCCATTTGCCTGCGCAACGTCGGCGTATTTGTAATACCGGGGGAAACAGCGTTGACGGTTATGCCATGTTGGCCCACCTCAGTAGCAAGCGATCGCACCATACCTATCAGCCCGCCTTTGCTCGCAACATAGGGCACCAAGCCCGGCGTGCCATCGTGGAATGTATTCGACGCTATTCCAATCAAACGCCCCCAACCCTGAGAGGTCATATGAGGCAGCAGGCGTTGCGACAACAAAAAGAAGCCCTCGAGATTGACACTGAATATTTTTCTCCACTCTTCCAGCGTGACAGTGGCAAACGGAGTGGCCGGGTAAAGACCGGCGCTGTGCACGAAAATATCGGGCTGGACGTTGAGACCTTCAAGATGATCATGCCAAACGCTGATCGAATCCGGATCAGATAAGTCACAGGCAGGAGACTCAATCAGGTTCTCAGCCAGCTGCAACTCAGGTACGTTCTTAGGTAAGTGCAGGTCTGCAATGACCACCTTGCAGCCGTCACCAAGCAAACGCATGACCGCCGCAAGACCGATCCCTGAGCAACCACCGGACACTGCCGCTATTTTATCTGCATGCATCATCAACCCCTGAAAGGATCGGGCAAGATAAATTCCTGCCCTTCTTGCAACGCAATGTAGCGATCAGTTGGTGTCGTAGCGAAAACGCAGGTACCAGGTAGTTTCGTCCCCGTAAGTGCGACCGGGAACAAAACCAAACATCGTGGTGGTCCAGTATTCTTCATCAGTGAGATTGTCGCCGCCGAGCGCCACGCTCCATTTCTCGCTGGCACTGGTGTAGATAATGCTGGCACTTAGCAATTCGTAGGAATCAATAATCTCACTGTCAAAGTTGGCTACACCCAGACCACTGTAGTGCTCATCAACACCATTGTAATTTGCCGAAAGCATCAGGCTACCCATGTCACCCATGGGCAGATAGTAGTTGCCACCCACCAGGAATGTATATTCAGGTGCCGAGACAGGCTTGGCATCCAGACCAGGCGCATTGCCCGGTATCCCCAGCCCGTCAAAGATGGGGTGATCAGCGTCAGCACTTTTGTATTCAGCATCCAACAATCCCACATTGCCGTACAGCGTGAGGTTTTCGGTTGGTATCCAGCTGAAGTCCAATTCAGCGCCATTGATATCAACGTCGGCCACAGCCGCAGCCTGAGGCGTTATCAACTCAACCTTGTCCTGATATTCGCTGGTAAATACACTCAGGTTAGTGCGCAGACTTCCGCCAAACCAATCTGCTTTAATGCCCGCTTCGTAGGTATCCACAATTTCAGGTTCAAGCCAGCTTTCGGCAAAAAAAGCATCCGTCGCTCTGGCTCCTTCCAGTGAACCAGCCTTGAAGCCCTTGCTATAGCTGGCATAAACCATGACATCGTCGGTTATTTCCCAGTCGATGCCGAGCCTGGGCGTCAGCTCATCCCAGCTCTCATCGGGATTGACCGGGAAGCCGGGAATGACAGTCTGCTTGTCTTCAAATAGGGACAGGTAATCCACTTCTTTCTCGTCCCAGGTCTGGCGGGCGCCAAAAAACAGACTCAGGCTGTCACTCAGAGCATAAGTAGCATCAAAGTAGATCGCGTAGCTGGTTGTTTCCTGAGCCGTATCGTTCCAGGCACCACCAAACTGTTGCGTCTGGCCGGGAAAACAACAAACGGGAGAGAACTCGATCGGTAACAAGGCACCGACATACTGCACCTGAGACCAGTCATTGTAGAAATAATAGAGCCCGGCAACATAATCCAACCTGTCCGTCAGGTTACCTGAGAGCTGGATTTCCTGCGTAAATTGCTCAAAGTCGTTGGTACTGTCGACGTGTGTCCAGATACTGGCACCGGGACCAACCTGCAGCGGAAATGGAAAACTGCCCAGTTGAGACTTGTATTCTTCATCGTATTCACGCCAGCCAGTGGTTGACTTTAGCGTACCAAACGGTAACTCCCAGGACGCTTTCAAGATGGCATTAAAACCATCAAACTCTGAACCACCATTGCCTGTCAGAGGCTCAGCCGCGCCTTCGTTCGGGCCAAATAAAGGCTGGAAATTCGCTGAGCCTGTTTTCGACAAAAACTGGGTGGGATCTGTCGGCAGGATCGGCGTGATCAAATTGGTGCCATTATCCTGTTTCGACGCTTCCAGAATCAGCTGGTAGGCCTGGGTATCGCTGGGCTCCCAGAGCAGACCAAGCCGGCCGCCGATATGCTCCTGATAACCGTACTCATCGTCCAGCTTGGCGCCAGCACCATCTACCCGTGTTACATAGCCATCGTTTTCCGTTCGAAAGAAGTCAACCTTGAATCCCAGCTTTGATTCGACCAGTGGCGTGCTGTAGGTCAATTTCACGTCCTGCCGGCTGTTGCTACCGGCAGTGGCCTCTATCATGAAGCGCGATTCCTCCAGCTCAGGTTTACGTGAATTGAAACTGATCGCGCCAGTCGTCGCATTACGACCGTAAAGAGTACCCTGCGGTCCCCGCAAAACTTCCACCGACTCCATATCCATCATGTCGATATAGGCACCAGCCGTTGACTGCAGATAGACATCGTCCACAAACACGGCCACTGCGTTCTCATAGTTCCAGTTGTTTTCCGCGCGGCCAGCGCCGCGCATAAAGAACTGGGGAGCGCCGAATGTCACCGTGTTCTTGGGCGCCACAAAGTTGGGAACTCGGGCAGAGAGTCCCATCGCATTCTGCACATCAAAGCGATCCATCTGCTGCGCATTGAATGCAGTGACAGCGATCGGCACCTCCTGCAAGCTCTCTGTACGCTTACGGGCAGTGACTACGACCTCTTCCAACGAGACCTGGGCCAGTGACAACTCACTGACGAGCGCTACAGATACAGCCATCCAGAGTTTATTCGTTTTCATGCTTGCGGATTCCTCTCACCGTTTTTTTATTTGTTTGTCCAGTGCACCCACTGAACACCACCTGCTACACAATAAAATGGGTTGCTGCTGATAAAAACCTACCTTTCGTCCAGTAGCTTGCCCTTTTTCAGCCAATCCCTTGCCATATACACCGCTGCGATGCTCCTGGCTTCTGTGAACTTGCCACCCGTGGTGAGCTCAAGCAGGTTAGACATCGAATAGCTGTGGCTTACGATCGGTTCGAACTCATCACCCTCACCTTCAGCAGGAGTCAGCCCGGTTGCCACGCAAACGCTGATAGTGTGTTGCAGATGCGACGGCACCAACGACAGCGTCTGCAGATAGGTCACCGTTTGCGCGGTGTAACCTACCTCTTCAGCCAGCTCCCTGCGGGCGGCGTCTTCTACACGTTCGTCGCGCTCTACCCCGCCCATCGGCAAGGTAAGCACAAAGCTGTGCACCCCTGCTGCATATTCCCTGATCAGGATAAAGCGATCGTCATCCAGCATCGCTACGGTGATGACAGAGCGATGTCCGCCGTCCAGCAGTCTTTCAACCCGCAACTCCTCGCCGCTGCGAAATCGCAGCAAGCGCTCCTGAACGTGAAAGAAGCGGCTCTGGGCCGCCATGCGCTCTTCCACAACTACCGGTTTTTGTTTCATGGGCGTACCGTTGCACAGTAATCGAACCACTATGCCCCTGCGCTATGGGTGGGGTACCTATCTTTGGAAGGGTTGAATAGCGAGACTGCTGTGGCAACGTCTTCTCATGCAACAACAACCGTGAAGACAACAGGAGCAACGACATGCATACCATAACGGACCAGCTGCGCTTTCCCGAGGGCCCCATCGCTATGGATGATGGTTCAGTGATCGTGGTGGAGATTGAGCGCGGCACACTGACTCGCGTGCAGCCCAACGGCGAGCTGGAGGTGATTGCTGATATGGGAGGCGGCCCCAACGGCGCCGCTATCGGGCCGGACGGGCGGGTCTGGGTTTGCAACAACGGCGGTTTTGGCTGGCATGAAGAGGGCGGCATTCTGGCCCCGGGGGACACGCCCGCCGATTACTCCGGTGGCAGAATCGAGGCCGTAGACATCAACACCGGTGCAGTAGAAGTGATTTACTCTCAGTGCGATGGCAACACGCTCAAAGGCCCCAATGACATCGTATTCGACGGGCACGGTGGATTCTGGTTTACCGACAACGGTAAGCGCTACGAGCGGACCATGGACAGGGGGGGCATACTCTACGCCAAAACAGACGGCTCATTCATCAAGGAATGGTTCTTCCCGTTTGAACACCCCAACGGCGTTGGATTGTCTCCGGACGGCGATACGCTGTACTTCACCGAAACAGTGACAGGCAGAGTATTCCAGTCCAGGTTGACGGCACCAGGACAACCCGAACAGGTATTCAGCAGCTTCGACCCGCAGGCGCTGCTGTACGGCGCACCCGGTATGCAGCTGTTCGACTCACTGGCTGTGGATGCAGACGGCAATGTGTGTATCGGCACGATCATCAATGGCGGCATCACCGTTATTACTCCCAGCGGCGATCTGTTGGAGCATGTACCCCTGCCAGACCCGTTCGTGACCAATATCTGCTTTGGTGGAGAGGACCTGACAACTGCCTATGCAACGCTCTCTGGCAGTGGCAAGCTGGTAAGTTTTCAGTGGCCAAGGCCAGGGCTGGGGCTACATCACCAGCATCGATAAAGGGCGCAATGCGCCCCTTTTTTTCACCATCAAGTCAGCAGACCGACCGTCACGCTAGCGCTGCATGAACTCAAGGTGAATGGTATTGAATGTGGCAGGGTCTTCAAACTGTGGCCAGTGTCCGCAGTCTGTCATTAACGCATATTCCCCTTGGGGTATAGCACGCGCAATCCTCTCCCCCACCTCCGGCTTGGCGGTAGGATCCTGTGTTGTCCAGATCACCAGTGAAGGTGCCTGGATCAGGCTGCAACGTGCGTCATCCATCAGCCATTTGGCACGCTCCTCCTCCAGATAAAGGACAGTGCCGTTTTCTACGGCTTGCACCGCACCGTCCTGCTCATAAATCCGGGTTCGGCATTCCACCAGATCTTCATGCACTTTAGCGGGCTCCGCCATAAGCCACTCCAGCCGCTCACGGGTTGATGCGCGCGGATCTCTGGCGGCAGCGAGTGTCTTGTCACGAACGGTCTGCATCACCTGCAGGTTGATGGTTGCACCACCCATGGTGTTTAGCACCAACCGCCGCACCCGATCCGGGAACTCAATCGCGAAGGAAGCTGCAACCCAACCGCCAAGTGATTCACCCGAAAGAAACGCGCTGTCAGCGCCAATGGCATCCATAAACGCCGCCAGGTGACTGGTATAGGCAGGAATGTCATAGGGCATATCTGGTTTGCCGCTATAGCCGTGCCCGATCATATCGATACTGTAAGTGCGAAAATGCTTGCCGTGCTCCTCCAGATTCCTGATGTAGGCTTCAGCATGGCCGCCAAAACCGTGCAGGAAAATCAGCACATCGTCGTGTTCCGCCCCTGTCATCAAGTAGCGGGTTCGCACCCCGCCAGCGTCAACATAACCCTGCTGGAACGGCACGCCCTGCAGGTCTACCCACATACTTTCGTGAGCCATTACTTCTTCTCCCTGGTCTATTGCGGCGCTCAGGCTGCCTGCAGATTGGACGCTTTGACTGTGCTGGTGAAGTTAGGCAACACCTTTTCTGTCATCAGATCCATGGACTTCATCAACATGTGCTGCGGCAGTAGCTCGTTGCCGGTAAACAGCCACAAGTGTTCGCAGGGCATATATTTGAACGTTTTCTCCATTTGTCGGCACACCTGGTCCGGCGTACCGCAGAACAGGATTTCACGCTCGATAAGCTCATCCATGTTGAGCGGGATTGTGCGCCAGTCTTCATCTCCACGCGCCAGCACGGCGGTGAAACCAAACTGATGGAAGAAGTAAGTCCATTCAAAGGTCGCCAGCTCGGCAAACCGCCTTGCCTCTTCTTCAGTTTCGCCCACTATGCAGTAGCGTGCAGAGCCAAACCCTTCACCGGGTGCGCGCTGGATACCGCCGTCCGCCCAACCGCGCTGGGCTTCCCTTACCTGCTCTTCGATCAGGCTCCGCTCTGTTTGAATCGCTACCGGTATCAGGCCGTTCTTGGCGGCGGTGTAAACGCTGGACTTGTGGGCCGCGAAGGGCTCGTACATTTCAGGAATGCGCTTGTTGTAGCAAGCCGGGGTTACACCAACTTCTGTTAACTTACCCTCAGCGTCAATCCCGGCCCCCATCTCCTGAGTCGACTTGGCTCCCGGCCAGTTAATATTGGGAACAGGGACCTGCCAGTGCTTGCCGTGGTGACTGAAGGTGTCATTACCCCAGGCTTTCTTGATGATTTCCAGGTTCTCCTGATACCACTCACGCTTGGTCTGCGTGTAGGCCTCGGGATCGGTAATGTTATCGGCCATACCGCGATGCTGACCCATGATATTGACCCAGCGGGTCTGCACACCGCGTGCGAAACCGGCAATGGCGCGGCCCTGGGTCATTTGATCAAGCATCGCCACTTCTGCAGCAACGCGGAAAGGATCGTGCACAGGCAGGACGTATCCAAGCACGCCAAAATGCATATTCTTGGTTTGCATACCCAGGTACAGGTCCAGCATGCCGGGACAATTTGAGCAGGTCATACCCTCCACCGACATATGATGTTCAGTGAACCCTATCGCGTGATAGCCGTGCTCATCACAGTACTGCGCAAACTCGGTCATGTTGGTCAGCATGTTCTGGTAAAGATCAGTCCGCCGCCCCGCCATACCCTTATAAAGCTCTTCTTTGGGGCCTACGGTTGGAGGGATGAAAAAAGACACCTTCATATCCATTATGTTTTCTCCGAAGTAATTTCGCCTGACTGCGTTGTCACCCCCATAAAACCCCATCAGGCACAAAAAAAGTCCTCTCAAAAGGTAGGTAGATGGCGGTTTTCGCTGTGCGGGATAGGGGCGTTGCGGCCCCTGGTTGGGCAAAAGGTATACAGCAGAGCTACTTGAGGAACCCAAGATGCTTTGCCTTGTGGATTGCCTGGGCACGCCTGCGCACGGCCAGTTTCTGGAAAATCTGTTGCATATACCATTTGACCGTGCCGACGGTGATGCCCAGGTCGGCGGCTATCTGCTTGTTCATCAGACCCTGCTCCACCAACCGCAGAATTTCCGTTTCGCGCGCGTTGAGCGCCTCGACAGGTGCATCATGCGTTGTATCAGACTGCTTGTCGGCCGGAAAAACACCCGCCTCAAGAAGCAGGCTGTCACGCACTTTTCTCAGCTTGTCGTCACTGATGTCAGAATTCTGCAGCAGATCGAGGACCGGGGCACCGCCGTCCACAAATGTTCGGACAAAACCATGGTCACGCGACAGCGAAAGGCTCTCCCGTAGCAATCTTGCAGCTCGCGGGCGATCACCGCGCAACACTGCCGCGCGCATTGACCAGACACTGAATCGGGCCGCTGGCCGCAGTGCACCGCGCGCCAGCAATAGCTTGCGCCAGTGCTCCAGCAATTCCCACGCCTCGGTCGCCCGATTTTTAGCCAGGCCGATCGCGGCCCAGGAAAGCGCCTGCGGTTCCGTCATGGAGTTGGCACGGGCAGGGTTTTTCAGATCATCCAGCGCAGACATCAGACCGTCGGCCCGGGCAATGCGAAAACAGCGATCCACGTTGCCCTGCTCCAGCAGCAACTGGTAGCGCTCAAACATCAGTATGTGATGGAGGCGTGCGAAACTGCGCCGTTCCGCAACCGCACAACCCTCTTCGAGGGTGACCAGGGCTGCTTCGGGTTCACCATCCAGCTTCTGCAACCGTGCCTTCGTTACATAGCCGGCAGCCAGGTGTCCCAGCATGCCCATCTTGGTCACCAGCCCCAGATAATCCTCTACCAGCTGTCGTGCTTCCGTCAGCTCATTTTTTTCATACAATAACTCGGCCAGGTGCAGAGCCGGCATGGCCGGCGTAGCACTCATCCTGCCGCCCAGCTTCACAGCCACCGAGAGTCCGCGACGATACAGTGATTCGGCCTGCTCGATGTCGCCCCTTGCAAAATAGCAGCTGCCAAAAATGGAGTCGTTCCATACCTTGGCCCAATCCATATCATCGGAAACAAACGCTTGCCGTATATCGGGCGACTGTTCAAGCCCTTCAAATTCGTAGCGCTCAACCCGCGACCAGACCAGTGAGGTGCGCACCACGCCCTCATCAAAACCGGAACGCTGCTGGTCAAGCTGCAGCCACTCTGCACACAATCGCTCGGCATCATCATGGTGATCGCTGAGCAGCGCCAGTTGCCCCTCTCGATGAACGAGCTCCGGGTACAACAGGTCACCGGCACCCTCATCGCGCGTCAAACTGCGCCGCACCTGCTCCAGCACCTGTTTCGCCTCGTCGAACCGCCATGACAAGGTCAGTGCGTAGATCCGGTCTAGCTGCATGGCAGGGTGCCGGTTGGCAACGTCCGGTGGCAGCATCGCCGCATAACGCATCACTGTGCCGCCATAACCCAGTGTTCTGAGCTGGGCCGCCACTGCCGCGAGCGTCTCTCCAAGGAAGTCCATATCTTCACTACGCGCCGCATGCAAACAGGCGCGCACCGGCAATTGATGATCGCGAAACCACTCGGCTGCGCCGCGGTGTATCTCAAAACTGCGTCCCGGGCTGCGCTTTTCCAGGTTTTTCCGCAGGTATTCACCGAACAGCCGATGATAACGGTAAAATTCGCGCTCTTCGTCCATGTTGAAAATGAAGAAGTTGCCAGCTTCCAGGCGCTGGATCATCTCGCGCGAACCGGTTCGCTCAAACAACTCATCGCAGAGATCAGCGCTGAATGAGGTCAGTACCGCAGACTGCTCCAGAAAATTCACTGTCTCGGGGTTAAGGCGCGCTAGCACTTCCTCTGCAAGCAGGTCACTGATGTCTCGATGCTGCCCCGAAAAACGGGCGATAAAGCCCTTGGGATCCTCGTGCCCACGCAGCGACAACACAGCAAGCTGCAGGGCCGCAATCCAGCCATCAGTGCGCTGGTGTAATGTCTTCAGGTCTGCAGCATCAATACCCAGATCTGAATGCGCAGAAAAGTACGCATCGGTTTCCTCTGCACTGAACTGCAGATCCAGCGGGCCAAGTTCCAGCAGGGCGCGCCGCATTCGGGTGCGCGCCAGTGGAATATCAACAGGATCTCGCAGGATAAGCAGTACATGCAGATTGGGCAGGCCGTGGTTCGCCAGCGCACTGAAGATCGCTCGAGACTCCTCCTCAAGCGAAGCGTGCAGATCGTCAACAACCAGCACAACATCCTGACCATATTCTTCCACCGCATTGTACAGCGTGCTCAACGCTGCTCGCGTGCTGCTCTCGAAGCCCTGCCCGAACAAACCATTTAACGCCTCCGCCATGGCTGGACTGCCCTGCGCGATACTCGCCACGAGATACATCAGGATGCGGGTGGGTTCGCTGTCCATTTCATCAAGGCTGACCCATGCGACCGTGAGGCCATCATCCTGCTTGCCCCGAAACCACTGCGACACAGCCGTTGTTTTCCCAAATCCTGCAGGCGCTGATACCAAAGTCACTTCAAAATCCAGCGACTGGTCCAGCAACGCATCAATACGTGAACGCGGGACCAAGACACTGCGCGTTACGGGCGGCTTCAAACGACCGCGTAACAGCGGCCATCCACCGGTATCGGAAGCAATCTGTACCGGAACTTCACTAGACTCGATCGTCACCAGGAAATCCTCTTATCGTTATATTGCGCTTTACTGCGCCAGCAGTTCGCCCGACACATACTCGGCGATCGCCAAACAGGCCGTCAACCCGGGCGACTCGATCCCATGCAGGCTGCAGAAGCCGGGCACACCGTGATGACCCTGCAACAAAATGGTGAAATCACTCGCTGGTGCTCCAGGCGCAGACACCTTTGGCCGGATACCCGTGTATCCGGGCTGTAATCTCGTACTATCCAAACCTGGATAATAGCGCCTTACCGCTGCAGCGAAAGCCTCTCTTTGGCTGTCGTCAAAGGCATAATCTATCTCATCGACCCACCGCACATCGGGCCCGAACCGCACCTGCCCGGCAAGATCAATAGTCGCGTGCACACCCAGCCCACCCGCTTCAGGTAAAGGATAAACAAGATGACTGAACGGGGGCTTACCGGGGTAACTGTAATAGTGTCCCTTGGCATAATAGGCAGCAGGAGGCTGGGACCACTGCGCGCCGCGCAGTTGCAAGCCTACATCGCGCGCAAACAATCCACTGGCGTTGATCAGGAAGCGGCAACCCAGCTCCGTTTCAGCATCTCCACCCACGCGTAGAACGTGCTTTGAGCGAGGATCCAGCGTTCCAGACAATACGGGGCTTGACAGTGCAATAGAACCACAGAGGCTTTCGATGTCGCCCTGCAGAGCCAGCATCAACTGATGCGAATCGACAATACCTGTAGAAGGCGAAAACAGACCGACGCTGCCGGAGACCTGCGGTTCAAGTTCGGCAATTGCCGCAGCGTCGAGCCACCGTAAATCAGACACGGCACAGCGCTCAGCTCGATCCTGTATTGCCTGAAGGCTGCCTCTCTCAGCTTCGCTGGATGCCACAACCAGTTTGCCGCATTGCCGGTGCGGCACACCGTGAGACTCGATATAGTCGTAGAGCAACTGCTTGCCGCGTACACAGGTATTGGCCTTTACCGAACCGGGAGGATAGTAGATGCCGGCATGGATAACTTCAGAATTTCGGCTCGACGTTTCCTCTCCGATATGCGCTGCGCTTTCGAGCACAATGGTTTCCAGGCCTGTTGCCGCCAACTCGCGCGCTATAGCAAGCCCAACGACTCCCGCTCCGATAACCACGACATCTGTCGAGTAATCCATGGTAAATAACTCAGAAAGTCCTGGGAGTCGTAACGTCTTGATACTGGCCCTGGACAAACATCAGAGGCCTAGCCTCAGTCACTTCAAACTGCTCCACTTCGCCTATTACGATACGGTGATCACCGCCTTTGTAGACATCTACCTTACGACAGACGAATCGTGTCAGGCAGCCATCCAGCCGCGGAACGCCGATATCGTCATAATCCCATTGCATACCGGTAAACTTGTCTCCGGCACTCAGTGCAAAACGATCTGACACATGCTTCTGGCCCTCTGCCAGCACGTGAACTGCAAAGCGCTCCACCGCACAAAAGGCCTCAAACTGTGTCGCTCTTTCACCGACGCTCCAAAGCACCAATGGCGGCTGCAGAGAGACAGAAGCGAACGAATTGATAGTCATACCCAGCAGCTCACCCTGCCATTCACCGGTAACCACTGCAACGCCCGTGGCATAAGACCCCAGCGCCCGCCGGAAACCCCGCAGATCCAACGCCGGTGCGTTGCACACCACCGCGCTCACAAGTGCTCTGCCCGCGAGCGCCTGAATGTTGTACGCAACATGGAGGCAACGTGCGCAACACAATCATTGCCCTCACTGATAATCCCGCCGAACGAGAAAAAACCGTGGATCATCCCCTCGTAGACAAACCAGGAGGCCTCTACTCCAGCGCTTCGCAGACGCTCAACATAGGCTCGCGCTTCGTCTTCCAGAGGATCCAGACTGGTTGCAACAACATAAGCGCGCGGCAGACCGGATAGATCAACCGCCCGCAACGGTGACACGCGCGGGTTCAACAAATCATCTCCCGCATGCATTGCTATTACACCTGCCAGCCCCGCGTCATTGAGAAAGTAGTCTCTGGAAACGCGGCTGGGCGATTTGGAAGCCATATCCAACATGGGGTAGATGAGTATCTGTGCCAGAGGTTGCGCCAGCCCCGCATCACGCACATCCAGACAAAGGGCAGCCGCCAAATACCCGCCACCGCTGTCGCCCGCCACAACAATACGTGACGTGTCTGTGCCAAGCGCGAGTGAATCGTCCAGAAGTTGGCGGTAAACCGCCACGCAATCATCAAGCGGTATGGGAAAAGGGTTTTCAGGTGCCTGGCGAAAGGCGGGTACAACCACGACCGCATTGGCATCTTTTGCCAGCAAGCTACTCGTTGCGTCGAAATCTTCCGGCCGCAGTGTGCAGCAACCACCACCGTGCAAGAACAACACTATGGGTAGTTTTTCACCGTTCGGAACATGCTCAGGCGTATAGACCAGCGCCGGAATCGTGCCGCCTTCAACCTCAAACTCTGCTTCACTACGCACAACGCCCGTGGCTGCGGGCGGAGCGAGCGACTGCCACAAACCGCTGAAAGCAACCCGCTGTTCTTCGATAGGCGGCGCGCTATCGGCAGCCGGAATGCCATCGAGAAATGCCTTGACCTGCGGATGGATAAACATAGCGGACTCCCTGGGTAAGATTAAGGCAAAGGCTAGTCAATACCGGCTCTGCAAACCCCTACCTTTGGGCAGGGACTTGTCAGGGAACCTATCCTGGTGACCCACCAGTTACTTGGCCAGATACCCGCCATCGACAACAAAGTTAGCCCCCAGCGCATAGCTTGACCTGTCCGAAAGAAGCCAGGTGACCTGTTGCGCGATTTCAGACGGCTGCGCCAGGCGACCTATCGGCTCAGCGCTGGTCAGCACATCGCGCAAGCCCTCGTTAGCCTCCATCATCGTCGTCATCATCGGGGTTTCGGTCACTCCCGGTGACAAGGCGTTCACCCGAACTCCCTGCGGGCCGTATTCCAGGGCTGCGCTGCGCGTCAGGCCCAGAACACCGGCCTTGGAGGCGCAATAGGCAGCCATATTGTATTGCCCCACTTCTGCCAATGCCGATGCACAATTCACGACAGAACCGCCACCCGAATTCAACATAGCCGGGATCTGGTAACGCAGGCAATTCCAGACACCCTTCAGATTCACCGCTATCACGCGGTCGAATTCCTCTTCAGGATAATCTGCCGTTGGCGCCAGCGGGCCATCAATGCCGGCGTTGTTGAAAGCACCGTCCAGTCGGCCAAAGCGATCAACCGTGTAATCAATAAGGTCACGCACGCTTTCTGCTGCAGAAACATCGGTTACGACCACCTCGACCTCGGCACCGTATTCACGCGCAGACGTTGCCGCCTCGATGAGGACCGACTCCGTTGTGCCGGCCAGCACCAGGCAGGCCCCCTCCTGCGCACACAGCGAAGAGGCCGCGGCGCCGATACCGCGACCTGCTCCGGTAATAACGATTACTTTTCCCTGCAATAATCTGGATTCAGACACTGGTCACCTCTGCATGCATCATGGCGAAACCGACTATCCAGCCGGGTATCGCACGGTAATAATCCTGGTGAGCGACGTAGTTCCCACCGCTATAGGCATCTATCGCCGCAAAAGGCGTAATCCAGTTGCGGATCTCGGCAGCACCACGGCCACCTTTTTCAATAATTTCTGCATCCGGAATGGCGCAGATTTGTTCCAGCTTGCGGGCGGCAAACAATGACAGGATGTGTTTATCCCATGCCGCGTCCAGAGGCTGCAGCGGGCCCTCCCCCCTGCCGTGCTCTCTGGCACAATCCAGCACTCTCTCTACCCTGGCGGCCATCGCTTCCTCTGTCCAGTGTGGCGTGCCTTCAATCAGGCGTTGCTGAACTTCTTCAGAGGCATCGCTGAAGACAGGCAGTGGTGGATCGTGGGACATCCCGCCGGAACCCACCACCAACACGCGCAGGTGATCCAACCTGTCCCGCACGAAACGACCGATTGCGCTACCCAGGGCACGAGCCCGCGATAGTGGTGGGCGCAGGTCACCGCCGCAGTTAACCACTATCGGAATGACAGGAATGGCATCTACGCCACCGAAGTAGTGTTCGAGTAGCTGGGTGATACCGTGATCAACGGGCATCTTGTAAGAATGACTGACGTCGACGCCGGCCTCGTGCAGGTAGCCAATCAATTCGCGCGCCATTGCCTCGTCTGTAGACAGCGGGCCGGATGAACAGTTGAAGTCGCCGACACCATAGGCGCGCACGCCCACTGTAAAAGGCGGCATCAAGCTCAGCGCAAAGCCGCTGGCGTGGTCGTCCCCTATTTTTATTACCAGCTCTGGATCGTAGTCACGCACCAGGGCCTGATGCACCGCGACCGCGCTCCTGGCTTCGTTCTCGGTCGCTTCGTCTACCAGTCCGGGATAGTCCATAAGGTGAGCATGGCTGCTGCAAATGACTTTGAGAGGCACGATCCGATTCCTGTGAGGCGTAACTGTTAGCCGCAATCGTAGACTGCGCTCCCGTCCATATCACCTGTCTTTTGAAAGGGTAGTTCCGATACAGGGGGCAGCAACATACAAGGGAGGAAAAACACGCTGCAAGGCGTTATTCTTGATCACCTCGGAACAGTCGACGAAGAGATACCAGACTATGGAATACAAGACAGTAGCCGAAGCGAAAGCAATGCCGGGATTACGTATGGCGTTGACGGCAGGGGTGCCCGGGCCATGGAGCGAAGCGGCGAAGGCCGTGCTCAGGGTAAAGAACATTGCCTTTACGCCTGTGCTGCAAAAAGCCGGTGGCGAAAATGAAGAGCTGGTCGCATGGACGGGCTATCGCAACGCGCCGACCCTCATGTATGAAGACGAACCGCCGAAAGTGACCTGGCTGGATATCGTGAACCTGGCGGAACGGTTGCAACCATCGCCCTCTCTTGTACCTGCAAACATCGAAGACCGCATACTGATGAACGGCCTGATCAACGAGATCGCAGGTGAAGGCGGTATGCTGTGGAGCAGTCGACAGCTGATGTTCCGCACCATGCGCGAAGCGCTGGGCGAAGAGGCTACTGCGAATAATCCCATGCTGCGTGACTATCGCTATAGCGATGAAGAAGCAGCCGTTGCCAGTAACCGCGTGATTGCGGCGTTACAGCGCCTTGAACAACAACTGCAACAGCAGACAGGCAAGGGCAGCAAGTACATGATTGGTGATAATCTGACTGCCCTCGATCTTTACTGGGCCTGTTTTTCACAGACCTTCAAACCGCTGCCGCAGGACGTTAACCCGATGCCGGACTCACTGCGCGGCATGTGGGGCGCTGCGGCCGCCGCCATCGAACAGGCTGGCCACACGCCACACCAGTGCCTGTTTGAGCACCGCGATTTCATCTATGAGCAGCATATCGGGCTGCCGCTGGACTACTGATCAGGCCGGCGGCAACACCTCGCCATCTGCCAGTGCAATACCCTCGATCTCAACCATCAATTCGGGCAGCGCAAGGGCAGACACCTCAACGAGGGTATCGGCAGGCCAGGGCGCAGAGAGGTAGCGTTGGCGCAGGTCAACGATCGTTGCAAAGTGCGCCATGTCCGTTACATAAATAGTCACTTTAATCAGTTTATCCAGGCTTGACCCACCTGCCTTCAGCACGGCCTGCAGATTCTCGAAGGCCTGCACGGCCTGCGCTTCAAAATCACCGGCGCCGACAATATTGCCCTCAAGGTCCAACGCGGCCTGCCCAGACACGAAGATAAGATCTCCGGCACGGTAACCCTGAGCGATGTTAAACGCCGCGTAGGGATCCGGATCAGTTTTAATCTGAATGGCATCGGTGGTCATGGGCGCTCCTTGTAAAGTCTGGCGTAGGTGAGTGCGTCTTTATTATCGAGCAGCGCGCCATTGGGCAGGTCATCCAGGCGCGCACTGATTTCCAGCATCGCACCACCGAGGTCTGCACCCTCGATAACCAGGTGCCCGGGACGCAGCAGCCATGCTGCGAAGGCTGTCAAAGCGTTGCCGTGAGGTGGTCGAATCCACCCGGAACGATGCCCGAAGGTTCTCAGCCCGGTGCCCTGCGCCATTTCAGAAACCTCTCGCTCTGCCCGGCCTTTGTCTTTTGCCCACTGGGCGCTTTGCTCTTCGCCGGTGCCCATTCCCGTCACATAGTGAAAAGCCATTGGCGCCTCAGTGCGCGCTGCCAGCCAGGCTTTTACAAACGCAGTAGGGAAATCCACGTGAATCCAGCGATAAGTGTCTTCGTCCATGCCGATCGAAGTCGTTCCCAGCGACCACATCACCGTGTTGACATCGGCCAGCGTCGCAGCGAGATCAGAGTAATCAGTGAAATCCTTGTGCAATATCACCTGCACCCGCCCCTCGGCCTGCCCCTGCTCCATTCTGGGCGAGAGCCGGCGCGTCACCGCATACACTGTCTGCACCTGCGGATCATCCATCGCCGCCTTGAGCAGGCCGTCACCGGCAGACCCCGAAGCGCCGAATACCATGACCACGCGATTGGCCGAATCCGAACGAGTGGCGCCTGGGTCTGGTGTGATGGTGCCGAGCGTGACTGCGCCCCAGATATTCAGGCCGATCAGCAGCGCGGCAACAAGGCCCAGCAAGAGAAGAGCAAACTTGAACAAAATGGACATCTGTATCCTCGATGGACGGACAACGTCGATTGGAGCAAAGCATTAAACCAATGACACCCTAGCTTACTATCGACACCCTTGACACTCCACAAGTGCTGGTCGACCATCCAACGCCCACATTCAAAAAAACCAGAGAGAAGGACATCCAACATGCCACGTATGAACCTCGAAGGCAGCTCATCCATCGTCACCGGCGGTGCCTCAGGCATCGGCGAAGCCTGCGCACGCCAACTGTCAGCTGCGGGCTCCAGGGTCGTTATCGCCGACCTCAACCAGGAGCGCGGCCAGCAAATTGCCGATGAAATTGACGGCATTTTCGTCAAGTGCGACGTCACCAAAACCGATGACGCCGATGCCGCTGTCGCGGCTGCTACCGCAGCAGGCCCCTTGCGTGCCTGCGTCAACTCGGCAGGTCTGGGCGCTCCGGGCCGCACCATCGATCGCAACAATGTGCCGCTGGATCTGGACAAGTTCAGCTTTATCATCCAGGTCAACCTGATCGGTACTTTCAATGTACTGAGTCGCGCGGCAGCGGCGATGGCCCAGACTGAACCCTTGGACGAAGACGGCAGCAGAGGCGCGATCGTGAATATGGCTTCCTGTGCAGCCTTCGACGGCCAGATCGGCCAGGCGTCTTACTCGGCCTCCAAGGGAGGTGTGGTCGGCATGACGCTGCCCATTGCCCGTGACCTCAGCGCCGTCGGTGTGCGCGTCAACACCATCGCGCCCGGCTTGATTGACACCCCCATCTACGGTGAAGGCGAACACTCAGAGGCGTTCAAGGCCCACCTGGGCCAATCGGTGTTGTTTCCGAAGCGCCTGGGCACCGGGGAGGAGCTGGCTTTTGCCGTGATGGAATGCATCACCAACCCCTACCTGAATGCAGAAGTCATCCGCCTCGACGGCGGGATCCGCATGCCGCCCAAGTAACAGCACCGGCCTCGACCGGAGCCCACTCAGGGCTCCGGCATGAGCCAGGCTTTGACCTCAGGTAGCGTCCTGTACGGCGGAGGTCACTGCCTCCTGCAGCAGGTGTTCATTTTTTGCCAGGCGCAAGGCTTTATCGACGGCAGTCTCAACATAGATCTCCTGAGAAAAAGCGGTATACAGCGAATACACCCCCACCAACAACACTCCCGCGAACAACAAACCGGTACTGACGGACGCTGCCTGCAGGGTTGCCAGCCCTCCGCCGATAAGGAGAACTGCGGCGATCGCACCTTCCATAACAGCCCAGAATACGCGCTGGGTAGTCGGTGAATCCAGCTTGCCGCCCGATGTCAGGTGATCCACCACCAGTGACCCTGAATCCGAAGACGTCACGAAAAACACGGTGACCAGTATCACTGCAATCAACGACAGCACACCGGCAAACGGGAAGCTTGAGAGCATTTCGAACATGGCGGTAGCAACGTCTTCATTAACAGCCGCTACCAGATCGACAACACCGGAAGATTGCAGGAACAGTGCCGACCCGCCAAACACCGACATCCATACGAACGACAAGAGCGTTGGTATGAAAATGACACCAAACAGGAACTCACGCACCGTGCGGCCTTTTGAAATTCGCGCGATAAACATACCCACGAAAGGCGACCAGGAGATCCACCACGCCCAGTAGAATACGGTCCAGGACGCCTGCCAGTTCGTGCCGCGAAAGGTCTCTGTCCACAGGCTGAGCTCAGGCAGTATGGTGAAATAGTAGCCCAGGTTCTGGGTGAACCCGCCCAGGATGTATATCGTAGGCCCGACCATCAACAGGAACAGCATAAACAGAACAGCCAGCCCCATATTCAGCTGGCTCAGGAACTTGACCCCACTATCCAGCCCCGCCATCACCGACAGCGTGGCAATGCCCGTAATGCCCGCGATCAACATGACCTGCGACGTGGTGCTGACGGGCATTCCAAACAGATAGGACATGCCAGCGTTTACCTGCTGCACCCCCAAACCCAGCGATGTAGCAAGGCCGACAAGCGTTGCCAGCACCGATAACACATCGATCAGATTGCCCCAGAAACCGTAAATCCTGTCGCCCAGCAGCGGATAAAAAATGGATCGTATGGTGAGCGGCAAGCCGCGATTGTAGGCAAAAAAGGCCAGGCCAAGACCAACGATCGCGTAAATAGACCACGGATGCAGCCCCCAGTGGAAATAGGTGACACCCATTGCCGCCTGCGCCGCCTCGGGCGTGAGGGGCGCCATCTCGCCAAACATCGGCGAGGGCTCACCGTAATGAAACATGGGTTCACCGACACTCCAGAACATCAGGCCGATACCCATGCCGGCGCTGAGCAACATGGCATACCACGCTACCGTACTGAATTCAGGAATGGCGTCTTTGCCGCCAATGCGAATCCCGCCAAACCGACCCAGGGCAAAATAAAGCGCAGCAAGAATAAAAATGTTCGACACCAGAATCAGAAACCATCCGGCTGTGCTGGATACCGTTGCCAATGCGGCTTTGAACAGGTGACTTGCGTCATCCTTGAACATCAGCGTCAGGACAATAAAAATCACCAGCACCGACACCGACACCACCGTGACCTGGGGATGAATATCAAAGCCGTAGCCGGTCCAGTTGGTATCGCCGGGTTCGCGCTGTTCGGCATCGTCCTCCACGGACGCGGTGGGTCTTACCTGCAGGCCCAGGAAGGGTTCGCGATCACGTATGGCCTTGCGCCTTGCTTCTTTCTCTACCTGCTTGAGCTTTTTGGCAAAAGCCAGCTTTTCACGTGCGGCAGCCTCGTCCTGTAGATGACTCATACGCTTTTCCTGCTCAGTAGTAGTAACCAAAATTAATATTGAAACGATAATTCCAGGCATCGTTGCCATTCGCGCCAAAATCACCGACGCCGGAATAGATATTGGAATAATCATCGCCCTTGTTGCCGATAAACAGGTTCCCGTTGGAGTACGCCAGGTCACTGTAGATGTACCAGCCGCCAGAGGCCCAGGCTGCACCCAGCATCAGCAGCTCACTGTCACTGAAGGCATCGTCATCCTTCACGATGCTGCTGTATTCAATGTAGGGCAGTACATAGTCAAGCCAGGGCAGCGACGGTGCATCCACGCGGTAGCTGAATGAAACGGCAGGAATCCAGGCGCGCGTCGCAACCGGCCAGGCAAAGTCGTAGGCGCCAAGAGCGATCAAGTCGTCGCCGCCAAAGCGGTTGTCGCCTGCGCTGATTTCATAGCGCGTCAGCTGTGTGGCAAGCGTGGCATTGCCAAATGTATTGCGCATATGCGCTGAGGCTGCCCAGTGATGGCCATCGTCGGCGCGTTTGCCCTCCAGTTCGCCCCACTGCAGCGAAAAGCCTGCCTGGGCGGCCCCGAACGCTTCCCCAAAATCATAGATTGCGCGAATATTGAACTGGTTGCGCTCGCTATACCCATTGGCCGGTGCATCGATCACATCGCCGTTGGGCTCAATGGCGGACTGCCAGCGCACCGCGTCGTAACTGTAACGGGCGCTATCCTGACTGGCGCCATTCCAGTCGCCTTCACTGCTGAGGAAGTAGGCAACATCCCATTGCCACTGACCTCGCTGCTGGTGGTACTTGACACCCAGATCCATATCGTCGGCCAGGCCAACGTAATAGTGCTGATCGAAAAACCAGCTCTGCGACACGCCATAGGGGCCGGGGCCGAAGGGTACCCGCGTTACGCCGACTTCAACATGGCTGCTCTCGTCAAAGGCATATCCCAGCCAGCCGGTGTGCAGGAAGTTGTAGCCGTTATACCAGCGGTACTCCAGCTCTCCTATCACTTGATCGTGCTGCAGGGAGAGGTTGACCCTGAAGGTGTCCAGCTCGACATTGCCACCCCCGGAACCGCGCTGTGGCCCGCCACCTGACTTCGCGTAGTCGCCATAAACATAGTTAACGCGCAGCGCACCGCCAATGGATAACGGGCCTATGGCAAACCCCTGCTCATCCTGCGCCGGAGAACTCCCGGGTTCGGCCTGCGCAGCCTCGGCCATCGCCTGCGCGTTTTTCAGCCGCGCTTGTGCCTGCTCTAACTGCCGGGTGAGGGAATCCACCTGCGCCTGCAGTTCAGTGACGGAAGATTGCTGCGCATGGGCGCCCGCTACAGGTAATAAACAGACAACTGCGACCCACTGCGTCGCAGTCCTGAATTTACCCCACAGCATTGAAATCATTGATCCGGATACCTGCCAACACGCTTTCATGGCATCTACAGAGCCATGTGAAATCACTATCACCCGATGAGCGTAGTGTTGTTATTGACCCAACCCTAACAAGCTGGAAGTGACAGCGCAATTCGCAATATGGCAGGATCCGAGGGCTATTTGTCCTAACCGCCACCCGCAATATCGATTATTCTGGACACATGCCTGAATCAATCACCCAACAAACAAACGTCCAGTCACCGCGCAACGTAGTGATGGTGATATACCCACAGGTACACATTCTCGACGTGGCAGGCCCCATCGAAATCCTCACCGGCTCCAGCCTTTTTCTGGAGACAGAAAACTCCCCCTACCAGGTCAGCCTGGTGGCGGAACAGGCCGGACCTGTTATGACCACCAGCGGCCTGACGCTGCAGGCAGACCAGGCATTTGCCGATGCCATGCGCAGCAGGAAACCGATTGACACGCTGATAGTGGCCGGTGGCCACGGCACCACCAGCGCGCTTGGCAGCCAATCCCTCCTGCACTATGTCAGGACTGCTGCGGGGCGAGCCAGGCGTATCGTGTCGATCTGCACCGGTGCGATGATCCTGGCTGAGTTAGGGTTGCTGGATGGCAGGCGGGCCACTACTCACTGGTTCTGGTGTCCCGTCCTGAAAAGACAGTACCCGCAGATAACCGTGGAACCGGACGCGCTGTTTGTGCGCGATGGCAACGTCTGGACATCAGCCGGTGTGACTGCGGGCATGGATCTCTGCCTTGCTCTGATCGAGCAGGACTGGGGACACGATATCGCCCTGCAAATCGCGCGCTACAACGTAATGTACATGATGCGACCAGGCGGTCAGGCACAGTTCAGTGCGCAACTGATCGGCCAGTTAGAAGACCAGAGCCCCATAGCCGACACCATCAGGTTTATACAGAACAACCTGGATGGCTCTCTCAGTATCAGCACCCTGGCTGACAATGCCTGCATGTCTGAGCGCACCTTTGCGCGCAAATTCAAGGACGCGATGCAGCTGACACCAGCCCAGTATGTTGAACGGGCGCGCCTGGAGGCTGCAAGGGCACAGCTGGAGCAGGCCAGCAAGTCGGTTGCATTGATCGCCTGGGACGTGGGGTTTGAAAACGCGGAACGTATGCGCCGCGCATTCCAACGCCACCTGGGTATTTCTCCGAGCGAGTATAGAGAGCGGTTTCAGGCAACCCCATACCAGACCAGCCGTTCAGAAAAATCCCGACACCGCGGCGCTTTGCACATGAAGCAGTCCGAGTAACTGCCGCACTGCCGCCGGGCGTAACTGAGGCGGCCACCCCGTTTAATCGAGCGCAAAGGCCTTAAAGCAATGGCCTACGGAATCACTGCGCGCTGAAAAAAGTGAACACGACATCAACTACACCTACAGGGAAATTTGCTATGACACTTACAATACAGACAATTATCGGCGCATCAGTCATCACCCTGCTCAGCGCCTGCGGCGGATCAGGCGGCAGTAACAGCTCGCAGGGCGTAGCAGCCTCCTCCACTATCGCCAGCCAGTATCAGGGCACATGGCTGGCGCAAGCCTATGGCAGAGGTCTCAAGATCGGCGCCAGTAAAATTGAGTTTTTCGACTATACCTCCGGATTTTGTTTGCTGGAAAACGAGGAAAGCGGAGTGACAACAGCCGATATCGAGTCGATCTACCTCCTGGAAGGTGACGAACTGGTGGAATTCGGCGGCACCGGCACTGCCAGCTTCAGCGCACCCGCCACTCGATTCCGGCCTGCAAATACATTACCCACGGCCTGCCAGAGCGGCTATACCAAGCAACGCGGGCAGCCAGGCTACCAGGAGGATGCTGCCGCCGACCTGTGGCTGTTTTTCCAGATGCTGGACGAATACTCTGTTTCACCCGAAGCGGCGCAAGTCGATATTGCACAGCTGTACGCCACGGTACGTGAGACTGTCCCGGATCAGGAAGATGACGCCGCGTTGACCGAGGCCATCTACCAGCTTTTACTACCTCTGGGCGACATACACTCATCCCTGGTGACACCGGATTCGGTGGTCAAACTGGAGCGTAAACCCACACTGGTCTATTTATTACTTGAGGAATATCTCACCCTGAATGCGATCGAGCCGCCGCTGAGCGACGCACAGGTTGCCGCTGCAAACGCCTACATCGACAGTGAGTTAGCGCGAGATACCCAGGTGGCGCTCAGCTACGCCGACGGTGCGGCTGGCGTGCACAGAGGCGCCAACGACCAGCTCGCGTGGTTCGAAAACGCAGGCGTTGGCTATCTGGCCATCTATGCCATGACGGACTTTGCAGCATCTGGCGATAAGGAGGACCAGTTGTCAGCGCTGGAATCTGCCCTGGACGCCGCGATCAGTGACCTGCGCGATGTAGACGCGCTCATCGTTGATGTTCGCCGCAACGGGGGCGGCCAGGATTTCCTGTCGCTGGCGATCGCCAGCCGCTTCGTTGCCAATCCAACGCTGGTGTACCGCAAGCAGGCCCGCCTCGGCAACGCTCGCACTGCGCTGCAGGATGTCGTGATAGCGCCGCGCGGTGAAGTGCAGTACCTGGGGCCTGTTTACCTGCTGACCAGTCACTCGACTGTCAGTGCCGCAGAGGCCTTTACACTGGCGATGCGCGAGCTGCCGCAGGTGACGCTCGTTGGCCAGCCCACGCAGGGCGCCTTCTCAGACGTCCTTGAGAAACACCTTACCAACGGCTTTGAGGTGACACTTTCCAATGAATACTACCTGAGCGTTGACGGACAATGGTTTGAGGGCCAGGGGGTTCCTGTGGACATTGCGGCTCCGGTGTTTGCCCGAGCGGCGCGCCAGGAAGGTATCGACGCAGGCATAGAGGTGGTTCTGACAGCACTCTCACCATAACAATGCCGCACCCGTTTGACTGACAACCGTCCAGGAGGCAGAATCCTGCCTCCCCCGGAGGCTGTCGCCGGCACCACAGACACCCCCTTGTACTGGCTAGAACACAAAGGACCGCACAGTGGCATACGACCTGACCGGCAAGATCAAACTTATTCAGGAACCCAAGACGTTCGACAGCGGTTTCACCAAGCGTGAGATGGTGGTCATCGTTGAAGACGGCAAATACCCGCAGGAAATCAACCTTGAGTTCGTGCAGGATAAAACCGCTCTACTGGACGGATTGCAGCCCGGCCAGGAAGTCACGGTGACTTTCGACATCCGCGGACGCGAATACAACGGGCGGTATTTCAACAATTTGCAGGGCTGGAAAATCACCAGTGCGGACAGCGCGGCGGGCTACTCTCAAGCCGAGCCAGAAGCGGCGCCCCAGCCATCGGGCGACCCTGGCTACTCGGATGAGGACATTCCCTTCTGAGTATCGCTAAAGCATAAAACCGCGTATTGAGAAAAAGGTAATCGCGGCCAGCAGAGCAGAAGCCGGGACGGTGATAATCCAGGCTGCCACGATTTTTAGCAACGCAGTTCGCTTCACCAGTTCTGTACGGTAAATCCGCTTGAGCTGCTTGCGCTCTTTCTTACTCAGCTCAGCTGTCGCGGAGTGCTGTTTCAACTGGCGCAGCATGATGCCCTTGTCGAGCACACTGGCTTGCTCAAAGCGCTGCAGGTACTCCTCCACTTGCTCGCGATCCACACCCTGATGGTGCGACCGTATCTCATCGATACGTTTTGAATGGCTTGCCTTGAGGTATTCCCGCAGGAAACCGACGCCAAATACCGCCCCTACCGCAATATGCGTAGAGGAAACCGGTAAACCGAACTGGGTAGCAATGATGACGGTGATTGCTGCCGCCATCGCTATACAGAAGGCGCGGGACTGATCCAGTTCGGTGATCTCTGAACCCACTGTGCGAATCAGCTTTGGACCATAGAGCGCCAGGCCCAGCGATATACCTGCCGCACCCACCAGCATCACCCACAGCGGAATCGATGCCTTGGTCGCTACAGCACCGTGCAGTACGGCTTCATTGATGGCCGCCAGCGGGCCAATCGCATTGGCGACATCGTTGGCACCGTGCGCAAAACTCAACAGCGCGGCGGCACAGATCAGCGGCACCGTAAACAACCGGTTCACGCTGGCTTTCTCGTTCGGCAGTGCGGCCGCGGCCCGGCCGATAACAGGCCGTATGAAGAAGTACACCACAACCGCCAGTGCCAGCCCAATCTGCAGTGCCTGTAAGAAATCGACCGCCCAGATGCGCTTGAAACCCTTGAGCATGATGTAGGAGCCGAACGCCCACACCATGAGTGCCACCAGCAAAGGCACCATACGCGCAGCAGCCACCGACATCTCCTTCTGATAGGTGATCGTTCGCTTTACCAGATACAGGAACAGGGCGGCAATCACCCCGCCCATCACTGGCGAGATCACCCAGCTGGCAGCAATCTGTGCCATCTTGGCCCAGTTGGCGATATCCATACCGCCGGCGGCCACACCAGCGCCCAGCACGCCGCCGACAATCGAGTGCGTGGTAGAGACCGGGGCGCCAACGGCAGTGGCGACATTCAACCAGACTGCACCCGCCAGCAAGGCCGCCATCATGACCCAGATGAATACATCACTGTTGGGGATCAGGGCGGGGTCGATAATACCTTTTTTAATGGTGCCAACGACCTCGCCGCCCGCGACAAGCGCGCCCATCGCTTCAAATATCGCTGCGATGATAATCGCTCCAGTCAGCGTGAGGGCACTGGAACCTACCGCCGGGCCAACATTGTTCGCTACATCGTTGGCGCCGATATTCACCGCCATGTAACCGCCAATCATGGCGGCCACCACCAGCATCACGCCACCGGGCAGCTCATTGGTCACCGTGCTCGCGTACACCATGATCACAATGATGAACAGCAGCACCATGCCGAAGCGAAAAAACTCGCTGCGCCCGAAACCTGCGGCGCGCTCGATCTCCGAAATATCGTTTATATCCATGCCTGCTTTTCCCGCACTATGACTGATGTCATATAACTGTAATAATTCCTTCACATTGTTGCGTAGCCTACACTCCTGCGTCCACGTTTGATTGCTCTGGATCAACAAACAGCGATCGGGTTGCCAACATCCATTGAGGCTCAACCTGCTTATGCTTGGTCGCGTACTGTTTCCAACAATTTTCCTGTTGATGGCCTATGGCTTCTGGGCCAGCGACAGCTTCAAGGATATTGCCGCGGGAATCGCGCTGTTCCTGTTCGGCATGCTGTGCATGGAACAGGGTTTCAGGAGCTATGCCGGGGGAAGCCTGCAGCGGCTGCTCTCTGCCAGCACAGACAAGCTCTGGAAGAGCCTGAGTTTCGGGGTTGTCACCACCTCGCTGATGCAGTCTTCTTCGCTGGTATCGGTGATTACGATTTCTTTCCTCAGCGCCGAGCTGATTGGCCTCGCCCAGGGCATCGGGATCATATTTGGCGCCAACCTTGGCACCACGACGGGCGCCTGGCTGGTCGCCGGCTTCGGACTCAAGGTCAAGCTCTCTGCCTATGCGCTGCCCGTACTGGTTTTCGGTGTGATGTGTCTGATGCAGTCCTCGGCAAAACTCAAGGGCGCGGGCTGGATTCTGGTGGGCATCGGCTTTTTATTCCTCGGCATCCACTATATGAAAGAGGGCTTCTCCGCCTACTCCCAAACCATCGATCTGACGCAGTACGCGATGAGCGGGATCGCAGGCCTGCTGGTATTCACGCTGATTGGCATCCTCGCCACCGTCATCATGCAATCCAGCCATGCCACGCTGACGCTGATCATCACCGCCCTGGCCGCCGGCCAGCTCAGTTACGATAATGCCCTGGCGCTGGCCATCGGCACCAACATAGGCACCACTATCACTGCGCTGATTGGCGCGATCAGTGCCAGCATTGCTGGCAAACGCCTCGCCGCTGCGCACCTGATATTCAACCTTGTCACCGGGTGCGCTGCACTGGTGCTGATTCAACCACTGCAATCGGCCGTCGATGCCTTGTCTGGCTCCCTGGGTATCGCGGCAGACAATCACACGCTGAAACTTGCCCTGTTTCACACGCTATTCAATGTACTGGGCATCCTCATCATGCTGCCGATGCTGCAGCCTCTGGTCAGGTTGCTGGAGAGAAAATTGCGCACAACGAAGGCCAGCGGTGACACGCCACGTTACCTGAGCTCAGCCTCGCTGAGCCTGCCATCAGTGGCGCTGCACGCTGTCACCAAGGAGACACAGCATTTATTCGCCAACGCTTTTACCATCATTGCCCACGGCGTGTGCCTGCGGCGGGCAGCCGTAGTGGGCAAGGAGGATCTCGGCAAAATCATAGACCAGCCAGGAAAGGTGATCGAACTCGACGTGGATGACCAGTACGCTCGCAGTATCAAGAACATTTACAGCGCTAACATTGCGTTTCTGGGCCGCGCGCAGGATGCAGCGACCAGCACCGGCTACACTCAGGCCTTCAGCGCCCTGAGACAGGCCAATACCGACGTTGTAGCCGCGATCAAGGCGGTGAAACACCTGCGCAAAAATATGCTTCACTATATGGTCAGTGATAACCTGCACATCAGGCGGGAGTACAACCGGTTTCGTGTCAGAATTGGCGAGACACTGAGGTCACTTGCAGCCCTCAGAGACAGTGAAGACAGCGTTATCAATCTGCTCTCACTGGATCAGATCAGGGTAGACATTCTGGCAGCGGAACGACAGGCAACAGAAGCCGCGGACAGGCTCATACGCACAGGCGAGATCAGCTCGACAATGGGCACGTCCCTGATTAACGACGGTATCTATGTCAAAGACGTCATCCAAAGGCTGCTGGATATGAACGAATCCCTGCAAAAGGCGTTACTGCTGGAGGATGATGTGATCAGCCGGGAGCTGGCACTGAACCCGGAGGAAATCTCTGGCATTGCCACGCGTGACACACTTTCTGTGCCGCCCACGACACCGGAGGCCAGCAAATGACCAACCAAAAGCTGCTGGACAAGCTGCACAAACTCATTGAAAACACGGATCACGCGGACAAGAAACACCTCAAAAAGCTGCGTAAGGTGCTGCGCAAGCTCAAGGAGAAGCAGCACGAACTCGCCGAACAGCTCGACCAGTGCCCTGTTGAAAAAGACCGGGTGAAGATCCAGCAGGATATTGACGTGCTGACCTTACAGCGCAAAAAGGGAGTAGCCGTTTACAAGACACTCAAGGCAGAGCGCAAAAACAGGACTGGTGACAATAATCAGGACACGGACATACCTTCCGCAGAGAAGTAAAAGCTGCTATCATCGCGCGCGCTCAACAACCCTGATCTTCGCGTTGCACGAATTTTCAAGACGTTCCGGAATATCGTGAACCGAACCCAGCGCGACGATAGCGTTTTATCAGCCCTACCCGAACACCCACCTCGCGCATCGCAGGCCGAAGGGCAAACACACACCCCAACCGCGGGAGTCAATCATCTAGCAGGATCAAATATATGCTGACAGTCAACAAACTTGAAAAAATTATCGAACTCGAAGACAAGCTCCGCTCTGAATACCAGGGCAAGATCGACGCAAAATCAGCCGAGCTGGAAACCAGCCAGAAAGAGCTGGCCGAAGTCCGCGAAAAACTGCAAACCACCATCAACACCCAGCTCGAAACCATCTCGGACTTGTCTGAGAAAGCGACAGCTAACCAGCACGTCGAGCAGCTGAACCGTGAGCTGAACAACCGCAGTGAAAAGCTGCAGGAAGAAGTTTCCACGTTGAAAAAGCGCGTCAAGGGCCTGCAGAAAGACCTCGCTGAAGAACGCAAGCGCGTCAGTGAGCTGACCCAGTTTGATCCTGCCCGCATGAAAAAGAACCTGGACGCCAACAAAAAGAAGCTCGCTGAAAAAACCACTGCGAACGAATTACTGCAGAAGTCTCTGAACAAAACCAAAGCGGAAAATGCTGATCTGCAACGCAAGGTCGCAGAGCTGGAAGGCAAACTGGCAGAGCTGGAGCCGTCAGAGCCAGAAACCGAAGAAGAAGCGGCCTGATTTAAACAGCCGCTCACTGTGACGTCACTATGACGTCACTACAGCCGCAGACGTATCGGGTTAGTGAAGGCCAGCAAGTCGGGAGCGGCGGGTACATCCACTCGCACGCGAGCACGGACAAAACAATCAGGCAGGGGGTTATCGGGACTGCGCAATGTAACCAGACTTGTTGCCGCATAGGTTGTCGGGCCCAGCACTGTTGTGTAAACAAGCTCCGCCTCGCCCGACACGCAGCTGGAAATGAGATCAAGCAATAGCGGCTTTCCGGCACTGCCGGGACCTCTCTCAACCTCGACGTTTATCAGCCCGATACTATTGTCCGATCCTGCATTAACGAGGTCGCCGGGATAGGCACGCCGCTCAAGCCCGTCCAGCTCCAGGCTGAACGTAAATCGCTTCAGTATCTGCCCGTGATCAGCCCAGAATGTACCCGCATCAATCGCCTGCAGCACGCCCTGCGGCGAACGCTCCGGTACGGACAGATGCGTGCGTGAAAAAGCGCAAGGTGCCTCATCCAGGCTACGGTTGTGATAATCCGACGACGCACTGGCTCCCCAGATCGAATAGCCTCTGGCCAACAATTGATCCCACACGCCGCCAATCTCGTCGACCACCGGGTCCCAGCGATCCTGAGTAAACAGAGGTGGCTCGTAGCTGCCTGTAATCTTGTCTTTCTGGTGACCGGGCGAGCCTGCGAGGACATTAAAAAAGCCTCCGTCTGGATCCCAGTCTCTCACATTACGCAATATCTCCTCTTGAGACGCTGCCTTGCGCGATGCATGATTGTAAAGTGTGACTAGCGGTATCCCCGCATCACGGTACTGACCGATAGCAGCAATCAGATTGGCGTCTTCTGACTCTGTACTACCGTAGTCTTCTGCCAGATTCCCCAGTCGGCGTAACAGTTGGCCCTCATGCTCAGGCACAGTAATAACGTTCACATGTTCTCGGCCAGCATACGAGGGCATATTGAGCTCAATGCCCGCAAGCAAAATCAGGTCCGTGTATTGTTGTCGCAGACCGGCGATATCGCGCAGTTGGTCTGCTCCTGCAGCACCACCTTTATCAGAATGATCAGTAATGGCCAACGCATTGCAGCCATTATTCAATGCCAGCTCTACCAGCTGGTCAGGTGAGAGTGCACCGTCTGAATAGAGCGTGTGTGTATGTAAATCAACGACTACGCTGGCCGGATGATGCGCCCATCCCGGTGACGATTCGAACGACGGTGACTGCCCGCGCAGCACCACCGCCAAAACCCCGATGATGCCAACGACGCTCAAGCCACCGATCAACCAGAGCGGGAACTTGAACGACGTAGCACCAGGTGCGGCGGCAACACGGCTGGATTGCAACACGCTCGACCGGTCCGCCATACCCGCCAGATATTCATCGAGTACCTGCCGCAATGTGCTGGAGAGACTACTGAACGGATTAGGCCTGAGATCCTGCAGCGCTTCGATAGTGGGCTGATCCAGGTACAGGGAAAACGTATACCAGTCCTCATCGCGGTGACTTATCGATGCGTCGACGACCAACCCACTGAGTGCGCTGCGCGACGTTTGACCGGCTCTGAGAGCCAGCAGCTCTGCGCACACCTGACCATAACTGCACCCCAACCGGGCGGCCGCCTGGTCCAGAAATGCGAGCTGGTAATGGTGCAGGTTGACCTCGATGCCTTGCAGGTTCTCATCACTGGCGTTAAATAAAGGCGCGTTCCCTTCTATCGGTGGCGCGGCAGGCGCAGCGGGCTGAGCATGCAAAGGCACTCCTGAAAGCGCCGCAGCCTCAGCCCTGGCCATCTGGTATAGATGCAATCCCAAGCCGATACCCAGCGCCATGAGAGCGTCTGTCACCTCGGGCGTCGGCCCACGGAAAAACACCTGCAAGAGCTCGCTGAGCAACAATACGCAAGCAACAGTCACACTGGCAGCGCGCAGTGAAAACCGGGATTCGTAAAGCAGCCATATCAGGCTGGCATAGACGATGAGCTTCTTGAAAATCGACATGACATTGAGCAGCAGATTACCGCCCAGCGCGCCAGAAAACGGTATCCAGTGGAAACTGTTCAACTCGTTGCGCAGTTCAAACGGCGCAAAGGTAGTGGCTAACACGGCAAAGCCCAACAGTGCAGCAAGCAGGGGGGCGCGACGCTGGTTGCGCAACAGGTACCAGGCAGGAATCGCCAGAATACCGCCCGCCACGTGCTCAATGGTCGTCACATGACCGACGATAAACAGGCTGCCCGTGAGCACCACCAGCACCAGAACGGCGAATCCTTTCTCGCGCCCCAGCCAACTGCCCGACTCCTGCAGAAAGTGAAAGATCACCAGCCACATCGCGACCTTCTGAATCAGCCACCACACGTCAAGCCGCGCATCAACGATGAGCTTCAGGTGATCTTTTATCAGCTGCAAATCCAGTGAAGGGACAAAAGGCGCCCAGTTATAGGCCAGCCACAGCAGGCCGAGCACCAGAGGTACAGATGGCAGGCCCCCTGACCCGGCCAATCCATCGATATAGCGCATAACGGGCAGGCAGGCGATGGCACAACCGATGCCGCAACCCAGCAGGTTCCATACGGCATCACTGCCACTGGGCGTTCTGCCAGGCACAAAAATCTGGGCGAGCTGGATTACGTAGGCAAACACAAAAGCCACCAGCAGGATGAGCCCGATTCTTAACGTCCTATTGCGCCCTGGAAAACTCTGCAGAGACAAAAATCCAAAGGGCACAAACAACAGGAGGTTGGCTACCATATCGCCACGGCCGGTATCGCCAAGGCCAAAACTGAAGATCGGGGTTAACAGTGCTTCATTGTAATCTGCCCACTGGAACGCAAACGGGTAGAGTGATCCGTACACGATAAGGAATGTGAACAACGCTAAAAGGAATCGCATACAGAACCTTGTTAATTATTCGAAGCTACGGCTACATCAAGCGGCTGATTACGATTATCTGGCCGAAATACCCATTGGGATAATACTATCAACTCGCGTCGCAGTCTGGCCCGGGGCAAAGCGCCTGCTGCCGTCAAAATCGGCTTTGAATCCTGTTACACTGCACGCCGCAGGCGAGTTTTGGCCTTCACCCCCAGGGGCGCTCGCCTTCCAGCAGACGCACAGGCAACAATCGCACCACAGAGCCCCGTTGGATGCAGGAATCAAAGGATATCATCCACTATCTCGAATCACGCTTCCGGGCCGCTGGCAGTGCCTGGGCCAAACGCATAAGGGAACACTTTGATGGCCAGAGCAAACAACCCCCTGGACCGGTTTGCCAAAGATATTGCGCCGGGTACGCTGCAATGGATCGGCGTGCGAACACAAAGACGTACGCCGATGACTGAAGTAAAGGAAGTTGAAGCGATCGCCGAGTGCGGCCTGAAAGGCGATCACCGTACGTCCAGGACCCCCGGTTCAGCGCGACAGGTAACGATTATCTCGCGGGAATTCATCCAGCAGATCGCCCACTTTATGAATGTAGACGATATCGAGCCCGGGTTACTGCGACGCAATCTCGTCGTAGCGGGAGTCAACCTGAACGCCCTGCGCTATCAGCAATTCAGTATTGGTAATGCGGTATTCGAAGCAAACGCACAGTGCCACCCCTGCTCCCGCATGGAGTCTGCACTGGGCAAAGGTGGCGTGGCTGCCATGCTGGGACATGGCGGCCTTTGCGCCCGCATCCTGCAAAGCGGCACCATACGCATCGGCGACAGCCTGATCGTCAACAAGAAGGGGCTGAATCATGATTTGTTCGATTGACATAACCCACGCTGGCAAGCCCTTCGGATGACGCATGGAAACCTCTGAGACTGCCGAGAGCATCGCAGTTAAACGCTGGGTTGAATCGGTCGTCGTGCAACTCAACCTGTGCCCGTTTGCCAAACGTGAGCTGGCGGAAAACCGTGTGCGCTTCACTACCACCCCAGCCACTGAAGAACACACGTTATTGGAAGCCGTCGCCTGCGAGCTCAGATTACTGGAAAACCAGGCGTCGATTGAAACCACACTGTTGATTCACCCGCATGTGTTGCAAGACTTTGCCGGCTACAACCAGTTTCTTGACCATGCAGAAGAGTTGTTGCGTCAAATGCAGCTGGAGGGCACCTACCAGATCGCCGGCTTCCACCCGCACTACCAGTTTGCCGGCACAGCAGCCTCGGATGCAGAAAACTACACCAATCGAGCGCCTTATCCGCTACTGCATTTATTGCGAGAGGACAGCCTGGAAGCCGCCATCGAAAACCATCCCGACACAACAGCAATACCAACGCGCAATATTGCATTGATGAACCAGCTGGGTGAGAAGAAACTGCAGTCGCTGATAAGTGCTTGCTACGGCTAAGGATCGTTACATAGACTGCCAAAGGCCCGTTCGATTAAATAACCCGATGCTCCATCGTCGCCCGATAAAGGAAAACCCAGCGTGAAAACTCTCACCGACTGCGCTCTGCGCAGTGCATTGCCCAGACTCACCAGGCTCTGTATTCTGGCTTGCAGCGCACTCCTGGCCGCCTGCGCCACAGAGCCGGACAAGAACCCCTGTGCGCCCTCAGGGAAAAACTATCTCGGCGATGCCGATTTTGCATTAGAGGAGCACGACTCCCGTTCAAAATACTGGGGCGCACTGCAACACGCCGGTGAGAGATCGTTTTCCTACTCGGTAAAAGAGGGCGTGCTGAGCATCAAGAAGATCGGGGAGCAACCCTGGTTTCTGTTTCGGCAGCGCCTGAGAACCACCGAACTCAGCGGCCAGACGGTCATATTCACGGCACAGGCCAGGTGGAGCACCACCCTTCCCGACTACCAACCGCTGTCATCCGACAGCGGGCTGGCGCTCACCGCGCTCGCAGCCAGTGGCAAGATACTGCTTCAATCTGCACAGGCCCACACGCCTCTTGAACTCAACGCTGACTGGCAAACACTACTGGTAGTCGTTGAGATACCCACTGGCACCCGCACCATCGAGGCGGCGTTCATGCATCAGGCAGAGGGCACTTTGCAGGTTCGAAACCCGCAGCTTACCATCACTAAGGGCAACGCCCAGCAGTGCATGACGCAATAGCCATGCCGCAGAATTGCTGGCGAAGAGTTGCTGGCGAATAGCGCCTGCATCGCGCATGATAACGCCCTGTTTTTGATTCAGCGGGACGCACCCCGCCCCCTACCCCGAGGACACTATGGAATACCGACTGGACAATACCGTTGCAATACTCACCTTCGATGACGGCAAGGCCAACGCCGTCGGCCACACCTTTATCGATGCAATAAATGACGGCCTGGATAAGGCTGAGAGCGAAGCCGAGGCAGTAGTACTGTGTGGCCGGGAAGGCATGTTCTCTGCCGGTTTTGACCTGAAAGTACTGGGAGCAGGCCCCGAGCAGGCAGCAGAGCTGGTGACAAAAGGCATGGCCATGCTGACGCGCCTGTACTCACACCCACAGCCGCTGATATCCGCCTGCACCGGACACGCGATTGGCATGGGAGCCTTTATCCTGCTGGCGTCGGACAGCCGCATTGGCATCGAGGGTGACTTCAAAGTGACATTGCCGGAAACCGCACTGGGCATGCCCTTTACGCCGGTACTGATGAGCCTGGCTGAGGCACGCATTGCACCGACTCACCAGACGGCAGCTATCATTCAGTCGCGCCCGCACAGCCCCGCCGAAGCGATAGCGGCCGGGTTTCTTGATGAGTTGGCGGATACCGATACACTGCTGCAGCACTGCTGCGCCTTAGCGGCACAGTTTGGACAGTATCCTGTGGGGGCCTATCGCAAAAACAAGGAAGACCTGCGCTCGACTTCCCTGAACGACATGAGACGTTCCATGAGCGACAACCCTTTCGGGCAGGGCGCATGAAAGAACTCTCCATCACTACCGAGTTTTTCAATCCATTTGCGTCCCCTGAAATAAGTCCCGCGTGCAATGAACACTGGGCTGCCAAGCGCGAGCTGGCTGATGCGATAAAAGCATTGAACGAAGCGTTGATGACGAGTAACGGCAGTGTCGAGACGCTGCTCACGGCTGCAAAGACCATTCGAGAGCAGTCTACCGAGATTAGCAAAGAGCCCCGCTTGTTTGGCGTGATGGCGTTTATCGGCACGGGCGAACACGGTACCTACGCCGAGATCGCCAATGAGATGAACGCCCTCGGCGGACACAGTAATCCGATGGCGCCCGGCATCAATATGTGGGTGGATGGCATGTGCGCCGCAGGCACTGTGAGCTTTAACCACAGCTATGAAGGGCCGCCGGGCTTTGTACACGGAGGTTATGTGGCGGGCATTCTCGACCAGTTTCTGGGTATGGCACAGATCGTCGGCAAGCAGCCTGGAATGACCGGAACACTCACTATTCACTACCATCAGCCCACACCACTGGATACTGAACTGCAGCTCAGGGCAGAGTCAAAAACGGTTGGGGAGCGTAAAACCCGGGTCACCGGGACGATCAGTGTGGGCGACCAGATTACCGCAACGGCCGAGGGGCTATTTATCCGGCCTAAATGACCCACGTCTATATTTTCTTGCCTATTTGTAATTATTCACGAGGTGGAATTAGACGCTTACACATTTTTTGCAGCTTTTTTGGGCGCATTACTACCTTGGACAATCATTCTCGTAGATCGCCCTAAGCTCAGCTTTAACCACTTTACCCATGGCATTACGTGGCAAGGCATCTCTGAAAAAAATTTTTCTCGGCTGCTTGAACCCCGCCAACAACGTGCGGAGATGCTCAACCACGGAATCCACTGTAACTGCGTTAGGCTTTTCTGCAACGATTACGGCAGCTACACATTCCCCGAAATCTGCGTTTGGCAGTCCAAACACCGCGCAGTCAACCACGCCCCCAACCTCCATGATCCGCTTTTCTATTTCGGAAGGATAAATATTGTAGCCTCCCGATATGATCATATCTTTATCTCGCCCTACGATTGAGATGCGCCCATCGTTAGATTTTGTGCACAAATCTCCTGTACGAAAATACCCGTCTTCAGTAAATTCTTCCTGAGTTTTCTCTGGGTTTCGCCAGTAACCACTAAAGACATTGGGCCCTCTTATCTGTAATTGTCCAATTTCTTCTGACGCGAGTTCCGTGCCCGATTTTGAAACCACTCTTACTGAAACCCCTGGTAGAGGGTAGCCGACGGAACCGGGAACGCGCTCGCCTGTAAGTGGATTGGACGTAATCATCAACGCCTCAGTCATACCGTAGCGCTCAAGAATGCAATGTCCTGTGCGCGCCCGGAATGCCTCAAACTCTTCCAGCCTCAATGGGGCGGAACCAGATATAAATAGGCGAATTTTGGAGCAATGCTCTGGCGAAAGCCGTTTATTCATAATGAGCCGATTGTAAAATGTGGGCACCCCCATAAACACGGTTGCCTCAGGTAGCAGGTCGATTACCTGATCAGGCTCAAACCGAGGCATAAAAATCATGGAAGAAGCATTGAACAGCGACAGGTGCACACCTACAAAGAGCCCGTGAGCGTGAAATATCGGGAGGGTGTGCAGCAAAACATCTTCGCTTTTCCATCCCCAAATTTGGTGTAAAGCTTTTACATTTGAAGCAAGATTCCCATGAGTCAGCATTGCTCCTTTGGCCGCACCGGTAGTACCCGAGGTGTATAAGATGGCAGCGACATCGCTCTCTGCCATCATTCGAACCGTTCTGTCCGGTGTATGTTCTGAACAACTCTTCTGAAGACTACCTCGGCCATGAATGTCTGCCGTGAGAACATGATTTATACCGCATTGCCTCGCCAAAGGCTGTAGCTCTCTCAACTTGTCGGGGGCGCATACCAACAATTTTGCAGCAGAGTCCGTTAAAAAGTACTCAAGCTCTGCACTTTTATAGGCTGTATTCAGTGGAATGAAAATGACACCTTGCCGCAGACATGCGAGATATAGTGCAACATTAAACGGTGACTTCTCAATTTGGGCAACCACACGGTCGCCTTTCACAAGCCCATTGGCAAGGAGGACCCCAGCGATTTCCGCGCTCAACTTCTCAACGTCAGCGAACGTCATTATCACACGATTATTCGCGTCAAGCATGCAAGCTCGGTCTGGATAAGACAAGAAACGCCGCTGGAACAAGTGGTAAAGGCTATCGTTCACGCAGAGCTTGCCTCTTAAACTGATTCCATCAGAAAAGACTTTACCAGCGCTTGGAATCGGCCGGCGTGCTCTATTTGTGTCCAATGACCACAGTTTCCAAACATGTGTAACTGAGAGTTCTTAATATGCTGATGCAGATTAAAGGAGATCGACGGATCAACCACAATATCGTCTCTGCCATGTATGATGAGTGTTTCATTTTCCAGCGAAAGCAGGTCCTCCATCGGTAGAACCTGTGCATCAAGCCAACGCTGCAGAGGAGCAGGAAACACACGCTCAAAAGTTTCTTGAGCGCCAGGTCGGATAGTAGCCTGATAGCGCAGTTCAGCCAATTCATCCGTCACCAATGTCCTGTCAAAAGCCATTATGTCCATGAGACTTTTCATATTTTCAACAGAAGGTTTGTAGGACCAAAGCTCTGCAAGATTTTCGTTGACGGGTGCTGGCCAACCCCCAGGCCCCATCAACACCATACGCTCACAGCGCTGTGGATGCCTGGCAGCCATCCACATACTCAGTGATCCGCCGAATGAATTACCTACCAAGTGAGCGCTCTTTACTCCTAAATGGTCCATCAGCGCGACGACCTGATCCATCCAACTGGTCATAAATTCGAACTGGAAGTTGGACGGCGTTTCTGTAAATCCAAACCCTACCAAGTCCGGCACAATAACTCGAAAGTCTTCAGCTAACAGTGGCATTATTCCACGCCAGTTTGCCCAGCCGGATACGCCGGCTCCCGAGCCATGGAGCATTATTACTACCGGGCCATCACCGGCATCATGGTAGTTTGTTCTATAACCACAGGTTTCTATAAATTGCCCGACTTCTAAATTAGACATAGTTTTTCCTTTTTTTGTTAAGGGAATAGGGGATCAACTCGATCGAAAATACCATCTTTATTATTTTCCGGAGCAGCCCAGGCCGTCTTACTATGCGACAAGCCTAGGTCCAGCAGCACTTCACATAGCTTGAGTGCAACCACACCTGGGTTGATGACCGGGACGTTTAGGTTTGATTTTAAAAATTCATACGATTGGTGCATTGTCGTTGAACCCAATATGAGCGTATCTGCGCCGTCTTCTTCTATCGCGTTGCGTGCTTCACGCAACAATGCATCAAATACAACGTGTTCTTTGCCGTTCAATAATTCCTGTGCATCCGGTCTTACGTCGATGGAGCGTACAGATGCCAGTCGGTGTTCGAGCCCCTGCTCTGACACGACTTTTCTGTAGAGAGGTCTCCACCGATCCCACATAGTGAGAACTGAGAATCTATTTCCGAGCATACAGGCAGTGAGCATACAGGCCTGACCCGGCCCTACCACGGGTATCGTAAGGCGAGACCGCAAAGCAGGAAGACCCGAGTCACTCATTGAGTTGATGCACACCGCGTCGTAGCCTTCGGCCTCTGCTCGCATCCCGGCCTCCAGGACAAATGCGTCTGCCAAGGTCATTTCAAAATACGAATCCAAAATATTTGCTCCGGCCTTGACCGCCACGAAGTCGACAACAGTTTCCACGCCCAGCATCTCTGGGGGAAGCTGTGTCCGGAAGCCCTCAAGCGCTTCACTTGGCAGGGGGACAGGAAGAATCATCAATATTTTTTTTGCCGTATTCATTAAACAGCCTCCTTGATTTACTATAATTTAATTTATTGTCAATTGAATATCCATTGATATTCGATTTAATTAGATATAATGTTCCGTTCAGGTTGCCAGAAGCTCACGGCATCTTTAACTAAAAACAATGCGTCGAAAAAGGTGGAATCAATGAACCGAAATAAAATGGCAGCGGCGATTGGAATTGCCGCAATGAACATCGTGGTACCGACAGCTTTCGCATCAGTACTCGAGGAAGTGACTGTTACGGCACAAAAGCGCGAGCAAAGCTTACAGGATGTAGGAATCGCCGTGACTGCTTTTACTGGCAAGCAACTTGATACGTTGGGGTTCACCAATAGTTCGGATATTGCCGTAATGACACCCAGCGTTCATGTAGGAGCGAACGTTGGAGGACAGAGTCAACAGTTCACGATCCGCGGCGTGATGCGTATTCCAGACCAAGCCTGCCACTGATTCCAGACGAAGCCTGCC